>Ga0315275_10004077_pt1 | contig 13610 bp, 9 predicted proteins | sample YL17G03_0_MG_FD_205557 | JGI IMG/M metagenome (GOLD analysis project Ga0315275, IMG submission 205557) | Sediment microbial communities from Yellowstone Lake, YNP, Wyoming, USA - YL17G03_0 | ecosystem: Environmental > Aquatic > Freshwater > Lake > Sediment | place: USA: Wyoming | collected... | reverse complement strand
CATGAACAAACAGTCATTAAAACCGGTCTGCTTGATGCTTCTCGTTTTGCTCTCGGCCGGGATAACACCCGTTTTCGGTCAGGTGAGGGGTTATGAGCTATACAAAAAGCTGACCGCGGAACGGAGGACCTTGATCTCGTTCGAAGGGGTCAATGATGTCCGCTGGACGGCCGATGGCGAATCCTACATAGTCAGCCGAGACAAAACATTCCATAAAGTCAATCCCTCAAGCGGCGAAGAAACCCCGCTGTTTGATGATCAGAAGCTCATCGCCGCCTACAAGGCGCTGACGGGCGAAACCGTGGACGCACTTCCCTTCGGTCAGTTCGATTTCGTCGAGGACGGGGCCAAAATCCGCTTTTACAGGGACAACAACACCCGGGTTTTTTTCTACGACCCGGCCACCCAGGAGATCCGGATGTTCAAGGTCCGGCCGCCCGACCGGGGCGTCCGTTTCGCCCGGTATCAGGAGGAATTCTCCCCGGACTACCGGTACACGGCCTACGTGGAGGACTACAACCTGTATCTGAGGGACCTCGGAAAGGACGCCATCACCGCCTTGACCGCGGACGGCCGCGAAGACCTGCGCAACGGTTACCCCGACTGGGTCTACGCCGAGGAGTTCGCCCAGTATTATTGTTTCTGGTGGTCGCCCGACTCGAAAAGGATCGCCTACATGCAGTTCGACGAGAGCCCGGTCCGCAAGTTCCCGGTGTTCCACGATGAGACCTTTGATTTCCGGCTTGAGATGCAGAGCTTCCCCAGGGTGGGGGAGAACAACCCGATCATCCGGTTCTTCATCGTCGACGTCACCACCAAAAAGCGCGTTCAGGTCGACACCGGCCTCGAAACCAACGTCTACCTCTACAACGGGCGGTGGTCCCATGACGGCCGGACCTTCAGCCTGAAACGGATGAACCGGCTACAGAACCGGGTCGAAATTCTCTCCGTCGATCCCGAAACCGGCAAATCCAGGGTGCTGCTGGAGGAGCAAGAAGCCACGTTTATCACCGAGGGTATCGGGTTCATGCAGGAGGGGAATGAGGTCTATTTCCTGCCCGACAACCGGCATTTCCTGCGGTCATCGGAAAGAAGCGGCTGGCGCGAGCTCTATCTTTACGAACTTGATGGAAAGTTCGTCCGGCAGGTCACCAAGCACCAGCTTCCCGTGGCCGGCGTCCAGGCCGTGGATATGGACAACCAGTGGGTCTATTTCACGGGATACGAAAACCGCGGCCTGGAGTCCCATCTCTACCGGATCAAACTGGATGGGTCGAAGTTCAGCCGGCTGACCAAGGAACCGGGCTCCCACAGGGTCAGCGTTTCATCGGGCGGGAAGTACTTTTCCGACACCTTCAGCTCTTGGGACAGCCCCGAATCGTTCCGACTTTATAAGGGGGACGGCGCATTTGTCCGGGAACTCGGAAAGACCGTCCACAAGGACGAATACCGGGCGCTCGACCTCACGCCTCCCGAGCATTTCGTGTTCAAATCCGGAGACGGGCGATACGATCTCGACGGGATCCTGTTTAAGCCCGCCGGTTTCGACGCCGCCAAAAAATACCCGGTCCTTTACATGGTGTACATGGGCCCCGGAACCAAGGCGATCAGCAACCGTTATTATGGGGACGACTTCCAACAGGCCCTGAGCCAGCTCGGCCTTCTCATCCTCAACATCGACAATCGCGGGCTGCTCCGCCGGGGCAAGGCCTTCCAATCGGCGTCCTACGGCAAACTGGGCCAGACCGATATCGAGGACCTCGTTGCGTCCATCACCCACCTCGGCGGCCGTCCCTATGTGGATCCCGGCCGGGTCGGGGTAACGGGAACCTCGTACGGCGGCTACATCGCCATCATGGCGCTCCTGAAGGCCCCGGAGCGTTTTCAAGTGGCGGTCGCCGGTTCCCCGGGAACGGATTGGCGGAACTACGACACCATCTATACCGAACGGTACATGGGGCATCCCCTATATAATCCTGAAGGCTATGAAAAGGCCAATCCCGTCGCCTACGCCAAGAACTTGAAGGGGAAGCTCCTCATCCAGCACGGCGCCGTGGATGACAACGCCCATCCCACCCATACCATGCAGCTCGTGGACGCCCTGCTCAAGGCGGGAAAGCAGTTCGACTGGTTCATCTATCCCGGGCAGGCCCATGGGGTTAGGTACCAGCAGGCCCGCGACAGACAATTGGACTGGTTCATGACGTATCTCGAGCCCGAGGCCAAAGCCGACTATTTCGCGGCTAAAAACGCGCCGCGATAGTCAGGTCGAGTCATTCCGCTCAATTTGACTCTAAAGGACGGCCCGGTTTATGATTCGCTGTCTGAAATGAAAACCATGACCAGGACGACTGCCCCTCCCAAATGGGCCCACGTGGACCTGGCGACGGTTCCTGACATCAAGGTGCCGCCGCCGGGGCCGCAATCGCAGCACTGGCACGACCGCTGCTCCAAGCTTTTCAAGGGCCTCTCCAGCCAGGTGAAGCTTTTCCCGGTGACGTTCGAGAGCGGCTGCGGGTGCGTGCTGACGGACGTGGACGGCAACCGCTACCTCGATTTTTCGTCGGGCATCTACGTCACGACGCTCGGCCATTGTCACCCGAAGATCAGCGAGGCGGTCGCCCGGCAGGCTCGGCGGTTGATGAACGCGCACGATTTCACCACACCCATCAAGACGCAGCTCCTCGAGAAACTCGCCGAGGTGCTCCCCGGCGACCTCGACGGCTTCCAGTTTTACGACTGCGGCACGGCCGCTATCGAGGCGGGCCAGCGCGTCCTGCGCGCGGCGACGGGCCGGAGTGAGATGATCTCCTGCTTCTACGATTTCCACGGCAAGACCTACGGCGCCGTGTCGCTGGCGGAGATCCGCTCGCCGGTTTACGGCCGTGTGCGCGCACCGGGAATGCACCTGGTGCCCCGGCCGAACCCATATCGCCCCCTCTGGACGACGGCCGAGGGGACGATCGACACCGACAAGTATCTGGAATTTTACGGCGAGTATATCGACCGCGCGACGGTCAACGATGTCGCCGGATTTGTCCTGGAGCCGATCCAGGGCTGGGGCGGCTCGGTGATGCCGCCCGACGATTTTTTTCCCAAGTTGCGCCGGTTTTGCGATGCCCGGAAAATTCTCCTTATGGCCGACGAAGTCCTGACCGGCTGGGCGCGCACGGGCAAGTGGCTGTGCCTGGAGCACTGGGGCGTCGTGCCCGACGTGGTCGCCATCGGCAAGGGCTTCGGCAACGGCTTCCCCGTCACCTGCGTGGCCGTGCGCGAGCCGTTCAAGGAATCGTTCGAAAAGATCAGCGCCTCGTCGTCCTACGGCGGCAACCCGATGGCCTGCGCGGCGGCCCTCGCGTCCATCGAGGTCATCGAGGAGGAAAACCTCAATGAGCGGTCGCTCCATCTCGGCGACCTGGCAATGAAGCGCATGAGCAAGATGATGGCCGAGCATCGCCTCATCGGTGACGTGCGCGCCAAGGGCTGTCTGATGGGGATCGAGCTGGTCAAGGACCGCCGGACGAAGGAGCCGTTCGATGAGGCGGGCGTACGCGTGTATCAGAAGGCGTTCCGCAAGGGGTTGGCTTGGATCCCGGCGGGCCACATCTTGCGGATGAGTCCGCCGGTCGTGATGGAGGACGAGGTCTTGTTGAAGGGCCTCGACATCATTGACGAGGCCATCGGCGAGACGGAAAAGGAGCTGCTATGAATCAGCCGGCGGGCCGGAGACGGTCGAAACGCAAGGTGCTGTTGGGACTTTGCCCCATCGGCAAGTTTGTGTTCTCGCACGAGGACGCGCTCGTGCAGAAGCGGAAAGTCGTCGAAGTGTTGCGCCAGCAAGGCGTGACCTTCTGCGACCTCGACGTCGTATTGCCTGACGGCCTGGTGCGCGACCAGCAACACGTCGAGCCTGTGGTCGAATATTTTCGCCGGCAGAATATTGACGCGCTGTTCATCCCGCACTGCAATTTCGGCACCGAGGGCGCCGCCGCGATGATCGCCCGGCGGTGCGGCGTGCCGACTCTCCTGTGGGGTCCGCGCGACGAGGCGCCGCTTCCCGACGGCACGCGGCTGCGCGATTCGCTATGCGGCACGCTGGCCACGAGCGGCGTCCTCCACAAGCTCCGCGTCCCGTTCACCTACATCAACAACTGCCGGCCGGAGGAGGAGGCGTTTCGAGCCGGTGTGGACCGTTTCGTCCGCGCGGCGCGCGTCGTGAAAACGCTGCAGACGATGAGGATCGGCCAGCTCGGCCAGCGCATCGACTTTTTCTGGACCACGATCATCAACGAGGCCGAGCTGCTGGAGCGATTCGGCATTCAGGTGCTGCCGATCGATCTCGTGGAGACGATTCGCGCCATCCGCCATCGCACGGAGAAGAACGGCGCTGATTACCGGCGCGAACTGAGCGAGTTTCAACGTTGGGTCAGCTTCAGGCATTACAAGCAAGAGGGCGACATCCTCCACAACTTCGGCCTGCGCGACGAGCTGCTGGAGCTGGCCGACCGCCACAACCTCGACGGCTTTGCCGTGCAGACGTTCGACTCCATCCCGAACGAGTTCGGCTCCTTCCTGCAGTTTGGCCTCTGCCTCGCGGCGGACGCCGGCTATGTGATCGGCCCGGAGTCGGACCCCCACGCGGCGGTGAGCTCGCTGTTGCTCGAGGCCGCGGCGGCCACGGAGGACGCGCCGTTCATCCCCGACGTGACCATCCGCCATCCCTCGAACGACAACGCGGTCCTCCTCTGGCACGCCGACGCACCGCTCCTCCTCCGCCATCCGGATTCGCCGGTGAAGGCGGACCTGCCGTGGATCCTCAAGGGCCTGCCGACGGGCCTCGTCCACTTCCGGCTCAAGGATGGCCCGCTGACGCTCGGCCGGTTCGAGGGCAGCGGCGATGATTACCGGCTGGGCTGCGGCGAAGGGAAGACCGTTCCCGGGCCCTACACGCAGGAGTTCTACACCTGGATGGAAGTGGACGACTGGCCGATGTGGGAACAGCAACTCATACTCGGTCCCTATATCCACCACACCTCGTGCGTTTACGATCATTGCGCCGGTGTGCTGGAGGAGGCCGTGCGCTACATCCCCCGCCTGAAGTTCGAGCGCTTCGGCAAGCCGCGGTAGCCGGCGGACCCGATATGGACCCGAACAGCATCCGCGGGCGCTTTGAACTCGCCTTCGCCGGCGAGCCGGCGGACTGGCCTGTGTATGCGGTCTATGACTGGTTCGTGAAGAACCGGCCCGTGGATTGGCCGTCGCTGTTCGCGCGGGGTTTGGGGCAGATCGCGCACGTGGACCTGGTCCGCGTCGAACGGCCGCACCTCGAGATCGTCGAACGGCGGGAGGACGCCGGCGGCCGGACCCGCCGCACGACGCGCTGGATCACGGACCGCGGCGAGCTCGAGGAGAGCTTCGTCGGCGAGTGGCAGCAGGAATATCTCGTCAAGACGCCGGGCGACTACCTTGTCCTGCGGCGGGCGTTTGAAGACACGCGCTACGCGGCGACCGAGGAGTTTTTCCGGCAGTCCGAGGCCGAGCTCGGCGACGGCGGCATCACGGTGGGGGCGCTCGGCTGGGCGCCCCTGAGGCGCTCGCCGCTTCTCCAGGTGCAGGTGGATTTCGCGGGACCGGAGCGGTTCGCCCTCGACCTGGTCGATGAAACGCCGGAGCTTATGGGCCTCCTGGAGCTATTGACGGACCTCACCCTGGCCAAGCTCCGCGAGGCCGTCCGGACCCCCGCCCGCTTCATCAAGCTCTGGGAGAACCTCGCTGTCGAGACGCTCGGCCCGCCCAACTACCGCCGGTGGCTGGTGCCCCTCTACCGGAAGATCATCGATATCCTGGGTGCGGCGGGCAAGCGCCTGCTTGTGCACTACGATGGAAAACTGCGGGCCATCGCGCCCGACATCGCCGCCCTGGACTTCGACATCGACTCCCTCACGCCGCCGCCGGAGGGCGACATGACGGTGGCCGAAGCGCGGGCCGCCTGGCCGGAGAAGTTCCTGTGGCTCCATCCGCCGCTGGGCTGGTTTCGCGAGCCCCGGCCGGCGCTGCTTGAGAGAATTCGTCAGATGGTCCGCGACGCCGGGCCGCGCCGCTTCTGCTTGATGATCAGCGAGGACGTTCCGTCAAACTGGCAGGAGCAGGTTCCCGCGGTCCTCGAAGCGTTGGAGGCGATGCGATCACCACGAAACGAAGCGACGAGCAGCCAGGCATGACGCCCAACACTCCGGCCGCCACCGTTGATTCGCCGCCCGCCAGCAATCGGTATCTTTACCTCATCACGCTCGTCGCCGCCGTCGGCGGCTTTCTTTTCGGCTACGATCTCTCGTTGATCTCCGGCGCGATCATCTTTCTCAAGGCCGAGTGGAGCCTCACGCCATTCTGGATGGGAGCGATCACCGGCAGCGCGATCCTGGGCTGCCCGTTCGGCCCGCTGGCGGGCATCTCGCTGGCCGACACGTTCGGGCGGCGCCGCACCCTGATTTTTTCGGCCATGCTGTTCCTGGTCTCAACCGCGGGCAGCGCGTTGGCGCCGGGCATGGCGCAATTCGCCGTGTGGCGTTTCGTCGGCGGCGTGGGCGTGGGGCTGGCCTCCACGGTCTCGCCGATGTATATCGCCGAGGTGGCGCCCGCCCGGTTGCGCGGACGGCTGGTGGTCGTCAACCAGCTGGCGATCGTCATCGGCCTGTCGCTCTCGGTCGTCGTGACGTACCTGTTTTCGTTCGGCGGACACTGGCGCTGGATGTTCGCCACGCAGGGCATCCCGACGCTCCTGCTCGCGGCCGGTTTGTTTCTCGTGCCGGAGAGTCCGCGCTGGCTGGCGGCCGCCGGGCGGCCGGCCGGGGCGCTGGAGGTCTTGACGCGCGTCAACGGCCGGGCGCAGGCGGAGCGGGAGCTTCGGGAGATCATGGACGAGCTGGGCGAGGAGACCGGCGGCTTCCGCGAGCTCTGGCAGCCCGGCATCCGCCGGGCGGTGGGCATCGGCATCGCGCTGATGGTGTTTTCCCAGATCAACGGCGTGAACATGATCCTCCTCTACACGCCCACGCTGTTCATGGAGGCGGGCCTGACAAGCGCCCCGGACGCCATCCTCAACAGCGTCATCGTCACGGCCTGGATCACGCTCTGCACGATCGCCGCCTTCTGGCTGACCAAACAGTTCGGCCGGCGGCCGATCCTGATCGCGGGCACCCTGGCGATGGCCTGCGGCCACGTCCTGATGTTCCTCAACTTCGCCTTCCGGCTGCCCACGCCGCTGACTCTGGCGGCGATGTTCGTGCCGGCGGGCGCTTTCACGCTGACGCTCGCGCCGCTGAGCTGGGTTGTCCTTTCGGAACTCTATCCCAACCGTGTCCGCGGCAAGGCGATGTCGCTCGCGGTGGGCCTGATGTTCCTGGCGTCCTACATCACCGTGAACGTGTTTCCGATGGTCCTCAACCGGTTCAGGGCCGCCTTCGGCCATCCCGGCGGCACGTTTCTGATCTTCATGGGCATCTGCATCGCCTGCGCGGTCTTCGTCTGGCGGATGCTGCCGGAAACCAAGGACCGGACGCTGGAGGAGATCGGGCGCTTCTGGCTGCGTCTTGACGGGAAGTCACCGGGCAGGAGCGACCGATGAGGTTCGCGGAACCCGAGGCAACATGAAAACCATACACTTCGGAATCATCGGCTGCGGCCTGATGGGACGGGAACTGGCGAGCGCCATGGCCCGCTGGTGTCACTTGACGGAGATGGACGTCCGCGCCGAGCTGGTCGCGGCCTGCGACCGTAGTGACGCATCGCGGCAATGGCTGGCGGAGCGCATACCGTCGGTCCGTCAGTCCACGGCCGACTACCGCGAACTGCTGGCCAATGCGGAGGTGGAGGCCGTTTACTGCGCGGTGCCGCACAACCTTCATCAGGAGCTCTACTGTGCGATCATCGGCGCGGGCAAGCACCTGCTCGGCGAGAAGCCGTTCGGCATCGACAAGCCCGCCAACGACGCTATCCTGGCTTGCGTGGCGCAGCATCCGCAGCAGCTTGTGCGCTGCTCGTCCGAGATGCCCTTCTACCCCGCCGTCCAGCGCGTCCTGGCGATGATCGAGTCGGGGGCGTTCGGCCGGGTCATCGAGGTCAACACCGGCTTTCTCCACTCGAGCGACCTCGACCCGGACAAGCCGATCAACTGGAAGCGCCTGGTCGAGGTCAACGGCGAATACGGCGTGATGGGCGACCTCGGCCTGCACGCTTGCCATGTGCCGTTCCGCGCCGGCTGGCGGCCGCGCAACGTGCGCGCCGTGCTCTCCGACATCGTCAAGGAACGCCCCGACGGCCAGGGCGGCCGCGCGCCCTGCCGGACGTGGGACAACGCCACCCTGCTGTGCGAAACGACCGGCGGGCCGGGCGGCGAGCCGTTCCCCTGGACGATCCGGCTCCAGCGCATCGCGCCGGGTGAAAAGAACACCTGGTATGTTGAAATCAAAGGCACCACGGCCTGTGCGCGGTTCTCGACGAAAAATCCAAAGCGGCTGGAGACCCTTTATTATGCCGGCGGCGAGCAGAGCTGGCAGCAGACCGACATCGGCTACGAGCCGGTCTTCAAGGCCGTCACCGGCGGCATCTTCGAGTTCGGTTTTTCCGACGCCTGCCTGCAAATGCTCGCCGCGTTCACCTACGAGCTGGCCCACGGCCGGCCGCTGCGGCCGTCGGCCGGCTGCCTGACGCCCGAAGACACCGCGCTGAGCCACCGGCTGTTCATGGCGGCGCTGGACTCGCACCGCCGACAGGCCGTGGTCGCCGTCTGACTGTGAACAGGAAGCTGAGCATGAGTCTCCTCGCCGGCTGCGCCAACCGGGACATCAGCCCGACGGAGCCCGCGTTTCTTACCGGCTATCCGCATGTGCCGCGCCTGTCGACCGGCGTGCACGATCCGCTGCTCGCGTCGGCACTCTATCTCTCCTACGGCGAGAAGCCGCTCCTGCTGATCGGCCTGGACATCCTGTTCATCTCGCAGCGCTCGACGGGCCTGTGCCGCGAGGCGATCAGCCGGGCGACCGGCACTCCCTCCGGCCACATCCTCATCAGCGCCAGCCACACGCACTCCGGTCCGGTCACGAGCGACCAGCTCGCCTGGCTCGGCGATCCCGTCGTGCCGCCGCCGGATCCCGGATACATGGCGATGTTCCACCGGGCCATCATCGAGGCGGCCGTCGCCGCCCGGGACGCCGCCGTGCCGGCGCGGCTCGCCGTGACCAGCGCCGCTGCCGACGGCGCCGGCGGCAACCGGATCGATCCGACCGGCCCGTTCGATCCCGAGATCGGCCTGCTGGCGCTCCGGGGCGAGCACGACGGACGGCTGTTCGCGGTCGATCTGGTTTATGGCATGCATCCGACCGTGCTGCACGAGGACTCGAAACTGGTGTCGGCCGACTTTCCTCACTTCACCCGGCGGGAGATCGCGGACGCCTTCCCCGGCGTGACCACCGTTTACCACAACGGCCTGTCCGGCAACCTCAGCCCGAGATACCACGTTGAGGGCCAGACGTTCGCCGAAGCCGAACGGCTGGGACGGCGGCTCGGCGGGTCGGTTGTCCGCTCGCTGCTGGCGTTGAAGGACGCGGATTTTCGTGCCGACATCCCGCTCGCGGCGCGCCAGGGAACAGTGAATCTTGTTCCGAACTGTTTTCCGTCCGTCGCCGAGGCCGAATCGAAACTGCGTCAATCGCGCGAGCATTACGAGAAGCTTCAACAGCAAGGCGCGCCGCACGGCCCCGTCCGCACCGCCGAGTGCGTCGTCTTTGGCGCGGAGATGGCGCTCGTGCTGGCCAAGGCCCAAGCGTCGGGTGAAGTTGCCAAACGCCAGGCGGACTTCGGACGGGCCGAGGTGCAGGTCTTTCAGATCGGGGACGTGTATCTGGCCGCGCTGCCGGGCGAACAGTTTGTCGAATATGGCCTGGAGATCAAGCGCCGCGCTCCCGGCCGGGCGTTTGTCATCGGCAACGCCAATGGGGAACTGCAGGGCTATATTGTCACGCCTGAAGCCGGGGCCGCGGGCGGCTACGAGTCGGCCTGGGCGCTGTTCCGGCCCGAATCCGGCGCCCGGCTGGTCGACGCCGCCCTTGAGCTGATGAAGGAACTGCACTCATGATCCTCGCCGTCGATTGCGGCTCGACCTCCCTCAAGGCGGCGGTCGTGGACCGCCGTCTGAAAGTGCACGGTGTCGGCTCGGTGCGTTTGGCCTATGACTACGCCAGCGGCGGCCAGGTTGAACTGGAAGTTGACGGCGTCTCAGCCGCCTTCCGCAAAGCGGTGGCCGCCGCGCTCCGCGCCGCGGGCGTGAACGCCGCCGTGCTAGAGACCGTCGCCATCACCAGCCAGGCGCAAACGTTCACCGTGCTGGACAAACACGGCCGCGCCAAGATGCGCTTCATCTCCTGGCAGGACCAACGGGCCGGCGCGGCCGGCGCGGCGCTCCAAAAGATGCCGTCGCTTGCGGACTTCGCCGGCCATTCGAGCTTCGGCGCGCCGCTCGCGGCGCTGCAGATATGCCAGATCATGCACTTGCAGCGGACGCGTCCCGGCTTCATCCGGCCCGACGACCTCATACTGAAACTGCCGGCATACCTCGTCTGGCGGCTCACCGGCGAACGCGTCATGGACGACAACCTCGCGGCGATGAGCGGTCTCTATTCACTCGCCCTGCGAGACTGGTGGCCGGTGGCGCTCAAGGCCTGCCGCATCCGGCGCGAACAGCTGCCCCGCGTGATTCCGGTCGGCAGCGTGGCGGCGCTCGCGACCGCCGGTGCGTGCGAGTTCGGTCTGCCCGAGGGAATTCCCGTCGTGCTCGCGGGCAACGACCAGACCGCCGGCGCTTATGGCGCACAACTCGACAGGAACAAAGCCCTGTTGTTGACGCTCGGCACGGCGCTCGTCGGTTATGTCTGTCGGCGGCGGCTGCCCGCTCCCCACGCGGCGCTTGTTCGCGGGCCGTATCCGGGCGGCCGGGGGTATCGTCTGGCGGTGGACGGCTGCGGCGGCAACATCATCAATTGGGCGCAGACCGTCCTCGCGGGCTGCGGCAACGATGAGAGGTTCTTTGCCCAGGCCGCCAAATCCGACCGCGGCTGTCACGGCCTGGTGTTCGAGCCGGCTCTTGACAGCGGCACGGGCGTCTGGCGCAGCATCGGCCTCCATCATACGCCGGCGGATTTCGCGCGCTCGGTGATCGAGGCGCTGAGCCGGCGGATGGCGACGATGGTGAAGGACCTCGGCGTTAACCCTCGCCGCCACACGATCCTTGCCGCGGGCGGGGGCAGTCAGAACCCACTGTTCGTGCGGACTGTCTCCGAGATGCTCGGCGCGCCCGTCCGCGTTACAACCGCCAGCCCCCTGATTGGCGCCGCCAGAATGGCGGTTATATCTCCAACCATTTCAAAACAGCATTGTAAGCAATCTGGCAGCCCGTCCAAGCCTCCTCGACGGCCAGGCATTCATCGACGTTATGGAACGCCCCCTTCCCGGTGACCCGGCTCGCCGGGCCGAAGGACACCGTGGGAATGCGGGCATGATTGGTCAGGACGAAGGCGTCCTGCTTGGAAATCGTCGTGATCGCGGGCTTTGTTTTCAAGGCCTCCTCAGCTGCCGCGGCCAGGCATTGGACGTGTGGAAGGTTCGGGGAAATCAGCGCCGGCTCGAACCAGATATTCCTATAATCCAACTCATAGTCGTGCAGCTCTTCGCCCAGCGCCTCTTTGACCATCCGTTCCAGTTCGGCGCAAATGCTTTTTTTGTCCTCCCCGGGCAGGGTGTAAAAGTTGATGTTGAAACACGGGCCTTTGGCGTCCCCCCATTCGATCAGGTTGATCGAGGATCCCCGCACGGCGTTATCCTTGTAAAAGGTGCCATCGAACAGGCCCGCGCGTGGGCCGCTGAGCCGCCGGCATCCTTCGCGGAGCCGGTCCGCGTGACCGGCATTCAGCCTTACTCCGGCCGGGTTTCGCGGCCTCAGTAAGAGGAATGTGCCGCCGAGGTTGCCGATCAGGACGTTCATCTGGTAGCCGTCCAGGTAAATCGCCCCTTCTGCCTTGACCCCGGCCAGGGTCAACAGGAGCAGGCCGTTTCCCACCCCGTTTTCTTCATCGACGGTCGAGGCGAGGATGATCTTCTTTCGGAGCGGTTTTTTCGAACCCGCCAGGACGCGGAGGAGCGTCAGCAGGGTGGCCGTGCCCCATTTGTCGTCTGAGACGCCCAGGCCGAGGATGTTGCCGTCCCGGATTTCGCCGCCGAACGGATCGAATGACCATTCCCCGGGCTTGGCGAGCGGCACGGTATCGCTGTGGGCCAGGACGAGAAGGGCGGGGGCGTCCGGCGGGCCGATCTCGGCGAGGACGGTCGGCCGGTCGGCATACTGCCGGCCCGGCTGGCTGCACAGCGGATGAGTCAGGAACCCGGGGATATCGGCGGGGTCGAAGGTCCTGACCCGGGCGCCCAGGTCCTTCATCTTGCCGGCCACAAGCCGCTGCAGCGGGCCTTCCTCGCCGCCTTCGGGAGTGCTCCGGCTGGGGATGCGGATGAACTCGCAGAGTTCTTCGAGATAGGCTATTTTGTCGTTATCATCGAGAGTGATCATGTCATTCATGCCCATTTAACCCGGAGTTGATGTTCGCCTTCCGGATTTTTGCCTCCATCCCCTCCTTATAACGGCAATCGCCGTCGAAGGCAAGGGGGTCGTTCCCCCCCAGGTTGACGGGCGAGGCACCGGTTGAAACGGTTGAGCCGGACACCGCCCTCCCTTGACAACACATTTTCACTCTCTTAATGTTGACCTGGGCAGTAAGGTCCCCAAACGCTCGGAGCTGGTCCCGGGCGGGATCCGCACCTCTGGAGAAGGCCATGCCAATCGTCGAGTTGACCCCCGAACACGAGAATCTTTACTGCGTCTGTCTGGAGGACTGGTCGGACGAGATGAAGGAGGCCGGGGAACATAAGGCCAGGTGGCTCGAGAAGATGCGGGCCAGAGGCCTTCGGGTCAAGCTGGCGCTCGACGACAAGGGACAGGTGGGAGGGATGATCCAGTACGTCCCGATCGAGGAGTCGTTCGTCGATGGCCAGGGCCTCTATTTTATCCAGTGCCTCTGGGTTCACGGCTACAAGCAGGGCCGCGGGAATTTTCAGAAAAAGGGGATGGGCACCGCCTTGCTCGAGGCCTCCGAAAAAGATGCCCGTGAGCTCGGGGCCAAGGGCATGGCGGCCTGGGGGATGGCCCTGCCCGTTTTCATGCGGGCCTCCTGGTTCAGGAAGCACGGCTACGTGAAGGCCGATTCCCAGAGCCTGCAGGTTCTCCTCTGGAAACCGTTCGCCGAGGACGCCGCGCCGCCGCGCTGGATCCGGGCTAAAAAACGGCCTGATCCCGTTCCCGGCAAGGTCGCCGTGACGGCCCTCGTCAACGGCTGGTGTCCCGGTATGAACATGGCCTTCGAACGGGCGAAACGCGCGGCCGCGGAATTCGGCGATCGGGTCGCCTTCCGCGCGGTCGATACGTCCATTCGCGAAACCTTCAGGGAATGGGGCGAAGCCGATGCCATCTTCGTCGACAGCAAGCCGATCCGCATGGGGCCGCCTCCTTC
>Ga0315275_10004076_pt1 | contig 13610 bp, 11 predicted proteins | sample YL17G03_0_MG_FD_205557 | JGI IMG/M metagenome (GOLD analysis project Ga0315275, IMG submission 205557) | Sediment microbial communities from Yellowstone Lake, YNP, Wyoming, USA - YL17G03_0 | ecosystem: Environmental > Aquatic > Freshwater > Lake > Sediment | place: USA: Wyoming | collected... | reverse complement strand
GCCGACGAAGATAACGTCGCGCCCTTCCGCCACCAGGCGGGTCAGGAACTTCTTGGCCCGGATGATGCCCTTGACCGTCTCCTTGAGGTCGATGATGTGGATGAAGTTCCGCCGCCCGTAAATGTAAGGGGCCATCTTCGGGTTCCAGCGACTGGCGGGATGCCCGAAATGGATCCCCGCGTCAATCAACTCCTGAATCTGCAGAGTCCCCAAATGCTCCTCTCCTCATGTTTGGCGCACAATAGCACTTTCCCGAAACCGGTGCAGAGCCGTTACAATACGTGCGCCCCTGGCCCAAGTCAAGGCTTTTCCTGCGGTTCGCCGGGGCGATGGCAGGCACGATCGGCCGCGTCGAGCGTCTCGCGGACGGCCTCGATTACCCGGGTCGAGGCGCGGTCGATGGGGCCTTGCAGGCGGGCGCCGGCGGCCCGGTGGTGCCCGCCGCCGCCGAATCGCTCCGCCACCCGCAGCACGTCGACGGGCGGGCGCGACCGCAGGCTGACGCGGATCTCGTCGCCGTCGGCCTCGACCAGCATGACGCCGACCTGGGTCCCGCGGACCTTCATGCACTCGTTGATGAGGTTCTCGGTATCGCCGATGTCGGCGCCGATCTCGCGGAACAGGGCCTGCGTCAGCCGCATTACCATGACGCGGCCGTCGAGGGCCGGACGCAGCGTCTCAATCGCCCGGCCCAGGAGTTGAACCTTGGTCAGGTCATCGCTGAGGTGCAACTTGTCGTGGACCACGTTCGGCCGCGCGCCGGCCTCGACCAGCGCCGCCGCCAGGTGGAACGTCTCGGGCCGGACGGTGGCCAGGCGGAACCAGTCGGTGTCGGCGACCAGGCCGGCGAAGAGGTACAGGGCGGTCTCGGCGTCGATCGCCGCTCCGGCTTCCTTGAGCAGGCGGTAGACGATCTCCGCCGCCGCGACCGCCTCGGGGTCCACCAGGAGCCGGTCGGCCGGCACGTCGTGCGACCGATGGTGATCAATGATGAGGACCGGCGCCCCAGACTGGCCCACGAGCGGCTCCATCCCGGCCAGTTGTTGCCAGGTCCCCGCATCGACCACGCACACCAGGTCGGGCGGGTCGAGCGACGCGAGGTCCACGTCGCGCCCGGCGACCTTCACGGACCGGTCCGGATCCAACACGGCGTACCTGGGCGGTGGAGGCGTGGGGACGATGATCTCGGCGGCCTTGCCGAGGCCCCGCAGCCACCGCTTGAGGGCGGCCATCGAGCCGAGTCCGTCGGCGTCGGGCTTAACGTGGGTGGTCATGACGACCCGCCCGGCCTGCCTGAGCAGGGCTGCGGCCTCGCGATAGTCGCTGTCGGTTGCCACTGCCGAACCTCTTGCCGCCACGTGGTCGCCGCTCATGCGCCTGGCGCGCGGCGGAACAGCTCCGCGTCGGCACGGGCCGTCGACCAAGAAAGGAAAGGCTGCCCGCCGCCGATAGCGCCGGGCAGCCTTCCGGGATTCCGGAGACTTGTCATTGAACCTGGGCGATACACTCGACCGGGCAAACTTCGGCGCACGAGCCGCAGTCGGTGCACTTGGCGGCATCGATCACGTACTTCTCGTCCGCCTGGCTGATGGCCTGGGCCGGGCACTCCGACTCGCACGACCCGCATGACACGCATTCCTCGTTGATCTTGTACGCCACTTCCAACTCCTTTCTGTCTTGGATAGGATGGGCTAGAAGGTCACGCTCTCCACGCGTTGGACCTCGGGCACTCTCGCCCTGACCCGGCGCTCGACGGCCAACCGGAGCGTCATCTGGGCGCCGGGGCACCCGGCGCAGGCGCCGCGCAGGCGCACCTTGACGACGCCGTCTTCGACGCTCACCAGTTCGATGTCTCCGCCGTCGGCCTGGAGCAGAGGCCTGACTTCGTTGATGACGGCGTCCACTTTCTCTTGAATGCCGATTGCCTCGGCCATAGTGCATCCTCCGTTCATGCGGCGCCCGCGGCAGCGCGTTCGGTACCCGCAGGGGGCGTCACAACTTCAGAATTATACTCGGGCAGCCGGCGGTGTCTACGGGGAAGGGCGTCAAACTTCCCGCTGCGGCACTGCTTCGCACGACGGGCGAGAAGAAGCATCTGCCGAACTCTGTGTGGCACGGCTCCGACTGCCAGAAAGCCAGCGGCAACACGCGCCCCGATTCCCCAGTTTGCCCAGAGTCACATCACCGCGGCCGAATTTGCTTCTTGAGAGTTTTCGGGTATATTTCCATAGACGATGACGGAGCGCTAGACATGAGCAACGCGGAACTCATTCGGCGGCTGAAGATCCTGGTTCTTACGCTTGCGACGTACCTGGCGCTTTGCTGAGGCGTACAGCCAGGAACGACGCGTGGGCGAGGGACCTCCTGGGCTGCGCGCTCAGGAGGCTTTTTTGCGCGCAGGCCGGACTTCCGAGCATGAGGGGCAGCGTGGCCACGCAAAGGCGCGTGGCAATGCCACCCGGCAATCCATCACTCTGCGTTCGACAGAGGATTGGTCATTTCCTGGGGGCGCTCGCCAGGTTCAGCACTCCGCCCGCCATGAGGATCGTCCGCTCTCGGGCCGAGACGGCCAAACGGGTCTCAAAGGTCGTGCCGCGAGTCACGTTCCGGACGGTCACCGTGTCGAGCCCTGCCACGGCCGCCTTGAGGTCGGCCAGTTCAAGTTCGTCCCCCATGCGGATATCGCCGGCGCTCTTGGCGTCCGCGAACACGAGCGGCAGTATGCCGAAGTTGATGAGATTCGCCTGGTGGATGCGTTCGATGCTCTTGGCGATGACCGCCCTGACGCCGAGGAACCGCGGGCACAGTGCCGCGTGTTCGCGGCTGGACCCCTGGCCGTAACTCTCGCCGCCGACGATGAAGTTGGCCTTGCCGGCGTCGCGGGCCCCGGCGGCTCGCGTCGCGAAGTTCGGGTCGACGCGGTAGAAAACGTATGAGGCGTATTTCGGCACGTTGCTTCGGTAGACCGCCAGTTGCCCCGCGGGCATGATGTGATCGGTGGTGACCTTGTCGTCCACGATGAGGGCCACGGGCCCCGCCAGCCGGTCGGGCAGGGCGTCCATCGGCGACGGCCCCACGAGGTTTGGCCCGCGGAAGACCTCGACCTTGTCCGGGTCCTCGGCGGGCGGCAGGATGAGCGAATCGTCAATCAAGAGGCGCTTCGGGTTGCGGACCTTCGGGTAGGCCAGACCCATGTCGCGCGGGTCGATCATCCTGCCCGTGAGGGCGCACGCAACGGCCGTCTCGGGGCTCACGAGGTACACGCCGGCCGTCCTGGTGCCAGTGCGGCCCTCGAAGTTGCGGTTCGAGGTGCGGACGCTCACGGCGTTGGTCTGCGGCGCCTGGGCTGCGCCGATACAGAACCCGCACGCGGCCTCGTCGAGCCGCGCGCCGGCGGCAATCAGATCATAAAGGGCCTCGGTCTGGGAGATCGTTTCGAGGACCTGCCGCGAGCCCGGCGCGACGACCAGGCTGACCTCCGGCCGGGCCTGGCGGCCCTTCAGCAGCGCCGCCACCGTCAGAAGGTCGCGGATGCTGGAGTTCGTGCAACTCCCGATGCACACCTGATGGACAGCGATGGGCCCGACCTCGCGGACGGTCTTCACGTTGTCGGGCGAATGCGGGCAGGCGACCATCGGCTCGACCTTCGCCAGGTCGATGTCCAGACGGCGGTCGTACTTGGCCCCGCGGTCGGCCGCCAGCGGCGCCCAGGCGCCCTCGCGGCCCTGGACCTTCAGGAACCGCCGCGTGACCGGGTCGCTCGGAAAAACGCTGGTGGTCACGCCGAGTTCCGCCCCCATGTTGGTGATGGTGGCCCGCTCCGGCACGCTCAGCGTGCGAACCGCCGGGCCGCCGTACTCGATGGCCCAGCCGACGTTGCCCTTGGTGGTCAGGATCGAGAGCAGTTTCAGGATGACGTCCTTGGCCGTGACGAACGGCTTGAGGCGGCCGGTGAGTTTCACCAGGCACACCTTCGGGCACGTCAGGTTGAACGGCCGCCCGGCGATGGCCAGGGCCACGTCGAGGCCGCCCGCGCCGATGGCGAGCATCCCCGCGCCGCCGCAGGTGGGCGTGTGGCTGTCGGCCCCAAGGAGGGTCTTGCCGGGCACGCTGAACCGCTCCAGGTGCACCTGGTGACAGATGCCGTTGCCCGGCTTCGAGAAGTGCATGCCGTGCCTGGCCGAGAAGGTGCGGAGGAACTCGTGGTCGTCGGCGTTCTCGAACGAAAGTTGCATCATGTTGTGGTCCACGTAGTTGACCGACACTTCGGTGGCGGGCCGGGGTGCGCCCATCAACTCGTACTCCATCATCGCCATCGTGCCCGTGATGTCCTGAGTGAGGGCTTGGTCGATGTGGATGCCGATGGGGCTGCCTGCCTCGAGTTTGCCGTCGACGAGGTGGGCCTGAAGGATCTTGTATACCAGCGTCATCGCCATTGCCACGCACTCCTGGATAGGCCTGCTTGACCGCAGGGGGCGATATGGGGCGAGCGCTCCACGCTCGCGCGGTTCGAGGAAGGATTATAGGGACCATGCCCCGTCCACTCAAGGCAGAACGCGCCTGAGCAGTTCAGACTGACGAAGGCTGCGGAGACAGTCTTGTCGACAAGGCCTTCAGCGGCAGACAAGTGGCCGGTTACGCTCAATCGGCAGTCAGGGTCAGGCCGCCATCGGTGGTCGCGCCGAGAAGATACGCCTGTCCGCCGTAGGTAATCGGAACGCCTGCCGCAGGCAGCGCGTGGATCTCCAGCATGTACGCGGGCTCTTTGCTCGGCCAGCCGGCGACAGTGGCATCGGGCCAGAGGCAGTCCAGGGTGCCCCACGGGTCGCCGTCGCGCGTAGCCACCAGGTCGATTTTCGTGCCCTGGATATCGTGGTGCTTCCAGGGGGTGGCCTTGTCCGCCTGGGGCGGTTTGACGGCGACGCTTAACTGGATGTATTCCTCGCCGGCGTCGAGCCTGGCGACCTCGGCATCGATCCTGACGCCGGTGATTTTCTTGGTGGCCTGTTGATTCGGCCCGCCGCTGAGAAGTTGATCGGCGACCGGAATCAGGCTGTAATACCCGACATGGTCTATTTCCCGGCGGCGGGTGAGAACGCCCGGGCCGCCAGGCACGGGCGGCGCGGCCGTCGGGCTGGGACCGAGAGCCAAGGGCCCGCTGCCCTCTGCGGTGAGTTGGTAGTACTCGCTGCTGAACTGCACCAGGAGCCCGCCCGGCGGCAACGAGAACAGCGAGAGCCCCCAGTCATAGGGGGGGCTCGTCTTGGCGACCGCGCCGATGTTCGATGCGCCGAAGACCGCCCACGGCGCCTGGCCGTCGCCATCCCAGACGGCTACCGTCGTCTCGAAGAGCCCCACGATCTTCTTCGTGGCCGTTCGCGGCGGCGAGTTGTTGTCGGTCACACGGACGCCCAGCGGCGGCTCGATACGGATGCCGATGGTGTCCAGCCGAGGCCCCTCGTAGCGATCAATGGTGAGCCCCGTCCCGCTCAGCAGAGCGTTGACGGCGTTCAGATACGCGTCGTTGAACCATTTGACGGTGCCCTTGATCATGGGCCCGGTGTTGCCTACCCCCTGGATGCCGCCAAGGCCGATGGCCACAATGCACCCCATCGCGAGAACACTTGTAAGCGCGACAACGACACTCCTCTTGACCCGACGGTTCTTCGTGCGGGACATGGCAGCCCCCTTTCCGCAGAGATGACTTGTGGGCCTGAAAGTTGTGAATCGCGGCTGTGGCGGTAGTATAGCAGGGAATCGGGGCAAGTGCAAATCCGGCCCGGCAATCCGGCCCGCAGCGATCCGGCCGGGGCGATAATTCAGGATATGTTTAGTACCGCCCGTATGTTCGAGCGGTCTCGATCATGGCGCAGATATTCTCGTCGGGCGTGTCGCGGCCGCACTGGTCGCCGGTTGAGAGGATGAATCGGCCGCCCTCGGCGGCATCGTCGATCGCCTTCTTCGAGGCCGCCACCACCTCCTTGACCGTGCCGCGCAGCATCACCTGGGTCGTGTGCAGGTTCCCCTTGAGCACAATCTTGTGGCCGTAGAGGCGCTTGAGTTGGGCCAGGTTACAGTCGCCCATCGGGGGAATCTCCAAGGGGTCGATGACCGTGAGGTCGGTCTCCTCGGCCATGATCTTCACAAGTTCCTTCTCCGGGCCGCACGAGTGGATCTGCGTGGGGAAGCCGGCGGCGGTCGCGAGTTCGATGCCGCGCTTCACCGCGGGGAAGGCGAGCTGGCGGAAGATGCCCACCGTCTGGAAGACGAGCGTGCCGGAACCGCCGACGCACAGAAAGTCGGGCCGCTCGTCCATGGCCATGAGGCGGGCGAAACGTTTCTCGGCGGCCTCGACCCGCTCGGCGGCCCACTTCTCGTGGAGTTCCGGGTGGTCGTAGTAGTTGAAGATCGCCTCTTCGCTCATAAGCGCGCACGAACATGCGAGGAACGCACCCACGAGGCCCTGGTCGCCCATGAGGCGCTTGATGCGCTTGAGGCCCTTGGGGCCGAGGTCAACGGGCTTCACGCCCTCGACCGGCTCGAACCGCTTGGGCGTCGGGTCGCGGCCGATCCGCTCCGGCGGCACCCAGACCGTAGGCGGGTTGTCGACGTAGTAGATGTCGAAGTTCGGCCGCCACACCCGCTTGCCGCCGTCGACGTACGACCACTGCGTCACGATGTGCCACTCGTCGCGATCGACGATGAATTGCTGCCAGGGCGGCTCGCCGGCCGATTCCTCGGGGAACCGCAGCGGAAAGAATCCGTCCATCAGCGAGTCGATGTCGAAGTGCCTGGCGCACGCGATGTACGCCTCCCAGATGGGTGGATCGTTGTAAAGGTACAGATCCCAGAACGGTTTGCCCGTCAGCCGCGCGGGGATCATGTTCGAGAAGTCCGGCGCGACGGGCACGCAATCGGGTATCCGGCCCGAGAGACACTTGAGCAGCCGCTCGCGGTGGGTCATGCCGTGCCTCACTTCGCCGCGGGCGCCACGATGACCGTCTGGTTCATGCCCGGCGCCGTGGGCGGCCAGCGGACGGTTTCGCCGCCGTCGGGCAGCACCTCGACGTAGTACTCGAAGTCGGAATTGGCCGGCGGCGCCACCTTCACCGTGTACACGCCGCGTGCGACGTGCACGAGCGGCGCCTTGCTGAAGGCGCCGACGCCGAGCGGGCGGAAGTGAACCGCCGCCCCCTTCGGCGGCTTCGTGGCCAGGACGATGACTTTCAGGTTCAGTGTCTCTCCGGCGCCGACCGCCGTGCGCACGGTCGGCACGATGACGCGGACGGGGCCCTCGTAGGTCTTGGCAGCCTCGATCTTCATGTGCGGCAAGAGGTGCTGCTCCCAGTTGGCCACGGTGCCGAGTTCGCCGGGCGTACTGACGGTCGGCAGCAGGCACTTGTACACTTCGGCCAGGGCGGCCTTCATAGCGTCCTTGTCGCCCTTGCCCCAGGCGCACTTGAGTCGCTCGGTGGCCACCATGTAACGGAAGTTATTGAGCCAGTAATCGAACCGCTCGAGGTGCCCCGCGCCCTTGACGAGGGGCCGCAGTTTCTCCAAATCGTCCACGAACGCGTACCGCTTGAGGACCTCGTCGAGGGGCTGCTTGTTGGCGCCGATGCCGCCGGGTCCGTCGGTCCAGGTCGTGGGTTCCGGCAGGCGGCCGTCGATGGTCTCGAAGATTTTGGCGGCCTGAGGGGCCGCATCGGGGCCGAACTCGGCCTCGGCCCAATCGCGGTAGAAGTCTGCCGTGGGCGAGAAGCGGTCGGCCTTCGGGCCCGCTGCCAAGGGCGGCCAGTCGGCCTGGTAATCCTTGTACGCCGGGCCGCCGCAGTTCACCTTCTTCTTGCCGCCGGGACCTTCAATCGCGATGGCGGCAATGCTGGGGAACTCGACCTCGTGCACGAAGTCGATGTCGAGCCAGCCGTTTCTGACCTCAACGTCGGGGTACGTGTAATCGAGGGCCTCGTTCTGGCCGACCTTCGCGAAAATATCGAGGCCCGAGATGACCTGCTTGCCCTGCACCTTGACGCCGAAGACCCGCCGCCCCGCCTCCTTGTAGTGCGGCTCGCAGAACTTGAGGACCACCGTGTACTTGCCGTTGGGCAGGGCAAAGTGGTACGCCGACAAGTCGTACCGCACGGTCTGGTAGAGGGTCGGGTCGTCGGTGCCCGTGATCGTGTTATTGGGGAATGGGGCCGCCTGCCCGCCTTCGGGGCCTTCCTTCCGCGGAGGCTCCGGCGGCGCTGGGGGCTCGATGTTCCAGCCGCTCTGGTCCCACGACGCGTGAGCGAGGGCCGAGACGTTGGGGCCGAGGATGCGCGTCCGCCAGTGGATGCCCAGGAGGCCCGTGCAGCCGTATTTCAGGGCGTTGGCGGCGTCCTTGCGCATGCGGCCGACCCAGAGTTGCGGCGCCGCAAGGTTCGGGTCGTCTTCCATCCACGGGATGGCCCACTTCGGGCGGCCCGAGACCTTCGCAAAACCGGGCTCGACCGGGTCCTTGCCCACCTGGCGGTTGATGCAACTCATCGGCATTTCTTTGGGCAGCGTCTTGTCGAACAGTGCCCGGTCGCTCTGCGGCCCGAGGACCCAGCCGCACGTGGCCAGGGTGAACGGGGCGTTCACCTTCTTCGCCGCGGCTACGGCCGCCGCCAGGTCGTCCTGCGTGGCCTTGACCTGCTGCGGCGATGCACTGCCCCACGTCCAGCCTTCGGGCGTCCACATCCAGTAGTAGTCGCAAGGGTACGTGGCAACGATGCGGCGGAAGATACCCTCGTAGAGTTCCTGCGCGACGGCAGGGTCCTTGAGGTCCTTGCCGAGTTTCTTCAGACGTTCGCGCTCGGCCGCCGGCACGGTGAGCGGCGTCTCGGTGCCCACGCACGTCTTCACCCCCAAGAGGTGCGCGTGCGCGAACGCCTCGCCCAGCATTTCGCCGGTGCGGTTGAAGAGTTCGTTGCAGGCGTCGGGTGTGCCGGGCTGGGGGCACATGTCGATCATGACGTCGGCGCCGAAGGCGTCGCGCTCGAAAAGGTCGGCGGCGCCCAGACAGAAGTCGCTCGTGTTCTTCCGCTGGTATCCCCAGTTGCCGCGCAGAGTGTTCTGATAACTCGACGGGTAACTCGCCTTTACCTTGCCGCCGCCTGCCATCTCGTCGGGCATGCCGATCCATACGGTCGGCTCGGCGTTCGGCCCGCCTTCGGGATAGGTGTGCAGGCCGATGAAGTTCATCCGCAGTTTCACTAACTGCGAGATGACGGCCTTGTAGTCGTCGGCGTTCCACCAGTCGGGGCCTTCCGGGAAATCGTGGAACGGCTGGATGCCGCGCGTGTCGAAGAGGGGCCTGGCCCGCTCGTTGAGGTCGGGCACCTCCAGTTTCCGCCGCGCGTCGGGAATGACGTCGCCGTGCAGGTAGAACCTGACGCCCAGGTGCTCCGCGAACCGGTAAACGCCGTAGAGCGTGCCGGGGCCGTCTCCGCCGGCAATGAGAAGTGCGCGGCGACCGCCGGTCTGGACGGTCTTCAGCATGTACTCCTCGCGGCGGAGGGCGCCGGCCTCGCCTGCCGTTGCCGCACCGGCCGCCGCGGCAATGATGGGCCGGCCCTTGCAGGAGATGACGATCATCTCCTTCCACTCGGGCGAGATCGTGGAACTCAGGATCATCTGGAGGAGGTTGCCGGTGCGAAGGTAGACATACCTTCGGACCTCTTTGGCGGCCAGCAGTTCGGCGTACGAGGCCCCCTGGGGCGCGACGATGACCACGGCGGCCTCATCGGAGGCCGGGGCGGCGGCGGCACAGGCCGCCAGGCCGAGGACCGTTAGCGCTGAGGCGAGATAGGCAAGGGTGAGTCGCGACATCGGAGACCTCCTTGAAGGGCCAGCCATGTTTCATTTTCGATTTTAGATTTTTGATTTTCGATCTGAACGGCAACGGCAGCGCAGGCGGCGCTCTGCTGCCGTGTCTTTCAAATCCAAAATCAGAAATCTAAAATCGAAAACGGAATTCCGCTCAACCGCCCACTTCGACGATCATCTCCAGTTCCACCGGCGACCCCAGCGGAAGTTCGGCGGCGCCGAGGGCCGCGCGGCTGTGGCGGCCCGCGTCGCCGAAGACCTGGGCCAGAAGTTCGCTCGCGCCATTCAGCACCTTCGCCTGGTCCGTGAAACCCGGCGCCGAGGCGACGTGCCCCGTGATCCGCACGATGCGGCTGATCTTCGCCAGGCCGCCGATCTCCGCCGCCACGACGGCCAGTGCGTTGAGCGCCGCCTGCCGCGCGCACGCCTGGGCCTCGCCGAGCGTGACCTCGCGGCCCACGTGGCCCGTAGCCATGAGTCTCCCCTCCTTCATGGGCAACTGGCCGCTGACGAAGACGAGGTTGCCCGTTCGCACGGCGGGGATATACGCGCCGACGGGTTTCGGGGCAGGGGGGAGTTCGAGGCCCAGGGCACGGAGGCTCTCTTCGGGTGTCATGATGGCGCCCTTACAACGGCAACGGCGCGCCGGCTGCAAGCAGCCGGGCGAACCGCATCATTTTGCCGCCTTCTCTTTACGGGCCACAAGGATCATATCGCGGCTGGCGGCCGGGTCGAACGGCTTGGGTTCGTACCCGCCGTACCACTGGAGGCGGCCGAACCTGGCGGCCGTGACCATCGACTCAAGTTCCGACTGTTCGAGGGCCCAGGCCCGGACGTGGGTCTCAATCTTCTTCCACTCGCCCGCCTGCTTCTCCAGGACGATGATGTCGAGGTCGCACAGGCGGCGGACCTTGCGGAACACCTTCAGGAACAGGATCTCGCGGTCTTCGACTTCGCGGACGCGAGGCTCCTGGTACACGTTCGCGCCTTCGGGAATCGCCGCATAGTTGAGCGTGTGGAGCACCAGGACGCCGTTGGGCGCCATCACGTCGTGCATGCTCTTGATGGCCGCGCGGACGGCGTCGGCCGACCCGGCCAGCGGCAGACTGTTGCCCGTGCAGATGACGGCGTCGAAAGGCTGCGGAAAGTGCGCCGGCAGGTCGCAAAAGTCGATCACCTCGAACCGCAGGCGGGCGCCGGCCGCACGGGTGTCGCGCCGGGCCTGCTCGATCATCGAGGGCGAAACGTCGGTCCCGACCGCGTCGAGGCTCCACCGCGCAAAAAGGCGAACGTGGTGGCCGGTCCCGCACGCGCAATCGAGCACCCGCCGGGCCGAGACGTTAGAGAAGACCCGCTGGAAGAACGGGCCCTCGCGGCCGATCCTTGCTTCCCAGTCGACCAGGATATCGTAGTAGGGCTGAAACGCGTCGAACGCCGGTCCGCCGTCAGGCATGGCATATCTCCGTGGAATGGAAAGTCGAGCCGATTCTAGACCGCCGCGCGCGGCCTTGCAAGCCTTTCCGCGACCGCGGCGTGGCCGTGACATCCGGCTCAGGATTGAGGCATTGCGCTCGGGTCGCACGCTCTCGTCGCCGCCGGATTGACTTGGGCCGCATGCCGCAATAGGATGATGGCCTTGCCGGGCCGACGGGAGCGGCCGCGCACACCATGAAGCGCCTCATCATCAACGCCGATGATTTCGGTTGGTCCGAGACCGTGACCAGCGGCATCCTGCGGGCCCATCGCGAGGGCGTCCTGACGAGCACGACGCTCATGACCAACCTGGAGGGGGCCGAGGAGGCGTTGGCCCGGGCGCGGCAGGAGGCGCCGCGAGTGGCCGTCGGCATCCACCTCAATCTGACAGAGGGGCGGCCGGTCGGACCGAGCGAGGCCGTCGCGCCGCTTGTCGGCGAGGACGGCCGGTTCCGGTTCCCCCTGGCATCGCTCCTTCTGGCCGTCCGCCGCTCGGCCGGGGTCCGGCAGGCGGTCGCGGCCGAAATCGCCGCGCAGATGGCGTGGGCCGGGCAGCACGGCCTCGCGGCGTCGCATGTTGACGGCCACAAGCACGTGCATGTTCACCCGGCGGTGCTGCCCCTGGTGATTGTGGCGGCGCGGGCCTGCGGCATCCGGGCGATCCGCACCACCGCTGAGTGGCGGCTGCCGAGCATCCAACGGTTTCTCCCAAGGCAGTGGGTTCTCACCGACCGCGTCCGCCAGTTGCTGTTCGAGCGGCTTGCGCGGCGGTGGGGTGTGCAGGCCCAGGGGACGGTCCGCGGGGCGGGCATGGCGACGACCGACTGGTTCTTCGGCGTACGGGCCACCGGTGGCATCTCGGCCGAGTTGCTCGTCGAGGTGCTTCGCCGCGCGCCGGAAGGGACGGGCGAGATCATGGTGCATCCGGGCTTGGCCGAAGAGAAGCCTGCCCGGCGGACCCGCCTCGACGACAGCCGGCCGAGAGAGCTGGCGGCCCTCTGCGACCCGCGCGTCCGCGCCGCTGCCGAGGAGTCGGGATGGACATGGGCCACGTACAAGGATCTGAACCATGACACAGGCCGCTGAACGCGAGGCCCACGGGGCTCGCCCGGCGTACTCCGTGGTCGTGCCCTTCTACAACGAGGCCGATAGCGTCGAGGAACTGTACCGGCGGATTGTCGCCGTCATGGACGGCATCGGGAAGCCCTACGAGATGATCTTCATCGACGACGGCTCCAGCGACGACACGCCCAAGGTCCTCAAGCGCATCGTGCAAGGCGACTCGCGCGTCACCTTCATCGAACTCCGGAGGAACTTCGGACAGACGCCTGCCTTGGCCGCCGGCTTCGACCACGCCACCGGCGATATCGTCATTGCCATGGATGGCGACCTCCAGCACGCCCCGGAAGACATCCCGGCGCTCCTGAAGCCGCTCGACGACGGCTACGACCTGGTGAGCGGGTGGCGGAAGCGGCGGGTCGACAACTTCTTCATCCGGCGGCTGCCGTCGGCCGTCGCCAACGGCCTCATGGGGATGCTGAGCGGCGTCAGAGTCCACGATTTCGGCACGACCTTCAAGGTGTATCGGCGAGACCTCTTGCAGCACATCCGCCTGTACGGCGAACTGCACCGGTTCATCCCGGCCCTCGCATCGGCTGTGGGGGCCAGGATCTGCGAGGTGCCCATCCAGAACATCGTCCGCCCCAAGGGCAAGTCGAAGTACGGCCTGGGCCGGACAATCCGGGTGCTCATGGACCTGGTGACCGTGCGGTTCCTCCTGAAATACTTCACGCGGCCGCTGCACTTTATGGGGCGCGTCGGCCTGATGTTCTTTCTGATCGGCGCAGGCATCGAGACCGTGCTGGTCATTGAGAAGGCAACGGCGCGAGAAGGTTGGGCGCACTTTCACATGATGCAGGTCCGCGGACCGTGGGTGACCATCGGGTTCTTCCTGATGACGGTCAGCGTCTTGTGCGTGCTGAGCGGCCTGATGGGCGAAGTCATCGTGCGCACGTACTATGAATCGCAGAACAAGCACATCTACTACGTGCGGCACATCCATCGCAAGGACGGGGGGTCATGACGTCTGCCCTTGCAGATGAAGGTGCCGGCGCCGTCGGCTCGGCCGCCCATCGCGGATTCGTGTGGGACGTTCTGGGCCTTGCGGCCCTAACGGCCTGTCTGGTCGGCGTGCACTTCGCGCACGCAGCCCTGCTTGATCCCGACGAACCGCGCAGCGCCATCGTCTCGCGGCTGATGGTGGAACGGGGCGACTGGCTCGTGCC
>Ga0315275_10004075_pt1 | contig 13612 bp, 6 predicted proteins | sample YL17G03_0_MG_FD_205557 | JGI IMG/M metagenome (GOLD analysis project Ga0315275, IMG submission 205557) | Sediment microbial communities from Yellowstone Lake, YNP, Wyoming, USA - YL17G03_0 | ecosystem: Environmental > Aquatic > Freshwater > Lake > Sediment | place: USA: Wyoming | collected... | reverse complement strand
GACGCCGTTGTCGCCGTCGCGAGTGCCTGGATTGGCGCGCAGCGCGGCCGATGGTTCGCCTGGGTGCACCTGTTCGACCCGCATGCACCGTACCGGCCGCCGGCGCCCTTCGACCGCGAGTACGCCAGTTCGCCCTACCTCGGTGAAGTCGCCTACTCGGACTCGGTCCTCTCGGCGCTGCTGTCTGCGGCAACCGGCGCGATTGGCGGCCGCCCGACTCTCGTCATCGTCACCGGGGATCATGGCGAGGGCCTTGGCGATCACGGCGAGGCCACGCACGGGCTGTTCGCCTACGAATCCACGCTTCGCATCCCGCTGATTGTCGCCCAGTTCCCGGCGGGCGGGCCCGTGTGGAACGCGGGGGTGGCGCCGGTGCCGGCGGCTGGCGGCCGCGTCGTCACCGCGCCTGTTCGTCACGTGGACATCGTTCCAACCGTGCTGGAAGTGCTGCAACTCCCGTCAGCGCGGGACCTGCCTGGCCGTTCGCTGCTCGCGGCTGCGAACTCCGGATCGGACGACGGGACGGCATCGTATTTCGAAGCGTTGTCCGCGTCGCTGAACCGCGGGTGGGCGCCGCTTCGCGGCGTCGTGGTCGGGCGCGAGAAGTACATCGAACTGCCGCTGCCCGAACTCTATGATCTGGCGGCGGATCCGCGTGAGGCGGCCAACCTCGTCGATCGCGCGCCGGACCGGCTGCGCGCCCTCGATCTGACGTTGCGTGGAATCCCGGCATCCGCTGCGGGGGCCGACAAGCGTGCCGCCGACCCCGAGACGTCGGCGCGCTTGCGCGCGCTGGGGTACGTGAGCGGGAACGCGGCACTCAAGGCGCGGTACACCGAGGCAGACGATCCGAAGCGGCTCGTTGGGATCGACCAGGACATCCATCGCGCCATCGACCTCTACCAGCGCGGGCGGCCGGCGGAGGCGGTGCCGATCTACCAGAAGATGCTCGCGGCGCATCCGAAGATGGAGATCGCCTACGCGCATCTCTCGATGCTGCAATGGGAGTTGGGCGATCCGGCCTCGGCCATCGCCACGCTGCGCGCGGCGCTCGCTGCGGGCGTCGACAGCGTGGCCATAAGAACCAAGCTGGGGACCTACCTGGCGGAGACCGGTCGGGGGAACGACGCCATCCCGCTGCTGCAGGGCTCCTTCGGCTGGGACTTCCCCGATCTCGACGCCCTGAACGCCCTCGGCATCGCGCAGGCGCGAGCGGGCCACGTGGACGAGGCAGCGGCGAGTTTCCGGCGCATCCTCGATCTGAGCCCGTCCCACGCCATGGCGCTCGAGAACCTCGGATCCATTGCGCTGGAGAAGAGGCAGTACGACCAGGCGCGCGCGTTCTTCGTCCGTGCGCTCGACAGCGACCCTTCGTCCGCCCAGGCGCACAATGGTCTCGGCGTCGTAGAGCTGAAGGCTGGCAACCGGAAAGGCGCCATCGAACACTGGAAGCGGGCGGTTGCCGCGGACCCGACGAACTTCTACGCGCTGTATAACGTGGCGGTCGAACTGGTCAACGACGGTCAGCCCAACGCGGCGCGGCCGTACCTGGAGCGCTTCGCCCGGACGGCGCCACCCGCCCTCTATGCGGCCGACGTCCGGCGGGTACAGGCTCTCCTCGCTCGCCTGCCACGATAGCCCGGGCCCGGGCGCCGTGCTACGATCGAGCTGGGACTCGCATTCCAGGCCCCGGCAGGTGTGTATGAAGCGCGTACCCTTCGTGGCACTCCTCTTGGTCGCGTCCCTGGCGCCCGCCCCGCTCGCGCACAGCCAGGATCGCCAGGCCACACCCCAGAACCCTCCGACGTTCCGTTCCGGCGTCGAACTGGTCCGGATGGACGTGCGCGTGGTCGATGGCGAGGGCCGTCCAGTCACCGACCTGAAGGCCCAGGACCTCGAGGTGGTGGAAGGCGGCCAGGTGCGGCCGATTGTCTTGTTCCAGCACGTCGCCGAGCCGGCGGGTACCTACCTGGAAGTCGCGCGCAGCACGATCGGCGCCGAGGTGTCGACCAACCATGGAGCGCCGCGAGGCCATCTCTACATCATCGTCTTCGACCAGAGCCATATCACTCCCGGCAACGAGCAACGGGCGCGGCGGGCCGCAGAACGGTTCCTCAGGACGCGCGTGCGGCCCGGGGACAGGGTCGGGCTCTACGCCCTGGCGGGTCCTGGACCGAGCGTCGCCTTCACTGCCGATGTGCGCAGCGTCCTGTCGCGGTTGATCGAGGTCCGTGGTTTCCTGGACAAGGAGTCGTTCGGGACGCTCGGCGGGATGACACTCTTCGAGGCATACGAAATCACCCGCGGCAACGACGCCGTCCTGCAGCGAGTGGTGGCGCGGGCCAACTCGTCGGATCCGTCCACGGATCTGACGACAGCCATTCAGGCCGCGCGGGCCGGGGCTTTGGCTGACGCGACGCCATTCAACCTGTTGCAGGGCGTGCTTCGGAACAACGCGAAGCTGGTGGTCGACCGTGGTGACGCCGAGACCCGCGCCTTCCTTGCGCCGTTCGCGGAAGCGATCCGAAACCTGGCCGGGTTCGAGGGGCGCAAGTCGGTCATCCTGATCTCCGAGGGCTTCTTCAGCGACTACGTTCAGGCCGATGTCGAACGCGTGGCGGCAGCGGCGGCCCAGGCCTACGCGGCCATCTACTCACTGGACATCAACCGCCGCGGCGCGGATCCCGCGCAGGCCACGCCGTCCGGTAACGATCTCAGCGTCGAGATCCAGGACCGCATCGAGCCGCTCGGCAGCCTGGCGGCGGAAACCTCCGGCGACTTGTTCACCGATGCCAACAGCCGGTTAGACGCGACGTTCGAGCGCATCGCCGACCAGTCGCTCGATTACTATATCGTCGGCTTCGAGCCCGTCGGCACCGGGCAGCCTGCCGGACCGGACCGCTACCACCGTGTCACCATCAGGGCCAAGAGGCCCGGGCTGTTGGTTCGCACGCGCACCGGCTACTCGTTCCGCGACCCGATCTTCGCCAGGAACCGGCGGCGGGCGATCGACATGGCGCTCGCGGCGCCCTTCCCGCAGCAGGGACTGCCGGTCGAGATGACCACCTACGTGTCGTACGGTACCGCGCCCGGCGCCCACCGGGTGGTGGTGAGCGTGCAGGTCGAGTTGCCGATTGCATCGGGCAATGAACCGCGTCCCGCCGACGTCGTCTTCGTGGCGAAGCGCGCCTCCGACGGGCGAGTCGTAGCCAGCGGAACCGACGTCATGCCGCTCCCACGCACCACGGCCAGCGGCACAACGGGTTGGGGGCGGTACCAGGTCCAATTCGATGCCCCGCCCGGCGAATATCTCATGCGTGTGGTGGCCCGTGAGCCGGGCGACGGCATTACGGGCAGTGTGGACCGCCGGTTCGAGGTCCGACATTTCGACGGCGCCGACGTGACGGCCAGCGATCTGATCGTCGGCCGGAGGACGGACGCGCTCCCGGTCCGCGCCGAGGCCTATTCCGGCGACGCGCTGACGGCAAGGTTGGAGGTCTACGCGCGCAGGCCGCATGATTTGGAAGGCATCGACGTGACGGCCGCGCTCCTTAGCGCGACCGGCGAGGCGGTGCTGCGCGCGAAGGCCACCCTCGGGGAGGTTTCCCGCGCCCGCGGATCGACGTCGGCACGAGTGGCCGCCGTGGAAGTCCCGCTTGGCGGAGTGGCCGCCGGTGAGTATACGCTGCGGGCGACGCTCAAGGCCGGGAATGAGACGGTGCTGGACCTCAATCGCGAGGTGACGGTCCTGCCCGGCACGCCTCCCTCTCCGCCGCCACCGACGACGAGAGCTTTCGAGCCAACCGACGTCCTGGACAGCCCTGTCGCGCAGCGCCTCGTGGCGTCGTTGCGGGAAGGCGCCACGGACGCCGGCACGAAGAATGCAGCAGAACTGGCGGCCGCGCGTGCATGGGACCGCGTGGCGTCAGCGACCGCCGGTTCTTCGCCAACGACCATCGCGGATCTGGCGCTGCGCGGGATGGGGCGCTTCGCACAACGCCAGTATGCCGGTGCCGCCACGGACCTCCAGGCGGCGCTCGATCTCGATCCGGGGTCAGCGGTCACTGCGTTCCTGCTCGGCTGGGCGCACTCGGCGGCAGGAAACGAGCGCGGCGCCATCACCGCGTGGCGGGCCGCGACGGTCGCCTCGCCCACGCTGGTCCCGGCCTATCTCGCTCTCGCCGACGCCTACCTGCGGCAGTCGCAGCCGGCGCTCGCACGGCAGGTCCTTCAGGCAGGGCTCGCGGCGATGCCACAATCCGTCGAGCTGCAGAGCAAGCTCGCGGAAATCGAGCGGCGGTGACGTCATGGCTACGCTGGCGGCGATCGTTCTGCTTTTCCAGATAGGCGCCGGGCCGCAGGCCCTTGATGCCGCGAAGCTGAACTTCTCGAAACCGGCGGCTGTTGTCGAGATGAGCGGCGACGCACTCCCCGGCTTCCCGGTCAGGCTGGCATGGTCACCTGATGGCGGCGAGATCTACGTCCGCCTCGTCCGCCGGGATCGGTGGGCCAACGAAACCGTGCTTCATCGCGTGATCAGCGTTCCTGCCGGCCAGATCAGGATCGCCGACCGCGAACCGCCCTGGGCGGTTGTCGACTGGGCTAGAAAGTCGGCGTACAGTGCTCCCGGGATGCCCCAGTTCCGGGTCGAATCCGAAACACGAGTCGAGCAGGTGTCGCCCACCAACGCCGGGGCGGGGGGCGCGATTGCCCAGAACTCCGGTGACCCGTACGGACCAGGGTTCGACCTCGGGCCGCAGGGCCAGGCGATCCTCGCGCGGGCCATGCAATCTCAGATGGTCACGACCGTGACCATGAAGATCAAAGGGCAGGTTGTCTCCCAGTTCGTCAACGCGCAGCCGATACCAGGGTTGATGTTCGGCTGGGCGCCTGAAGGGCTCGACGTCGTGGCGTACGCCGATTCGAAGCGGCGTCTCGTGATCATGGACCGCACGGGCCGGCGCCACGAGGTACGGGACACGAAGGGTGTGCTTCTACCCGCCTGGTCTCCTGACGGCACTCGCATCGTCTGGCTGGAACAGGCCAGTTCCCGCAAGTTCGTGCTCACGATTGCCAACGTCTCGCGGCGCTAGTCCCAGAATAAGCGTGTTCCCTGCGAAAGAAACACGAAGCAATAGAATTGCGGCGACACACGAGCGACGGTGATCGACACGAACACACCGATCCTCTCTCGGCGCGCGGCGCCAAGGTCCTGATGTCCGGATTGCGTGTCGGTCGTTCGTCCTCCTCGTGGTGTCATCAGGTTGCTATACCGGGCCTCGCTATCCCGGCGTCAGGGGCCCGCGCGGTCAGCAGCGGAGCGGTCCACGCAGATGATCGGCTGCGCGCAGCAAGACGGTCTGCCACGGATTCCAGGCCAAGAGCCGGAAGACGATCCGGCGGCTGGTGCGCACCACCTGGGCCGGGACCAGCAGGAAGGCCTGAAGGAACGTCTTGAATTCCATGCGGAGGACGGTCTGCTGCTCGGCGGTGTGCCGCTCGGCCCAGCGCCCGCACACCGGGAGGACGAGCGCAAACCACGCTTTCAGGGTCCAGGCAAGCGCGGCCATCACCATATACGCCCCGTTGCCGTGGAGCGTGTCGACCGGCAGGGCCATCGCGCGGACGCCATGCTTCAGTTGATCAATCAGATTCTCTTGGTTGCACCGATCGTTGGCCACGAAGACCAGGTCGGCGGCCGGCGTGGTGCCGTCGTTGGTGAGATAGAAGAAATAGCGGATCTCATCAAAGAGCCGGTGGTCGCCCTGTTCGACGGTGATGTTCTTGCGGACGACGACCATGCGGTAGGTCGTCGTACAGGCCGTCGGGCGGTACGGGAATTCGGCGACGGCTTCGGCGCGCAACCGCAGATTCTTAAACGCCCGGTCGACGATCACCGCGGCCTTGACGTCCGTCGGCCGCGCGCGGGGCGTGGTCTGCACCGTGTAGGCCGAGGGGCGCACCAGCGGCGTCCACGCGGCGGGGGGCAGGGCGTCGGCGAACCGCACCACATTCGCGCGGGCATCGTAGCCGAAGAGGAAGCGCACGTGCTCCCGGTCCCAGCGATCGAGTTCCGTGGTCTGCATGAACTCCGTATCGCCGCGCAGCGTCACGCGTCGAAACCCCGCCGTGCGACAGAGCGCGATCGCCTCGTCGAACCGCGCGGTGGCGCCTTCCGCCGACGGCCGGTTGCCGGAGCGGTTGATCACGAACAGCGGCTCCGCTGTGTTCGCCAACGAGACCAGCAACGGGTGATAGCCCCACGTCCCATCGTAGGCGATGTCCATGCCCGCCTTGCAGGCCCCGGTGGTGGGGGCCAGCGTGCCGTCCGCGTCGAGGAAGGCCTCGTCGAAGAACGCGGCCGGCTGGGTCTGCCACACCCGCACGCGGGTGGCATTGATCGCCCGCTGCAGCGCCTCCAGGCGGCCCGCGTCGAACCGCCGACAGAAATCGCCGGCCGTCGTCGGGTCCGGAATCCGTTGGGCCCCCAGCGCATCGAGATACCCCTCGTCCTGGCGTCGCTGCTCGATATCCTGCAGACACGTCCCGCCGCTCAGGATGTTGTAGGCGATCCCCAAGACGTGGTCCGATTCGTGATAGGGCAGATGGCGTTTCAGGACCTGCACATCCTCATCAATCGCGTCGACCAGCCCGGTGTGCTGCGCGACCAAGTGCATGGCCCCGATGCCCCCCGCCGCCAGCCCGCGCGTGCGGCTGCTCACGTCGTAGTGAATATTGCTCGCGCGATACATCGGCAGGGGTTGCGCCGCCCAGGCAATCGGGCGGAGCCGATGCGTGATTCTCTGCTTGCGTCGCGCGACCTTCTGGTGTCTATTCGTATGCACTCGAAATGCCTCCTCGTGCCGTGGCTTGTTGTCTTCGCAAAACAAACTTTGTCACGGCCGATCAGGCATTTCGAGTGTTTTCTTCGTATGACTCCCGCGCGATCACGCTTGTACTGGGTCTAGTCATGCGGAGGTGAGGCGCGGAGGATGCCGATGCTCGCTGTGTTCATGGTTGCACTGCTGGTGCAACAGGCTTCTGCTGACGCTCCTGTCGTGTTCGACGCCAGCCGCGTCGTGGTGGGAGAGCCGAAGACCATCGCCGAGATCGACACTCGCACGGTGAAAGGCGAACTGGTCTGCCTCGCATGGTCGGACGACGGCGCGACGATCTACCTGCGCGCGGCTGAGTACGATCGGTGGCACAACGAGCGCGCGCACCACTATTTCATCCCTGTGGCAGGGGGCGCGATCGCGGCGACAGACGGGACGCCCCAGTGGGCGGCGGCCTATTGGATGTGGAAGTCGGGAGTGGCCGCGCCCGGGGTCCCCGAGATGAGAATGGAAACCGACACGCAGACTCAGATGGTGACCGCCGTGGGCTCTGTGCGGGACGGGGGCATGAGCCAGTCGCGTGGCGACCCATCGCAGTCGCAGGTGTCACGTGACTACGCCTCGGCCCAGCAGGTGGCGACCGTTACCATCAAGCTGAAGGGCGTGGTGATTGCGGAGTCGGCCAATAAGTCGATCCCGGCCGGGCTTCTGTGGGGCTGGGCGCCGGCGCCGGTCGGCGGCCTGGCGTTCGTCGACGGAAAGAAGCGGCTGGTGCTGATCGACCGGGCCGGGCGGACGTTCGTGGTTCCGGGCACCGGCGAGGTGCTGCTGCCCGCCTGGTCGCCAGACGGCCGGCGCATCGCGTACGTGCAGAGGAAGGACAAGAAGACGTTCGTGCTGAACTGCGTCGAGGCCGAGATCCGATGAGGGTGACCGCCATCGCCGCCACGGCAGCCCTCATCGCCGGATTTGCATCGCCACAGGCCCGGCAGGCCCAGCAACCCCAGGCCCAGCCCGGTTTCCGCGCTTCGACAACCGTCGTCGAGGTGGACGTCGTCGTCCGCGACAAGGACCGCCGGTTCGTGGCCGATCTGCGCGCCGCCGATTTCAAGGTGCTTGAAGACGGCACGCCGCAGGAGATCTCGGCCGTCTACCGCGTGATCGGACCGAACGAGCCGATCGCCGCCGACGCGGGTGGGGTGCCGGGGCTGCCTCCACCGCCGCCGCAGCAGGTCCAGCGGGTCCTGATTCTCTTCTTCGATCAGGCCCACATCGAGCCGAGCGGGTTCGACCGCGCAAAGAGAGCGGCCCTCGCGTTCTTGAAGAAGGACTTCCGCCAGGGTGATCTCGGCGGCGTGCTCGTAGGCGGGACGATGACCGGGAAGCGGCTGACCAGTGCGCGCGAGGAACTGGAAGCCGCCGTCGCCTCGGCCACGCCTGCCCCGGAATCGAGCGCACTGACTCGTGGACTCCGTCAATGGCCGAGGCTCGTCGATCTCTACGAGGCCTACCGGGTGACGCGCCATGAGCCCTCCATCCAGACCGGCACCGGCACGGCTCTCGACGACGTGGTCCGGCGGGCGTGCGTCGAACAGCCGACCTCGTGCGAGCGTGGAGGCACCAGCCTCGTCGAAGCGGAGACGGAGAACAAGGCCATCCAGCTTGTGAACCAGGCGAGGGTGCTGGGCAGACAAACCCTCGATACGGTGTCCGGCCTGGCCAACGGGCTTGCCCGCCTGCCGGGCCGCAAGACGGTCATCATGATGACCGAGGGCTTCTTCGTCGAAGACAGCTGGGCCGACCTCCGCGCCGTGGTCGGTCGCGCCGCTCGGGCATCGGTGCGCATCTACGCGATCGACACGCGCGGGTTGAACCGCGGGTCGGCGGGCAGCGACATCCTGTCGGCCGCCAATCCGGCGCAGGCGCAACTGGCGGGACCGACGCTGGGCGACACGGCTGCCGACGGTCCCAACAGCCTCGCCGTGGATACCGGCGGCTACGTCGTCAGGAACGAGAACGATTTCGGGAAGGCTTTCACGGAAATCGACCGGGACACGAGTAGCTACTACGTGGTCGGGTTTCGAACCTTGCAGCCGCTCGACGGGAAGTTCCATTCCATCGAGGTGAAGATCTCCCGGCCTGGCGTGACCGTGCGCGCTCGGAAGGGTTATGTCGCCTCGGCCGAGCCGCCAGACCCACTGCTCGCCCCTGCTGGCATACCGTCGGCTGCGGCAGGTGCGGCAGGTGCGCCTGGCGCGCCAACTGCGCTGGCCCCTAGTGCGGAAAAGGCAGAGGCAGCGGCATCCGAACCGGCTGGCGGGATTCGCCTGCGACCGAACATGCCGGAACAGGTGGCGGCGCTCCAACCCGAAGGCCCGCGGACACCCCCGTCGACGCCGTTTCCCGAATCGCTGATGAAGAAGGCTGAGGAAGGCTGGAGTGCCTACCAGCGCGGTGCCGTCGGCGAGGCGCAGGCGGCGCTCGAATCGGCGGCCGGTCACCTGGCCGCGCCGCCATGGGTCGTTTACGTCCTCGGTTGGGCACAATACGCTCAGGCCAGCCCGGCTGCGGCGGCCGTGTCGTGGGAACGCGTTCGCGCAGCGGTTCCGGCGTTCCGTGCGGTCTACTTCGACCTGGCCGACGCGTACTTGATGCAGCGGGAATTCGGAAAGGCGGTCGAGACGCTCCGCGCCGCCGAATCACGCTGGCCCAGGGATGTCGAGGTCTACAACGCGCTTGGCGTGGTGCAACTGGGGCGGGGCGCGATTGACGATGCGATCGCGAGCTTCGAGAAGGCCGTGGGCCTGGCGCCGGCCGATGCGACGGCCGCCTACAACCTGGCGCGAACATGCGAACTGCGGTTCGTCCGCGCGTCACGCCTGCGGCGCACCGGCCCAGGCTCGGTGACTCTGAGCGCCATCTTCCAGGACAGAGACCGGGCGGTCGAGTTCTACCGCCGCGTGATCGCGCTCGGCGGCCCGTTCGTCGATCAGGCTACCGAAAGCCTCAAGCGCCTCAGCGCCCGATAATCACAACGAAAAAGACCCCGGGGAGCGTTCGCGACGCCCCCGGGGTCAGAACCATCAGAGAGTGTCTGGTCTCGTTCCCGCTAGAACGTGAACCGGAGGCCGAGGCGCGCAATGCGAGGCTGCATGAACTCCAGCGGCTTGGTGTAGTTCGATGCAGTGTACTTGTACTGCCGCTGCAGCACGGTTGAGCTATTGACCAGGTTGAAGACGTCGAAATCGATACTGGCGTACGTCTTCCCCATCTTGATCCGCTTGCCGACGCGGAAATCCAGCGTCTGGACAGCCGGCAGGCTCCCGTAGTTGACCTCCGGCACGAGCAGCAGGTTCTTGGTACTTCCCAGCGTGTCGGTGAACCCGCCTGATGTCGAGCGGTTCCAGGGCATCGGGTAGCCCTGGCGAAGCAGGTAGCTCGCCCCAAGATCGATGTCCCACGGCAGTTGGTAGGCGCCGTTGGCGATGAGCTGGTACGTCGGCTGCACCATGTAGATGTTCGACTTGCCCGACCCGCTGGACGCCATCATCACCAGGCCGCCGTCAACGTTCGGGTTGCCCATGACCGGCGTCGGATTGGTCTGCCCGTTCGCGGAACCAAAGTACTCTCGCCAGGTGTTGGTGGAGAAGCCGAGGCGGGCCATCCATTTATTCGACATCCGCTTCGTCGCGGTGATCTCAAACCCCTGGTACGTCTGGTGGTAGTCGGGCCGATTCGTGTAGATAGTGCCCTTGGCCGGGTCATACACCGTGCCTGTGGTCAGACCGTAGTACGGCACAGAGTAGGTGCCATCGGCCGAGCCCGGGACACCGCTTGGCAGGTTCCCGGTGACGTTCCCCTTCAGCGTGTAGTTCGTGCCGTTGACGTAACCCGTGCCGCACGACGAGCACATGATCGGGCGCCAGTTCTGGCTCCCGACGTTCCGGAACGTGTACGACGCGCTGATGCCGAAGTTGGGCATCAGCTCGTGATCGATGCCGACGATCATCTCGTGCGTGGTCGGATTGCCGTAGTCACCAACCTTGTGGATGGTCGTCGGGACTTTGTTCGGGTTGGACGGATCGTACCCCCAGTAGTCGCCGTCGTCGATGTACGACTTGTACGACGACGAGATGATCTCCCCCGGCTGGGCAATCTTGTCGCCATTCGCATCGAACGCGGCGATGTAGAAGCCGCGGTACTGTGCGACCGACAGGAAGCCCGCCGTCCCGGCACCGATCTGGTCGGTGAACATCGCGTAGGTGGCCCGCACCTGCGTCTTGCGCGACTCATTCACGGCGTAGGTCATCCCCACCCGCGGCTGGAACACGCCAAACGTGAGCGCGTTGTTTACGCCTGGCGCCGTGATGGCGGGCAGAATCGTGTTGAACGGGGCCACCGGCGAGGCCAAGGTGGAGGGCAGCACCGACGCGATCTGCCTGTCGTACCGGAGACCGAGGTTGATCGTCATCCGGTTCAGCGTGATCGTGTCGCCCGCGTAGAAGTTGTAGTACTTGGCCGAGGTATCGGACGCGTACGGCGCGTTGACGGAGACCACCATGTACGGATAGGCGCCTGTTCCGGCGAAGACCGGCATTCCCGTAGCGGCCCCGTAGGTGTCCGTGAAGGAGTCGTTGGCCCAGGTCGAAGTCGAGTGGACTTCAGCCTTCCTCCACGTGAACCCGAACTTCAGTTCGTGTTTCCCCATGAAGTAGTTGCCGTCCAAGACGAGCGACTGCTGCGGGCGGCTGCTGATGTAGGTGTAGGCCGAATCGTGTGACTGGGCATTGGCGTCAACCCAGGTCGGGGTGTTGCTCCCGCCGTGGGGAATCAGCTGGAAGCCGCCCTTCACGTACGCGTAACGGCCGACCATGAAGAAGTTGCTTCCCCCGACGTAGTTCAACTCCCCCTTGTACATCCGGTTCGGCCCGCCGTAGCCACCCTGATCCATCGTGGATCCCTGGTTGAATGCCGTCCACCAGCCGTTGCCGCGGCCAAGCTTCGACTTGTCCGCCTGGAAGAACGTGAACGATCCGCGGAGCGACTTCAGGATCTGGCCATTTGCCTTGAACGACACGTTCTTCAGGAAGGTCTCGTCGGAGACGCCCTGCAGGGTGATGATCCTGATGTCCTGGTTGCCGTACGCGCCCCAGAACCACAGGCGGTCCTTGATAATGGGACCGCCCACGTCGCCGCCCCAGTCCTGGAACAGGTCAGTCCGGTTGCTCTTGCCGGTTGTCGAGCCCAGCGACTTGGCCTCTTCGGCCGAGATGTTCGTTGCCTGCATCGCTTCGTTCTCGAAGTAGTACTTGGCGTTGCCGTGGAAACTGTTCGTGCCGGACTTCAGCATGAAGTTCATCTGGACGCCGCTGGTGGCGCTCTTCGCGTCCGCCCCGCCGGTGACCACGCTCATCTCGGAGAACATGTCGAAGTCGTAGTAGAACGGCGACGACAGCGACGACATGTCGGTGATGGGCATGCCGTCCACGTTCCAGGTCGTCTGGCCGGAGCCGGCGCCCTTGCTCATGAACCCCGCCTGCTGGCCCGACTCGGATCCGCCGACGTTGACGCGGTCCATGACCACGCCCGGCACCGACTGCATGACGACCCACGGGTCGCGGGCGGTCGGGATGTTCTGGAGTTCATCCAGGTTCACCGACGTGGAGGTGCCCTGCTTCTTCGTGTCGATGATCGGCGATTCGGCCGTCACCTCCACCTGCTGCTGCACGCCGCTCACGGCCAGCGTGGCCTTGAGCTGTGCGTTGGCCCCGATCGCCACGAAGACGTTCGTGTTCTTGTAATCCCTGAACCCCGCGAGCGAGCACGTGATGATGTAGGTGCCGGGAGCGAGGCCCAGGAAGCGTGCCTCACCCCGTGCATCCGACACGGTCGACTGGTTGAATGGGCCGGAGAGCTCCACCGTCACGCCCGGCAGACGAGCGCCGGTCGAATCTTCGGCGGTGACTTCGATTCGGCCCGTATATTGCTGGGCCGACGCAGGAGCGGCCCACCCCAGTACGACGACTGCCAGCAGGCCGATGGCCAGCAGTCGAAGAGCACGAGTCATCATGGTTGTCGATCCTCCTCAGAGTTTGGGAAACGATGCGGGCGAGGGCGCGCCGAATACCCCGACAGCTTCGGGCACTGCCCCAGGGACGCCGTTCTTTCGTCGGACGGTCGGCGCCATTCTGCCAGAACCCCAGCGTGGATTCAACCGCGGCAGTGCCACCGCCGTCCTGCACGAAACATGGGGCTGGAGCTGGGGGCAGTCCAATCCCCACGATCAAGATTGCAATATGGACGCCAGACTGACGCTCAAGATTGCGGCGAGAATGCGCGCGTGATTCAACTGGAGCCCGCCTGGAAATCCCTGGCGTTGAACTTGAGATCCAATAAAATGGATTCTGGCTTGTGCTGCACCTACTTCAGTTGTTCGAGGATCTTCTTCGCCGTCTCCGCCTCCGGCGCGTTGGGAGCTATCTGGAGGAACTTGTTCAGGTCGGCCTTCGCCCGCTGCAGGCGATCTGCTTTCTGCGCTTCTTCGCCCGCGGCGCTGGAGAGCTGGAGCAGGGTGATGCCGCGATAGTAGTACGCGTCGGGCGCCGCCGGGAACTTCGCAATGGCTTTCTCGAAGTACGTAACGGCTTCCGCCGCCTGGTTCCTGTTGAGCATCGCGATGCCGAAGTTCACATAGATGGCCGGCTCGGTGATCTTCGCGTCATCGACTGAGGCGAGCACCTGTTTGCCTTCGTCTGCTTTGCCCTGTTCGAGCAACA
>Ga0315275_10004074_pt1 | contig 13614 bp, 3 predicted proteins | sample YL17G03_0_MG_FD_205557 | JGI IMG/M metagenome (GOLD analysis project Ga0315275, IMG submission 205557) | Sediment microbial communities from Yellowstone Lake, YNP, Wyoming, USA - YL17G03_0 | ecosystem: Environmental > Aquatic > Freshwater > Lake > Sediment | place: USA: Wyoming | collected... | reverse complement strand
CGCTCTTTATGGGCCTGTTTCGCAGCTTGATCCGCGCTTTTGCCGAACAGCATTATTCGCTGAGCTGGATGGATGTACTGGCGAACGACGCCCCTGCGCCAACCGGGAATGGATCGCTGCAGCGCCGTCGCACGTTGCTCTCCACCGGCACCACCGCCCTTAAGAACGCCATAGAACACACCAATAATTACATTTTTAGTAACCATGGCGATACCAGTATGTTTGCTACCGTATTTTGTGGCGTGTTGGACCCGCAGACCGGCTCGGTGGTGTATATCAACGCCGGACACGTACCAGCGGCAGTGATCAACGCCTCGGGTGTCAAAGCCCGCCTGCAGCCTACCGGGCCGGCGCTAGGACTGCTGCCTGATATGGAATTTTCAATTAAACAGGTCGATTTAGAAGAAGGCGACACTTTATTGGTTTTTACCGACGGCGTAACGGATGTACGCGGCCCGGACGACGAGTTTTTTAGCGAGGAGCGCTTGCTCTCGCTGGTAACCCGGCCTGTCTCGTCTGCCGCGGCTATGTTGGAATTAATTCAATCAAGCCTGCATCAGCATATGTCTGGCACTGACCAGTATGACGACATTACCATGTTGGCCGCCAGACGCAATCCAGTTTCTTCAATTTAGAGAGGGATATTCCAATGAACAAGAAATCTTTTCTTAAAACCTTAACCCTTGGTTTGATTTTGGCCGTCCTGGCTGGATCAGCCCTTTCAGTTTTCTCATTCCAAACCGCCAAGGCTGCTACAACCATCACAGTCAACAGCACGGCCGATATAGTCGCCAATGATGGCAAGTGTTCCTTGCGCGAGGCCATCACTGCCGCCAACACAGATAAAGCCTCCGGCAGTATGAACGGCGAGTGCCCGGCTGGCAGTCTAGCCGACACCATTCAGTTGCTGCCTAATACGACTTACACGCTCAACAACCCCATCATGGACGATGATGACACATCTGCCGATGGCGACCTGGATTTCAAGAGCAACATCACCCTCCAGGTGAATGGAACCGGACAGGCGACGATCCAGGCGCAGAATTTTAAAGACCGTGTTTTCCACATCATCTCAGGCACAATTATCATCTCCAATGTGATCATCAAAGGCGGCAACCTCCCCTCCGGCAATGGCGCGGGAATTAGCAATTCGGGCAATCTAACCCTGAAAGACAGCTATATCACCGGGAACACTTCCTCCGGGCAGGGGGGCGGTTTGTATAACGCCACTGGGGCAACCCTGGTGGTTACCGGCAGCACCATTGCAGGCAACACCGCCACGAGCGATGGCGGCGGGCTTTCGAACTATGGCACCGCCACCCTGACCAATACCACCGTGAGCGGCAACACCAGCAATGGCTCAGGCGGAGGCATCGTCAACCGGGGGACGATCACACTGAATGCAGTTACCATCACCGCCAACCAGACCAAAACCACCTCTGGCAACGGAGGTGGCGTGAAAGCTGCATCCGGTACATTCAATATTAAAGATACCCTGATCGCTGGGAACAGTTCTGCTGCAACGACCCCTTATGCCGATTGCGCCGGGACGTTGAACTCTTACGGCTACAATTTGATCCAAAAAACGGCCGGCTGTACCTTGAACAATAAAACCGGAAATCCCACAACCGGAGATATCCTCAACCCCGCCAACGTTTACCTTGATTCACAATTAAATAATAACGGCGGGCCCACGCCTACCTATGCTTTGCTTGCCGGCAGCCCGGCGATCAACGCGGGCGTCTGCAAGGATACTGCCGGGAATACGATCACGGTAGACCAGCGCGGCGTCGGCTTTCCTCGCCCACAGGGACCTGCCTGCGATATCGGCGCATATGAGCTGGTCTCCGCGCCAGCCCTGACCCTGGATCAAAAAATCAGCACTTCCGGTAGCGGGCCCTGGTCTGCCTCGATCAATGTGTCCGGCAATAGCCAGGTTTATTACCAGTTCACAGTCACCAACACCGGAAATGTCGCTTTTAGTTCGATCAATATCACCAACAGCGATCCCAAAGTGACCACCGCTAGCTGCACATTCACCAGTGCCCTCCCGGCTGGCGGAACGACCACCTGCGTGGTCGGTCCCGTGACCGCCGCGCCTGGGACCCTCCTACCCAATCTCACCACTATCACCAATACGGCCACGGCCAGCGGAGTCTACTCAGGACAGCCCAATAATTCGAACTCATCTTCCGCGAGCTACACCGTCACTGACCCGGTCCAAACCGGGCCTACCTACAACGTCAACTCGTTCAATGACGTCACCACGGTAGGGGTCTGCACCGTCGGGAAATGTTCCTTACGGGATGCGATCCTGGCAGCCAATGCGAAGCCGAACGGCACTACTCCGGACACAATCCAATTCAAAATATCTGGCACCATAACCCTTACCGGGCCGCTGGATCCCATCACCGACCCGGTGATCATCGATGGCAGTGGACAACAGATTGTCCTGGATGGGACCAGTGCAGGCGCCAGCACTCCCGGTTTGACGATCCAGGCCTCTAACAGTCAGGTGTGTTACTTGACTATCCAGAACTTCAAAGGGGATGGGATCACGATCAACGGATCGAATGCCAACATTTGTAACAACCAGATCACCCTCAATGGCGGCGCTGGCGTGCGCGTCAGCGCTGGGAGCGGCAACATAATCACCGGCAACGTCATTTCCGGCAATTCTGGCGGTGGAATAGCGGCGTACTCCGGGACGAACAATGCTTTCCAAAATAATAGCATTTATAGCAACCCAGGCCACCAGGGCATCGACCTGAACGGCGACGGCGTCAGTCTCAACCATGCTGGCACGATCACCGGCCCAAACAACTACCAGAACTATCCTGTGCTAACTTTGGTAACATCGGCCGGCAGCACAACCCGCCTGAAGGGTATACTGGCGTCTGCGGCCAGCCAGAGCTATACCATCGACCTTTACACCAACCCGACCTGCAATCCCACCTTCTTCGGCGATGGCAAAACCTACCTTGGCTCGTTCCCTGTGACGACAGAGCTCAACGGCCTGGCCACCTTCGACCAGACCTTCAACACCGGTACAACCTTGCTGTACGGCCTCACCGCCACAGCTACGGGGAGCAACGGCACGTCCGAGTTCTCGTACTGCCGCCCGGTGACCTCTCCCAACCTGAATTGGGCCCAGGCGCAACCGCTATCGCTTGGTTCTCCAACCCTGCAAAACATTACAGACCGCTTCGAAGAAAAGTGGTTCAAGTTCCCGGTGACGCCGGGCTCCGTAGTACATGTCCGGCTGGACGGCCTGCAAGGCAGCGCCGTCAGCCTGCATCTCGATCCCAACCCGATCTACAACAGTCTGATCAATCCGCAGAGCTCGGCGGTACTGAGCGTCGAGGCGGCTAATTCGGCCTTCTTGCCATCCGGCTCGCTGCCGTCTGGCTCGTTGCCCTCCGGCTCGCTGCCATCCGGCTCCCTGCCTTCGGGTTCGCTGCCCTCCGGCTCGCTCGACACCTGGTTCCTGCCTTCTGGCTCGCTTCCTTCCGGCTCGTTGCCATCCGGCTCGTTGCCATCCGGCTCGTTGCCTTCCGGCTCGCTGCCTTCTGGCTCGCTGCCTTCTGGCTCGCTGCCTTCTGGCTCGCTGCCTTCTGGCTCGTTGCCTTCGGGCTCACTGCCTTCGGGCTCGCTGCCTTCCGGCTCGCTGCCTTCGGGCTCGCTGCCTTCGGGCTCGCTGCCTTCGGGCTCACTGCCTTCCGGCTCGCTGGATGCCTATGCCAGCGCCGCCCGGCGCAGCCTGCTGGGGATCTCGATGAACCCGTATGTGACGATACAGACCATCGATCGCAACACGTACGATCTCCAGAGCAACCTGTATGTGCGGGTGGTTGGGCCATATAACCTTGCCACGCCATTCACCCTAAAAGTCACGGTCGACCCCGGGGTCTGCAGCACGATCACCGCGGTTCCGAGCGGACTGGCGGTAATCAATGGCACGGTGGTGGGATCCGGAAAGCAAACCCTTATCCTGACGGATTCGCGACGCCTTGATCCTAAGACCATAAACGGACCTGATCCTCTGATCACAGCTGCTCTGGCGGACCTCGGGACGCTGGCAATCCGGCCGGATGTGAACGGGGTGGTGATCGACTTACACGACCCGATGTATCAGCGGGTCGTATGGGCCAACAATCAAGCCGATACAAACCCGGCCTGTCCGGCGGCCAAAAACATGGTCGCGACCGAGATCAAGGCGGTGATCGACGCTTACCGGCCAGCGAACTCGCTCCAGTACATCGTGCTGGCAGGCGGTGCAAATGTCATCCCCTTCTACCAGGTTCCGGATGTTTCCGGGCTGGCGAACGAGAAAGATTATGTCGCCCCTGTGGCCTCAAATACGCCTTCTGAAGCTGGATTGAAAACCAACCTTGTGGAAGGACAGGACTTCTACGGCTCGCAGGTTAATGTTACACAGGGCGGGCTTACGCTTGCCATCCCGAACCTGGCTGTCGGGCGGCTGGTCGATACGGCTGCCGATATCAGTACTGCAGTTAACAACTACATCGCGACCGGCGGCGTGGTGATCCCACACTCATCGCTCGTCACCGGCTATGACTTCGTTGCCGACGCAGCGGGACAAATCGCCACCGAGTTCAACGCGGGCACGACCTCTACAGCCGACATGCTGATCACGGCTCAGGGTCTACCGCCCAGCGACCCGAGCGCCTGGACGGCCGATCAGTTGCTTACCAAGCTACTGACCAGGCACGATATCGTATCGCTATCCGGCCACTTCAGCGCGGGCAACCTGCTGGCCGCCGACTACACCACCCAGCTTTCAGCTGCGGGGCTCACAGCTTCGCAGGTGGACCTGAAGAACGTGCTGGTCCTGGCGTTGGGCTGCCACGGTGGTTACACGATCCCAAACAGTGATCTGCTAACGGGCGCTTCGCCCGACCCCGACTGGGCCAAAATATTCCTGCGCAATGGCGCAGCTGGCTACATGACTTCCACCGGTTACGCCTACGGCGACACCCAGCTTACCATGTATGGCGAGAGGTTGTTCGTGATCCTGGCCCAGCAGCTGCGCACGGGCCAGGCAAATACAGCCATCTCTCTCGGCCAGGCCCTGGTGGCGGCCAAGCGACAGTATCTGGCTGAGACCGCCCAGCTGACCGGCATTGATCAGAAGACCATCGTCGAGACGACGCTCTACGGTCTGCCAATGATGAAGATTAACATGCCCGGCGCACGCATCCCCCCGACGGCTGAGACCTCGATCGTCGGCTCGTTCACCTCCGTTGGGAGCTTCAATCTGACCACCACCAGCGTGCCGCTGCCCTCCCCCATCCCCACCACCCCCTTCAGCCTCACCAACAACCCGTTGACGCTGCATGACCCGGCCGGCGGTCCGGATGTTATGGCCACTTACCTGTCTGGCGCGAATGGCGTGGTCGCCAATCCCTTCGAGCCGGTCTACCCGAAGCAGATCTACGACGTCAGCGCCAATGGCCAGGTGCTGAGGGGCGTAGCCTTCCGCGGCGGCACGTACACCGATCAGACCGGCGTTGTGCCGCTGACGTCGGCAGCGACGACCGAAACCTCCACCACCCACCTATCTTACAATACCCAGGTGTTTTACCCAACCCAGACCTGGATGGCAAACTACAACGACGCGATCACAGGCGGCAACACCCGTCTGGTGGCCATCCCGGCCCAGTTCCGGTCCAGCGCACCCGGCGCGACCGACGGCACGCTGCGTACATTCATACACCTGGACCTGCAGCTCTACTACCTGCCCAGCAACTGGGCTGACCCGAGCAGCTCGGCGACCGTCAAGGCTGCGGCGGTCAGCGCCGCTCCAACAATCCTGGGGGCCTCGGCGTTGGCAGGCGATACATCTCTTGGCGTCGTGAAGGACTGCAACAACAAAGACATTCCGACAGGCGGCAGTATAGTGATCTTCTGTGTGAATGCTCAAGCCGATGGCTCGGCCGGCGTGCAGGCGGTGTGGGTGCTCTACACCGGCAAGCCCGGCAGTGCCTACTATGGCACGTGGTATCCGTTCGACCTGGCGAGAGATTCTAGCGACCCAACCCTCTGGACCGGGACGTTGACTGGAGTTACGAGCCCGGCCGACCTGCTGTTCATGGTGCAGGCTGTGGGCGGCGCCGGTCTGACGACCCTGGCCACCAACCTCGGCGCGTATTACGGCGTCACACCCGCCAACGCCGGATCCCTTCCGCCTCCAGCCGCGACCACGCTAAAACTGGAGACCTCTCCGACCATTGGAACCTACTTACAGAACGCCCCCTTCACTCTGTCCTTGAAATCGGCAGGACAACCGCTAGGCGGACAGCCTGTGACCCTGGACATCGGCGGGCAGCAGGCCCTGGCGATAACAGATCCAACAACCGGCCTGGCGACGATCACCCTGAAACCGGTGGTCGCGCCCGGCAGCTACACCGTCCAGGCCAGCTTCCCCGGCAACGCAAGTTACCTGGGCTCGACAGCAACACCCAGTCCATTCACACTCAACAAGGATAGCACTACGCTCACACTTTCGCCGACGTTCGTAGCGACGTTGCAAGACTCTTCCAGCCGCCCCTTAGGCGGAAAGTCGGTGTTATTTGTGGTGAGCGATGCTTCGCCGACGATCAAGCTCGTGCGCTCGGTGATCGCCGACTACCAGGGCCATGCGCCGCTCGGCCTAGTACTGCTCCCGCCCGGCACATACACCGTCGATGCCTATTTCAGTGGCACGATCCCTTTGACCCCCCTGAAGCTGAGCGATGATTACTACCTAAGCTCGAGTTCGCCCCCCTCGTCGCTGACCATCTCAGCACCGCCGATTACAGCCAGCGCGACAAAGGCAGACACCACCGCCTACACAGCCGGCGCCTGGACGAACCAGACCGTGACGGTACATTTCACCTGTATCAATACAGCAGGAAGCGGCGTGACTTCTTGCCCGGCCGACCAGGCCTTCCCCAATGACGGTAGTTTCACCGCCAACGGCACGTTAAAAGACAACGCCGGCAACTCCGCCAGCGCCAGCTTCGGGCCAATCCAGGTTGACAAGACCGCGCCGACGATTACAGCCACTGCAACAAAGGCAGATAACACCGCTTACACAGCCGGCGCCTGGACGAACCAGGCCGTGACGGTAAGTTTCACCTGTAGCGATGCAGGAAGCGGCGTGGCGTCTTGCCCACCTGACCAGCCCTTCAGCGCAGACGGTAGTTTCACAGCCAACGGCACGGCGACAGACAACGCCGGCAACCCTGCTAACACCAGCTTCTCGGTCAAGATCGACAAGACCGCGCCGACGATTGTTGCCGCGGCGACGACTGCGCCGAATGCGGCTGGTTGGTATAACAGCGATGTGACGGTAACCTTTACCTGCACAGATGCACTCTCAGGCACCCCGGCGGGAGCCTGCCCTGATCAGGTTCTGAGTACGGAAGGTGCGGCCGTGGCCTCCACAGCCCAAACGGTGACCGACCTCGCAGGGAACACGAGTCTTTCAAGCAACGTGGTCACTGCCAAGATCGACAAGACCGCCCCGACAATTGTCGCCGCGGCGACGACTGCGCCGAATGCGGCGGGTTGGTATAACAGCAATGTGACGGTACACTTTACCTGCAATGATGCGCTCTCAGGCACCCCAGCGGGAGCCTGCCCTGATCAGGTTCTGAACACGGAAGGTGCAGCCGTAGCCTCCACAGCCCAAACGGTGACCGACGCCGCAGGGAACACGAGTTCCTCAAGCAACGTGGTCACGGTCAAGATCGACAAGACCGCCCCGACTTTGGCAGCCAGCGTGTCGCCGAACCCGGTCATTCTCAACGGGAGCGGGACGGCGAGCCCCGGTGCAACAGATAGCGGCTCGGGCATCGCCTCACAAAGCTGCGGGAGTGTTTCCACAAGCCCGGTTGGCCCCAAGACGGTACAATGCACGGCTACCGATATCGCCGGCAACCCGACAACAGTCAACGTATCCTACAATGTCACTTATCGCTTCGATGGGTTCCTGCAGCCGATCAACGACACAGCTCATACCCAGGTCTGCGGTTCTCCCTGCACGGTCAGCATCTTCAAGGGAGGCAGCACCGTGCCGGTCAAGTTCCAGCTTAAAGATGCCAACGGAAATGTGGTTCAGGCTGCCAGCCTTCCGATATGGCTCACCCCCCAGCTGGGCGGTCCAACCACTGCCCCTGTGGACGAGTCACTCTATACAGATAAGGTGGATAGCGGTTCGAATTATGGCTGGGATGGGCAGCAATATCATTACAACTGGGGTACCCAAAGCTTCGCTACGGGCTATTACTGGCGCATCGGCGTTCAGCTTGACGATGGGCAGACCTACTTTGTAAACATCGGCCTGCGCTAATCGTCGTTCGTTGTAGGGCTGTCTGGAATGAAAACCCAGACAGCCCTACATAAGTAATATAATAGACGAATGGAATCCCTACACGCCTATATCCCCATGGATCGACGCCTCGCCCTTGCGCGGGGCGTTGAGCTACCTGACCATACAACGGGGGCAGCTTTATTTGCCGATATCTCCGGCTTTACCCCGCTGACTGAGGCGCTGGTGCGGGCTCTCGGTCCTCAGCGCGGCGTAGAGGAACTGCCACGTTGGCTGAACCGGATCTACGATGCTTTGATCGCCGAGGTGCAGCGTTATCGCGGTAGCGTCACCGGGTTCAGCGGCGACGCGATTACGTGCTGGTTCGACGACCAGGGATTGGAGGAGAGGGCGGGAGGGCCGGGTGACATTGCGGAAACCACCGAACCACATCCCCTGACTCCCGCGGCATTACGGGCAACTGCCTGCGCGTTGGCGATGCAGCAGACCATGCAGCAGTTCGCCCAGGTTGATATTCCAGGCGCGGGAGTCATCCAGCTGGCAATCAAGGTTGCAGTGGCTGCCGGGCCGGTACGGCGATTCCTGGTGGGTGACCCGACGATCCAGATTATCGATGTCCTGGCGGGGAAGACGCTCGACCGGTTGGCTGCCGCCGAACACCACGCCGAAAAGGGCGATGTCGTGCTGGACGAGGCAGTGGTTGCCGCGTTGGGTGAGCTGATCAGCGTACTGGAGTGGCGCGACGATCGCGAGAGCGGCACCCGCTTCGCCGTGGTAAGCGGGCCGAAATTCGCCGTAGACCCTGATCCCTGGCCACCGCTGGCGTCCGACGCGCTAAGCGATGACCAGATCCGGCCCTGGTTGCTGCCTCCGGTGTTTGAGCAGCTAATGAGTGGGTTGGGCGAATTTCTGACCGAACTGCGTCCAACGGTAGCGTTATTCCTTCGCTTTGCTGGCATCGACTACGATGGCGATGCGCAAGCCCAATCCAAGCTTGACGCCTATATTCAAGCGGTACAGGGTATCCTGGCTCGTTATAATAGTTACATCATCCAGATGACGATCGGTGACAAAGGCAGTTACTTCTACGCTTCGTTTGGCGCGCCGTTCGCACATGAAGACGACGCTATGCGCGCGGTCGCGGCGGCGCTGGAGTTGCGTGATCTATGGATGGAGATCATCACCGATGTACAGATCGGCATCAGCCAGGGGCGCACACGCACCGGCGCCTATGGCAGTCTAAACCGCCGTACCTATGGCGCGCTGGGGGATGAGGTCAACATGGCCGCCCGTCTCATGCAAAACGCCCCGCCCGGTCAGGCACTGATCAATCAGAACGTCCGAAAGGCAACCGCCGACGTCTTTACGTGGGAAGAGATGGCGCCGCTAAGCGTCAAGGGTAAGTCACAGCCGGTAACGGTGTTCCGATTGATCGCCAAGCAGGAGCGCCGCGGCATCCACCTGCACGAGCCGAAGTATGCCCTGCCGATGGTCGGCCGTGAAACCGAGCTGGCGTTGATCGAACAGAAGCTCGATATGGCGCTGGTTGGTCGAGGCCAGATCATCGGGATCACCGCCGAGGCGGGTATGGGCAAATCGCGTTTGATGGCCGAGGTTATTCGGCTTGCGCGGCGGCGCAACGTGTTGGGCTACGGCGGTGAGTGCCAGTCCTACGGTACAAACACCAGCTATCTGGTCTGGCAGAGCATCTGGCGTGGATTTTTTGGATTGGATGCGGCCTGGTCGGTGACCGAGCAGACCCAGGCGCTGGAGCAGCAACTGGCCCAGATCGAACCAGCGCTGCTACCGCGCTTACCGCTGCTGGGAGCGGTGCTCAACCTGCAGATCCCCGATACCGAGCTAACCGGCGCCTTCGACGCCAAGCTGCGTAAAGAGTCACTCGAATCATTACTGGTCGATTGCCTGCGCAAGCGGGCGCGCCAGATGCCGCTGCTGTTTGTGCTGGAGGATTGCCACTGGCTCGATCCACTTTCGCACGATCTATTGGAAGTGATTGGGCGGGCGGTAGGAGACCTTCCTGTGCTGATCGTGCTGGCCTACCGGCCGCCTCAGGTGGAGCGACTACTGGCCCCGCGTGTTAGCCAGCTATTCCATTTCACCGAGATAGCGTTGACTAATCTACCGGCTGAAGAAATTGCACAACTGGTATCTTTAAAGCTCGGTCAGATCTACGGGGAGGAATCCGAACTGCCGCCCGCGCTCATCGAAATGATCAGCGCCCGCGCCCAGGGCAACCCATTCTATATCGAAGAACTGTTGAATTATCTGCACGATCGCGGCGTCGATCCGCAAAAGCCCGAAGCACTCGAGCAGATCGACCTGCCTGCCAGCCTCTACAGCCTCATTCTTAGCCGCATCGACCAGCTCAGCGAGAACCAGAAGACTCTGTTGAAAGTGGCCAGTGTAATTGGGCGTTTATTTCGGGCGGCAATGTTGTGGGGTGTCTACATTCCATTCGGTGATCTGGAGCAGGTGCGCAGCGATTTGGATATCCTGAGCGCCCTCGAGCTGACGCTGCTGGATACGCCCGAACCAGAGCTGGCCTATCTGTTCAAGCATATCCTTACGCAGGAGGTCGCCTACGAGACGCTCCCCTTCGCGACGCGCGCAATGCTCCACGATCAGATTGGGCAGTACATCGAGCGCACCTACACCGACACGCTCGACCGGTTTATCGACCTGCTGGCGTATCACTACGACCATAGCGAAAACCTGGCAAAGAAGCGTGAGTACCTGCTAAAAGCCGGCGAGGCAGCCCAGGCCGCATACGCAAATACAGCAGCGATCAAATACTATCGGCAAGTGCTGCCGTTGCTGTCCGAAGACCAGCAGATAGCCGTTATGCTTAAGCTGGGTCAGGTGCTCGAGTTGGTGGGCGAGTGGCAGCAGGCTGAAGATATCGATCGACAAGCTGAATCATTGGCCAGCCGCCTGAAGGATGCCCAAAACCACGCCCAGGCGCAACGGGCGCTTGGCTGGCAGCTGAGAAAATGTGGCGAATATACTGAGGCAGAAGCTTGGATGGAACGCGCCCGCGACAGCTATCAACGGCTGGACGATGGGGCTGGGGCCAGCCATGTGCTGGCGGATACTGGCGAAATCTACCGGCTGCAAGGAAAGTATGCTGAGGCACGACGCTATTATGAAGAAAGCCTGAGCCTTGCGGCAAGCGTCACAGAGCCCCATATCAGTCAGGCGGCACGGGCGCATGCGCTCAAGGGCGCTGGAACAGTTGCCACCTGGCAGGGCGATTACATCGCCGCTCGCGAACTGAACCAGGAGAGTCTGGCGATCCGTCGCGAGTTGGGCGACACGCCAGGAGTTGCCACCCTGCTCAATAACCTTGGAATTATCGCCCGCTTCCAGCATGACCTGTCAGGCGCACGCCAGATGAACGAGGAGAGCCTGACGCTATTTCGTGAAATCGGCGATCGGTGGGCAGTTGGGCAGCTGCTCAACAACCAGGCGTGTGTCGCCAGCGACCAGGGCAACTACACTGAGGCGCGCCTGTTGCTTCAGGAAAGCCTGTTTATCCGCCGTCAATTAAACGACAAGGCTGGTCTGGCGCTCTCGCTCAATACCCTGGCCGATGTTATGCTGGACGAAGGCGACTATGCTGAAGTACGACCATTGCTTGACGAGAGTCTGGCGATCAATCGCGAGCTGGGCGACCAGACAGCGATCGCCTATTTGATCGAGGATTATGGAGGCCTGGCAGCGGCTGAGGAAAAGCCGGAACGGGCGCTGCAATTGACCGGTTTTGCCACCGCGCTACGCGAGTCAATTGGGGCGCCTCTTCCGCCTGCAGAACAAGCACGTGTTGATCGCATGATTGCGACGGCGCATAAGGCGTTGCAGGAAGCCGCCGCAACCGCGGCATGGGAGGCCGGGCGGTCCTTGGGGTTAGAGCAAGCCATCGAGCTGGCGCTAACATCCACATAGTCCTTAAGTCCTGTTCATAGGACTGCAACACCAGCCAGATTCAGCAAGCGTAGCTCAAATCTCCGACTACGTAAAGCCTGATAGCCCAGCCGCCTCCTTTGACCCGCAATGCCTAAAACAGGCAATGCGTCTTAGCTTTTATTATCTTATCTGATGGTATAATCCTCTCTGTGCGGTATAAATGTTTCAATATTTAAGGGTCAAGCGAAAAATTTAAAAAGTTGTGCCAGATGCGGGGGCGTAAACTCAAGAGCAGCTTACCCAAGACCCAGGCATCCCGATCACACTGCACCTAATCAATGCTCTACCCGAGAATGCCAAGAAGCGCGTTTATCGCAGCTTGTTGCCGCCAGAGCTGCTGGCGTGTTGTGGCGTTGACCCGATCCACAAGAACAGTTGAGGCATCTCTTGTCTACATCTGATCGCATCATCTTCTTAAAGTCAGTCAACCTGTTTACTGAGATCCCTGACCAGTACCTGGCTGAGCTGTCTGACCGCCTCGAAGAGGTGGAAGTTAGAGCTGGCGAGACCATCTTTGAGAAAGGGGATGCTGGCAGTTGTATGTACATGATCATCGAGGGACGGGTGCGCGTCCATGATGGGGAGCGTACCCTCTCCGATTTAGGGAAGCGTGATGTGTTTGGGGAGATGGCAGCCCTCGATCCTGAGCTGCGCAGCCTGTCGGTAACAGCCATGGAACCGACGCGCCTGTTTCGCCTGGACCGTGAGACGCTGGTTGAGCTGATGGCTGACCACGCGGAAGTGGCGCTTCAGATCATCCACATCCTCAGCCAGCGTCTGCGTGCGCGCGTGGTGGATATGGCCGAGGACTATAAATACATGCGCCAGTTCGCCCGTGTTACCGCAGCCGCTGTGGCGGTGGAAGGCGGTATCTATGAGCCAGAATCGCTGAATGAGGTAGCAGCGCGCGCCGACGAGCTCGGACAGTTGGCGCGCGTCTTCCAACGCATGGTCGGCGAAGTCTACAACCGTGAACAGCGCCTGAAGCAGGAGGTGGCTGAGCTGCTCATCGAGATCGATGAGGTCAAGAAAGCGCGCCAGGTGGCTGAAATCACTGAGACTCAATACTTCCAGGACTTGAAGAACAAGGCACGGCAGCTGCGGGCCTCCCACCGCACAGGGGAAGAAGATACCCCAAATGGCTGAGATCATTTCGGTCCACTCCTTTCGAGGCGGGACGGGCAAATCGAACACGGTCGCTAACCTGTCGGTTATCCTGGCGGCCAGGGGGCTTCGCATCGGCGTGGTCGACACCGATATGCAGTCCCCGGGGATCCACGTGCTGTTTGGCCTGG
>Ga0315275_10004072_pt1 | contig 13615 bp, 10 predicted proteins | sample YL17G03_0_MG_FD_205557 | JGI IMG/M metagenome (GOLD analysis project Ga0315275, IMG submission 205557) | Sediment microbial communities from Yellowstone Lake, YNP, Wyoming, USA - YL17G03_0 | ecosystem: Environmental > Aquatic > Freshwater > Lake > Sediment | place: USA: Wyoming | collected... | reverse complement strand
CGGCGTGGTCGATCTCGCCAACGACTTCGCGATGAACTGGGGCTGGTCGTACGCGGCGCCCGGCGGCAGCGGCGACACGGCGTTCGGCTACTACCTCTTCGACCAGGGGCGCTGGGGCTTCTCGCCTTGGGACCAGCCCGACCGGTATCGCAACGAGTCGGCGCTCACGTGGGCGCCGCGGGCCGTCGCGCCGTTCCTGATCATGCACGGCACGTCGGACCCGACGGTGGGCTTCATCAACGGCCTCGCCTTCTACAACGCGCTCCGCTACAACGGCAAGAAGGCGGTCCTGCTCGCGTACCCGAACGAGGGGCACCATCTGGCCGGGCTCGCGAACCAGCGGGATCTGACCGTGCGGTTCATGGAGTTCTTCGACCACTACCTGAAGGGCGCCAAGGCCCCCGCGTGGCTGACCGAGGGCGTGCCCTATCTGAAGAAGGACGAGAAGAAGGATCCGCCGAAGGAACCGGCGAAGTAGGCGATCGCGAGGTGCTGGCTCCCTTCGACTTCGCTCAGGGCAGGAAAGCCAGCACGGCGGCTGCGTGAACGTGTCCACGAAGATTGGCGAGGGCACGAGCTTCGAAATCCTGCTGCCAGCGGTGCAGCCGGCCCCCTAACCGGCCGCGGGCGGCGCCTCCGGTGCCTCGGCCCGGTTGTCTGCGGCACCGGAACGTGCTACAAACGCACCCGTTCCGGGGACCCCGCATCATGGCTGCCATACACACACTAAAACGGGCCCTCGGCCGCTGGGATCTGACAGCCATCGGCATCAACCAGACCATCGGCGGCGCCGTCTTCCTGATGCCGTCGCAGATTGCCGCGGCCGTCGGGGCGTGGAGCCCGATCGCCATTCTCGGCGGCACGCTGGTCACCATGGTCATCGCGCTGTCGCTGGCTGAGGTGGGGAGCCGGTTCGACGCCACGGGCGGGCCGTACCTGTACGCGCGCGCCGCGTTCGGCCGCTTCGCCGCCTTCGAAGTCGGGTGGATGCAGTGGTTCACGCGCGTCACCAGCCACGCCAGTGTGGCCAACGGGCTGGCGCTCGCGCTCGGCTACTACTGGGCAGGCGCCGCCTCCGGCTGGTCGCGGATCGCCGTGATTGCCGGCATCACGGCGGTGCTGGCGGTGATTAATGTGCTCGGGATCACACAGGGCGCGCGGACGGTGAACGTCCTGACCGTCGCCAAGCTGACGCCCCTCGCCGCCTTCATCGTCATCGGCCTCTTCTACATCACGCCCGCCCGGTTCGGCACGTTCTCGCCGGTGTCGTGGGACCAGGCGACGACGGCGGCGCTCCTGACGATCTTCGTCTTCGGTGGCTACGAGGTGCTCACCGTGCCGGCGGGCGAGGCGAACGACCCGCGGCGGCACGTGCCCTTCGCCTTGATCACCACCGTCCTGGTCGTGGGCGCCGTGACCGTGCTGGCCCAGGTCGTGGCCGTCGGCACGGTCGACAACCTGGCGGCGTCGACCACGCCGCTCGCCGACGCGGCGGCCGGCTTCATGGGAGGGCCCGGCGCGCTGATGATCGGGATCGGGGCGCTGGCGGCCATGACCGGCAACCTCGCCGGGCAGATTCTGACAGGGTCCCGCATGCTGTTCGCCCTGGCGGAACGCGGCGACCTGCCGCGCGCGTTCGCCCAGGTGCATCCCGTGTATCGCACGCCCGTCAACGCCATCCTGTTCACAGCCGTCGTCGCGGTCGTGCTCGCGGTGTCGGGCTCGTTCGCCGTGCTGGCGATTGCCAGCGCCATTGCCCGCCTGGTCACCTATGCGGCGTCCTGCGGGGCGGCGGTCCTCCTCGGCCGCCCGTCCTACGCCGGCCGCTCCGGCGCGGCAGCGTTCGTCGTTCCGTTCCGGCCGGTGGTGCCGGTCGTCGGCGCGATCGTGTCGGTGGCGCTCATCGCGGGCGCGTCTCGTGTACAGTTGGCTGGCGGCCTCGCCGCACTCGCCGCGGGCGCCGTCCTGTTCGTGGTCAACCGCGGGTACGCCGGGCCGATGCCGGCGGCGGGCGATTCCGGGATTGTGCCGTCCGATCCGGTCTTATGACCGGCCGGTGCATCGGATGTCTCGTCGATCGAGGACTCATAACTACACGGAGGTAGATTCCATGGCATTCAACCGCGTTCTCGCATCTGCGGCCATCTTTCTCCTCGTTGCCTCGTTCGCCGCCGCGCAGACGATGCCCACGGGCACGCTGACCGGCAAGGTCGCCGACCCGGACGGGCTGGTGCTTCCCGGCGTCACCGTCACCGTCACGTCGCCGGCGCTCCAGGGGGCCCGGACGGCCGTCACGTCGGTCAACGGCGACTACATCATCCCGTTCCTGCCGGCCGGCGACTACAAGGTCGCCTTCGAGCTTTCGGGCTTCGCGACGCAGGAGCAGTCGATCCGCGTCGTCGTGGCCGAAACCGTGCCGCTGAACGCGAAGATGTCCCTCGGGGCGGTGGCCGAGACCGTGAACGTGAGCGCGACGGCGGTGACGGCCGACTTCACGAACTCGGCGACGGCGGCCGCCAGCTACCGCCAGGATCTCATCGACCGGCTGCCGGTGAGCCGCGCGCTGACGGGTGCGGTCCTGCTGGCGCCGGGCACCACCGGAACGGGCCCGAACGGCAACATCACCTTCTCGGGGGCGATGTCCTACGAGGGGCTGTTCCTGCTGAACGGCGTCGTGCTGAACGAGACGCTGCGCAACCAGTCGCGCGGGCTGTACATCGAAGACGCGATCCAGGAAACGAAGACCTCCACCGGCACGATTTCGGCTGAGTACGGGCGGTTTTCGGGCGGCGTGGCGAACACGATCACGAAGTCGGGGGGCAACACCTTCAGCGGGTCCTTCCGTGTGACGCTGGACAGCGACAAGTGGACGAGCCTGACGCCCTACGACAAGTCACTGACGACGGGTGACCCGCGCGCGACGACGATCCTGCCGACCTACGAGGCGACGATGGGCGGACCGATCATGAAGAACCGCCTGTGGTTCTTCACCGCGTACCGCTACAACCAGAACAAGAACGGCAACAACACCCGGTACACCAACATCCCGTTCACGACCGTCACCAACGACCAGCGCGTCGAGGGAAAAGGCACCTGGTCGATCACGCAGAACCACACCGTCAAGGGCGGCTACACCTACAAGCAGCTCAAGGCGAACGACACCTACTACGCCAGCGCCGTCATCATGGATCTCGACAGCCTGATCGACAGCGAGACGCCGGAGCAGCTGACGTCAGTCAACTACACAGGCATCCTGAAGCCGAACTTCTTCGTGGAGGCCCAGTACTCCCGCCGCCAGCTGGCGTTCATCGGCTCCGGATCGCGGTACACGGACATCGAGAAGGGCACGATCATCTTCGACCGGGCCCGATCGAGCTCACGGTGGAACTCGCCCACCTTCTGCGCGGTCTGCAATGTGGCCGAGGGCGAGCTCAGCAAGGAGATCCGGAACAACCAGAACGTCATCGTCAAGGCCTCGTACTACTGGTCCACGCAGAGCACCGGGGCCCACACGATGGCGTTCGGCGGCGACATGTACGAGGACAGCCGCAAGAACGACAACTGGCAGTCGGGGAGCGGCTACCGCCTCTACTCGAACAACACGATCTTCCGGGGCTCGGGCGTCGACACCATCCTCTACCCGGTGGTGACCCCGGGGGCGACGGCGACCACCTCGTCGGCGGCGTACGTCATGTGGAACCCCATCTTCAACACGAGCGTGGGCAGCAAGATCCGCACCTACTCGGCGTTCTTCAACGACTCGTGGCGCTTCAACAACCGCTTCACGTTCAACCTCGGCGTCCGGTTCGACAAGTCCGACTCCAAGGACCAGGCCGGCCTCAAGGTGGTGGACGACCAGGTCTGGAGCCCGCGCCTGGCGCTGACGTGGAGCCCGAAGGGCGACGGCGCGTGGACAATCAACACCGGGTTCGCACGCTACGCGATGGGCGCCACCAGCAACATCGTGGACATCGGATCCATCGCGGGCCGCCAGTCGACCTTCCGGTACGTCTACCAGGGGCCGGCCCTCAACCAGGACGCGAACGCGGCGACGCTCGTGTCGGCGCACGACGCCCTGAAGACGGTCTTCGACTGGTACTTTGCGAACGGCGGCACGAACCGGCCGCTGCGCGACTCTCCGACCTACGCGGGCGTCAACCGGCAGGTGGGCCCGAACATCGTCACGCCCAGCACGTGGGAGTACACGGTGGGGATGGCGCACCAGCTCGGGCCGAAGGGCTCGGTGCGCGTGGACGGGATCTTCCGGCGGTACCGCGACTTCTACGGCGAGAAGCGCGACCTCACAACCGGACGCGTGGCCGACGCGGGCGGCAATCAGTACGACCTGGGCCTGGTCGTGAACACGAACGACCTCTCTCGTTCGTACAAGGCGCTGCAGACGCAGGTCCAGTACCGCTTCACGACGGACCTCCAGATCGGCGGGAACTACACGCTGTCGCAGTCGAAGGGGAACATCAACGGCGAAACGGCGAGTGACGGGCCGGTCACCGCCGACCAACTCAGCTACCCGCAGTACAAGGACCTGAGCTGGAACGGCCCGATCGGAAACCTGTCGATCGATCAGCGCCACAAGCTGCGCCTCTGGACCAACTACGCCCTCCACTTCGGAAGCGCCGGCCGGGTCGACCTCGGCCTGCTGCAGAACGCGACGTCCGGCTCGCCGGCCAGCCGGGACGCGTCGATCACGATGCTGTCCGCGTACGTGCCGAATCCGGGCTACCTGACGCCGCCGACGACCGTGACGTACTACTTCGGCGGGCGCGGAACAGACGTGAGCGATACGGTCTACTCGACCGACCTCTCGGTCAACTACACGCTGCCGTTCAAGGTGCTCGGGCCGAGGGCCGAGTTCTTCTTACGGTTCGTCATGGACAACATGTTCAACCAGTCCGCCATCGACGGCCCGAACGGGACGGTCCTGACCAATGCCACGGACGCGACGCTGCCGGCGTTCAATCCGTTCACGACCACACCGGTCGAGAACGTCAACTACCGGCTCGGACCGGACTTCGGAAAGGCCCTCTCGGCGTCGGCCTACCAGACGCCCCGGTCGTTTTACTTCAGCAGCGGTTTCCGCTTCTAGCCGGGCCGCAGATCTCTTGGGGTCAGGTCCTGGCGTGAGTTCAGGGCCTGACCCCGGTCTCTCCCCGGGCCTTCCACCACAGGGACACGCTCAATGACACGCCACATGACCACCGGTCAGGCATTCTTCTGCGGGGGGATCGCCACAGTGGCGGTGCTGGCCGCCCAGCTCACCGCTGAGACACCAGGGGGCCATGCTGCACAAGCTCCCGCGCAAGGCGCTGCGGCTGCGGCGCAGACCGCGCAGGCGCCTGCGACGTACGACCTCGTGATCCGCAACGGCCGCGTACTGGACGGCGACGGCAACCCGTGGTTTTGCGCCGACATCGGCGTGCGCGGCGATCGCATCGTTGCCGTGGGCGATCTCCGGGACGCCCGCGCGACGAGGGACATCGACGCCACCGGGTTGTACGTCGCCCCGGGGTTCATCGACACGCACACGCACACGGGTCCGGGTCTCGCAACCGGTACACTGGGCGCCGCCGCGCCGCAGCTCGCCGAAGGCATCACGACGGTGTTCGTGAACCCCGACGGCGAAGGGCAACTGGATCTCGCGGCCCAGCGCGCGGCCTTCGTGAAGGCCGGCATCGCCGTGAACGTCGCGCAGTTCGTGCCCCACGGCCCCGTGCGCGAGGCGGTGCTCGGCAAAGAGGATCGGCACCCCACGGCGGCCGAACTGGATCGCATGCGGGCGCTGGTTCGCACCGGCATGCAGGAGGGCGCGTGGGGTCTCTCGAGCGGGCCGTTCTATTTCCCGCAGAGCTTCGCCGACACGCAGGAATTCGTGGAGATGGCCCGGGTGGCCGCCGCGTTCGGCGGCGCGTACCAGAGCCACATCCGTGACGAGTCCGACTACAACGTGGGCGTCATCGCGGCCGTCGAAGAAGTGATCACCGTCGCCCGCGAGGCGAAGCTCCCGTCCATCGTCACGCACATCAAGGCCCTGGGGCCCGGCGTGTGGGGATTCGCGAACGCGATGGCGCTGCGCATCGAGCGCGCCCGCGCTGAAGGCCTGGAGGTCTGGGCGGACCAGTATCCGTACACCGCGGGCGCCACCAGCCTCGCCGCCGCTCTCCTGCCGCGCTGGGCGCAGGCCGGGGGCGACGCGGCGCTGAAGCAGCGGTTGGCGGATCCCGCCACGCGCGCGAAGATCCGCGGCGAGATGGCCGAGAACCTCGTGCGCCGCGGCGGCGCCGCCAGCATCCAGTTCCGGCGCGTCCTGCAGGACCCGACGATCGAAGGCCGCACGCTCGAAGCCGTCGCCCGGGAACGCGCGACCGATCCGCTCGACGTCGCTCTCGCCATCTTCGCAAAGGGCAACGCCAGCGTTGTCTCGTTCGCAATGATCGAGGACGACGTGCGGACATTCCTGCGAAAGCCGTGGGTGATGACCGCGTCGGACGGCGACCTCGTGCCGTTCGGCCAGGGCGTGCCGCATCCGCGGTCGTACGGCACGTTTCCGCGCAAGCTCCAGCGCTACGTCGTGGACGAGCCCGTCATCACCCTGGACCAGGCCATCCGGAGCATGACGTCGCTGCCGGCGCGGGTGTTCCGGATGCCCGATCGGGGCGAACTGCGGCCAGGCGCCATCGCCGACATCGTGGTGTTCGACCTGGCGCGGGTGCGCGAGCGCGCGACCTACGCGCAGCCGCACCAGCTCAGCGAGGGCATGGTACACGTGTTCGTGAACGGACGGGCGGCGACGAGTGACGGCAAGGTCACGGGCGATCGCGCCGGCCGCGTGCTCCGCAGGGACGGCCGGTGAGCACGCCGGCCGCCGACGGCCCCGCCGGACGCGCCGCGCGCAGCTTTGACGTCGTCTTCACCGACACGTGCCTCGGCGGCAGCACCGTCGCGGCGCGGGTCGGGTCATCGGCAGCCGGTCTTCGCGGGTTCTATCTCGCGGACTACGCCGTAAACCCCCTGGGGGTGAAGTCGCAGGCCGAGGTTCGCGCCGCGCTCGAACGCTGGATGCGCATCGCGCGTTTGCGCGCCCCGACGCTCGTGGTGGCCTGCAACACCGCGTCCGTCCTCCTCGAACAGGCGCCGGACCTGCTGGCGACCGCGGCCGGCGAGGGTCTCCGCGTGCTGTCGATGGTGCACCTCTTCGATCGCGCCCTCGCGTCCGCCGCCTCGTCGGTCCAGGGAAAGCGCGTGTGCGTGATGGGCACGCGCTTCACCGTGAGTCAACCGGTGTACCGCGATCGGCTGATCCGGGCGGGGGCCGCGGAGGTGCTGCCGCTCGCCGCGACGCGGACCGAGCGGACGATTGCCCGCCTGAAGCACACGACAGACGACGGGCGGCGGGAGATCGCGGACGAGGCGGGCGAGAGTGTCCGCCGCTCGGACGTCGTTGTGCTCGCCTGTACGCTCTTCCCGCTCGTTGGCCCGCTGCTGCACGAGCTCAATCCGGCGTGCGTGCTCGTGGATCCGGCCTGTGGAGTGGACGGCGCATTCGCCGGAGCCTCCCGAGGCGGCACGAACCGGCTGACGATTGCGTTGACCGGGCACGCGGTGGCGCTCGACGACGTGCGGGCCCAGGCTGACGCGCTCTTCCCGGGCTGGACGATTGCCTCCATCGAAGCCGGTGAGGCCGACGAGGCTTCCCGCGATCCTCAGTAGCCCATCGCCGTTCCACCGCGGCGGGGATCTGCGCTCCCGTGATACATCTTCGTGACCGGATCGACGAGGATGATCTGCGAGCCGCCGAAGAAGAGATCGAAGTCGCCATAGAGCTTGAGCGTGTGCCCCTTCTTCTTCATCCCCTCCATCACGTCGTCCGAGAAGCGCGATTCCAGCGACAGCACGGGGTCAGCCTTCTGGCACAGGAAGCGCGGCGATGCGTTGGCCTGTTCGGCGGTCAGCCCATAGTCCACCACGTTGACGATGAGCGTCACGACAGTGGAGATGATCCGGTTGGCGCCCGGTGATCCAAGCACGATGAACGGCCGCCCGTCCTTGACCAGGACCGACGGTGAGATCGAGCTTCGCGGCTGCTTGCCCGGCTCCAGCCGGTTGCGCCTGTCGATCACGGCGAAGTTGTTCACGCCGTTGTTGTACAGCACGCCTGCCGCGGTCACCCCCGATCCGAAGAACGTCCCCAGCGTCTGCGTCAGCGAGACGACGTTGCCGGCCGCGTCGATGATGGAAATCTGGGTGGTGTGCCCGGCCGTCATCGGGTCGTCCGAGTGCCCGGCCGTTCCCCTGGCCGGCACGAACTTCGTCGGGTCTCCCGCGGGCGTCTTCCGGTAGTCGGCCGGCACCACCTTCGCCATGTCGATCTCGGCGAAACGGGACTTCGCATAGTCCTTCGAGAGCAGGCCGGCACCGGGCACGTCTTCAAACCGAGGGTCGGCGATGAAGGCCACGCGATCGGCGTACGCGCGCCGCATCGCCTCGGCCATCAGGTGGAAGGCCTCCACCGATGTCGAGTAGTGCCCCCGTGCGCGAAGGTCGGCATTCTCGAGGATGTTCAAGGCCTCGATCACCGTCGACCCCGAGTGAGGCAGGGGCGACGACAGGATCTGGTAGCCGCGGTAGCTGCTGGTCACCGGTTCGCTGACGATCGGTTCATACGTGCGCAGGTCCTCGATCGAGAGCACGCCACCGGCTTTTGCGATGTCCGCGACCATCGCCTCCGCGACCGGACCTTCGTAGAACGCGCGCGGTCCGCCTTTGGCAATCGCCTTGAGGACAGCCGCCAGCGCCGGCTGGCGGAGCGTGTCGCCTTCCTGCAGGGGGAAGCCGTCCCGCAGGAACGCGGCGGCCGTGTTCGGATGGCTCTGCACCACGGCCACGTTGTCGAGGATGATCTGTCCGAGCGTCTGGTCGACGACGAACCCTTCGTCGGCGGCGCGAATCGCCGGCCCGAGCACCGTCGCGAGCGGCAGGGTGCCGTAGTCCTTCAGCGCGCGCGAGAGCCCGCCGACGTTGCCGGGCACGAGCACCGCCTTCGCGCTCTTGTTGTCTTTCGCATCATCGTAGGCCGCGCGGGCGATGTCTGTCGGCGACTGGCCGTAGTAGTTGATGTACACCGCCTTGCCCGAGGCGAGGCGAATCAGCATCCCGCCGCCGCCGCCCAGGCCCGATGCGTCCGGTTCGACCACGCCCACGACGAACGCCGCGGCCACCGCCGCGTCGACGGCGTTGCCGCCCTGCTGCAGAATCGCAAGCGCTGCCCGGGACGCGACCGGATGGGCGGACGCCGCCATCCCCCGCGCCCCCGTCGCATTGCGGGCGCTCGCAGTGGCGGCCGGTTGTGTCGCGCCGGGCCCCGGCACGAGGATCAGCATCACGGCGAGCGCCGCAACCAGGCCTGGGATCCGAAGATGTCGCGCCATGGCGGGTTCCTCCCGGGGGCGTTACTTGAACAGCTTGCCCACCGGTTCGGTCGCGTCCGAAATCCGGTCGACCACATCGATTGAGATCTTCTTCTCGCCGGCGAGTTTCGTGAAGAACTGGTCTTCGTCGCCGGCCCTGACCACGACCAGGTGGCTGGCCGCGGTTGCGGCCGCGCGGTTGAAACTGTCCGACTGCGTGCCGCGCCGGGCCTTGCCGCCGATGTGCAGGACGAGGATCTTCACGTTCGCGCTCTGCGCCGCGCCGATCAACGACATCACCCGCGCCATCTCCTGGTCTTTGTCGATGCCGGCGCTGCCCATCCCCTTCGAACTGAAGCCCGGCACGAGCACGAGCGTCTTCTGGCCGTCGAGGTCGGCGGGCTTGGCCTGGGCGACGACCCGGGCCGGGAGACCGGCCTTCTTGAAGAGCATGCCGGCGATCGTGACGTCGGCGCTCTGGCCCGCGGACGTAACCAGGATGGGTTGCTCGAATCTGACGCTCTGAGCCGAGGCATGTCCGGCTGGCATCAGCAGGACGATCGAAACCACGAGCGCACGATACACGGCCGGGCGTGTCATGAAACCTCCAGGGGTTACTTCCGGGTGTCGAACAAGTCCATCTTCTGTTCGTACGACCGCAGCGCGGCCGCGGTCTTCGGGGAAACCCGCACGAGCACCGAGGCAATCGCGTCGCGCTCGCCGGCGGTGATTTCCGCCCGCGAGACGACGCGAACCACCGTGTCGGTCGACCCGAACGCACCGCGCCGCGCGTGCGACATCAGCGAGCGGCTCATCGCGAGGTTCGGGTCGACGATCTCGACGCGCCTCCCGAACACGTCGTCGAGCACGTCCTGGAACAGGGCGCGGCTGTACCCGTAGTGCGAACAGCACAGGCCCACGACGACCGGGCCCTTCGCGCGAGCGCCGATCGAGGTCCTGGCCTGGTCCGCATAGGCCTCGATCAGGTTTCGGACGACATCGCTCGACGGGTCGGCCTGGATCTCGGTCTCGAGGTTCGGACAGGCCTGCTCAAAGACGCGCTCCGGCTGCACGCCGAGCGCCAGGACGCCCTTCCGATAGGCGCTGGATTCGATGGTCGTTGGAGTGCCCATGACGATGGCGGTCGCGGCGGGGTCGGCCTTCACCCGTTCGCCCAGCACGCTGATGCCGGACGCGACGATGCCGACAACGGGCACACGACCGGCGGCCACGAACGGAACCTCGGGCAGCAGCACCGAGAGCGTGTTGCAGGCGACCAGGATGAGATCCGGCGAGTACCGGCGGGCCATTCCCTCCAGCGCGCGGTCGAACGCCTCGATCTTCTCGCGCGTGGTCGCCATCGCGTTGTAGGTCCGGCGGACGTCAGCCAGGGCGCTGGCGAAGATGAGGGTGACCCGCTTGAACGCACCCGACTCGCGCAGGCTCTTCTCGAGATCGGCGGTGACCGAGAGCCCACCCAGGCCCGAGTCGGTGACGACAATCGTGATGTCGTCTTTCTCGAACACGCGGTCGACCGCCTGGGCAGCAGCGCGTCCGGCATTCCCGAGAAGCAGGCAGGCCAGCAGCGCCGCTGCCGCGCCTCGAGACACGAGCCGACGGCTAGCCGGACACGAAATCGGCAGGCGGATCTTGCTCACGCACGGAGCAGCTTATCGGCACCGTCCGGACAGGTCAACAAACGGAGGGTTCTTGCCCACCCCCAGTTTCCGTTGAGCCTTGTTTGAGCTCCGGGCGGCACGGCGGTCGGCTACTACCTCTACGACCAGGGGCGCTGGGGCTTCTCGCCGTGGGACCAGCCCGACCGGTACCGCAGCGAGTCGGCGCTCACGTGGGCGCCGCGGGCCGTCGCGCCGTTCCTCATCATGCACGGCACCTCGCACCCGACGGTGGGCTTCATCAACGGCCTCGCCTTCTATGAGGGCCTGTTTGCAAACAAGTCTGTCGGCATTTGTTTGCTTACAGGCCCTTATGGCGGGCCCACACGCTCGACACGCCACACTTGTTCGCTTACCGTGCCCAACGCGCTCCGTTACAACGGCAAGAAGGCGGTCCTGCTGGCGTACCCGAACGAGGGGCACCACCTGGCGGGGCTCGCGAACCAGCGGGATCTGACCGTCCGGTTCATGGAGTTCTTCGATCACTATCTGAAGGGCGCGAAGGCCCCGGCGTGGCTGACCGAGGGCGTGCCGTACCTGAAGAAGGACGAGAAGAAGGAACCGCCGAAACCCGAGCCGGCGAAGTAGGCGGTCGATGCGAGGCGCTCACACCGCCGCGAGCGCCTCGCGGCCGCATTCACATCGTGAGGGCCTCGTTCCGCGATGGCATTGCGTGACGCGGCGGGATTGACGGATCAAGACCGTTCCGGCTGCCCCCCGCGCACGAAGGGGCGGCGCACAGTTCGCTGTCTACACGGGCAGGCCCAGTTCTCTGGCCGCCTGAGCCTGCGACCCGTCCAGCGTCACGAAGCGGTCGAGGCGTTGCGCCGCGTGGAACCAAAGTGCGGTGCGCAGGTGTGCCAGGTCGAGCGAACGGGGCGTCGCCACGGCGGGGACGAGATTCGACGCACACAGGTCCAGGGTGAGATCGCGGAGGACGAACAGCTCCACGTCCCGCTCCACCCGATCCATGCACGCCTTGTACTGCGCCGCCGCCAGCGTGCCGTCTCGCGCCAGCCGGATCAGATTGCGCCTGGCTTCGAGCACCAGCAGGACGCTCGACAGCAACTCGGCGCCGGCCGTCTCCCTCGCGAGCCGTGATGAGCCGTCCTCACCCAGCAGGATGCACAGATACGCGGAGGTATCCAGGTACAGCCGGCGCCGCAGACGCGGCGCAGCCGCGGGGCTCACCGGCTGCCTCGATCCTCGAGCAGCACGGCCAGCGAGCGTCCGCCCGTTCCCCTGGCTATCGCCGGGATGAGCCGGCCGGTGCCCGCGCACCGGCCCCGGTGCACGCCAGGAGGCTGCGCGGGGCCCAATCGGGCGACCGGTGCGTTGTGACGCGTGATGAGGATCGTCGCCCCGGACTCGGCCGCCGCGACCGCTCCGGAGAGCCGGGCTTTCAGGTCCTGAATGGACATCTGTTCCATGTCCCTTAACATAGCATAATCTGGACCATAATCTGGTCCTTTATGCCTGTTCGTGGAAGCCGACAGGGAGCATTCGAGGGGTCTTGGCTCGCCTGCCGCCTGCCGCCTGCAGGGTCGACATAGGTCCCGCTCTCGGACGCCGTGGGCGTCGCCTCCGAACACCACTGCCCAGGCACAGCGGCTCACGTGGGCGCCGCGCGCCATCGCGCCGTCCCCGGGGTGTCAGCGCGCGCGCCGGCGCCACTCGTCGAGTTGCTGCCGCATCTTCATCTGCCGGCTGGCGTGTGCCGGCTGCCCCGCCAGATTGCGGATCTCTCCCGGGTCGTGCTGAAGATCGAAGAGTTGCTGGAAGCCGAACTCCGGCCACTCGATGTACTTCCAGTCCCGCCGGATCACGCCCTGCGACGATGGGATGCGGTCCCTGCTCGTGACGGTGGGATGCTCGTAGAAGAACTCGTCGCGCCAGTCCGGCGCCCGCGCGTTCAGGTAGAGCGGGCTCAGATCCCGGCCCTGCATCACCCCTGGAACGGCAAGCCCGGCGGCGGCGACCAGCGTGGGTGCCACGTCGAGGTTGAGCACGAACTGGCCGGGCGTCATGCCGCGCCGCGCCGGCGCCAGCCGCGGGTCGCGCACGACGAGCGGCACACGGACCGACTCCTCGTAGGGGTACCACTTGTCGGCCAGGCCGCGATCGGCCTGAAAGTACCCGTTGTCGCCGATGACCGTGATCAACGTGGTGTCGTACACGCCCTGGCTCTGAAGCTCGCCGACGATGCGGCCGATGGCCTCGTCGACCTCGGTGATGAGCCGGTAGTACCGGGTCATGTAGGCCTGATAACGCTCGGGCGTATCGAATCGCCAGTGGTAGCGGACCCGGCCTTCGTTGGCCTCGTTCGACAGGAACGGCGGCAGCGCCGCCATGAAGAGGGGGTCGCCGTGCAGGGGCGGCGGTATCGTCACGCCTTCGTAGAGCGTCGCGCTCCAGTCCTGGGGAAGGTACTGCTCCGGCGCATTGTCCTCGGCGTGGGGAGCGAAGAAGCCAACCGTGAGCGCGAATGACTTGTCCTTCGGGCGTGCCTGGAGGAAC
>Ga0315275_10004071_pt1 | contig 13615 bp, 14 predicted proteins | sample YL17G03_0_MG_FD_205557 | JGI IMG/M metagenome (GOLD analysis project Ga0315275, IMG submission 205557) | Sediment microbial communities from Yellowstone Lake, YNP, Wyoming, USA - YL17G03_0 | ecosystem: Environmental > Aquatic > Freshwater > Lake > Sediment | place: USA: Wyoming | collected... | reverse complement strand
ATTGCAATGATGTATGGACTAGCGGTAATGTTTGGTGAATAAAATGAGAGAAAGTATTATTATGAAAATACATTATGGAACTGCTCTAGCTGCAATAGCCCTTGTTGCAGTTCACATCCTGATACGTCTTACACAAGGGTTTTCAGAATCTTTACAGTATGAAAGTGTAATAGCAAACTACAAATTTCTGCCTTATGCAGGAATGCTTGAAATAATACTGATTTTACTTTCTATTCATGGCTTTAATGGATTGAGAGTTATCTTACTTGAATTAAAACAGGGAAGAGCATATGAAAAAGCTGTATCATATGGCTGCGTCGCAGCCATGATTGCATTAATTACCTATGGTACACGAACAATAATAATGGTAAATACCGGAATGGGATGATGTAGATGGCACAAATACCTATCATAACAGAAGCAGCAGCAACTACACCTTCCCCAAAAGCAATTACTTTACGTATTGCAAGATATAATCCTCAACATGACAGCGCCAAGAAATTCATGGAATTTATTATTCCATATGAAAAATGGACCACTGTTCTAGAGGCAATTCTTGAAGTTAAGAAATATTTTGATCATTCTGTAGCAGTCCGTTATTCATGTAGACAAGCTACATGTGGTTCATGTGGAATGATTATTAATGGTAAACCAAGACTTGCATGTTTTACAAAAATTAGTGAATTAAATTCCAATGTTGTGACTGTAGAGCCAATGAATAATTTTCCAGTAATTCGTGATTTAGCAGTTAAATTTGAACGTCTTTTTGATACCCATCATAAAGTAAAACCATATCTTATTCGTGATGACACTGAGATTACAACTGACTCTAAAGAATTCTTACAATCTCCAGAAGAATTAGAAAAATACATCCAATTCTCCAATTGTATCAAATGTGGATTGTGTAATTCTGCATGTCCTACAATGGCAACCGATTCTTCATTTGTAGGTCCTCAAGCATTAGCTCAAGCATATCGATATGTTGCTGATAGTAGAGACAAAGGAAAAGATACAAGACTCAAAATAATTGATGAGTCACATGGTATTTGGCGATGTCATTTCGCAGGTTCTTGTAGTCAGGTTTGTCCAAAAGGAGTAGATCCAGCCATGGGAATTCAATTACTCAGAGGCTATATGTTGGGATTTAGAAGCTAATTGGTTTTTTTGGATTGGGGCTATTATTAACCTGATTGTTAATTTGTTCTGCCATAAAGTGGTTTGAGACATTTACTTTAACATCATCGATTCCATTTACTTTTAAAAGATTATCATGAATATCTTGACAGATTTTAAATCCAAAAACTGCAGGACAAAATGGACTAGTTAGATGCAAATCAACTTTAACATTACTGTTATTGATATTTACTTCATCAATCAATTCTAAATCTGTAATCGACGTGTTGATTTCAGGATCTACGATCCTTGATAACTCATCGAATATTTTTACTCGAAGTTGTTTGATATCTAAACTCATGTGGGAAAAAGCATTGATGCTATATATAACCATTTTAGAACCTTATGTAATGTATCGTTCACGTCTAGGTACTGATTTGAGTGATATCACTTTGGATTATGTCTCATCTATAAACGATGATACCCAAATAATTTTTTATGATATTCTAGGAAGTCAAGCTCACACTCTTATGTTATATGAAAACCAAATCATCACAAAAAATGATGCAAGAAAAATTCTTTCCGCATTACAATCTTTAAAAAATGAAAAACTTGACACTTTATCTGGGGCAGAAGACATTCATGAACTAATTGAATCAATCGTAATCAAAAAAGCTGGTCCAACAAGTGGTGGAAAAATGCACACTGCAAGATCACGAAATGATCAAGTTTCTTTAGATATTAGAATGAAAATTCGAGATGATATTAACATTATTTGTAATTGCTTACTTGATACAATTGAAGCACTAGTATCTTTGGCAACAAGTCATCAAAAAACAATAATGCCTCTCTACACACATCTACAACAAGCTCAAGCAGGCTTGTTTTCTCACTACCTATTGGCTCATGCTGATGTGTTGTTTAGGGATTTTGATCGCCTTTATAGTACATTTATTCATGTTAATCAAAGTCCTTTGGGGGCAGGACCTGTTGGCGGAACTAGTATTGCAATTAATAGACATAGCACTGCAAAGATGTTGGGGTTTGATGGAATCGTTGAAAACTCTCTTGATGCAACAAGTACACGTGATTTTGTTGCTGAATATGTGGCAATGGTAGCTATATTGATGACTAATCTTAGTAGAATTTCTGAAGATTTTATAATTTGGTCTACTACTGAATTTTCCTTTATTGAATTAGCTGACGAATTTACATCTCCTTCAAGTGTAATGCCACAAAAGAAAAATCCTGATATCCTTGAATTAACAAGAGGAAAAACTGCAGAAATTATTGGAAATCTTACTGCAGTTCTAACTACAATCAAAGGACTAGCTTCAGGATATGGACGAGATTTACAGCAAATCAAATCATCTATTTGGTCAACATCAAAAATTTCAATTAGTGCTTTAATGATTTTAAAGTCAATTCTTCTTACATTACATGTTAATGAAAAGCAAATGAAAAAGGCAGCAGAATCCAGCTATCTCATTGCACTTGATATTGCAGAGAAATTAGTTCAAAATGAAATTCCATTCAGAACATCTCATAAAATTACAGGGGGGTTAGTGCAGATAGCACATGAATCTAAAAAATCTCTGAATAAACTTGGTATAAAAGAAATTTCCCAAATTGCTAAGGAAACAAAAACTGATCCAAACCTGATAATGAAAATTATTCAATCTACTACAATTACATCGTCTCTGAAAGAAAGAAAATCTTTTGGCTCTTCTGGCTATGACGAACAAAAGAGAATGATTGCAGATCGTATGAAAAAAATAAATATCTATAGAACAAGTACAACAAAACGGGACAATGATATCTCAAAAGCATTGGATAATCTCTCAAACAAAATTAATGAATTAATAAAATAGGTAACGGGTCTAGTGGGATTCGGACCCACGACAACCGGATTAAAAGTCCGGTGCGCTACCTGGCTGCGCCATAGACCCCTGACAAAAATGCTTGACGTGTATAATTTAGTCTTTTACAAAATTTTTTGCTCTGACAGAAACTTTTAATCTAGCAATTTGTTTCAAACAATTCGTGCCCTTGTAGTATAGTCCGGTCTAGAATTCGACCCTGTCACGGTTGAGACGCGTGTTCAAATCCCGCCGAGGGCGCTTTTATCTTAAATTTCTAGCATGTGTAATTTTATCTACTTATCTATCCAAATTTCTTGTATTTTGATGCAGATTTAAGAGATAGAAAACAGATCATGCTTTATCTTCAATTATTCTTGATTATTTGACGAGTTTGTCTCCTGAAAGACAATCTTGGAAAATTCATCTTACAAGAATATTAAAATTCAGGCAATTTTAGTAAACTCTGTTGTCTGAAGAGAAAAAAGAATCTGTGGTAGACACAAAGCCTACAAAAATTTCAGCATCAGAATCCGCAGCAAAAGCAGAAGTTGCAGCAAAAACCGCGGAAGCAGTATTAAAAGCAGAAGCTGAAGTTGAAAAGGCATTAGCAAAAGTAGCTGCAGCAAAAGCGGCTGCAGAATCAGCTGCTGAGGAAGAATACAAGGCAATAGCCGCAGAGGTTATTGCAGTAACTACCAAAGTACCAGCATTTACGTATCAAAGAAAAGGTGAGGAAATATTTAGAAGAGAAATGGGAGAGCCAGAATTTTTCTTGGCAAAAAAAGATAGATTCCCAAGACCTATTCTTACATCAGAAGAACAAGATCAACTTACAAGAAAAGTAGAGATTCCGATAGATAACACTCCAAAATATATTCCAGAACATATGCTAAGTCCTGAATTTGGTGGAATGTCTAATTATGAATCTGGAGTAAGAAATTTCTTGGAAGAAACCAAACAGAAACTTAGAAAACTAAAAAAAGATCCTGAAGCAACCGAAAAAGATATCACTACAACACAAAAAGAACTTGAATACTTAGAATCTATTTATGAAAATTATAATATGGGTATGAATGTTTTCCGTACTGCAAAAGGTGGGAGGAACAAGATTAAATAATAATTTGTGATTTTATGAGTGAAATAAATTTCGATATAATTAATGCGCGAGTCACCTTCAAAAATGTACCACTTTATGCATTATCCAGATTTGCATTCAAAGATGTCACAATTGCATGTGATACTTTTAAGAAAATTCCAGGTGTGGACGAGTGTATTATAATTCAGACTGCTAGCCGAATTGAAATATTTGTAGTGAGTAATCTAGAAACAGGTGATACTCCCGACGGAAGAAGAACTGAAGGAAAAGCACTTGTTTTAAACAAAATAAAAGAAACTTGGGAATCCCTATCTGGATTAGAACAAATCGACATAGATCACTTTGATCAAACTCTTGAAGTTTACAAGGGTGCAGATGTCTATCTTAATCTATTGAGATTAGCTTGTGGTTTGGATTCTATAGTTGTAGGAAAAGAAGAAATATTGAATGAAATTAAAACATCACTTTCGAATGCAAAAAATACCAATATGTCTGGTAAAATACTGAATAAACTATTTGAAAGTATTATACGAATTGCGACTCGTATTAGAGATACTACTGGATTAAGTAAAAATGTATTATCGCTTGGTGACATCGCTGTTAAAATTGTAGATGAAAAAGCAGGTTTGGATGCTAAGAAACGTATTTTGCTAATAGGTACAGGCGAACCTGCAGCTATGGTTGCTAAAACTCTTAATAAAAAAGGATTGACATTTGATGTCACAAGTAGAACCATTGAACGCTCAACTGGGTTTTCTCAAATATTAAGCGGAAAACCAGTTACATTTGAAGAAGTTTTAGCTGGATTTGATAAATATGATATAATTTTTGTTGCGACTACCTCTGATTATTTTCTAATTACTTTTGAGAGGATAAAATTGGTTATGGAAGAAAAAAAGAAAGGAACATTGATCTTAGATTTATCAGAACCCAGAACAGTTGATGAGGGAATAACTGCACTTCCAGGAATCAAATTATTGTTTAGAGATCAAATTGCTGAAATTTATGAAGAAAATATCAAGGCTAGAACTGGTATAATGCCTGCCGTTGAAAAAATAATTGATAAAGAAATCCCAATACTGGACATAACAATGAAACGAATTAACTTCTAAATTTTTTGGTTGATCCTCTTATATAATTACTTGATAAAAAATTAACTAGTACGAATGGATATTATTTCTTTCTAAGAATAAATTGCATTAAAGCCTCTTTTGAGTAATCGATTCCATGTACGTCTTCAGTATGTTTTCCAAATTCTTCTATTACTTGCTCTATTTGACCCTCTACTACAAATTCACATTCAAAACCATAATCACTGCATTTTAGCTTAGCCATAGTTAATGAGCTGTACCTTTGGATATAAATATTAAAAGATTATGATTTTGAGCGCTTATTGAATAATTCTAATTTATCGTTCCTAAAAAGGAGAGTGACTATTAAAATCATTAATACAATGATATATCTCCCAAATCATTAAATCAAATATTTTGCTATTATGCCCAAATTTGATCAAAGTTTATACCAGTATCTGGAATTGAAATTTAACAGAAATACATTTATCCAAAGTAGCGAAAATTATCTTGTATGGTGGTAGAGCACAAGGCAAAAGTTACTTACATGCAGTTACTAAAAGAAGATCTTGTCGTTATTAGATTAGTTCCAAATGACGGTATGCCGAAATATACTACTGGTCAATTTCTCACCATTGGAGTACCTATACCTTCTGAACAAAAGATTGTTCGAAGAGCATATTCAATTGCTTCACATCCTGAAAACAGAGATTATTTTGAATTTGTAATTAGATGGGTAAGAAAGCCTTTGCCCGGTCGTGTTACAACTGAATTATTCTATGCAAGTGTTGGCGATGAAGTATATTTAGGAGACCCGACAGGAAACGCTTTAACAATTGATGACAAATTATTAAATGGAAAACCTGATACTAGAAGAATCGTTTGTGTTGGTGGTGGAACTGGTCTTGCACCATTTATCGCTTTTGCTAAACATCTACATGATACCGGAGATAAAAGAGAAATTATTATTTTTCATGGTGCAAGTTATGTTGATGAACTAAGTTACAAAGAATTACTTACAGATTTAGAAAATGAAAGTATTGAGAGAGGAAAAGATGAATGGAATTTCAAATACAGGGCAGCTATTAGTAGACCAAAAGAATTCTTTAATAGATCTTGGGCAGGTCATGTTGGTAGAGTTGAATCATTCTTTAAACCAAATAAAAATGGTGTTTCGCCATTAGAAGAATTGGTTGGAGAAACGATCACTACTGAAAATACTAAAGTGTACATTTGTGGATACCAGGGTACTATAGACGGTGTTATCGAATACTTGGCACCTAAAGAATTTGTCACAAAGGAAGAAAAACGTAAAGATGGAAGCTATGAAATTAAGTATGAATCCTATGGATAGATTACATCAGACACATTTTGTAATAACTTTATTTCATTTAAAATTCAATTTTTCAATCACAAATTTAGGAAAATATTGTTATGATTTTATGGAACCTGCAACTACTTTATCTGTGAAATTATATCATCCATGATTTTTTGATTTGATGCTGCAATAAATGAAATTCTTGTTTTATAACTAAGATCTGCATCAAGAGGATTCAACTCTGCATCTAAAAGTATGCCGCCAGCTTCCTTTACTATCAAGTATCCCGCCGCAATATCTTGAATTCTAATTTTATCTCTAAAGTCTATAAAAATATCTATCAATCCTCTTGCAAAAAAGGCCATTTCGAGGGCATTTGCACCAAAATGCCTAATGTGATTATGTTGCTCAAATATTGGATGTAATCGATTCATTAATTCAATTGTAGCGCCTGATGTGTTTATTCCAATGATTTTGTAAATTGGTTCTTTATCATGAACTTTGATTTTTGATTCATTCAGAAATGCTCCTCTACCTTTGGATGCCCAATACATATCTCCATTTGATAAATTTGTTATTACTCCGTCTGTAACCGAACTCAATTTATCCTCAGTTGCAAATGCTAGTGAACTACAAAAAAATGGAACCCCTCTTACAGCATTTGCAGAACCATCAATCGCATCCATGATAATAAACCCTTTAGGCTTTTTAGATAATTCGACTCTACCACATTCTTCTCCTAAAACAATACAATCAAAATTAATCTCTCTCAGATAATCTAATACTGTTTTTTCAGCAATAATATCGATGTTACGTGAAATATCTCCACCCGCACCTCTCCCAAAATCTCCTCCGGCATCATCAGTGCCAGCCAAATCTTTTACATTATCATAAATCCGTTTTGAAACCTCTCGAAGAATTTCAATTACTTGCATTGTTCTCTTTTTCCATCTTCGTAATTTAAGTGAAAGAAGTTTTCTAGTTTTAAAAGCTAAACTCTATAAAACTTTACACTTTACCGTTTCTTATTACCATTTACCACTAAACATAATGCATGTCGTACATTGAGAATAGGCAAAGTATTGAATATCATCTAGATAGAATCAAAGATAAAGGCAATTCTGAACCAAGAACTTTAGTTTTACAGTGACAAGAAGTGACAACACTACACCAATATCAATGAAATACAAAACCACCAATAATGTGCTAAACCATTCCTAAATCCTTAAGTCAATAGAAAATTTACAATGCCGTGGAGAAAATTCTAGTTTTTACTCTAGTCTTGATTTTCACACTTGCGATAATTCCCAATGCCTTTAGTGATCCAATCTTATATGATCAAAAGCTAATTGTCAAAAAATATGTTGCAAATTTGTGTTGTGTGGTAACCACAATGACTTTTGTTGGAGATGATATCTTGATTGTACAAAAAAATGATGGGGCAGTTCGTTTAATTCGAGATGGCGTTTTATTGGAAAAGCCCGTTCTTGATGTAAATGTTAATTCAGGTGGAGAGACTGGCATGTTGGGTATTACTAGTGTCAATTCATCAGTTTATCTTTATTTTACAGAGGCAAAAATAGATGGCGGTGAATCATTAGGAAACCGAATTTTCAAGTATGATTGGGATGGAAACAAATTGATAAATCCTATTTTGTTAAAGAAACTTCCTTCAAATACTTATCATAATGGGGGAGCCATGGTGGTAGGATTGGATGACAAAGTGTATGCCGTGATAGGAGATACTGGACGGTATGGGCTTCTTCAAAACAAGGCTCTTGAGTGGTTGAATAGTTCTGATTTAAACATGAGAGATAACGGTGTAATTTTACAAGTAGAACCAGAAGGCCCATACTATGCCATGGGAATTCGAAACAGCTTTGGACTTGCAGTGGACCCTGTGACTGGAAATTTATGGGATACTGAAAATGGAGATGATGATTTTGATGAAATCAATATGGTTCAAGAAAAATTTAACAGTGGTTGGATAGCGATAATGGGGCCTGCAACAGAATCTCAACTAGAGGATCTTCCAGGCTATGAGGATTATGTTTATGATAATCCAGAATTTAGTTGGGAGAAAGTAGTTGCTCCAACAGCATTAAATTTTGCAAAATTTAAGGAGACCAGAGATTATGATAACTCTCTTTTTGTAGGTGATTGTAATAATGGTAATCTTTACAAATTTGAATTAAATGAAGAACGAAATGGATTTCAATTTATCAATTCATTTCTTCAAGATGATGTAATCAACAAAAATGAAGTCATGGATGAGATCATAATTGGTACTGGATTTGGATGCATTACAGATATCGAAAGAGGTCCTGATGGTTTTCTATACGTTGTATCATTAAATGATAAGGCAATATACAGAATAATTCCAAAAGAATCACTTAGTGTAACTGATTCTGATGTGAAAGGAGGGGGGTGTTTAATCGCTACTGCAACTTATGGTTCTGAACTGGCTCCGCAAGTTCAACAGTTACGAGAATTTCGAGACAACAAACTACTCAAAACAAAATACGGAAGCAACTTCATGAATACATTTAATGATTTTTACTATTCCTTTAGTCCAGCAATAGCTGACTATGAGCGTGAAAATCCAATGTTCAAAGAAGCTGTTAAAATTACTCTTACTCCAATGATTTCATCGTTATCACTTCTCAACTATATTGATATGGATTCAGAAACAAAAGTATTAGGTTATGGAATTAGTTTGATTGTATTGAATTTAGGAATGTATTTTGTAGCTCCTGGAATTGTTATTTACTCAATTAAAAAAAGATTCTAATCTCTTTTGCAAGTAAAAAACTCAATTCGCCAATAGAAAGTATGTAACAGACTTTGCATCTCTTTTTTAAAACTTGGAAATAAATTCTTTGAAACATATCATGGCCAAGTTATACCGTTATTGAAACTATGTGACTAGGAAAAAATAAAAGCAAGAAATGTGGGTCAACATTTGAAAGCATAAATAACAATGAAGCAGCTCATCGTATGTGAGTGGAAAAGATCAATCCGTTGTAAGCAAAGAAGCACTGATGAGCACAAAACCTGGAAAACAAATTATGAAACAAGGATTGTTCAAATCAAAAGGTTTTAAATTATTCAGTCAATACAAAGAAGAAGCAGAAAATGAATTTCCAAATTTTGCAGATAGATTTGCTAGGGATCTTTTAAATGAAATAAAATCTGATCCTTCTCCAAATTCTACACAACAAGCATTTGGAAATGAAATAGGCTCAACTGAAATTATTCTTCAAGCTTCCGAAATCCACTCTATAAAACTAAAATTGGAAAATCCAGAAATAATCAAAGATAGAGTTCTACGTATTTTAAATTCAAATTTTGTAAAAATGACTTTTCCTGTATTTAATGCGTTATTTGATGCAGCTTCAGAGTATACAGGAAAAAAAGATCCAAAATTAAGACAAAATGTAGTCGAAGGTCATATTTTGGCAATTGATCTTAGTGAGCCAATGGATAGAATTGTAGATAAGGATGAAGATTTGGAATATTTAGATGATTACAAGCTAATGAATCCATACATTTTGAAATTAGCTAGAGAGAAAATTTCTAAAGGGGGAGATGAAGTTCTAAAAGAATTTGAAAAAGGATTCCAAGATGCTAGGGTGGGTCAATATCTTGATGAAAAATTGAAATCAAAACCAACCAAAATTACCGAAGAAGAAATGACTCTATCTTATAAAAAATATCGATCTGTGATGGGCACAGCTGGACGAAACATGGCTCTTGCAGAAAGACCTCTTGGAGAAATTTTCTATTTGGGAATGGCAAGAGCTGCTGAAGGCGTGGGATGTGGAAATGAAATCGAAGATTCTATCAAAAATGGATTCGTAAAAATTCCTTCTTGGCCATTATATTATACTCTACTATCAAATGATGTCAAAAAAGGATTTGAAATAACGATGGAAAAAAGCAATTTGTATCTCCAAGAAGCTCGTCTAGCACTTGAATTACTGCCAGAAGGATTCTCACATAAGGAATTTTTAGAGTTTTTGTTTTTGACTGTTGAGCATTATAATCAATATTGGTATAATCAATTACAAAAAGCAAACAAATGGTCAGAGTTTGAATCTAAACTCCCTAAGTGATTAAATTGATGTGGTCTGAAAAATATAGGCCTCAGAATATTTCTGACATGATTGGTAATGAAGAATCTAGATCTTCAATAATTGAATGGTTCACAAAATGGAAAAAAGGAACAAAACCACTCCTATTAGTTGGTCCTCCTGGAATTGGAAAGACGACTATCGCCTATCTTGTCGCAAAACAGTTTAGGTATGATATGATTGGTTTGAATGCAAGTGACGTGCGAAGTAAATCTCAAATTAATGAAATTCTTTCACCTGTCTTAGGGAATAATAGCGTATTAGGAATTCCTATGATTTTTGTTGATGAAGTCGATGGAATCCATGGACGAGGAGACTATGGTGGTGCAGAAGCCTTGATTGAAATTTTAAAAGAACCTACAATTCCAATTGTATTGGCTGCAAATTCAGACATATCGGATAAAATGAAAAGTATCAAAAAAGTTGTTAAAACCATCTCCTTTAAACCAATTCCACCACGACTTTTGAAAGTATATCTTGAAAACATTTTGAAAAAAGAAAATGCAAACCTCAGTCCAGGATCTGTAATCAAAATCATTGATAAATCACGTGGAGATATTCGTTCAATGATTAATTTGACTCAATCTCTTGTCACAGGATTTAACCCTCAAACAGAAAAATCGTTTGAAAGCATAAATGTAGAAGATGGTATTAATGCATTTTTTAAAGCAAATTCAATTGACGAAGCAAGAGGCGTTTTGTATTCTATACAAATCGATCCAAGACTAAAAATCGATGCTTTTTACTCTAGTATTATTACAAGTAATTTAGATAATTACACACTTGCTAAACTCTTGGAAATTATTTCTAAAGCTGATGTGTTATATGGAAAAATTATGAAAACCCAAAATTGGAGATTACTGCGGTATCTTAATGAAATTCTGGTTGGATTATATCAGCATGATGAACGAATAAGGTATGCACAATACAATCTTTCATGGCCACTACTAAATCGTATTAGATGGGATGGAAAAAAAATCAAAGCATTATCATCTATTATGGCAAAGAAATTGCATTTATCTTCGAGTCAATTTATTACAACATGTTTTCCCTATGTGTTATTTTGTATAAAAAATAAAAAATTAGAATTTAAACTAGACGAAAACTTTGGTGATATTATTGAAAAGGAGATTGAGTTAATTCAATGAGTTGGAGAAAAATTCCAATGAAGTTTCCAGGTACATGTATTATTTGTAATGAAAAAATTGAAGTAAATGAAATTGGATTATGGGCAAAAGGGTTAGGCGTTAAACATGAAAAATGTGCCCAAATAAATGAACTTCAATGTATAGTTTGTAGAAGTTCAGCCGGATGTTTACAGTGTGAATTTCGAGATAATTGTGATATTCAGAGGGTTTCTCAGATGTGTATATGTAAAAAATGCAGTGAGGAAAAAAACTCTTTTGATTCTTACCAAAAATCAGTAAAAAAGAACTTTCCTCTGTTAAATCTAAATTCATTGTAGGCGTTTTGTTCAAAACCATCATCTCCAAATTAATGCATTTAAAATAACTAAAGTGGATTATGATAAATCCCAAAAAAATCAAACTAAATTAATATAGGCAGATTCCTTTTCTAAATTATCAAATGCATTCCGGAAAAATTGAGGAATATTCTAAGAGAAATAAAATATCATTACAGGGTGGAGGACAAGATAAAATCAAAGATCAACATGATAAAGGGAAACTCACCGCGAGGGAAAGAATTGATCTTTTATTAGATGCTGGCACTTTCACTGAAATTGATCCACTCATAACTCATCATTATCATGAATATGATATGCAGAAAAAGAAATTCTATACTGACGGTGTTGTTGGCGGTTATGGGACAATAAATGATAGACAAATCTTTGTGTTTGCTTATGATTTTACTGTGTTAGGTGGCACACTAAGTCAAATGGGAGCTAAAAAAATTACAAAACTCATGGATCATGCAATTAAGACAGGTTGCCCTATAATTGGAATAATGGATTCAGGTGGAGCAAGAATTCAAGAAGGAATTATGAGTCTTGATGGATTTGCCGATATTTTTTATCATAATCAATTAGCTTCTGGCGTTATTCCACAAATAACGGCAAGTATTGGACCATCAGCCGGCGGTTCTGTGTATTCACCCGCAATGACTGATTTTGTTATCATGGTTGAAAAAGTAGGAACAATGTTTGTTACAGGACCTGATGTAGTAAAGACAGTTTTGGGAGAAGAAATTTCATTTGATGATTTAGGTGGTGCAATGACACATGGAGCAAAAAGTGGTGTTGCACATTTTGTTGCAAAGAATGAATACGAATGTATGGATTATATAAAAAAACTAATTTCTTTTCTCCCACAAAATAATACTCAAGAACCACCAAAATTAAAAACTGATGATGATCCAAACAGACTTGATCATAATATCATTAACATAATTCCTGAAAACCCATTACAACCATATGACATGAAAGAAATCATTCATTCTTTTGTTGATAATCATGAATTCTTTGAGATTCATGAATTGTTTGCACAAAATATTGTAGTTGGGTATGGTAGACTAAATGGTAAAGTAATCGGTATTGTTGCTAATCAACCATTATATCTTGCTGGTGCACTTGACATTGATTCATCAAACAAAGCAGCTAGATTCATTAGATTCTGTGATGCGTTTAATATTCCAATTATAACACTTGTTGATACTCCTGGGTACATGCCTGGTTCTAATCAAGAACATAATGGTATTATTAGACATGGCAGTAAACTTCTATACGCTTATTGTGAGGCAACGGTTCCTAGAATTACACTTGTCATAGGAAAAGCATATGGTGGTGCTTACATTGCTATGGGAAGTAAAAACCTAAGAACTGATGTAAATTACGCCTGGCCAACTGCACGTTGTGCTGTATTAGGCGCTGAAGCGGCTGTAAAAATTATGTATAGAAAGGAATTATCCAATTCTGATGATCCTGTCTCCCTCAAAAAACAACTTATCAGTGAATTTTCAGAAAAATTTGAAAATCCATATGTTGCAGCATCGCATGGCACTGTAGA
>Ga0315275_10004069_pt1 | contig 13616 bp, 13 predicted proteins | sample YL17G03_0_MG_FD_205557 | JGI IMG/M metagenome (GOLD analysis project Ga0315275, IMG submission 205557) | Sediment microbial communities from Yellowstone Lake, YNP, Wyoming, USA - YL17G03_0 | ecosystem: Environmental > Aquatic > Freshwater > Lake > Sediment | place: USA: Wyoming | collected... | reverse complement strand
GCCGTCCAGGTCTCGCAGGTGGGCTTCATCGGCATTGCCGTGGCGCTGCTCGGGCGCAACACCGCCGTGGGCACGTTCTTCGCCGCGCTCCTCTTCGGGGCCCTCTACACCGGTACCTCGACTCGCAGCCTCGACCCGTCCGTGTTCCGGCCCGACCTCGCGGGCAGCCTGGCCCAGATCATCCAGGGTCTCGTCGTGCTGTTCGTCGGCGCGGACGTGCTCGTCCTCTACGTCTGGAACGTGCGCCGGAAGCTGCGCCGGGGGCGCGTCACGCCTGCACCGCGGCCCGCAACGGGGGCGGGTCCATGAGCGCCTCGGGCGTCCCCGTCCGGCGCGCCGGCCTCCGCTCGTACGGCCGCCCGCACGCGGTCGGGATCGCCGGGATCGTCCTCGACGCGCTCGCCGTGCTCGTCGCGCTGCCGCCGCTCGAGGCGCGCAGCCTCGTCGTGCCGGCCGCGGTCGGCTTCCTCGGGCTCGCCTGCGGCGTCTGGGCGCTCGGCGGCGGCGAGACGCGGCTCGGGTGGAGCGTGGTCGCCGGCGCGACGCTGGCGATCCCGCTCGGCGCGCTCGCCACCCGCTCGGACCTCGGTGACCTCGAGACCGTCTTCGCCTGGTCGGCGCTCATGGCTGCCACGCTTCGCTTCGCGACGCCCCTCGTCTTCGCCGCGATCGGCGGCATGTTCTCCGAGCGCAGCGGCGTCGTGAACATCGGCCTCGAGGGGATGATGCTGACCGGTGCGTTCTTCGGGATCTGGGGCGCCGACGTGACGGGGAGCTGGCTCGGCGGACTGGGGGTCGCGATGGGCGCCGGAGGGTTGCTGGCGCTCCTGTACGCGCTGTTCGCGATTCAGCTGCGCGTCGACCAGATCGTGGGCGGGACGGCGATCAACTTCCTCGCCGTCGGCGTCACCGGCTTCCTCTTCGTCGCCGTCTACGGCTCCGCCGGAACGCCGGCGGGCATCTCGTCGATCCCTGACGTCTCCGTCCACTGGATCCGGCACCTCCCGGTCGCCGGCGGCTTCCTCGACCGGACGATCGGGCAGATGAACCTGATGATCTGGCTCGCTCTGGCCCTCGTCGTGCTCGCGTGGCTGGTCGTCTTCCGCACGCCGGTCGGGCTGCGCCTGCGCTCGGTCGGAGAGCACCCCCGGGCAGCGGACGCGGTCGGGATCTCGGTGTACAGGACCCGCTATGTCGCCGTGACGCTCTCGGGCGTGCTGGCGGCGCTCGGCGGCGCGTACCTCTCGATCGGCTACGTCCACTCGTTCAACCCCCTGATGACCGGCGGGCGCGGCTTCATCGCGCTCGCCGCGCTCATCTTCGGCAAGTGGAACCCGCTCGGCGCCCTCGCGGCAGCGTGCCTGTTCGGTTTCTCGAGTGCGCTCGCGCAGGGGTTGCACGTGTACTCTGCGTCGGGGGCAACGCTGTTCCAGGCGCTCCCGTACGTGCTCACCATCATCGCGGTCGCCGGAGTGATCGGCCGCTCGATCCCACCTGCTGCCGTTGGCCGCCCGTACATCAAGCAGTAACGCCCGGGCCCGCGGCTCGCTCGCGCTCGGTCTTGTGGCGGTGATCGTGCTGCCGGCCGCGATCGTCGCTGCGCGGCGCTCGAGCGCGCTCTCGCTGCTCGACGCGTTCTACGCGTTCCCGGCGCCGATCCTGCTCGGCGCGCTCGCCGTGCAGCAGTCGGGGCGCGCGCGCGAGCGGGTCGAGCGCACGCTCGGGCGGGCGGGAGGAGAGCGGCAGGCCCGCTGGGGGAGGCGTCTGGGCGGGCTCGGGATCGTGATCGGGATCACAGCGGGTCTCGCGCTTGGCTTCTACGCCCTGCTCGCAGCGTTCTCCGGCTAGATGGTTGATCGGTGATTGCCGTCAGTGCGGGGATGGCTTAGACCAAGCCGGGGACGCCGCCCGTCCGAGCGCGTATCCGGGAATACGGGCGAGGGCGGGCGGCGCCATCCGGTGACGTGTCTCAGCCACCAGCCGCGCGGCGAGGAATTGCCGATCAACCATCTGGAGGCTCCGTCCGCCGGGCCTCTACACTTCAGGCGTGTTCGAGATCGGCAACAGCCTGCGCGAGGCGCGCCTGCGCCGCGGGGTCGACTTCGCCGAGGTCGAGTCGGCGACGAAGATCCGCGGCAAGTACCTGCGCGCGCTCGAGGACGAGCAGTTCGAGGTGCTGCCGGCGCAGACCTACGTCAAGGGGTTCCTGCGCACGTATGCGGAGTACCTCGGTCTCGACGGGCAGCTCTACGTCGACGAGTACAACTCGCGCTACGTCGCAGTCGAGGAAGAGGTCCCGCTCCGCGCGCGCCGCACCGCGGAGGGGCGCCGCCGCGACCGGGCGCACCGACGCGTCGAGTCCAACGTCGTGATCGTCACGCTCGTGGCGATCGCCGTGATCACCGCGCTCGTGATCGCAGCGTGGAAGTTCGGCGGCTCGTCCGGCACCGCGACGATCCCGAACCTCGGCCCGCCGACGACCACGTCCACGGCGGCGACAACGACGGCACCGGGCGCGACGGTCGTCGTCCTTCAGGGTGTGCGCGGCAGCTCCGCCCTCCAGGTGCACGCGGGCTCCCTGACCGGCCGGCTGCTCTTCCAGGGCACGCTCGAGCAGGGGCGGAGCCAGCGCTTCGTCGCCCGCTCGGTGTGGATCTTCGCCGCCTCGCCCGAGCACCTGCGCCTGATCGTCAACGGCAAGACCCGGCGGCTGCGCAAGGCGCTCGGGCCGAGCAACATCGCCGTCAGTCGCACCGGCGTCGTCCAGACCCGCGCTTGAGCCGGCCCCGCGCCGTCTTCGTCGTCACGGGCAGCGAGCTCGTGCGCGGAGAGCGAACCGACCGGAACGGCCCGTTCCTCGCGGCGCAGGCCCTCGCACTGGGATTCGAGCCCGCGCGCATCGTGATCGTCGGCGACCGGGAGGAGGAGCTCGCACCCGCGCTCGCCGAGGGGCTCGCCGCCGATCTGTGCGTCACCTCGGGCGGGCTCGGCCCGACCCACGACGACCGCACCGCGGAGCTCGTCGCCCGCGCGGCGGGCCGCGAGCTCGTCCTCGACGCGGCCCTGCACGACGAGATCGAGGGCGTTTCGCGGCTGATCGCCGAGCGGCTGAAGCGGCCGTATGCGGACTTCGAGACCGGGGTTCGCAAGCAGGCGACGCTGCCCGAGGGGGCGATCTCGCTCGGGCTCGCCGGGACGGCGCCCGGCTTCGTGCTCGAGACCGAGGGCGCGGTCACGGTCGTGCTGCCCGGCCCGCCCCGCGAGCTGCAGCGACTCTGGCCCCGCGCGCTCGAGACCGAGCCGGTGCGCGCCCTCCTCAGCCGTGCCCGCCCGCCCGGGCGGCGCGTGCTCCGTTTCTTCGGTGCGAGCGAGTCGGCGGTCGCGCGGGCTCTCGCCGAGGCCGGCGGGGAGCGCGACGGCGTCGAGACGACGATCTGCGCCCGTGATTTCGAGATCCACGTCGACCTCGTCGTCGACGCGGGGGCGGAAACGGTGGCCGACGAGCTCTCGGCCGCGCTCCGCGAGCCGCTCTCCCGCTACCTCTTCGCCGAGGACGAGCGGCCGGTCGAGGAGCTCGTGCTCGCGCTCTGCCGCGCCCGCGGGCTCACCCTGGCGACCGCGGAGTCCTGCACGGGAGGCCTCGTTGCGGCGCGGCTGACCTCGGTGCCCGGTGCGAGCGACGTCTTTCTCGGCGGGATCGTCGCCTACGCCGACCGGGTCAAGCAGGCGGAGCTCGGTGTGCCTGCAGATGTGCTCGTGACCCACGGCGCCGTGTCGGCCGAGACCGCGGCGGCGATGGCCGAGGGCGCCCGCGCGCGGCTCGGGGCGGATGTCGCCGTCGCGGTGACCGGAGTCGCCGGCCCGGGCGGGGGCACCGAGGAGAAGCCGGTCGGGCTCGTCTACTTCCACGCCGTCGGCCCCGGGGGCGAGCGGAGCGTGGAGTTCAGCGTCCCGAGCGACCGGGAGACGATCCGGCGGCGGTCCGCCGTCGCCGCGCTCCATCTGGTGCGGCGCCTTTTGACCCAGAGCCGGCACGAAGGCGTGTGAGCTCGTCCGTTAGCGTCCAGGGTGATGCGAAAGCCCGTCTCTTCTGCGCCCTGCGGCTCCCTGACGACGCGATCGAATCGCTCGTGGCCTGGCAGCGGCGGCTGCCGCCCGGTGCCTTCCGGCTCGTCCCGCCCGAGAACCTCCACGTCACCCTGGCCTTCCTCGGCTACCGCTCCGCGGGCGACGTCCCGGTGGTCTGCGGTGCTCTGCGGGACGCCTCGGCAGCGGCCGCCCGGCCGCTGCTCCGGGTGGCCGGCTACCGGGAGGCGCGGAGCGTCGGGATGCTCGTCCTCAACGACGAGGGCGGCCGGGCGGCCTCGCTCGCGGGGGATCTGGCGGCTCGGCTGGAGGCGCTCGGCGTCTACGAGCGGGAGCGGCGTCCCTGGCTGGCGCACGTGACGGTCGTCCGCTTTCGCAAGCCGCCGCGGCTGGTGCCGGCGCTGCCCGACCTCGGCGAGGTCAGTCCGTCCGATGCCGCTGTCTACAGTTCGGTGCTGCGATCCGACGGAGCGCAGTACGCAGTCTTGGAATCAGTTGCGCTAGGAGGTTGAACGACGTGGATCGCCAGGAGGCACTCGACACCGCGCTCGGCCAGATCGAGCGGCAGTTCGGCAAGGGCTCGGTCATGCGGATGAGCGACAGGGCGGCCGTGTCCGTGGGCGCGGTCTCGACCGGGTCGCTCTCGCTCGACCTCGCGCTGGGGATCGGCGGGCTGCCCCGCGGCCGCATCATCGAGATCTTCGGCCCCGAGTCGTCGGGCAAGACGACGCTCGTCTACCACGCGATCGCCGAGGCTCAGCGCCGCGGCGGCATCTGCGCCTTCATCGACGCCGAGCACTCGATGGACCCGACCTACGCGAAGCACATCGGGGTCAACATCGACGAGTTGCTCGTCTCCCAGCCCGACACCGGCGAGCAGGCGCTCGAGATCACGGAGCTGCTGATCCGCTCGGGCGCGGTGGACATCGTCGCCGTCGACTCGGTCGCAGCGCTGACGCCGAAGGCCGAGATCGAGGGCGAGATGGGCGACAGCCACATGGGCCTGCAGGCGCGCCTGATGAGCCAGGCCCTGCGCAAGCTCGCGGGCACGCTCAACCGCACCGACACGATCTGCATCTTCACGAACCAGCTGCGCGAAAAGATCGGCGTCATGTTCGGCAACCCGGAGACGACCCCGGGTGGGCGTGCGCTCAAGTTCTACGCCTCGGTACGACTCGACATCCGCCGCATCGAGACGCTCAAGGAAGGTGTCGAGGCCTTCGGCAACCGCGTGCGCGTGAAGGTGGTCAAGAACAAGGTCGCGCCGCCGTTCAAGCAGGCGGAGTTCGACATCATCTACGGCTCCGGGATCTCCTGGGAGGGCAGCGTCCTCGACACTGCGCTCGAGCGCAAGGCGGTGCAGAAGTCCGGCTCGTACTTCAGCTTCGGTGATGAGCGGCTCGGCCAGGGCCGTCAGAACGCGACTGCGTTCCTGCGCGAGCACCCGGACGTCTGCCAGCAGATCCTCGCCCGGATCCAGGCCGAGGTCGGCGCCGACCAGGTCGTCTCGGCGCGCCTGCTCCCCTCGGTGGTCGCCGAGCCCGCAGACGGGAAGGCGGACCTGCCGGCCGACCTGCCGGCCGCCGAGGACGAGCCGGAAGCCGAGGCCGAACCCGCGGAGAAGGTCGGGACGACCGCAGCGTAAGTGGTCGAGGTCACCGCGCTCCGCTCGCGGCGGCCGGGCCGCGTCTCTGTCGAGCTGGACGGCGCGCCGTGGCGCGTGTTGCCCGAAGAGGTCGTCGCTCGCGTCGGCCTCGCGGTGGGAGAGCGGCTCGGCCGCGAGCGTCTGCGGGCGCTGCGTCGCGAGTTGCGCCGCCACGAGGCGCTCACGGCCGCCACGGGCGCGCTGCGCCACCGCGATCTGTCGCGGCGCGCGCTCGACGCAAAGCTCGCGCAGCGTTCGGTGGCGCCCGCCGAGCGGGCCGAGGCGCTTCATGTGCTCGAGCGCGCAGGGATCCTCGACGACGGCCGCCTTAGCGAACGTCGCGCGCTGGCGCTCGCGGAGCGGGGGTGGGGCGATGCGGCGATCCGGGCAGACCTCGAGCAGCGGGCGGTGCCGGACGAGCTGATCGGCCCGGCACTCGCGGCGCTCGCGTCCGAGGTGGAGCGCGCCGGTTCGCTCGTCGAGCGGCGCGGCGGCGGCCACGCAACGGCGCGCTGGCTGGCGCGGAGGGGCTTCGCCGACGAGGCGATCGAGGCCGTCGTCGGAGCGGGCATTGCGGATCACCCCTGAGCGGCGCTAGGATACGTCTGCTCGTCCCGACATTTGCCTGCATAGCGCAGTTTTCGAATCGCACACGATCATTTGAGACGCTTCCTACCAGCCACGATCCGTTTCAACCAGGGTTCCTAGCGGCGGGCTTGGTGACGCCCGGGCCTCACGGGAGGCCCACCGATTCGGAGCAGCGCGTGCCGGCTCGATGACGGGTCCGGCAACCCGCGGTCAGCCGCGGGACAACCCATCGGTTACCCACGACGGGAAGGCGGCGCGTCATGCTCCTTGCGATCGGCATCCTCATCGGCCTCGTGCTCGGGGCGGTCGCCGGCGCCGTCTTCGCACAGCTCTTCAGGGCAGCGCGGCTCCGCGCTGCGCAGCAGACGCGCGCCCAGCTGCTCCATGACGCCCAGCGCGAGGCGGAAGCCCTGCGGCGCGAGGCTCAGGTCGATGCGCGCGAGCAGGCGGTGCGGCTCCGTACGGAGATCGAGGCCGAGGTGCAGGAGCGCCGATCGCAGATCATCAAGATCGAGGAGCGCGTGCTCGCGCGCGAAGAGGACACAGAGCGCAAGCTCGTCGAGCTCGAGCGCCGGGACCAGGGGCTGAACGACCGCGAGGTGCACGCGCGCCAACTGCAGGACGAGCTGAAGACGGCGAAGGACGCCGAGCTGACGGAGCTCGAGCGGATCTCCGGGATGACGGTGAACGAGGCGAAGGCGTACCTGCTCGACCGCTCCGAGGAGCTCATCCGCCACGAGCTCGCCCGGCGCGTCCGCCAGGACGAGGAAGAGGCACGGATCGAGTCGAAGCGCCGCGCCCGCAACCTCGTCGCCGACGCGCTGCAGCGCGTCGCCGCGAGTCATGCGGCCGAGACCACCGTCTCGCTGATCCAGCTGCCGTCGGACGACATGAAAGGGCGGATCATCGGCCGCGAGGGCCGGAACATCCGCACCCTCGAGCACCTCACCGGCGTGGACTTCATCATCGACGACACGCCGCAGGCGGTCGTGCTCTCGTCGTTCGACGGGATCCGCCGCGAGATCGCGAAGTTGACGCTGCAGAAGCTGATCGAGGACGGACGCATCCACCCGACTCGGATCGAGGAGATGTACTACCAGTCGAAGGCCGAGATCGACGATGTGATCCACCAGGCCGGCGAACAGGCGGTCTACGAGGCCAACTGCGGCGAGTTCGCGGAGGAGCTCGTCAAGATCCTGGGGCGGCTCAAGTTCCGCACGAGCTACGGCCAGAACGTGCTCAAGCACACGCTCGAGGTCGTGCACCTCGGCGGGATCATGGCGACCGAGCTCGGCGCAAGCGTGAAGACGACGAAGCGCGCGGCGCTCCTGCACGACATCGGCAAGGCGATGACCCACGAGGTGGAGGGGTCGCACGCGGCGATCTCGACCCAGCTCGCGAAGCGCCACGGCGAGTCGCAGGGCGTCGTGCACGCGATCGAGGCGCACCACTACGAGGTGCAGCCACAGACGGTCGAGGCGGTGCTCCTGATCTCAGCCGACGCGATCTCCGCCTCGCGGCCGGGCGCCCGTGGGGAGAGCCTCGAGAACTACATCAAGCGGCTCGAGGCGCTCGAGGAGCTGGCGGCGCGCAAGAAGGGCGTCGAGAAGGTCTACGCGCTGCAGGCGGGACGCGAGATCCGCGTGATCGTGAAGCCGACGGAGGTCGACGACGATACCGCCGTCCTCCTCTCCCACGAGATCGCGCGAGAGATCGAGGATCACCTCGAGTACCCCGGGCAGGTGAAGGTGACCGTGATCCGCGAGAGCCGGGCGGTGGACGTGGCCAGGAACGTATCCGGCGCCGGCGCGATCCACGCCCGCTGACGCCACGGGCCGCCTTTCGCTCCCGCCCGGCAGAGCCGGGCTCCGCGAAAGGCTGACGCCGCTCGCGGCACGATCCGAGGCCGGCCGGCGCGCCGCCGTACCCGGTGTACTGTCGACGCGCCGGCCGGCGATGGCTCACACCGCGAGCGACGTCCCAGAGGCGTCAGGGCGATTCTCGGGTCCGTTTCGCAGCGCTCGCGGGCCGCCTCTACAATCCGTCCTCGCCGTGAAGCGCTACTTCGTCACCACGTTCGGGTGCCAGATGAACGCCCACGACTCGGAGCGGATCAAGGGGATGCTCGAGGCGATCGGGCTCGGCGAGGCCGCCGTGCAGGAGGAGGCGGACGTGCTCGTGTTCAATACGTGCACGATCCGCGAGAAGCCCGACCAGCGCTTTGCGGCGCACCTCGCGCAGGCGGCGGCGCTCAAGAGGCGCGACCCGGAGAAGGTGATCGCGGTCGGGGGCTGCTACGCGGAGGCCCAGCGCGAGCGGCTGTTCGAGCTCTATCCATATGTCGACGTCGCCTTCGGCCCCGGCTCGATCCCGCACCTCGGCGACTGGCTCGGCGCCGGCGGCGTCGCGCCGCGCGGCCGGTTCGGGCAGTGGGACTCGTTCGCCGGCGACCTGCCGGCCCATCGTGAGCGTCGGTTCCAGGCCTGGCTTCAGATCTCGATGGGCTGCAACTCGGCGTGCTCGTACTGCATCGTCCCGGCGGTGCGCGGGCGCGAGCAGAGCCGCCGCCCCGGGGAGATCGTCGCCGAAGCGACGCGGCTCGCCGCCGACGGCGTGCGGGAGCTGACGCTGCTCGGTCAGAACGTGAACTCCTGGGGGCGGGACCTGCTCCCGGACCTTCGCACGGACTTCGGCGAGCTGCTGCGCGCCTGCGACGCCCTGGAGGGGATCGAGCGGATTCGCTTCACGAGCCCGCACCCGAAGGACTTCCGCCGCATGGTGATCGAGGCGATGGCCGAGTGCGCGTCGGTGTGCGAGCACGCGCACCTCCCGCTCCAGTCCGGCTCGACGCGGATCCTCAAGGCGATGCGCCGCACGTACGGCGCCGAGCGCTACCTGCGCCTCGTCGCCGAGCTGCGGGCCGGGATCCCCGACCTCGCGCTGACGACGGACCTCATCGTCGGCTTCCCCGGCGAGACCGAGGCCGACTTCCGGGAGACGCTCGCCGTCGTCCGGCAGGTCGGGTTCGACGGCGCGTTCACCTTCGTCTACTCGCCGCGGCAGGGCACCGAGGCGGCAGCGATGGCGGGGCAGGTGCCCGAGGAGGTCAAGCGCGAGCGGATCGAGCGGCTGATCGACCTCGTTCAGCGGTGCGCGCACGAGCGGAACGAGGCGCGCGTGGGGCGCGTCGAGGAGGTGCTGGTCGAGGGCTCGAGCCGCACGGATGCGTCGTTCCTGCGCGGGCGGACGCGCCGCAACACGACCGTGAACTTCAGCGGCGACGCGGCCCCCGGCGAGCTCGTGCCGGTGCTGATCGAGGCCGCCACCTCGGCGACCCTGCGGGGCCGGATCGCGGCCGTCGTCGCCGCGTGAGCGATTCGGCACGCTTTCGGCACGGTCCCGTGCGTATTTCCCGTCTAGGCTGAACAGTGGGGGTTCCCCCTGGGGACATGGCTGGACTGGTCATCGGGATCTTCGGGCCGACGGCCAGCGGCAAGACGGCCCTCGCCGAGGCACTCGCCGACCAGATCGGCGGGGAGGTGGTCTCCTGCGACGCGATGCAGGCGTACCGGGGCCTGCCGATCCTGACCTGCCGGCCGGCGAGGCCGACGCGGCTCGTCGGCGTCTGGCCGCTCGATCACGAAGGCTCGGTCGGCGAGTATGCGCGCCTCGCCCATGCCGCGATCGACGAGCTTCGCGCGGCGGGGCGCACACCGGTCGTCGCGGGCGGCACGGGGCTCTACCTGCGCGCGGCGGTCGCAGAGCTCGCGCTGCCGCCTGCACCGGTTCCCGGGGCCCGCGCGCGCTGGGAGCAGGTCTACGACCGCGACGGCGCGGCCGCTGCCCACCGCCGTCTGGCCGCGCTCGACCCTGAGGCCGCCGCCGCGGTGCACGCGAACGACCGCCGCCGCGTCGTGCGGGCGCTCGAGCTCGCGGAGGCAGGCGCCTCGCTCGTTCCGGCCCGCGACCGGCTCTGGGCGGCGGAGACCCGCCACCCGACGCTCCTGGTCGGGCTCGACGTGCCGCGCGAGGAACTGCTGCTTCGGATCGAGCGGCGGACGGCGGCGATGTTCGAGGCGGGCGTCGCGGACGAGGTGCGCGCCGCGCTCGCCGGGCCGATCTCGGCGACAGCGCGCAAGACGCTCGGGCTCGACGAGGTGGCCGGGCTGCCCCGCAAAGAGGCGATCGCCGCGATCGTGCGCCGCACGGGCCGCTACGCCGCCTACCAGCGCAAGTGGATGCGGCGGATCCCCGGCCTCGTTATCGTCAACGCCGACCGTCCCGCCGACGAGGTGGCCGATGAGATTCGGGAAATGGCACGCGCTCGGGAACACCTACCTGCTCGTCGAGCGGGCTGAGGCGGGGGCACCGCTGACCCCGGAGCAGGCGGGCGCGCTCTGCGATCCGCGCACCGGTGTCGGTGCCGACGGCGTCCTCGAGGTGCTCGCCACGAGCGGCGACAGCATGACCATCCTGATCTGGAACCCTGACGGCTCTCTCGCTGAGATGTCGGGGAACGGGACGCGCATCGCCGCCGCCTGGCTCGCGCAGCGGACCGGCGCGCCGGAGGTGCAGGTGCACGTCGGCCCGCGCACGGTACTCGCACACATCCGCGCGGACGGGCTCATCGAGCAGGAGCTCGGCGAGGTCCACGTCGGCCCGGACGAGACCCTCGATGTCGCGGGCGAGTCGCTCGAGGTGACGCCCGTCTCCGTCGGCAACCCGCACGCCGTCGTGCGCATTGCCCATGACCGCGACGACCTCCTTCGGCTCGGGCCGCTCCTCGAGCACCATCCGCGCTTCCCCGATCGCACCAACGTCCAGCTCGTCGAGGTCGAAGGCCCTCAAACTCTGCGCGTCTCCGTGTGGGAGCGGGGCGCGGGGGAGACGTCGTCATCGGGCTCGAGCGCGGTCGCCGCCGCGGCGGCTGCAATCGCACACGGCTGGTGCGAGAGCCCCGTCACGGTGCGTTTGCCGGGCGGTGAGCTCCTGGTCGGGTTCCTCGGCCGTCAGGCCCGACTCACGGGCCCGGCGGTCGAGCTAGCTGCCGATCTCGAACTCTCGTAGCGCGTCGTTCAGGCTCGTCTTGAGATCGGTCTGCGCGTTGCGGCGGCCGATGATCAGCGCGCAGGCGACCTGGTAGGTCCCGGCGGGGAAGTCCTTCGGACGCGACCCCGGCACCACCACGGCGTAGGGCGGGACGTAGCCGCGGTACTCCACGGGCTCGGGACCGGTGACGTCGATCACCGGCACGGAGGCGGTGAGCGACACGTTCGGCGCGAGCACGGCGCGCTCGCCGACCCGCACCCCCTCGGTGAGGATGCAGCGCGAGCCGATGAACGCGCCGTCCTCCACGATCACCGGGCTCGCCTGCACCGGCTCGAGCACGCCGCCGATGCCGACGCCGCCGGCGAGGTGCACGTCGGCCCCGATCTGCGCGCACGAGCCGACCGTGGCCCACGTGTCCACCATCGTCCGCGGCCCAACCCAGGCGCCGATGTTCACATAGCTCGGCATCAGCACGACGCCCTCGGAGAGGAACGCGCCGTAGCGGGCCGCCGCCGGCGGTACGACCCGCACGCCGAGCGCGGCGTAGCCGCGCTTCAGCGGGATCTTGTCGGAGTACTCGAACGGGCCGAGCTCCTGCGGCTCGACCTTGCGCAGGCGGAAGTACTCGAGGATCGCCCGCTTCGCCTCCACGTTCACGACCCATTCGTCGCCCTGCTTCTCGGCGACCCGGATCTCGCCGCGATCGAGCGCCGCGATCGTCTCCTCGACGTTCACAGCGCCTCCCGCAGGACTGCGGCGGCGCGGCGGCACTCGTCCTCGGTCGGCACGAGCGCGATTCTGACGTACCCCTCGCCCGCAGGCCCGAAGAACGCTCCCGGCGCGACGACGACGCCGTGCTCGAGCAGCCCGGTGGCGAAGTGTTCGGAGGAGCCGCCGCCCGGCACCTCGAGCCAGAGGTACATCGTCGCCTCGCTCCCCGCGACGCGGATCCCCTTCTCGCGCAGCACCTCGAGCAGGATCTCGCGCTTGCGCCGGTAGGCGTCTCGCATCCGCTCGACGTGGGCCTCGTCGCCCCACGCGGCGATCGCGGCGTGCTGCACGAACTCCTGGGGCGCGGTGCCGACGGTGGGGCGAAACGCGCGCAGCGCTCCGATCAGCTCCGGGTCGCCGGCCACGAAACCCGAGCGGTAGCCGGTCATCGAGGAGCGCTTCGAGAGCGTGTTGAACACGGCGACGTTGCGGCGCGAGGGCAGCTGGAGCGCCGACGGCGGCGGCTCGCCGAAGTAGAGCTCGGTGTAGGCCTCGTCGGAGGCGAGCAGGAAGTCGTGCTCGACCGCGAGCGCGGCGAGGCGCTCGAAGAACGAGAGCGGCGCAACCGCGCCGGTCGGGTTGTTCGGGTAGTTGACCCAGAAGACGGCGATCCGCGGCCAGCTCTCGGGCCCGATCGCGTCCAGGTCGGGCAGGAACGCGTTGCGCTCGAGCAGGGGCGCCTGCAGCACGCGGCCGCCGGCGAACAGGGCGCCGCGCTCCTGCACCGGATAGCCGGGCTCGGTCACCACCACGAGGTCCTTGCCGCCCGCCGTGTCGAGCGCGACCTGCGCCAGAGAGAAGATCGCCTCCTTCGAGCCGAGCGTCGGGATCACCTCGGTGTCGGGATCGAGCTCGACGCCGAAGCGGCCCAGGCACCAGGCGGCGATCGCTCGACGCAGCCCGGGCAGGCCCTGCGCGAGCGGGTAGCCCATCCGCGCCTCCACGTTGTCGACGAGCGCGCGGCGGATGAACGGCTCGACAGGCTCGCGCGGGTCGCCGACGCCGAAGTCCACGAACGAGACGCCTTCGGCGGCAAGCCGCCGCTTCGCCTCCTCGAGCCGGACGAAGGGGTACGTGCCGAGCTCGGCGAGGATCGGGGAGAGGCGCACGCCTAGACGCTAGCGAACCGCTGCAGCGCCTCGTAGGTCCGCAGCAGCTCCGCCGCCTCGACCCGCTCGTCGCGCCGGTGCGCGAAGCGGGTCGCGCCCGGGCCGAGATTGACGGCGTCGATTCCGCGGCTCGTGAAGTCGGCGACGTTCGTCCAGGCCTGCTTCGGCTCGACCGCGAAGGGCCCGGCTTGGCGCAGCTGCTCGACGAGCGGCGTCGAGGTGACCACGCGGCCCGGCGGCGAGTGGGAGACGATCTCCGCGCCGGGCGCGAGCCGCCGCAGGCGGGCCGCCGCCTCCTCGGGGGTGCGGCTCGGTGCGTAGCGATAGTTGAGCGTCGCCTCGACCCGGTCGGGGATCACGTTGTCGGC
>Ga0315275_10004066_pt1 | contig 13618 bp, 14 predicted proteins | sample YL17G03_0_MG_FD_205557 | JGI IMG/M metagenome (GOLD analysis project Ga0315275, IMG submission 205557) | Sediment microbial communities from Yellowstone Lake, YNP, Wyoming, USA - YL17G03_0 | ecosystem: Environmental > Aquatic > Freshwater > Lake > Sediment | place: USA: Wyoming | collected... | reverse complement strand
TGAGGGATCAGGCGGAAAGGTAATCTCCCTCCCCTACATCGAAGGTGATTTTTCTTCGACGAGTAAAATTATAGAGAGGATTGTAGAGAGGTACGGGAAGTAGGGGCGTCCGCCAGTGGCGGATTACGCCCTTTTTATCCGCTTATGGATTATTCAATGTCTTGTCGTGTTCACCAATATTCCGCAATAAAATACCATCTTTAAAGTATTCCCAAGTCATTCTGATATCCATGTTTATACTGGCTTCAAATATATCTTCATGCCCTTTTATCTTCTTGGTTCTTAATGATGGATGTCTTGGATTATCAGTCATAATATCAAGCTTCTTTTTCAATGCCTTCTTTACATCATCCGATAACCGATCAACACTCTCAAGAAAAAGATCTGAAAAGTAGATATTCAAATTTTATTCAGCCCCAATTTTTTAAATAATTCCTTCTTGTTGGAAGCCTTATGTACCTTGCCTTCCTTTTTCTGTTTGTCAACCTCCTGTTCTTTCTTCTGCCATTCAGGACTGTAAAACCAAGCCTGGTCTTTGGGTACAACAACAACCGGTGTAATTACAAGTTTCCCCTCCATTTCCTCAATTTCCAGCTTGTCCCCGATTCTCAGCTTCAATCTCTCAACAAAGCCTTTTGGTATAGTAAGCTGTGATTTTTGCTTCAAATTTATTAACATATATTTATCCTCTGTTTTACTGTTAAACTTTCTAACTTAATTCTACTGTATTCGAGGCTCTAATTCAATTAAAAGTTTTGCATGAAACTGGCTAAGGAGATTCCTGCAATACGTTAAGGTATAATTTATGATTATTGCCATCTCTGAATTCTTTTGATGTCCGTTCCCGCGGGAAAAGACGTGGCAGAAGGCACAGGGAAAGTGTGCAGGGGGGGCAGGATGTGGAGGGGATATATCAGGAAAAAAGATGAATCGATATTTAATTACTTAAGCCTGACGCCATCCCCCCCAAGTCTGCTGACTTCGTTTGCTCCGCTGTGTCAAATGGCGAAGAGCGCTAATAATTTAGTATGGATGTCCCCAGAATTAGCTGGGAAGACTTTTCCCTTCGTCAAATCGAGCTTGCAGATAGAGAAACACCCCCACGCACGTGGGGAAGACCTTACGAATGGTGACAGTATTTCGCCTAACTTGTTCGTATCCGAACCAGGTTCGGATATCATTCTTATTTTGGGATTATATCCGGAGTACTTCCGTATATCATCTCTGGCTGAAGAACCAGAGACAATTTTTATTCTCAGGCGAGGAAGATTAATATTCTGGCGGAGAGAGTGGGATTCGAACCCACGGTTCCGATTTCTCGGAACACTCACTTAGCAGGCGAGTGCCTTCAGCCATGCTCGGCCATCTCTCCGCTTGAATGATGAGTAATATCTTAAACGGGAAAGAGCAAATTTACAATTACAATCTTGGCGGAGGGAGTAGGATTCGAACCCACGTTTCCTTGCGGAAAAGCGGTTTTCAAGACCGCCGCCTTAAGCCTCTCGGCCATCCCTCCACCTTAAAAACAGTTGAGAGTTATGAGTTAAAAAATCATTTATATTCGTGAAGTAATTCGCTCCACACCGTCCATGTACGGTATCAATGCCCTGGGTACCAGGACCGTCCCGTCTTCCTGCTGGTAATTTTCAAGGATCGCTACGAGCGTCCTTCCCACTGCCAGGCCTGAACCATTGAGGGTATGAACATATCTCATTTTTCCCGCCTCAGACCTATACCGGATGTTCGCCCTCCGGGCCTGGAAGTCTTCAAAGTTGCTGCAGGATGAGATCTCGCGATAGACATTCTGCCCCGGAAGCCACACCTCAATGTCATACGTCTTGGAGGCAGAGAAACCTAAATCTGCACTACAGAGGCTTACCACCCGGTAGTGAATCTCAAGTTTCTTTAAAACCTCCTCTGCGTTGAGAAGCAGTTTTTCCAGCTCCTCATAAGAAGCTTCAGGGGTAGTGAACTTCACCATCTCTACCTTGTTGAACTGGTGCTGGCGTATGAGACCACGCGTATCTTTCCCATACGAACCCGCCTCTTTCCTGAAACAGGGCGTGTAAGCAGTATAGTAGAGGGGCAGATCCTTTTCCGAGAGGACCTCGTTTGCGTGGATATTGGTCACCGGCACTTCCGCTGTTGGTACAAGAAAGTAATCCAGACTGGTCTTGAAGAGGTCCTCCTCGAACTTGGGAAGCTGGCCTGTCCCTGTCATGCTCTCCCGATTCACGAGAAAAGGAGGCAACACCTCCACATATCCATGTTCCTTTGTGTGGAGGTCGAGCATGAAATTGATCAGCGCCCTCTCCAAGCGCGCGCCCAGCGCCCAGTAGAGCGTGAATCTCGCCCCCGTTATTTTCGCACCTCGTTCAAAATCCAGGATGCCGAGAGACTCACCGATATCCCAGTGCGGCTTGGGGGTAAAAGAGAACGTGGGTAATTCTCCCCACTTTCTGATTTCAGGATTGTCATCACTGCACTTTCCTGGCGCTACGGTATCATGAGGAATATTGGGTATCACCAGGAGGAGATTGCGTAAGGCATTCTCTTTTTCCTCTAACCCTATTTCCAGATCTTTTATCCTCTGAGAGACCTCTCTCATTGCCGTAATTTTTTCTGAGGCAGCTTTCTTCTCTTTCTTCAGTTGGGCAATCTGTTCTGAGACCGAATTCCTCTCATACCTTAACTGCTCCACTTCTCTGAGAGTCTCCCGCCATTCACCATCAACTTTTATAAAATCGTTCAAATCTATCTCAAGACCCCGCTCATTCATCTTCTTTTTTACGAGATCAATATTTTCTCTGACAAACTTGAGATTCAGCATCTGTCCTCTCTTTTTTCTAATACCTATAAATTATTTATAGAAAAATTTTCTAACATTTCCTTAGAGAGCAGTCAACAACTTTCTCGGGACTTGTCAACTTTCTCGGGACTTCATACGAAATAGAGGTTTTTCACTGTAATCGTGCAATTGCAGAGGTTCTATATCGAATTACTTAAAAATAGATGTTCAACTCGTTGTTGTCCTAATAAAAATATTTTTAAAAATATTTTTATTTTACTGCATATTTTTCTTGACATACTATATATTGTGTTTTATAAATCGAATCGACACTACATTTAGGAAAGAGAGAAAATTGGAACAAATAACCTACTTAACCTGCTTAAAAAGAAAAAACCGTCCAAGAATATATTTCAAGGTATGTGAAGAAAAGTGTAAACATGTTAAGAGCTGTCAGGAGTATGCTTCTTTTATCAATAAGCAGCAGCTTCCAGAGCAAAGCTATCCTGATAGCAACTACCAGCAGCCGGAATATAAAAGAAATGTGGCCTTCTAATTATTCTTATTGGTCCGCCTGCGGCGGATTAAAATTTGAAAAAGAAAGGGGGTGATTATTAATGGCTACAAAGAAAAAGGCTGCCAAAAAACCAGCTGCTAAGAAGACCGGGAAAAAGTAATAAGCTGGCTTCACTGGTAGTGCAAGAAGATTGGGTAACCAAACCTCATCTCCATAGAAGGCCTCCGGTTAGCAGCGCGAGGCCTTTTATGGGGTGTGGTAAAAAATCGAAACAAACTGAATTATAATATATATCTAAGCACTTTTCAAGCTCCTTCGCGAAAAACTTCCGTATCGCATCAACTATATAACAATAAAAACTAATCATAACGTTTTTTCAGGGGGTTAGAGACCATGGATCATCTTAAAAAATTGAGAGTCCAGAAGGGAAAGGGAGCTATTGGATGCATAGTATTCATCATTGTCCTTCTTGCGGCACTCTATGCAGCCTTTCAATTTGCCCGCCCCTACATTAAGCGTTCGATGATGGGGGGTAAACTTGAAAATCTCGTATCGTGGTCTCTGCAAAATCCTGACAAGTTTGTCATCAAGTCTGTACTCAATGCAGCGGATGATCTGTCGATTGATCTCGATCCAGAAAACATTGAGATAGAAAGAACGAAAGGGCACATAACCATCTCGGTGTACTGGGAGGATTATATCAATCTTCCCTATTACCACAAGCACCTTGAATTCGAGATTGAAAAAACGGGAGGAGTTGAAGGGTAACGTACCAGATAGGAGCGTGAGAGAATGGCGTTAACGTTCTCTCATCTCATAGCAGGCAGCCCTTCTCCTTCATCAAGGCCGAATATGAGATTCATATTCTGCACAGCCTGCCCTGACCCGCCTTTCACGAGGTTATCAATGACACTCATTACAACCAGGGTTTCTGTTCTCCGGTCATAGACCAGGCCAATCTCACACAGATTTGTTCCCACCACATCCCTCACCTGGGGATACTCACCTTCAGGTAGTAACCGGACAAAGCTCCTTCCCTGGTAGAATTTCTGATACAGGTAAAAAAGCTCTTCATAGTTGGCCTTCTTCAGTTTGAGATAGATATTTGCCAGCATCCCGTACTTAAAGGAGACTACGTGGGGAACAAAGGTTACCCGTATCGTTTTTCCTGAAAGAAGCGTTAACTCCTGTTCCATTTCAGCGGCATGGGGATGGCTGGTGACCTGATACGGCAAAATATTCTCCATGGTGGACATCGCCATATTTCTCTCATTCGGTTTCAACCCCGCACCTGAGACACCGGAATAGGCATCGACAATGAGTGCGGTTCCATCGAAGCGTTTCGCTTGCAAGAGCGGAGCTACTCCCAGGATAACACAGGTGGGATAACATCCGGGATTGGCAATCAGGGTAGCCTTTCTTATTTCTTCCGTATGGATTTCAGGCAGCCCGTATGCTGCCTCCTTTAAAAGTCCGACATTCTTCTGTTCAAAACCGTACCATGCGGGATAGAGCTTCGGATCCCGTAAACGGTAATCTGCGCTCAGGTCGATCACACGCACTCTTTTCTTCAGGCGTTGAGCGAGAGCTATCAATTCGCCTGTCTTCTCCCGAAATTCCCCATGAGACTTACAGAGGAAAACGCTTTCGCACTTCTCCACGATCTCCCGGGGATCGTATGGTACAAGTTTTTTCGACAGCACCCCTCTCATTTCCCGGTGCACATCTTCTACCCGCTTCCCCGGTGCGGTTTCAGAAGCGAGGAGCACAATATCTGCCTTCCGGTGAAATGCGAGCAATCTCAAGAGCACACTCGCAGTCAGACTCGCTGCCCCTACAATCCCCACCCGAATCTTTTTCATCGGAGATCCCTCCCCTCTCTGCCGTTTTCCTTTTTGCTACTCATATAATTTAGATCTCTGAAAAAGTCAAAAACGGGGTTCTGAGTGCGAATTCAAGATTTTTTCGCTAACAATTCTTATCGAGCGGAACGGCTGCAAATTCGGCTGTCTGATCCGCCGAAGGCGGAGAGTTTCGAATTTGCAGTGAAGCGAGATTTAGAATTGTCGAAAAAATGTTGCTGAGCAAAGAAGAACCCTGTTTTTCAGAAACCGCAATTTACTCACTCGTCCTCATAATCTTAAAAAAACGGTAAAAGTAATCAACCCCGGACCAGAGGGTAACAATGAGTGCCAGCAACAAGAATACCCCACCTATTGCCTGCGCATCGAGGGAAAAGTATTCGTAGTGAACGATGAGAAAAAGAGTAGCGACAATCTGCAGGACGGTCTTGATCTTCCCCAGGGGAGTGGACTCAATAACGAGCCCATTCGTTGCGGCTAAAAACCTCAGGGAAGTCACCGCCAGTTCCCGCCCTACGATCAACATCACAATCCAGCTTTCCACCCTCTCCAGAGAAATCAGCATAATGAGAGCGACTGCTACGAGAAGCTTGTCTGCTATCGGGTCAAGGTATTTACCCAGGGTCGTTACGACATTCTTCTTTCGGGCAAGATAGCCATCCAGCCAGTCTGTTAAAGCAGCAATGCCGAAAAAGAGAGCAGCAAGCAAACTGTACATTCTGCCCGGAGAAAAGAGAAAGGATACCACTACCGGGATCAGACAGATCCGCACAAGAGAAATAAGGTTTGGTGTGGTAAAAACTGCTTTTCTGTTCACGAGACAGTAAGGAATAGAGATGTAACGGGATTTCTCAATCTTCAATCCGCGGGAAAAGAGGGGAGGTAGTTTTTATCCGTCCACCGGTTTTTAATCTCCCCCAGCTCTTTACCTCTTCCAGATTCCATGAGTTGACATTCTCATCTCCACCCAATCCTTCCTTCATCTTTTCAAATGCTCCCGGCATGAACGGGGAAATGAGGGTGCACACGATCCTTAATGACTCAAGGATGTTGTACAAGACGGCGTCAAGCCTGTCCCTCGCGCTCTCATCTTTCGCAAGTGTCCAGGGAGAAGTTTCATCAATATACTTATTGGTTGCACCTACCAGTTTCCAGATGGAAGACAGCACCTGATGGAAGGCAAACTCTCCCATAGAATGATCAACCTCTTTGACCACCTGAAGGGCTGTTGCTATGAGTCCCTCATCGATTCCTGACAGCCTTTCCGGCTTGCATATCTTCCCACCCCGGTACCGGTTTACCATGGATAAAGAACGGCTGAAGAGGTTTCCCAGGTCGTTTGCCAGATCGCTGTTAATCCGGTGAATGAGGGCCTTATGGGAAAAATCTCCGTCAAGCCCAAAGGGCACCTCCCGCAGGAGGAAATACCTGAAGGCATCCGCACCATACTGATCAATGACCTGGTTTGGGTCAATAACATTCCCGAGTGATTTGGACATCTTTTCTCCATCCACCGTCCACCAGCCGTGGGCGAAGATCTTTTCCGGGAGAGGGAGACCAGCGGACATGAGGAAGGTTGGCCAGTATACCGCATGGAACCGCAGAATATCCTTTCCAATGAGGTGAACCGCGGGCCAGAACGTATTCAACCGCTCTCTATCATCAGGATACCCTATTGCCGTGAGATAATTGACCAGTGCATCGAACCAGACGTACACGACATGCTTTTCATTGCCGGGCACGGGGATTCCCCAGGAGAAACTGGTCCGGCTGATACTCACATCTCTCAAGCCCTCTTTCACAAAGCTCACGATCTCGTTTCGCCGGCTCTCTGGTTGAATAAAGTCAGGGTGGGAAGCGATATAATCGAGAAGGGGCCGCTGGTACCTGGACATACGGAAGAAATAGCTCTCCTCTTTAACCTTCTCCGTAGGCCTGAGGCAATCAGGGCATTTGCCATCAACCAGATGCTTCTCCGTCAGGAAGGTTTCACAGGGGACGCAGTACCAGTCCTCATATTCTCCAAGGTAGATATCCCCTCTCTCCTGGATCGTGAGAAAAAACTTCTGCACCGCCTTTGCGTGACGCTCCTCTGAGGTGCGGATAAAGTCATCGTTCGATATGCTGAGCCGTTTCCAGAGGTCCTGGAATCTCCTGACTACCCGGTCAGCCAGCCCAATGGGTTTCTCATTACTCTCCCCTGCAGCTTTCTCTACTTTTTTGCCATGCTCATCTGTTCCGGTTAAAAAGAAGACCTCACACCCGGCCAGTCTCTTATAGCGGGCCAGAACATCTGCAGCAACTGTCGTATAGGCATGCCCGATGTGGGGAACATCATTTACATAATAAATCGGCGTGGTGACATAAAAGTTTTTATCCATGTTATTTTTCTATTTTTTTCACCACCCTGAACACCGCTTCACCCCCCTGGTCCTCGACTATCACTTCCACCTCTGAGCCATCCTCCAGTTCTACCGTGAGCAGGCGCTCCAGGATATTGAGTTTCTTCACCTTCCCTGTTCCAAACTCGGTCTGTACCTTTTTCCCCATCTTGGGCATATTTTTTTTAAGCTCTTCATAATTTTCATGCTCATACGCAAAGCAGCACATGAGTCTCCCGCACACCCCGGAGATCTTGGCGGGGTCAAGCGCCATCACCTGATTCTTGACCATTTTGACGGTGACGGGAACAAAATCTTTTAAAAAAGAGCTGCAGCAGAATTCCCTTCCGCACATCCCTATGCCGCCAAGCATCTTGGCCTCATTTCTTGTCCCAATCTGTTTCATCTCAATCCTGGCTCTTAAGTGGGCTGCCAGATCCTTTACCAATGACCGAAAGTCCACTCTCTCCTCTGCGGTGAAATAAAAAACAATCTTTGTTCCATCCTGGAGGCACTCCGCACCTACCAGTTTCATGGGCAGCTCGTACTCCCGTATTTTTTCCAGACAGGTCTGAAAGACATTCTGTTCTTTCTCGCGGTTCACCCGGTTCTGTTCAATGTCCTCTTCGCTGGCCTTCCTCACTACCTTGCCATACTCTTTTTTAATCCCCGTGCTGTCTACTGTGTGGGGCTCCCGGACAACGGTTCCCAGTTTCAGGCCCCGGTCAGTCTCCACCATCACCTTTTCACCTGACGTGAGCTCGATATCCTCGGAATCGAATTCCGAAACCCTGCAGAATCTTTTAAACATTACTTCTACAATCTTGCGCATTGCTCTTCCTTTGCTCCGGCCAGTATAACCAGCATACGTTCCATTGCCATTTGAGGATTAACATTCTTCTTCAAGAGAGACTGTGTCTCTCTCACCACCCTCCACTGAGCCAGGAGTTCTTTGAGGGTAAACCGGGATGATTCCTCCTCGATCTTTCCCAGGAGGTCTCTGTTCACTATTCTCCCTTTCAGTTCGCTCTTTTTGCAAACCATAAGGTCATGATACCACATTTTCAGCAGTTCCAGCTTCTCCTCTCCGGCCTCTTTCACCGATGCCAGCTCTTGAGCCAGATCGAGTGCAGCAGAGATGCCTTCCCGGGGGAGTCCAGTTACCCTGTCAAAAAATCGCGTCCGCTCAAGCATAAAATCGCTCTCAACTATCTCCATGGCCCTTTTCGCGCTCCCTCCCGAAAGCGGGATGAGCACATCCGCTAACTCTTCCCTCCCCTTCAGTTTTTCTTCAACCATCTCCTGGATGAGCTGAGGGGAGAGAGGCTGAAAACGGATGATCTGACACCGCGACACAATCGTGGGCAAAAGGGCCCTCTGGTTCTGAGTGATGAGGATAAACGTAGTATCGGGAAGAGGCTCTTCCAGGGATTTGAGCAGACAGTTTGCAGCCTGAGCCGTCATCTTCTCCGCATCATTCATGGTAACAACTTTTCTTTTCACCTCAAAGGGATGAAAAACAATCCTGCCCTGAAGGTCTCTGATCTGACCAATCTTAATGGAACCCTCTCCAGGCTCAAGGCACAAGCAATCAGGATGGATCTGCTGGGCGATCTTCCTGCAGGATGAACACAAACCGCATCCTTCGTCAGGTGCTTCTTTACAGTTGAGTGCCTGGGCAAAACCCCGGGCTACAAGCCTCTTACCAATCCCTTCCAACCCGACAAAGAGATAAGCGTGGGATACTCTTCCCTGTGCTATTCTCCTTCGTAACATCTCAATCTGTGGTTTATGTCCTCTTACCTCTTGAAAGCTCACATCAGCCCCTTTTCTTTTCCCCGAGTTTTTCAGACACGAGAGAGACAATCTCTCTATGGATTCTCATGATATCCTGCTTTCCATCGATAACCTTAATCCGTTCCGGCTCTTTCCCGGCCAGTTCCAGATAACCACTCCTTACCCTGTAGTGGAAATCCAGTTCCTTCTGTTCGAAGCGGGTATCATCAACTCCTTGATTCTTGCGTTCACCCCTTCTCCGCGCCCTCTTCAATCCTGTTGCCACCGGACAATCAATAAACAACGTAAGATCAGGCGAAACGCCGGAGGTTGCCATTCGATTCAGCTCATCAATGAGGGCGAGTTCAATGCCCTGAACCAACCCCTGGTAAACGAGCGTCGAATCAACAAAGCGGTCACAGATTACTACCCTTCCCTCTTTCAGGGCAGGAACGATTACTTCTTCTACGTGCTGGGCACGGGAGGCAAGGTAGAGGAAAAGTTCCGCTTTGAGGGTAAGATCGGAGTTTCCAGAGTGAAGGAGCACCGCCCTGATCTGGTCACCAATCCTTGTTCCGCCCGGTTCCCTGGTGACCAGACAGCAGTATCCCTTGCCCGTGAGGAAATTATTGAGCAGATCTGCCTGGGTAGTCTTGCCGCATCCCTCAATCCCTTCAAAAGAAATAAGCAGGCTCATACACCCCTAACAGTTTGCTTAAAAAGCAACTGTTTGTGAGGCTGATCAAAAATGTCCAGATGTAAGGCGCCCGAAATCCTGAGGAGTGAGGCGTACCTGGATGTACGCTGCAACGACGAAGGACGAGGGGAACGATGCAGATGGGCGTTTTTCAGCAGCCTGCTAAAGATCTGCACTTTTCTTGTACTCATTGAAAAATACAAAATCTCTCATTTCCTTCCGTACAGGGAGCTTTGGTTCCTGATCAGGGAATCCTACCGGCACCATCTCTACGACTGCCATTCCCTCGGGAACCTTAAGAATTTCCTTCGCCTTCAGTGCATCAAAAGCACCTACGTGGACGGTGCCCAGACCCAGCCCATGGGCAGCCAGGCAGAGATTCTGCAGGGCTATCCCCATATCAAACATATACCAATCCCCCTTATCAGTAGCAGGCTGCCCTTTGAAAAAACCCGCTTTCCCCAGTTGGGCACAGCCTACAATGATGAGCGGCGCTTGAGAAAAGGCAGGAACAGCCGGATTCCCTGCCGGCATGGTCTTAGCCAGTGCCTCCTTTGTCTGAAGATCATCAACCAGAATCAGCTCCCAGCACTGGGAATTTGCCCAGGAAGGGGCAAAGCGTACCGCCTCCAGGAGTTGCATGAGCTTCTCTTTTGGGATTGGCTCTGACGTATACTTCCTGATACTTCGCCTCTCCTTTATTGCCTGTAAAACATCCATTTTTCTGCTCCTTAACCGGATTTGATGCTTTTAAAAAACTAACAGAGTTTCAGCTTGGTGTCAAACGATTATGCACCTGCCTGCCCGAAACTTTTGCTTGAATAATATGAAATCCCCTGATAAAAGATGGAGTCGAACTATGTGGTACCGTTCACTCAGTTTTAAACTCATCGTGTCGTTGGGTCTGATTATCATTTCGGGGATCGGTCTCTTTACCTATGTGAGTTTAAACAATCTCCGCGAGCAGTTGATTGGAGAAGTGTTTGTGGGCGCTACCCGGATAAGCGACACCGTAAAGGCAAGCACCCGGTACGACATGCTCATCAACCGGAGGGACGCCCTCCAGAACGTCATCGAAACCATCGGAAAGCAGAAGAGCATAGAGAAGGTTCGGATTTTTAATAAGGAAGGCGTTATCATGTTCTCCTCTGATAAACAGGAGATGGGGATAACCGTTGACAAGTTCGGTGATAAATCCTGCACTGCCTGCCATGTGAAAGAAAAACCGTTGCCCTTAATAGAATTGTCTGATGCCGAGAGAACGAGAATCTTTCCCAGCAGAGAAGGATACAGAATCCTCGGGATGATCACCCCCATTTACAATGAACCTGACTGTTACAATGCAATCTGTCATGCCCATCCTCAGCAGCAGAAGGTCCTGGGAGTGCTGGATATCTCCATGCCCTTGGCCAAGGTTGACGAAAATATAAAAACAGCCATTAACAGAATTCTGTCATTCTCTCTGCTTCTCATTCTAACCCTGTCTTCCATCATCGTTATCTTTATTCAAAGATTCGTGAACCGGCCGGTCAAGGAGCTGGTCAAGGGGACAAACAAGGTGGCGGCGGGAGAGCTTAACTACAAAATCTCCCTCAACTCTAAAGATGAGATAGGACAACTGGCGCTTTCCTTTAACAAGATGACCGAAGACCTGAAAAATGCCAACGAGCAGATTCAGGAATGGATCAAAACCCTGGAACAGAGGGTGGAAGAGAGAACTCAGGAACTGCAGGATACTCAGTACCAGCTCCTCCAAACTGAAAAACTGGCCTCCATCGGCAAACTGGCAGCTACGGTTGCCCACGAGATAAACAATCCCATCACCGGAATCCTCACCTATACCAAGCTCCTCCGCAGAAAACTCAAGGATGGAATCCCCGGGAGCGACGAACTCCAGAAATTCCAGGGATACCTTGCTACCATGGAGAGGGAGACAGAACGGTGCGGCACCATTGTGAGAAACATGCTCGATTTTGCACGCCAGAGAGACCCTTCCTATAAACCTGATATTGACGTCAATACGATCATTAATGAATCTTTAGAACTCATGGCGAATAAGATATCCATCGAGGGTATCAAACTGGAAAAGAGGTTTGCCCACCTCCCCTCCATTACTGCCGATCCTTCCCTTTTAAAGCAGGCCTTCCTCAATATTATTCTCAACACTTGTGAAGCCTTGGAGCATGGGGGGATGCTAACCATCACGAGCGAATTCAGAGAAAAAGATCAGACCATTAAACTGACCTTTATTGACAACGGAAAAGGTATTGACCCCAAAGATCTCCAGAAGATCTTCGATCCATTCTTTACCACCAAGGAAAAGGGAACTGGTCTGGGGTTGTCCGTGGTGTACGGAATAATAAGTTCACATCATGGTAGTACTGAAATAAAAAGCAAACCGGGAGAAGGAACGCAGGTAATTATAAGACTGCCTTTAAAAGAAGCGTAAAATCAGGATGCGGGTTTATCATTCACGCTATACGCTGAAGATAAAAGTTGCTAAAATATATCTATATTGAACTTATTGGCGATATCCCAGAGCTTGACGCTAAAAAACTGGGAGGAGATGTACGCGATACTTTTACATTCCCTGTAAAAACCATTGATGGTAAGATTAATGTAGAAGGCACTTTTGACCCGGGCAGGAAACAATACTACTCTACGAAGATTTTAAAGGAAATGTTGAATAACCCCCCTCCCGACGCCTTGAAATTAATCGGTCTCACGCCGTTCGACCTCTGCATTCCAATACTTACCTTTGTCTTCGGAGAGGCACAGCTGGGAGGAAAATTGGGAATAGTATCAATTGCCAGGTTACGACAGGAATTTTATGGATTACCCCCGAATCCTGACCTGATGTACCGGAGATTAATCAAAGAGATGAACCATGAACTGGGACACACCTTTGGACTTATTCACTGCCCTCAACGAGAATGCGTGATGTATCTTGCCAATAGTATCCGTGACGTAGATTTAAAGGGGGAAAGTTTCTGCGGGAGATGTAAGGGATTACTGGGAGTAAAAGTACAGGAGGCAGAATAAAAAATATGGAAAAGGATGTTCATATACTGGTAGTGGATGATGAAGAGATCGTAAGGGACTCTCTCTGCAGTTGGCTTCAGGAGGATGGATATAAGGCAGAGGCTGTCGAGGATGGGTTTAAAGCCCTGGAGGTAATCAGGAAGGAGTCCTGGAATGTACTCTTTGTAGATCTCAAGATGCCGGGCATGGACGGGCTGGAAGTCATGAGAAGGGTGAAAGCGATACAGCCTGAGATACCCATCATTATCATTACAGCGTATGCTACGGTAAATACAGCAGTGGAGGCTATGAAAGAGGGGGCATATGACTATCTGGTGAAGCCCTTTAACCCTGAAGAAATTACCCTCATTATCAGGCGGTTGATTGAGAAACAGGCCTTGCTGAAAGAAAACATTTTCATCCGTAAGGAGCTGAAAAAACAGTTCTCTTTCCAGGATCTGATCAGCAAGAGCAGAAAGATGCAGGATATGTTTGAACTTGCCCGTACCGTAGCGAAAAGCACCTCGACCATACTCATCCTGGGAGAAAGCGGGACCGGCAAGGAACTCCTTGCCC
>Ga0315275_10004064_pt1 | contig 13619 bp, 9 predicted proteins | sample YL17G03_0_MG_FD_205557 | JGI IMG/M metagenome (GOLD analysis project Ga0315275, IMG submission 205557) | Sediment microbial communities from Yellowstone Lake, YNP, Wyoming, USA - YL17G03_0 | ecosystem: Environmental > Aquatic > Freshwater > Lake > Sediment | place: USA: Wyoming | collected... | reverse complement strand
CGGCGGGAACAAGTTGCGAAATGGTGAGCGCATCGGGATGTTTGCGCACGAAACGAACTCTCCCTCGCCCGTAACGGACGAGCTGTTTAAACAGCCCCCGAAGACTCGAACGGGGCCGGTAGGAAATAGCGCAGCGGGAGCTTAGATAAGAGCGCAAGCCCGCCTTGAAGACACGATAATTGAAATCGACATCTTCGCAGGCGTCGAACCTTTCGTCGTACATCCCCACACGATCAAACACTGACCGACGGTACGCGGCCCCCGCACTGGTGGGATTGACGTATCCCTCCTGGTCAGTTCCATAAATCGTGGAATCTCGCCCATGCCCGATCAAAGTAGCCCGTGCGTGGGCGACGACATCCTGGAACCACGTGTTTCCCGCGGCTGTCAACGGTTGAGGCCGGCAGAGGCAATCCGCGCCCGTGATCTCAAATACGCGAACCGTATGGCGGAGAAACGCCGGGCCCGGCAACCGGCAGTGGCCGTCAATGAAAAGGATGAAATCCCCGGAACTCGCGCGCACGCCCACGTTTCGCCCGGCACTCGAAAGGCGACGCGGGTTAGGCAGGCAGAGTATGCGCACGGGAGCACTCCGGGCGAAGTTCTCCACCACTTCCCGCGTCTCGTCAGTCGATTCTCCGTCTACCACCAGAATCTCATAACGATCGGTCGGGTAATCCTGCTTCAACAAGTCCTCAAACAACGCTCCCAGGTTGGCCGCCTCGTTGCGGACCGGAATCACCACGGAAACAAACTGAGGTGACACCTTGTCACCACTTAAGCCCGAGGCTGGAGGAAGTCCGGTCATATCAGACATCCGCGCTGTATGGAGCGCCCGCTTCCGAAGCGAAGCCAGGCGTGGCCGGCGCCGAAGAGAGACTCGGAATCAATTCTCTGTAAAGAGCCCAGAGTTGCTCGCTCTGTCGCGGTGGCGAGAAGGCCTCGCGGACACGCTTTTGGCCCGAACCTCCCACGGCCCGGGCGCGGGCAGGGTCTCGTAGAAGCGCGGCCACCGCGCCGGCGATCGAAACGGCATCCGCCGGGGGAACCACCACCAAAGCGTCCTCATCTCCCGCGATTTCCCTCACGCTTCCCACATCCGTGGCCACTACCGGGACCGCCGAGGCCAGCGCTTCCAGCACCACGTTGGGCATCTCCTCAGTGAGCGAGCAGTTCGCGAGTACGTCAATTCCCGGAAGGAGGCTGGGGAACTCGGGCACATGTCCCGCAAACGTCACACGCCCCGCCACGCCGAGGCGGGCCGCCATTTCCTCCAAATGACTTCGCAGCCGGCCGTCTCCGAAGATGACAAATCGGGCATCCCGAGACTGGTTTAGAACGTGAGGAACGGCTTGAATCAAGTATGCTGCGCCTTTTTCCGGACTCAATCGTCCTGCCAAGGCCACCACCGGGCACTCTTGCGAGAATCCAAATCGCTTCCGGACTTCCTGCCGGGCACGCAACAGTTCTTCCGGACTGACGTGTCGAATCTCCACCGCGTTCAGCACAACCCGGACCTTGCTGCGCAGACTGCGGCAGCGCGCGAGCCGAGCGGCCTGAGTGTGAGACAGGCAAACCACGCGGGTGGCGAGCGGCAGAAAAGCGCGGTCCGCCCACTCGTAGACCCCAACTTTCCAGTCCTCTCCCGTCCAACCGCGAAGGAAGCAGGCCACGGGGAGGTGACGAGTCAGGCCAGCAATGATCCCCATAAGGTCAGCCTGGTAGCCATGCGTGCATACAAGGGAAATCGCCCGCTCTTTAAGATATCGCAAGAGAACCGGCAAGGCCGTGCAATCGCCCAGCGAGCCTGCGGGCAGGGCTAGGGCTTCAAGGCTGCGCTCTTTTGCGGCTCCAAGGAAGGCCCGACCTTCGCGCTCGCCGACCAAGGTTGCCAAGATCGTCTGTGTGGAGCCCGACTGGTCCAGTTGCGCGTATCGCAGCAACTGGCGCTCGGGGCCTCCGACGAAGGAACTGGGCCGGAAGTGAAGAATACGCGCGGGCTTCATTACGCCTATGCTTGCGCCTCCGCGTCCGCCGAGAAAACTTGCGATTCGCCGCCGCCTCTCACCGCACATGCCTGCTGCCAAGCCCACTCCAGCGTCCTGGCGATCTGGTCCCACCCGTATCGCTCAACAACCAGCCTGCGCCCGTTTTCGCCCAGGCGGAGGCGCTCCTCGGGTGACTTCAGCAATCTCGCCGTCTGAGCGGCGAAATCCGACGGTGCATCAGCGAGCAAGAGGTGCACCCTATCTGTGACGGCCAAGCCCTCAGCCCCCACAGAGGTGGAGACTATCGCCTTTCCCATGGCGAGGGCTTCCAGGATCTTGATTCGACTCCCCCCACCGATTCGCAACGGGACTACGACCACCGCGGCTCGGGCCAGGAAGGGACGCACGTCAGCAACTTCGCCGACAAGCTCCGCCTCGGGACAGCGGGCGATCCGCTCCTTGAGCCCTGCGGGAGGGCGTCTGCCCACAATGCGCAGTCGCGCGGTGGGGCTAGCTTGCCGGACCAGCGGAAGGATGTCCTCGAGCAGGTAGTCGAGGGCGTCCAGGTTGGGGTACCAGTCCAGTGCCGCCAGAAAGAGAACCTCGTCACTATCGCACTTACCTTCAAGGGGCACGAATTGGTCCACATCTACGCCATTTTCCACGAGCGAAGTCCTCTCCACACCCCAAGCGCGCACCTGCTCGGCATCCAGCTCTGTAACCAGCGCAACCCAGTCGGCGCGACGCATCACACGGCGCTCGAACGAGTCCATTTTCCTGGCCTGCAAATTGAAAAAGGCGGTTTCGATGAGCTTCCGGCTCTGGCGCGCCCGGCGAGACCAGATTTGCGACTCAATATTGTGCGCCATGATCAAGCACGGAATGTCGCCGATTTCATCCATGAAGCGCGCATAGGGTGTCCACTCGAAATGGACCAGATCAAAATGATTCTCCGAGAGCAGTCGTCTCAGACTATCGCGAAATCGGCGGGTATCGTGCTTCGAGCAAGAATAAGGGTTCGGCGAAAAGAGATTTCCGAACAGCCGCCAGTAAAGTCGCCACCCTGCAAGCTCCGGAAGCGGCGAGACCGTGTGGAGCGCGATGCCCGCCGAGCGCACCACGTGAGCGGCTTCGCTCTCGGAATCGCCGTAACAAAGCAGCAAGACCTTGTGACGGCGGGCGAGACGGCGCAGAAGGTTCCACGTCCGGACCCGCTTGCCGGAGTCTGGGGGATAAGGGATCCACTCGTCGAGCACCAGCGCTCTCAAGCCGGCAAATGCAGCGGGCTCTGGGTCGGCACTCAATTTGGCCATGGCGAGCGTCGATTCCAAACTCCCACTCCTTCAGAAGAGAACGCGTGAGCGAATTGCCCCTCCTCTTTGTCGGGACAAATTACTGACCTGCGCCGTGTCTCACAAAACCAAACTTTTCCTTCCCTTGCGTTCGGCTCGCAGTTGGCGAGGTGTTGGCTGCCGATGGTTCGACCGTCTCCTTCTCCTGCTCGGTCATTCGGCACAGCAAAGCAACTAATCCTCCTGCCAGATACCAGTTGTACCGGTAAAGATTGTGCCCTGAGAGACCTCCGACGAAGAGCGCGATTACGACCACTACAATGGCCTTACCCAGAGCCATGAGCAGTGGGGGAGGGCTGCGCAACACCGCGAGCTGGTGACGTGCAGCACGATTTTCTCGCAGCAGAGTAAACACAAAGTATCCAAATGTGGCAGCACCGAGCAGTCCCAACTCGGCCAGTAACTGGCCTGGGAGGTTGTGTGGCTGATGCCACCCCTTCTCGCCGTGATAAGAATAGGGGAGATCCTTTGCCCACCAGGCTGCGGCAAAATCTCCCGCCCCCACTCCCAGGATTGGCCTGTCAACAAACATCTGCATCGCCACCTCAAAACCAATGACCCGACCATGGGCGGACTCGCCTTCTGAAGACGTAATATTGTGGCCACGCGCAGTCTCGCGTATGTTAAGTAATGTTTGATATCGTTCCTGATATTCTGCCGGAATGAACACCCAGGCGAGAGAAAGGAAACCGAAAAGCGCCGGCACCAACAACAGCCTTTTAGAAGATTGGAGCACCATAACCGAGAACACCAGAACAGTTACCACGAGACCCATGCGCGATCCTGTAAGCACAATACAAACCACATAAACGGCCAAAAGGCCCACCAGAATAGTGCGTCCGAGAAAACTTCGCGTCGCGTTCAACAGAACCACAAGAAACGGGATCGCCAAGGCCAGGTTCGAGGCTGTCGCATTGGGGTCTCCCCAAGTAACTTCGCTTACCACGCCCAGCGAGGTGGCGCGCTGAATCCCCTGCGCATAATAGGGGTGGGCGCCAAAAGCCCAAAGCGAGGAGGCGGCCAACCAGCCTATGCCCAGGACATAGACCCAAAGAAACCTGCCCAACGCCCTCGAATTCGTAATCAGGTTTATGAGGCAGAAGTAGAAGACGAAGGTTTTTCCGAGCTCGTTTGCCACAATCAGGGCGCCACTTCTCCAAACTGCTGTGAAGACCGACAGGTAATTGACGGCGACGAACGCCGCCAGAGCCCACGTAATTCGACTGGAGAAGAAGGGCTCCGCCTTCAACAGCCTGTGATGAACTATGAGGGACGCAATCAATGCCAATACAAGAATGCGCTCGAGCGGCACTCCCCCCCCCAACCCCCGCACGATCTCTTGAGGACGGACGATAAACCACGCCCAAAAGAACAGCAGGCCAGCGTGAGGGGAGAACACGGCAATCAAGACGCCTACCGCTACGATTGCCAGGCCCAACGCGAAGAGCATAGTGGGATTTCTCCAGGCTTTATCTCTGCCCTCTTGCCATTGCCGCCGCCAGGCCCGGCTGCGAAGGGGTGGCCGCCATGAAGTCAAGTGTCGACACCGGCCCGGACCCCACTCCGCGCCGGAGGACAGAAACACCTAAAGCGGACCAAACCCCGGTTAGTACGTCGGGATGCGGGCGGAACATGGGCAGAAGTCCGGGATACAACCTGTGCTTAAGAGATGCACTGTACAAATAGTACACTCCGTACGTATCTATAACCTGTTAGACGGCCTCACCCGTGTGGGAATGGGACCGTCGGCCTAGATCTGCTTCACGCGGGTTCACGGCCGACCCTCCTCGCGGACAGGGTGTCCTCGGCTCCTAGCCTTCTTACATACGAGATGCAGAATCGCGTCTTCCCCGAGCGCTCCCGTTCGATGTCCGCCACCTGCTCGAAGGTCCACTCAATTCGGCTGGGTAAGAACCTCGTCAGGTTGGCTTTGAGCAAATCCAGGTCGGCTTGGCCGAATCCAGGGCCCGGCACGTAACGCACCCGAAAATCCTGCTGAGTCTCCTGAATTATCTGAACCTTCTTGAGGCCCGGGCACACTTGGAGCACGCGGTTGGTTAAGGCTACGCCAGGGACCGCATCACCGTTCGCGAGGTGGAAAACCTCGGTGACGCGCCCCGTAATCTGTCCCAGGAGCGGGAAGCCTCGTCCACAGGCACACTGTTCCGGTCCCAGGAGCGCGCAGTCATTGATCCGGTATCGAATCAAGGGCATCCCGCAATTCAGAAGATCGGTGACCAGCAACTCGTGCAATCCTTCGACTTCGGAGCCCTCAACGGGGAGGAATTCGACGTAGGCTGCTGCCGTGTTGAGGTGCAAACCCTGGTGGCGTTCGCACTCGCCGGCGATCATCGCGAACTCGCGGCTGCCGTAGTGTTCAAATACAGGACAGCCCAGCGCCTCCTCGATAACGCGCCGCTGATTGTCAAGCAGAGGTTCTGCAGTGCAGATCGCGCTCGCCGGGCGGTGATACGGTCGCCCGCTCGCGCGCAGATACTCGCAGAAGAGTGCCAGTGGCGTTGGGTAGGCGTAAACAATCCGAGGCCGGAAGCGGTTCATACTTTGGCGGTAAGACTCCAGGACAGCTTCATTGAAAAGAGATGTGGGCGCCCACACCTGGCGCATCAAGTACCGATCGTAAAGCCGCCAGCGCCAGCTTGGATTTTCCGCGAAGTCCTGCCGCGCGCCCCATACGTAAAAAACTTTGTCCCCAGGAAGAAATCCCGCCCAACGATTGAAACAAAGCTGGACGGCGTTTTTCTCAAGGAGCGATTCGCGGGAACGCAAGATCGGCACCGGCGTGTCCGTCGTGCCGCCCGTAGCCGCCTCGGTCAGCGCTTCGCGTGAAAATTGGTCGGATTGGAGTTCGGTCAGATGGTTCCGGATGTCGTCCCGTGTGAGCGGTGAAATCCTTGTAAGGTCGGATGGCGTGGATATTGCCTCGGGACTAAGACCAGCCTGATCCATCCGACGCCGGTAAAAAGCCGTGGTCCGGTATGCGTGGGTCAGAAGCTTGACGAGCGCTTCCCACTGGAGCTTGCGGTTCTCTTCGAGCGTGTTGCTTTCCAACCTCCGGTAGTGCCGAAGCCGTCGCGCCAGTCCTCCGTAGGTTTGCGGGTGGAGGGCAGGGAGAACGAGTTGGACATAGGCTTGATTCAATAAGCTCATGCTCTCGTCCCTTCCAGCGCATCGCTCGCGCCCACCGTCTGGGACTCGAATTCGTTGACCACAAAGCGGTATTTGCCGGAAGCCATGGTGGGAATGCTTTCGACCTCTTCAATTTCCATCCGCGCGACGCCTTGCAGATAAAACGACAATCTTCGCTGGAGCTCCGCGACGGTCTTTGGACCGTAACCGTTTCCGCGCACAACGCGAAGCGTGACGGCGTCCCGGCTCTTCTGGACGAATTGCACCTGCCGGACGTCCGGCATATCGGAGACCACCAAAGTGAGCGACGGCCCGGAAACTTTGCGCCCGTCGGGAAGGATCAGGAAGTCGGTGATGCGGCCCTGAAGGTCTTCGAGCAACGGTAGCCCACGGCCGCAAGGACATTCTTGATTCTCCGCCCATCGGGCGACATCTCCGATCTCATACCGAATGAATGGCATACTGTAATTGAACAGGTCCGTGACCACGACCTTCCCGGCGGGCGGAGGAATGGTGGGATCAGGCACGACTTCCATGAACAAAGCCTCCGCGTTCACGTGCAAACCCGTGTGGCCCTCACATTCGCTGGCGATCACACTCACCTCACGGCAGCCATAGCGATCAAAAACGCGCCCGCGAAACGTCTCTTCCAACAATTCTCGCTGGCCAGGTAACAACACTTCGGCTGTCGTAATAATCGAATCGAAGTGAATGTCATCGATCCCCTGCTCTTGCAGGTAGCGCGCAAATAGGACTGCGCACTGCGTGTAGGCCACCAGAAACCGCGGTCGCTTCCTCCTTAGAACCGTCACAAATCGGGCAAAGTCGCCCGGCTGGATGCGGGAAGTGTTCAGCTCAATCGTCCGGTAAAGTAGAACGTTCCGAAGCCAATCCCATACGCCCCGGCCGATGACTTGGTCCAGACGCGCTCCCCAGAGTTCCACGCACCAGTCGCCAGGGCGCAATCCAGCCCATCGGTTGTGTCGAACCGTACTCGCCAGGCGAGAATCAAATCTTTCCCGATCCACGTAGAATTGCAGCGGGCTACCGGTTGACCCACCCGTCTGGTTTCTCACCCGCGCTGCGTCCGGCCAGCCGGCAGCCGCCAGGTCGTTCTCATGATCCTGTATGTCCTTCTTCTTGAGGACGGGAAGGCTTGAGATCTGTCCAAGTGAGGTCAGGTCTGAGGGCCGAAATCCCGCCCGATCCATTCTCTGACGATAGAAAGGACAGCGCTGATAGGCATGCGCAAGGAGGCGCCCCAGCCGCTGCAGTTGTAAAGCCTGCAATGCAGCGGTAGGGAGGAACTGTGACCTTTCGAATTCTTTTGCATACGCTCGATATCGGGGATGGTCGAGCCACGCCCAGAGCGGGAATACCGCATGTCGGACTATCGCTGAGAAGGACTCGCTCATGCTGTCACCGGCCTCTCACTCCGGATCCATCTGCCACAGATTGGAGCCATCAGGGGAAGCATCTCCATTCCGTCCGCCTCGGCGGCTCATTTCCCAGGGTCCCGGCGCCGCCGGATGTCAGGATCGCGGTCGCATCAAGGGGAGCACCGGTTCGTCTCATCGCGCGCCTCGCGCCAGCAGGACGATTTTTACGGATCTGAGAATGATAACTAAGTCCAAACTCAGGGATATGTTCTTGATGTAATAGAGGTCGTACTTCAGCTTCTCTCTGGATTCCTCCAGTGAGGCTCCGTATTCATAGCACACCTGGGCCCACCCTGTGATGCCGGGGCGGACGATATGGCGCAGGTGGTAGTAAGGGATCTCTCGGCTGAGCCACTCGACGAATTCCGGCCGTTCGGGGCGCGGCCCCACGAAGCCCATGTCGCCACGTAGCACGTTCCACAACTGTGGGACCTCATCCAGCCTGCTCCCACGCAAGAAGCGCCCGACGGTCGTGACGCGAGGGTCGCTGTCACCCGCCCACGTGGGACCGATATTGGCCTCGGCGTCGGCCCGCATCGTGCGGAACTTGTAGCAGTCGAAAACGACCCCGTAACGGCCCACCCGTCTTTGCCGGTACAGCACCGGGCCCGGCGACGTGAGTTTGATCGCTAATGCGATGAGCGGGAGAAACGGAAGAAGGAGTAGCAAGCCGGCCAGTGCGACGATGGTGGAGGTCAGACGACGCACAAGCAGGAAAGTAGGGTTCAGCCGAAAGCCCTCAGAGAAGACCAGCCAGCTGGGTGCAAGCTCGTCCACATCGATCTTGCCGAAGACCTTCTCGAGCAGCCCGGCGGCCTCCTCCACCTTGATGCCTCGCAGGCGTAGTTCCAGCAGCTCGCGCACCGGCATGGTGCCACGCCGGTCGGACATAGCAACAATCACACGATCCACGCCTCGGTTCTTTCCTAGGGCGGAAAGGGTGCTGGCCAGGGTTTCCCGCTTCAGAGGGCCGTCATCGATGGAGCCTGCCCATCCCACCACGTCCATTCCCAGCTCCTTGCGCGCACGTAGAGCCTCGACCAGACGCTTGGCTCGCTCTCCTGCCCCCAGCACGTAAACGCGCTCCCGCAGGTATGGCTGGCGGATGATCCAGGTATACGCCGACCGCCAACCGAGCAAGGCTAAGGTCAGGATCGAGAGCCCGGTCACGAAGACCCCTTGACCAATCAAGAAACTCGGCAAAAAGTACCCTGTGGCGGCCAGCACAAACGACAGCGCCCCCAGGACAACGAGCAGGCGGAAATAGGTTTCGCCACTGGAAGGCAGTCTTTGCGGATCGTACAGATCGAAGTAGTGCAGGCACACCATGGCGAGCGCGCCGATTGCCAGGATCTTGTATATACCGTACTCGTATTGCAGAACCAGGAGGGTGTCTTCCCCGAGCCGGATCCGTACTGCCAGGAGGAACGAACAGCAGATGATCAGAGCCTCTCCGCCCTGGAGCACCAGTATCCGAACTGGATAGTAGACGTTGAACAGACGAAGCACAGTTCGCTACCCCCGCCGCTTTCCCTTGCCGCCGCCTTTGCCGTAATCCCCGTAGTAGTAGGAGCCGTAATGTGCCGTGGGGGCTACGCGGTTGAGCACTACTCCGAGCAGGCGCTTGGTGCGAAACTCCTCGCAAATCTTCTTAGCCAGATCGAAGGGGGTCGATCCTGCTTCTACGACCATGAGCATACCGTCGCAAAGCTCAGCCAAGAGGCTGGCATCAGACACTGGAATCGCCGGCGGTGAGTCGATAACAATCCAGTCGAACACAGGAGCCAGGCGCTGGAGAAGGCCCTTGAAGCGGCCATTGGCAATTAGTTCCGCGGGTTGGGGAGCCACCTGGCCCCCGGGGATGAAGAATAGGTTGCCCTGGGGGCCTTGCTGCAGGATCGAGAACTCATCGGCCAAGCCCTGAAGATACTCAGAGAGCCCCGGTGCTGACGGCGCCCCCAGCAACAAATGCAGCCTTGACCACCGCAGATCGGCATCGATCAGCAGGGCCCGGCGCTCTCGCTGTCGGACAAGCACCTGGGCCAGGTTCGCGGAGACGAATGTCTTCCCCTCACGGGGCAGAGTGCTCGTGACCAGGAGCGTCTGCAGCGGCTGCTTCTGTCGGGCCAGGTAGAGCCGTGAGCGCAAGGTCCGGAAGTCCTCAGCCCCGAGTCCTTGGTTTTGTGAGCCAGAGAACAACGTCCCTTCGGGCTTAGGGCTCCAGTGCGGTCGTGAGCAACGCTCTTGCAAGGCCTCAAAGGTTATCTGTCCTTCTCCTCCACCCGGAGCCGGCATCACCGGGCTCTCCGGGATCGTCCCAGGCTCGGGTACTCCGACCGGCTGTGCACCGCGGTCCGAGCCGGCCCCTGCAGCCCTCTCGAGCTCCGCCTTCTTCAACGCATCGTGGATGCGACTCATAGCTCCCTTTTCCCAGGCCGCCCGCAGCTCACTCCGACCGTCGCAGCCGATCCATCAAAGTCGCGAGGTTCTGCACAGCCTCCATCAGGCGAAAGTTCTCCGCACCACCGACGACCCCAGGGGGCGCGGTGGGCTCGATCTCGTGCAGTTCGAACTCGTGAGCCATCCGGTCGATCGTACTGGCGGCCACTGGCCTCTGCTGGTCAACGTAGGCACTGATGAGAGCATGCTCACACAATAGATTGATCACGCGCGGGATGCCACGAGCGAATCTGTACAAGCTCTCCACCGCCTCCGAGGTGAAGAGCGGCTGCCCGTCGCCGCCGGCAATTCGCAAACGCTCGGCGATGTAACCCTGCGTCTCTTCCAGCGTGAGCGGGTACGTCTTGCACCGCAGCGTGATGCGTTGCCGAAGTTGCCGGAGCCGTGGCTGCTTGAGCTTCTCTTCCAGTTCGGGCTGCCCGGAAAGCACGATCTGGAGCAGCTTCTCCGTGGAGGTCTCCAGGTTGGTGAGCAGGCGGATTTCCTCGAGCACCTCCGCGGAAAGGTTCTGCGCTTCGTCTACGACCAGGACGGCACTTTCGCCCGCCCGATAACGCTCCAGCAGCCAGTGGTTCAGGCGCAGGAGCATCTGGCTCTTTAACCTTGACTCGCAGGTGATGCCGAAATCGGATATCATGAAGTCGAGAAACTGCATAGTGGTAAGGCGTGAGTTGAAAACGAAAGCCGTGGCCACCCGCTCCCCGCGCAGCCACTCGAACAGCTTGTTGAGCAGGGTCGTCTTCCCGGTTCCAACCTCCCCGGTCAGGAGGACGAAACCCTTGCGGTTCTGAATGCCGTAGGTCAGGCAGGCCAGCGCCTCCTCGGAGTGCCGCGTCAGAAACAGGAAACGTGGGTCCGGGTTGACGTTGAACGGCGCTTCTCGCAAACCAAAGAACTTCTTGTACATGGTTGTAAGTCCTAGGCCTCTAGGCTCAAGCCATGCTGGTCCTTTTGCCTGCTGCTGCGTTTCCAGAACCTGATTCCCCTGCCATTCCCTCCGCCCACGGTGGGCACCAATGCCAGTGTGGGAACCTTGAGATAGAATTCGACGTCAGACTCGGTGCGAATAGACTTGTCGCGGAACTCGAGCAGCAGGGCGATGCCGAGTCCGAGCCCCAACCCCATGCCCAGCCCTCCCCCGGCAAACAGTGGCCGGTTCGGGAAACTGGGTTCCTCGGGCAGGTTCGCCGGGTCCATCACCCGAAACTGTTGGCCTTGCTGACGCCGCTCCATGTCGGTGGCCATTTCCGACTGGTTTCTTTTCCTCAACAGCTCGTTATAGAAATCCAAGGCCGTCTGGTACTCGCGAGTGATCAGCTTGAAGTCCTGCTCCACCACCGGGCTAAGCTGGATACGCGACTGGTAGAGCCTGACTTGCTCCTTAAGCCGATCCTGTTCACGCGTGTACTGGCGGATAGCCTCTTCGTAGGCGTGGAGTTGGCTGCGCAGCTGCAAAATCTGGGGAGGTTCAGGGCCGGCAGCCTCCTGCGCATTTTCCGCGGGTTTGTCCTTGCCCACCGCCGCAGTCTCACTGATTTTCCTCCTGAACTGCTCGAGAGAACTCTTCAATTTGAGCACGTCGGGGTGGTCGCTGGTATATCTCGCCTCGAGGTCGCGGAGTTCATTTTCCATCGCCTCGAGTCGCTGCTGATCAACTTCGGGACGCGGAGCCGTGCCGCCTCTCGTCGTCTGCCAGGCAGCCACCTGCTGCGCCAACAGAGATTCTGTGTAGGCCTTGTCCTGCTGTGCCCGATTCAGCCCTTGCGTGGCGGCTTCAAGCTGGGTATTCAGAGTGGTCAGTAGATTCAGGTTCACTTGTGCCGCCTCCGGAAGCGCCCCGAGATTCCTGCGTTTGAATTCTGCCAGCCGCGCATCCTGTTCATCGAGTTTCCGCTTGCCGTCCGCGAGTTGGGCGTCCAAGAAACTGGTTGTGCCCTGAGCCGACTGCTCCCGAACCCGAAGATTTTCTTCGACGAACATCGAGGTGATTTCTGTACAAACCTGCTGCGCCACTCGGGGATCATCTGCGGTGAAGCGTAGATAAAAACCTGGCAGCTCTCCCTCTCTACCACTTACTGCCGATATCACCGGATTGACTCCAATGGCATCTCGCATCCGGTCGACAAGCTCCTCCATCGGTACCTTACCGACGTCTCCTCTGTAAAGCCCATGCTTCTCGATAAGCGGTTGCAGGCGGGTACGGCTGAGAATCAACTCCTCCATGGTGCTCAAACGCGCCCCCAGCTCGTCGGTGACTATGGGCTTCACAACGGCGGCGGGCACTTTCTGTTGCTCAACAAGGACCAGGGTCTGAGACGTGAAGCGGCTCGGCAACTTCAGCGCAATGCCGTAGGCAAGCACGGGCCCCAGAATCGCCGGGATGATGATCACCCACTTGCGCCGACGTAAAATCGCCAGGTAGTCGTCAAAGCCCAACTCACGGTGTCCCAACATTTAAGCCTCTCACCCGCCTCAGATTCCGAAGTGCCGGCGGCCGCTAATCCAGCCGGATCGGCCGCCCATGCCAATTGATTCCAATTCCCCCCAGATGACGAAGCAGGACCGTCCCACAGCTGTCGCCGAAGCAAAGCGGGTTGTTGGTGATCTGCCGTTGCACGTTGTAGTTCAGATAGAAGCTCATGTGCTGCCCGAGTTCCCGGCTCAACATCGCCCCTCCCTGCCACGTCTCGTACTTGGTCCGCCGGCTGGTACTGCTTTCCTGGGTGAGCGACTGGTTGTAGGCATGGCCCAGATTCAACGAGAAGTAAGCGGTTCGCCACAACTGCCGGCCTGCTGAAAACTCCGCTACGCGACTCTCGGCCCCCAAGAGCAACCCCGATCCACCCGTCATCTGACGCCGGAAGGAGATCCCCACGCCCCCCTTGCGAAACCGGTACTGGAGCGAATCGTGGGTGGTCCAAAAAGACCTCAGAACGGAGCCGCCCAGTGGCTTGGCGATGTCGTTGGCCATCGGGCCCCCTGAGAGCTCCAACGACAGCCTGCCAGTAATCTTGCGCCCGTACGCCAGTTGAAAACCACGATTGAGGATTTCCCGATTGCCTCCCCCCAACTGGAAAAGGTAATGCCCATAAGTGATGGCCAGCACGTCCCGACGAGAGAGCGCGAAGTTGTATCCGGCCAGCAATGCCCAGTACCGATTGTCCATCAGCGGTGAATTCAAGAAGAAAAGAGTCCCATAAGTGCCCGTGACGGTGAGGGCAGACCGCGCTCCC
>Ga0315275_10004063_pt1 | contig 13624 bp, 6 predicted proteins | sample YL17G03_0_MG_FD_205557 | JGI IMG/M metagenome (GOLD analysis project Ga0315275, IMG submission 205557) | Sediment microbial communities from Yellowstone Lake, YNP, Wyoming, USA - YL17G03_0 | ecosystem: Environmental > Aquatic > Freshwater > Lake > Sediment | place: USA: Wyoming | collected... | reverse complement strand
AACAAACCGGACAGGCAACACGGTTTCCATGGCCACATCCTTCCCGCGCTTTCTCACAACCATCAATGACTGTGCCCAGGCATCCGATCCCACGGGGATGACCATAATCCCCCCGTCTTTCAACTGGTCGATCAGCGGCTTTGGTATCTCCTCTGCTGACGCCGTGACGAGTATCGCGTCAAACGGCGCATGCTCGGCCCAACCCACGTATCCATCGCCCTGACGAACAGCCACGTTTCGGTAGCCCAGCCGCCTCAGCCGTTCCGCCGCAGTCTCAGCCAAATCCTGGATAAGCTCGATGCTATAGACACTGTCGACGATCTCCGCCAGAACCGCGGCCTGATAACCGGAACCTGTCCCGACTTCCAGCACACGCTGTCCCTTGTGCGGTTTGATCAGCTCGGTCATAAAAGCGACAATATACGGTTGGGATATCGTCTGCTCGTACCCGATGGGGAGCGGGGAATCCCCGTAGGCATACTGCGTTAGTTCCGGCGGGACAAACTTGTGACGTGGCACTGTCCCCATTGCCCGGAGCGTGGCACTATCCTGTACACCCCGCTCAACGATCTGTGCCTGCACCATGCCGGCTCTCGCGGCTTGAAACCGGTCCTGGTCCTGCTGACATCGTGCTGCAAACGACGCCAGGAGGGCAATCAGAAGGACTCCTTTCATCATTGCCTCGTACGCTGTTCCAGAAGACGAGCCACCTCTGCACACTTCTCCTTCCTCAATTCATCGTGATACTCTAATGTCCAGGTGAGAACACGTTGACTTCCCTGCCGGTTCCGTTGTGCGGGAAAGCTGGCCGCAGGTATCGCAATCGAATCCTCAAGTACAGATTGAGCGGATTCCACTGTGCCGGGCCTTCAATCACACGTGGTAACGTCCGGTGCTATCGCAGAAGGAGGAACCTCTTCGTCTCGACAAACAATCCCGCCTGCCCGCCATCTGTTGGGCGGGCGTGCAGACGATAGAAGTACACCCCGCTTGCCAGCCCTGAGCCATTGAAGCTGACCGTATAGGTTCCTGCCGGCTTTTTTTCGTCCACCAGAACCCCCACCTCCCGGCCGAGAAGGTCATAGACAACAAGCCGCACATCACTGGCCACCGGCAACTGGAAACTGACTACTGTCTTCGGATTGAACGGATTCGGATAGTTCTGCTCGAGCCGCCATTCCAGCGGCTGCGGCGCCTCTTCCTCCGCAGACACCAGGATCGGAGCGATGGAATTGGCGACGCGGAGCTTACCGTATCCCCAGGTTGTGTTCGGAAGAGCGCCTGTATAGGAATCGCCGACAGCGCCCGCCCGGAGGAGCTGTTTAACCCGCGCATGGCCCAACGTGGCATCAGCCTGAAGCAGCAGGGCTGCTGCCCCTGCTACATGAGGCCCTGCAGCGCTTGTTCCCCCAAAGGCTGTATACGTCACGTTTCTGCCGATGGAGTAGACAGTACTTCCCGGGGAGGCTACGTCAACAAGAGACACCCCGTCAATCCTCGTTCCCCTTCCGCTGAAACTATTGATCGCTGTGGTTCCCGATTTGTTTCGGTACGCCGCCACCCCGATTCCGCTGTCCGCCGTTGCAGGCCACGTGACCGTGTTGTCCTCCGTCGGCGCATTCCATGTCGCAAGCCCGGACCACGAAAATCCGTTGTCGCCGAGCATGCCCTCAACGCGCAACCCTGACGGGCTTGTGTTGACGATGCGCAGCGAATACGTGGCCGATGAACTATTGGTAATAGTTGCGATCAGCATCGCCGTGCCGCGCGGGGAAACGCTTTTGTCGGAATACACCTGCTTCCCGCCGACGCTGATGGTCGATCCGTCGGCCGGCAACATCACAACCTCACCCCCGTCAACCTGAAGCCGGACGAGGACGTCCGCTGCCGCACCCCTCCAACGAATCGAAGGCCAGACGGTCGATGACGATCCGCCCGTAAATGAGGCATCGACGGAATCCCCAGCACTGACCGTCATTGTCTTCTGCATTCCTCCCCCCGTCAGATTCCCTGCGGGAATCACCTGAACAATTCCCTCGCTAGCCATCTCGTTGATCATGGTCTCTTCGTTCGAGGAGCCGTCAAGATAATCCCAGACCCATTCGCCATCCTCGTAGAGCATCACCTCTGCTCCCTCGGCGCGCATCCAGGACATCAGAAGAGGAAAGGTGGTTACGAACGGCGGACTATTGTTGTATCCCAGCGAAGCGAAGACCATTTCGGCCCCGGGTGCGATGCCCGCGACTTTGTGGACTTCCGGCACCCCGCCGATAGCGATGCCGGCGACGGAAGTGCCATGACCTCCGAATGGGCCGGTGTCGCGGTTTGCTGAGATGAGATCCACTCCCCGCCTGCGGACGGTCCCGTCTACTTCGCGGATCGCGCGTATCTTGCCGGTCTTGAGACCGACAAGTATTTCTCCGGCAGACAACCGGTTATCCCTGTTTCCATCCAGTGTGATGAACCATTGCTCGCCGTATGTCGGGCTGGATTCGGTGAAACCCGCGGATGTGCCTTTGTCCCGTATGCCGTTGCCATTGGCGTCGTTGTACAGGAAGTCCGTATCCGCGTCATAGATGGAAGGAACATTGCCGGCGTATGGCAGCTCAACGTAGCCGAGCAACTCGCCCGGGTCAGCGATGCCGTTCTTGTTCAGATCGACAACATCAACGCCGGGGTCGAAGATTCCGTTCGCGTTGACGTCAATCCAGTTCAGCGTGTCGCCGTCAGCGAAGAACAACATGGGATGGAAGAAGTCGACTCCGGTGTCAAGATCGGCGATGAGAATGCCGTTGCCGGTAATGTGGCGTCCATTCTTGTCGTTCAGATTCCATACAGAGTCCGCCTGGACTTGTGGCCGGCTGACATCGAGGGGCGGTAGGTGAAATGGACGCCATGCGGGCTCGACCGAGGCTACCTCGCTGATCGCGGCAAGCTTCGGGAGATGTCCGGGACTCAACTCGACAGGATAGACCGTCGTGGTCCCCAACCTCCTGCCCCCCTCAACAAGGAACTTCACCCCCATTGCCTCGATGGCCGCAAGCAACTCTTCCGTCGGTCGCGTGCGGAATCGGATAGTGGATGGGAGCGTTCTCCCGGGCTGGTGTGAGACCCCGCTCACCTGTCCGAGATACCGGAATCGAAAATCAATCGGGTTGTCTGTCTGCTGCGCTGCAGCAGGCATCACAGTGAGCATTTGACAGCCCAGGCCTAACCAGACACAGCACGCTGCTTGTCTGAATCTCGGTGCGAAGAATGATCGTGAGTTCATGGAGTCCCCCGGTCAACGGGTTGAAAAGACCTTCAGGAGTCCACAGAAGGATGGACTTCACCCGCCGTAGCCTTCCTAATGTATCATACGAACGAGACACAATCAATTTCCCAATGGCACGTGCCGGTTCTTGAGCAAACACTTAATCTCTTGACTCATCGGTTCCGGACGAATATATTGAGTCTCGATAACGGATTCCGATATCAGAGGAAGACCAGCTGCTACGGGGAACGAAGAACGTCGTACACGGGAAGGTAAGAAAATACTACCGCACCACGACACGAGGGGCCGCTGCACTCCGCACGGCGCGGGGGAAGGTTCAGGAACTGGTCGAAGAGGTGTTGGGAGAGTAGCCCTATGCGCGGACAGGTGTGTGCCGGTGTCATGTGTTTCCTGCTGGCCTTTGCATCCCCCTGCGGATTCGCCGGCCCGCCATTCTTCACAGACGATCCTGCCCCTGTCGACTATCACCACTGGGAGTTCTATCTGGCGTCCCTCCAGGAATACGCAGGACATGCTGCCACTGCGACGTTGCCGCACGTCGAAGTCAATTACGGAGCACTCCAGAACGTCCAACTCCATCTTCTTGCGCCGATGGCGTACCTTCACACAAGCGAAGGGACGCACTATGGATATGCGGCCACCGAAATCGGGGTGAAATACCGGTTCGTGGAAGAGACAGGAAATATCCCGCAGATCGGGACGTTCCCGCTGGTTGAAATCCCCACGGGAGACGCCAATCTGACAGGCGGGAAAGTGCAGGCATACATCCCGCTGTGGTTGCAGAAAAGCTGGGGAAAATTCACAACCTATGGCGGAGGAGGATTCTGGTACAATCCCGGCCCCGACATGAAGAACTGGACTTTCGTCGGCTGGCAGGCTCAATATGACTTCTCCGATGCCCTGTCGCTGGGGGGAGAACTCTACTTTCACACGGCAGACCAGAACGATGCGCAGGCAGGAGCAGCGTTCAATGCCGGGGGGTTCATCAATATTGACGCGAACAACCATGTCCTCTGTTCAATCGGGCACAGCTTCTACGGCGAAGTTGCCACCACCGCGTATCTCGGCTACCAGTACACTCTCTAACCACTACGAGGATTCTGTCATGGGGATCATGTCATACGTGCGGCGGAGAAGCGTCGTTCGATGAAGAGGGTTCCTTCGAAAGACCTCGCAACAGTGTTTCTCAGATTGGGCGACAGCCTTCGGCGTGGCTCAGCGTCCGCTCACCGCCTCAGGGTTGACACACTTCACAGAGATCAACGACCAAATCCCGGCTACTGACTGCGATTCGTCCTGGGTGGTCGATCGGCCCCCACTATTTCATGAGCAGCAACCGTTTGGTCGCTGACAAATTCCCGGCGGCGAGCCGGTAGAAGTAGACGCCGCTGGCCAGGCCGGTCCCATCAAACCGTGCCGTGTAGGACCCGGGGGCAAGACGTTCGTTCACGAGCACCGCCACCTCACGCCCGAGCAGGTCATAAACTACGAGCCGTACATCACTGACTTCTGACAACTGGTAACTGACCACTGTTGTTGGATTAAACGGATTGGGATAGTTTTGCTCAAGCCTGAATCCTTTTGGAACGCTCTGTTGGGCGTACTGTACGGACGTTGTCGGCTGACTGGTTTTATGGAGAGTCACTCCCGAACCGAAAACACGCACGGCACCGGCAAACAGGCGCCCGGAGGATCCCGGCACCAGACTGCTCAAAGCAGGATTGGAGATCCCCGTGTTCACTGCTTCCCAGGAGCCACCGTTGTCTGATGATCGATAGGCGCCCGAGTCCCCGGTTGCAGCATACAGAAATCCGTCTCCCCCGAAAGCAAGCGCGTTGACAACGGTATTATTCGGCAGGCCTGACGATGCTGCGGTCCAGCTTCCGCCATCATTCGCAGATCGAAAGACTCCCGCATCCGTTCCGGCAAAGAGGTCTCCACTTCCTGAGGCGGCCAGGCTGAGAACGACCGTACCACCGAGACCCAAGCTACGAGGGTTCCATGATTTTCCGCTGTCGGATGAGACGTAGACGCCGCTCCCTGAGCCCGCAACAACACTTCCCACGGACGGAACTCTCATGAGAGCCCGAACGACATTGGACGGCCCGCCTGTACCGCTGACACCCCATCCGTCTCCATTGTCCGTTGAGCGATAGATGCCCGTCTCGGTTCCGACAAGAATGCTCCCATCTGGAAAACTGGCGATCGTGAAGACGCGATGAGAGCCCAGTCCCGTTGCACTCCCGGACCATGTAAGACCGCCGTCCGATGATCGTGCGACTCCTGCACCAGGGTTGTTGAATCCCACATACAACAGACCGTTTTCACTTTCGTGGAGGGCGTACACGGCAAGTCCCGGAAGCCCTGTATTCTGCTGGAACCATGTATTCCCTTCGTCGGTCGTACTGAATACACCGTCGTTGGTCCCGGCGAGAAGTGTACCGCTTCGTAGTGCCGCCAAAGCGTGGACACCGTCACTGTACATGCTGTGATTGGCGAGACTCCACGTAGCTGCAGTGTCAGCAGAGCGAAACACTCTTGTGAAAGGGCCTCCGGCATACACGGTTCCTCCGGCACCAACTGTGACCGAGTACGAGTTCGGGATTGTCAATCCTTTGTTCATCTTCACCCACGTATCGCCGCGGTTTGTGGACCGGAAGATTCCACCACCCGTGCTCGTTGAAGTCAGCAGATCCCCCGCAGCAGCAAAGAGGTACCCGATGCTGTTGACAACAATGGCATTGACAGGGACGGCAAAGCCCGCTGTCAACGTCCATGTCGCTCCGAAGTCAGTCGAGCGTCGGACGCCGGCATTTGTTGCCGCAAAGGTGTATCCAATCGAGTTCCGGACTATGCCATTGATCGGATCGAGACTCCAGACGGGTGAGAACTGACTCCAGGTCGCACCATCATCGGTCGATCGGCGAAGTGTGCCAAAACCAAAGGGGATACTGGGATCACTGAGTCCGGCAAAGAGGAGACCGGACGCCAGACCAAGCGCCGTGATTGTTGTGTCGCCGCTTGCCACGGTAAATGGAGTCCAACTTGCTCCGTTGTCAGTTGAGCGGTAGAGGTCATGATTGGTAGCAGCGAAGACCGTCCCCGACACACGAATGGCGAGGGCGTGCACGAGCACGTTGGGAACCCCGAGGTCCACCGGCAGCCACGTGTTACCGTCGTCTGTTGAGCGGAACAGGCCGCACTCCCCTGAGCAGGAGCTCGCGTAGAGATCGCCATTGGGGTGTGCGGCAAGCGAGAACACGATGCCGTCCGTCAGGTGCATCCAACTGCCCCCGTCGTTGGTGGTCCGGTAAATTCCGAAGTTCGTTCCGGCGAACATGTGCCCGTTCGGAGCAATGGCGAGGTGTGTAACGTTGCCTTCACCGAACCCTCCATCGGCGCGCTGCCAGAAGTCTGTCTGCCCGAAAGCAGAGAGTGGGCTCATTCCGCAAAGTGTGAACAGAAACAGGATGATCGGTGACAACCGATGCCCCAGGTGGCAAATCGAGTGCATGGAAATTCTCCGAAATGTGAGGTTACTTCACTAACAGCATTTTCTTTACCTCTGCAAACAAAGGCCACCCACCGGTTCGCTTCGCCTCAATTCTGTAGAAGTACACCCCGCTGCTCACGGGTACACCTCGTGTCGACCGGCCATTCCACTCCACACTGTGGCGTCCTCCCATCTGGTCTTCGTCGAGAAGAGAGGCAACCTCCTGCCCGAGGATGTTGTAGATGGTGATGGCCACGTGGCTCTGTGCCGGCAACACATACTCAATCCGTGTTGAAGGATTGAACGGGTTGGGATAGTTCTGCGATATGGCAAAGCCCTCAGGGGTTTCCGTTGCGGCTGGTTCGCGGACTCCGGTTGTTGCGTTCAGGCCGCCGAGATTGTAGAGGACAAAGAGAGAATCAACCGTTGTGACCGCAATATCAGTCTTGCCGTCCAGGTCGAAGTCAGCCGCTACCATGCCCCTGGGTTGTCCGCTCGCGAAGGGATAGAAGCAGTTCCGTTTTTTGGTGAAATGCCCGGTACCATCGTTGAGAAACACAGTAACCCCGAACTGCTCCAGGTTGCGGTTGCACGTGACAAAATCAAGATCGCCGTCATTGTCGTAGTCGAGAACGACGATACCACGCATCCCGTGGTCGCCGATTTTCTCCGGGGCAAAGTTGAAGTTACCCCCGTTGCGGAGCAGGACAACGGTGTCCTCAGATGCTCCTGTGGTGATGAGATCGTTGTCTCCATCGCCGTCGAAATCACCCACCACGATGCTTCCATTGGTGTAGTCTCCTATGCCAAGCGTAAGCACATCGTGGACACCGGTGAGAAGAAAAGGACCGCAGAGAGGAAAAGTGGTTGTGACCTTCTGCAGGTCTTTGAAGAGCACAAGATGAGAGGGAGAGTCGAGCGCCAGTGCCATGACCTCCTTTGTCGTATCGCCCCCGACATCGGCGTACACAAAGTGATCCATGACGGTGAACACGGTGTCCTGATGAAGATCAGACCCGGTTCGTATTGTTTCGTAGCAGAGGTTCCGGCTGGTGCTCCCCACTAGGTAGTCCATCGAGCTCACATTGGGAAGAAATCCATTGTCGGCGGTGACCAACATCGTCGGCTGGCCTGGTGCATAGTCCGGTCCGGGTTGCAGGGCGCTGACTCTGCCGTAGGTACCGATGATTGTGCGATCAGTGAATCCCGATGCGCTTCCCCACCATACCTCGATTGCGGTCGTGTCTCCTCCGACCACCAGGTCAGGATGGCCGTCGAGATCAAGATCGGAGGTGGTGATGAACACAGGCTTCACAATGGTGAAGAGCGTTCCGCTGTTGACAAATGATCTCGAGCCGGGACTTTTGTAGAACATCCGGATCTGACGGTTGTCATAATCCGGCACAGCGATATCAACGCCGGGCTGGGTGTCGAAATTGCCGGCCGCGAGAGAGAACGGGAACCCCCTGAGCCCGGTCTTGAAGACGTCGCCAAACATATCATACGGCAGGTGCACGCCCTCCACGGCCCCGACAAATGGCCTGAGCGTATCACGGCGCGCACCGTAATAATCGGCAGGAACTTCAGGGAGGGGTGTCCCGTCCAGTGTCCGATCCTGCGCCTCACATTCATCGAGATGTATGCCCAGCGAGTCACTGGTGAACGCGACGTCCTTGGAGACAGAATTCGAATCCAGCCCCGACCCCGTTTGATACGTCGCGAAGCTAAAATAGTAATTCCCATTGCGACGCGCGAAGTACGTTCCGAGGGAAAAGAGCACATTGTGATCGGAGACAAGACCCACCGCGTCGCCCCCCAGGCCGTATTCAATTCCGATGGTCGATCCGTAAAAGAGGATGATATTGTTGACAACGGTACCATGCGCCCCAACGAAGTACAGACCTACATCACCGAACCCTCCACCGAGGTTTTCAATCGTATTGTGGAGCAGCTTCGTGTTCTCGGTCGTGATCCAGAGGCTCGCAAAGCTATGCCCGCCCCGAACGATGTTGTTCACAATCAAGATCGAATCTGACGGCCATTGGAAAGAGCTGCCGGCATACGACATGATCGCCATTGAGAATGGACCGACAACGGAATTCCGTTCAATGACAGCTGTGCGGGGTTGGAACACGCCGATCCCGATATTCCCGGAGCCGCTCGTCGCGATATCATTCCTTCTGACAGATGCATGGAGACAGGTGACCTGGATGGGACCGCCGAGCCGGTTTCCCGATCCGGAGTATCTCATGTAACCGTCGCGGAAGGTGTTGTCCTCGACGACGATCGAATCCCCCTCCCCATTTTCATCCACCCACACTCCGCCGAGAAGCCGGGAGAACGAATTGTCGGTGATCGTGGCACTCATGAGAAATGCTCCGGCCCCAATCCCGTACCCCGTCCCATATTGCACCCCCGATGTAACGTGGGGCGAGCCGAGAAATCTGCAACCTTCAACCACAAGACCTTCCACCCGGGCATTCCAGGGTGAATAGCTCACCTGGAGGAGACACGTCGCAGGTACATCCACGGAATCCGCATCTCGAAAGGTGAGACCCCTGATGGTGACGTAGTCCGCCCCGACGTCCGCAACAGTATACAGGGCCGGGTTGACGCTGCTGTTGAAATCAGCCTGCAGGATCACATTGCCGACATTCCCTCCCGCTGCGCCATCAGGCTGCAGCGTGATCCTGCTCGCGGGCGAGACACCGGCGATGACACTGTCGAGGACCAGAACGGGACTTGCACCACCGTCGCGTGTGTATGTTCCCGGTCTGATATTCAAGAACACCGGGCCAGAGACTCCGCGCGACTTGACGGCATTTGCCGCATCCTGCAACGTGACAAAGTCGGGCAAGCTGCCACCGATGGTATAGCTGCCGGACATCGGCTGCCCTGCAAGACGGCCGGCAAAGACGAGCGACAGAGAAAGAACAACGAGAAACCGACCCATGAAACCTCCGTGAAGGACGTGATTGATCCGCTGTTTACAAGCTGCCAGAAGAGATGCATTGTTCTGAGCATGAGATCAAGGCCTCTCCTCTCATTCGGGTACTCTCCAATCGGTTGATGAACACCAGATGCATCGCGCTGTGACTCAACGAACACGCCGTGACTGGGGTCCGTTGGATGAGGTTGTGTCTGCATTCACGGTGTATTCGCCCTTCGTTCGCCGACAATTCTCCGGAGCTCCGTGACATTCTCTTTCAACACGTACGCCTCTGCTCCTGCACGTAACGCCTCGGAGCGGACACCGTGGTCTTCAAAATTGGTCACGATGATGATCCTTGCATCGGCATGGAGACCCTTGATGGCCCGCGTGGCCGTAATGCCGTCCATACGAGTCATCTTGATGTCCATGAGGACCCAGTCGGGTTTATGCGCGACATACCCCGCTACCGCTTCGTCTCCGTCCGAGCATTCGAAGAACGACGATTCGGTTCCCGCGAGAACATCACGGATCATGGCTCGTACCTGCGGATTATCATCGACGATCAGGAATCTCATGCTGAAGGATAAGCTACGGGACGGACCAAAGGAATGGGTGGTGAACCCCGGGCGTTCAGGAAAATACACCCGGACTCCTGGGGGGATCCCCCCAATTGTCGAAACTGCAAACCAACTGGGACGCTGGCTAATTCAGGAAGGACTTGTGCCCGATTGCGAACTTGAGGAGACTGTGGCTCCCACGGAGATTGAGCTTCCCCGAGATATTGGAGCGATGGTTCTCAACAGTTTTCAGTGCGACGTGCATCTCTTCCGCAATCTCTTTGCTGGTCTTCTCCTCGGCAATGAGCGACAGAACCCGTTTCTCGGTCGGCGTGAGCGTGTCGAGCTCGGGGCGTTTTTTCAGGAGGGCGCGTGCCCGCTCGCTCCTGCCGACCAGATATTCCGAAATACGAGGACTGAGATAGTACGTCCCCTCGGCAACGGCGTTGATGCAAGCGACTATATCGGTCACCGCATTGTCTTTCAAGACGTACCCCCGGACCCCGAGATCCATGGCACTGTTGAACATGTCTTCCTCGCGGTACATCGTGAGAACGATGATGTCGGTGGGCAGGTTCTCCTTCTGGACGGTCCGCGCCACCTCCAGTCCGTTCATGCCGGGCATATCGACATCGAGGACCGCAATATCGGGCTGCAGTTCCCGGATCATCGTGAGGGCGGACGTTCCGTCATGCGCCTCCCCCTGGAGCACAAACCCTGATACGGATCGAAGGAGTTGGCGCATGCCATCGCGGATCAAGGGATGGTCGTCAGCAATAATCACTCCGATGTTCTTGTTCATCGCAGCTCAGTCTGAAGGTGAATGATGACGCTGACCCGGGTTCCCTGCTGCGGAGAGGACTCCACATCGACCGTTCCGCCAAGGATCCTGACCCGTTCTGCAATGCCCGTGAGCCCGAATCCACCGAGCGCCGCAGCCGGGGGATGAGACGGGTTGAATCCCTGTCCGTCATCGATGACGATGATGACCACATCCCCGCCTTGTTGCCGGACGGACACTGACGCCGTCCGTGCGGCGGAATGTTTCACGATGTTGGTGGTCAGCTCCTGCACAATACGATAGACATTGATCGCAGCGTCGCTCGAAAGAAGGTGATCCACATTCTGAATATCTGCCGAGAACGTTGTTCGGGTAGACTCGGTAACCTTTTCGAGGATCGATTGCAGAGCCCTGGTCAGTCCAAGGCGGTCAAGCTGATAGGGTCTGAGATTATGAGCAATCTGGCGGATGTCATCGAGCGTCTCCGACGCAATGGAAGAAATCTGGGTGAGCTGGTCCCGGAGTGGACTCTCTTCAGGATGGTCGCCGAGCCCGAGGACCGCACGGTTCTTGATGATCACCAGATTTTGACCGAGACTGTCATGCAGCTCGGCTGCAATCCGCTTGCGTTCCTCTTCCTGCGACACGATCAGCTTCCTGGAAAACTCCTCGTGTGCCGCCAATTCTCTCTTCCTTCGGGTATCCCGGCGCTGGTAGACATACGCGATCGCACCCGTCACAAGGGCAAACGCTCCGATCCTGAACCACCAGCGTGCCCAGAACGGGGGGAGAATCGTCAATCGAATCGATGTGCCCGCCTCATTCCAGCGGCCATCACTGTTTGCACCCTTGACCCGGAACACGTAATCACCGGGATCAAGGTGGGTGTAGCTTGCATACCGGCGCGTACCCGATTGAACCCATGACCGGTCGAACCCGTCGAGCATGTACGCGTAACGATTCTTTTCCGGTGCCGTCAAGTCAAGGGCGGCAAACTCGAAGGAAAAGAAGTTGTCATCATGAGACAGTATGATATCGTGTGCGCTTATGATGGATCCTCCAAGCTGGGTTTCGCGATCGAACACTTTGAACGACGTCAGGACGATGGGAGGAACCGTCGGGTTGTCCGTGATGCTGTCGGGGAAGAATGCGGTCAAGCCATTGACTCCGCCGAAGTAGAATGTGCCGTCACTGCCCGCATACGCTGCACCGATGTTGAATTCATTTCCCTGCAGCCCGTCCAGGACGTCGTAGACACGGAACGACCGTCTCTCAGGATCGAATTTCGCAAGACCCCGGTTGGTGCTGATCCAGAGATTCCCCTTTGCATCTTCAAGGATGCCGTTCACGACACCGTTCGGGAGTCCATCAGCAACGCTCCAATGGATGAAACTGTTCGTGGATTCATCGTACCGGTTCAAGCCGTCCGATGTCCCAATCCATATGAAGCCTCGATGATCTTCACAGAAACAGAGGACGGTATTGTGGCTCAGGGCGTGCGGATCATCCGGGCGTGGCGCAAAACGACGGAATTTCCCTGTGTCCCGGTCGTAACAGCATGCACCGGACCCCCACGTACCGATCCAAAGATTTCCCTTAGAGTCCTCGAAGAGGGCATCGATGAAGTTGCCGACAACACTTGTCGAATCATCCGCTCGCGCAACAAAGTGCGAAAAGAGGTTACGTCGCTGATCGTACCGGTCGAGGCCATGACCTGATGTGCCTACCCAGATCGTTCCAGACTTGTCCGCAAGGACTGTTGCGATGAAATTGTCGGATGGCGTGTTTGGATCTTCCGGCTTGTGGGGATACCGCCGGATTGCACCGGAACGGGGATTGATCCAGTGAAGTCCACCGACAGTGCCGGCCCAGAGATTCCCGGCCGGATCTCTGGAAAGCGACTGAACAAAGTCGCTGCCGAGACCATTACCACCTCCGGGTGTCGATCGGATGTACGCTGCGTTCGACCCCGTCCGGTCATATCGCGTCAACCCACCCCCCGACGTCGCCACCCAGAGATTCTGCCTGTCGTCCTCAGTCACCGCCCTCACGACGTTGTTGGAAAGGCTGCGAGGCAGCGGAAGATCCTGGTGAAAGTGACGGAATCGCACCAATCGCGGATTGAAGTGATTGACTCCTCCGCCGGCTGTCCCGATCCATAATCCGCCGTCCGGCTCAGGGGAGAAGGAGATGATCGCATTGTAACTCAGAGTTGCCGCGTTCCGGTTGTCGTGCTGGAAAAGGGCCGTCCGACGTGTCCTCGTGTCCAGGTATACAAGACCCGCGTCAAGCAATCCAACCCAGATTCCTCCCCGGCCGTCAGTGCACAGGGCACGTACGGTTGCTCCGTCCGATCGTGACGCCGCGACGTACGGAAGCGAATACCCACGGAGCATTCCGGAAACGATCGAGAGCCTGAAGAGTCCCCGGGTTTGCGTCCCAACCCACAGATCCCCCTCCACATCGCAGGCAAGCGAGAAGATCCCTGTAAGGCTCCCGTACGATGAATTGTCTGATCCGGGCCCGAACGGAATGAACTTTCCTCCCGATGCATCGACGCGGCTGAGACCGTCCCATGTTCCCGCCC
>Ga0315275_10004060_pt1 | contig 13626 bp, 10 predicted proteins | sample YL17G03_0_MG_FD_205557 | JGI IMG/M metagenome (GOLD analysis project Ga0315275, IMG submission 205557) | Sediment microbial communities from Yellowstone Lake, YNP, Wyoming, USA - YL17G03_0 | ecosystem: Environmental > Aquatic > Freshwater > Lake > Sediment | place: USA: Wyoming | collected... | reverse complement strand
CCGGGCGTGAAGTACCGCGAGCGGAAAAACGGCCGCGTTGCGATGGCCTGCGCGCTTCTCGTGCCGGGGCTCGGCCAGATCTATAACGAAAAACCGCTCAAGGCTGCGATTGCGCTCGGGGCCGAGACGTATTATATGAGCGGTGTTCTCATGAACCGGCGGTACTGGGAGCGGGAGAAGGTCGTCCGCGACGCTTTCCCCGTCGATTCGTACCAATGGCTCATCCACGACCGGTGGGTGAGGGAGTATTGGGAGCGCTCCGTCGACTGGATCTGGTGGTCGAGCGCCGCACTCCTCGTGGTCGTGATCGACGCGTACGTCGACGCGCATCTCGACGATATGCGATTCCGGGTGGAGCCGCGTGCGACGGATGAGGGCGTCGGACTAAGCTTCGTGGTTCCGTACTGAGCGGCAAAATCCCTGTTTGCGCTATGCGGCCGAAGCTGGTAGAATCCCCGGAACAGTTCACCGTTCAATTTCGTACTGATGATACACACGTATGACGGCGGGAGGTACCGATGAATCAGGATGAAAAGGGCACGAAGAGAAAATCGAAGCTGCATGAGTACGTCGAGATCGTCGTTACCGCCGTTATCCTTGCCCTGATCGTCCGCGCGCTCATCATACAGAGCTACCACATTCCCTCGGAGTCGATGGAGGACACGCTCCTCAAGGGGGATTTTCTCTTCGCGAACAAGTTCATCTTCGGGGCGAAGGTGCCGTTCGTCGACTGGCGTTTTCCGAAGCTCCGGGACCCGAAGCCCGGCGATATCGTGATCTTCAAATTCCCCGGCGACCAGAAGACCGACTATATCAAGCGGTGCATCGCGGTCGAAGGGCAGACGGTGGAGCTCAAGGGAACGCATCTTTTCATCAACGGGGTCGAGAAAGCCGAACCCTATGCGAAATACAAAGAAGGAGGAGTGCGCGACTACGGACCCTTTATCGTTCCCAAGGGGCACATAGTCTGTCTCGGAGATAACCGGGACAATAGCGCTGACTCGCGTTACTGGGGACCCCTCGACAAAAAGCTGCTCCGGGGCAAGGCGCTCTTCCTCTACTTTTCGCTCGATTACAAGAAGCACTGGATCCGCTTCGCGCGGATCGGCGATCTCATCCGCTGATCGGCGATCTGGCTTCGTCCTTGCTTACCGCTTTCTTGACAATCCTGCCCGGAATCCCTACATTTGTAGGACGATAGCAGTCGGGCATGGAGAGTGCTAAACATGGTGGAAAGAAACCTCATATCTATCGATGAAATAAGGATCTTGCGCGACGTCATCGATCTTTTCGTCGAGACGGGGGAGCCGGTCAGCTCGCGGATGATCAAGTCGCGCTATCGCCTCGCCGAGAGCACGGCCCACATCCGGAATGTCCTTCACCGCCTCGAAGAGTTGGGGTTTCTATACAAACCTCACGTTTCCGCGGGAAGGGTGCCGAGCGACGGGGGTTACCGTCTTTACGTCGATGAGCTCGGGGCCGTGAGCGCCCTCGAGAGACCGCTCGCGGAGCGGGTGCGAAGAAGGATCGGCCAGGAATGGAGCGATTTCCGCGATGTCATGGCGATAACGTCTCAGCTCCTCGGCGAGCTCACGAGTTATATGGGGCTCTCGATGGGAATCATGCATTCGCGCAGCGTGGTCGAACGATTTGAAATCGCGCAGCTCGAAGCGCGGGGCGGCCTCGTCGTGCTGACCCTGCTTCCGGGCATGGTGCGGAAGGTCTATGTGGAATTCTCCAAGGATTATCCCGCGCACATCGTCGATCGCGCGGTTCAGACGATCAACGAGCGTATTGCGGGTTATCCCCTCGACCGTGCTCCCGAGCGTCTCGAGGCCTTCTTGCGGGAGGCGGCGGGTACTGAGCGGGAGATAGCCGAGGCGGTTTCGAAGGAGGCGGAATATCTCTTCAACTGGCCCTACGACTTCAAATACCACTATCGAAGAACAGAGAGACTGATCGATAATCAGGAGTTCAGCAATCCGAAGATTCTGGGGAATCTCGTCCGCCTCATGGGCGAGAGAAGCATTATGCTCGGCGTGCTCAAGAACAGGCTCGCGTCGGATGTTTCGGTCACCATAGGGAAGGAAAACAGGATGCGCGAGCTCGAGGATTTCGCGATCGTGACGCGGAAGTTCAGAACCGCCGATTGCGACGGGCTCCTCGGCGTGCTCGGTCCCACGCGAATGTCCTACCGGCTCGTTTTCGCGCTCCTCGATAGAACTGCCGAGGAGCTGCAGCATATTCATATCGTTGAAGAGTGATCGAAGCTTGGAGGAGGAGAAGTCGTTGGAACAGGAAAAGGAATGGGACCTCACCAAGGAAGAGACGGGGAGGGACCAAAGCCCTGACCAGCCTGAAAACGCACCCGCAGCCGATTCTCCCGCCGAGGAAAAACCGGAGCCGGAAGGAGATGCTCCGGAGCCCGTGACGGCCGATGAGAATGTCGCGTCCAAACCGGCTTCCTATGAGGAAGACGGCGAGCCCGTGCAAAAGCGAATAAAGAGGGCCAGTCGCAAGGAATTGCTCGAGCTCGTCCACCGGAAGAACACCATGCTTCAGGAACTCGATAAAGAGGTCAAGAAAACAAAGCAAGATCTTATTGCAAAAGAGGATAGACTCCTTCGCCTGGCGGCCGAATTCGAAAATTACCGGAAGCGGACTCGACGGGAATGGGAATTGCTTCAAAAGACGGCGAACGCTGATCTCATCAAGGAAATCGTGGGTGGCATTGATAACTTCGATCGGGCATTTGCGAACCTGGGCGGGGCGGACAGTCAAATTGAAGAGGGAATCAGGCTCATTCATGTCGGCCTGATGGACGTTCTCAAGAAGGCCGGACTCGGCGAGATCGAAGCCCTGAATCGGAAGTTCGACCCCCTTTTCCACGAAGCGGTCGGTGAGATTGAAAGTGAGATAGAGGAAGGACACGTCGCGCAGGTGATTCAGAGGGGCTACATGCTGAACGATCAGGTCATGCGGCCCGCCCGCGTGATCGTGTCGAGGAAAAAGGGACAGCCGGTTTCGGGATGATATCTCAATCTGAAAGGGACTGATAATGGGAAAGGTAATAGGAATCGACCTCGGAACGACGTACTCGTGTGTGGCAGTCATCGAAGGCAACGAGCCTGTGATCATTCCCAACTCGGATGGAGGCCGGACGACTCCGTCGGTCGTTGCGATTGCGAAGAACAACGAGCGGCTCGTCGGTCATCTCGCGAAACGGCAGGCGATCACGAATCCCGACAATACCGTTTACTCGATCAAACGCTTCATGGGAAGGCGGTTCTCGGAGGCGCAGGAAGAGATAAAGCGCGTTTCGTACGTGGTGAATCAGGGGAAGAAGGATGAGATCCTCATCCAGCTCAAGGACAAGAGCTACCAGCCTCCCGAGATATCGGCCATGATTCTGCGGGCGATCAAGCAGTTCGCGGACGAATTCCTCGGTGAAGAGATCACCCAGGCGGTTATTACGGTTCCCGCGTACTTCAACGACGCGCAGCGACAGGCGACAAAGGATGCCGGAAAAATCGCCGGACTCGAAGTTCTCCGCATCGTCAACGAGCCGACCGCCGCTGCTCTCTCCTACGGACTCGAGAAGAAAAAGGTTGGAAAGATCGCGGTCTACGACCTCGGGGGCGGAACGTTCGATATCTCGATCCTCGAGCTCTCCGACGGAATCTACCAGGTAAAATCGACGAGCGGCGACACGATGCTCGGAGGCGACGATTTTGACCGTGCGATCCAGGATTGGATCGTGGGCGATTTCAAGATGTCGACGAAGATCGACCTTTCGAAGGACCGCATGGCGATGCAGCGTATCCGCGAGGCGGCGGAAAAGGCAAAATGCGAGCTGTCGACCGTTCACGAAACGAACATCAACCTTCCGTTCATATTCGCCGACAAGGACGGGCCCAAACACCTCGATATGGTGCTCACGAGGGCGACGATGGAGAAGCTCGTCCATCCGCTCATCCAGAGGACCCTCGAGCCGTGTCAGCAGGCGCTCCGCGACGCGAACCTCACCGTCAGCGATATCGACGAGGTCATTCTCGTCGGCGGCTCGACGCGGGCGCCCGCCGTTCGAAAATTTGTGAAGGATTTCTTCAAGAAGGAGCCGCACAAGGGGGTCAACCCCGACGAGGTCGTCGCGATGGGTGCGGCGATCCAGGCGGGCGTTCTCTCGGGACAGGTCGAAGAGATCCTGCTGCTCGATGTGACCCCGCTCAGTCTCGGCATCGAGACGCTCGGCGGCCTCATGACGAAGCTCATCGATCGCAATACGGCGATTCCATGCCAGAGGGGCCAGATCTTCTCCACGGCGACCGACAACCAGCCCGCGGTGAGCATCCACGTGGTCCAGGGCGAGCGCGAGATGGCGAAGGACAACCGCACGCTCGCTCGTTTCGACCTCGTCGGCATTCCGACCGCGCCGCGCGGCGTCCCGCAGATCGAAGTCAGTTTCGATATCGACGCGAACGGCATCGTCCACGTGTCTGCAAAAGACCTCGGCACGGGCAAGGAGCAGAAGATACAGGTCAAGGTCTCGAGCGGCCTGAGCCAGGATGAGGTCGATCGCATGGTCCGCGACGCCGAGACGCACGCCGGGGAAGACGAAACCAAGCGCGGCGTCGTCAAGGTCCGCAACGAAGCGGAGGTTCTCATCTATTCGGCCGAGCAGACGCTCAAGGACCACGGCGACAACGTCTCGGCGGACGACCGGCAGATGATCGAGGAATCGCTGAAGTCCCTCAAGGAGCTCGTCGCCACCGGGGACGCCGAGCCCGACGATATTCGCAGGGCGATCGAACGGCTCTCGGTTGCAGTGTATAAGATCGCCGAACTGATGTATAATGCGACCGCCAACAAGGATTTTAACGGCGCGAAGTAGATAGAATCATACCTGCCATCTGCCGAACACGGTGAGTTTGGGGAGGAATGGCAAAAAGGGATTACTACGAGATTCTCGGCGTGGAACGCTCCGCATCCCTCGATGAGATAAAGAAGGCCTACCGGAAACTCGCGCTTAAGCACCATCCCGACCGCAACCCGGGCAACAAAGACGCCGAGGAAAAATTCAAGGAAGCGACCGAAGCCTACGAGGTTCTCCGCGAAAAGGAAAAGCGCGCCCGGTACGACGAGTTCGGGCACGGGGGTGTTTCGGGCCCCGGCCCCCAGGGTTTCGAGGGGTTCACGGGGGGCGGTTTCGACCTGAGCGACGCGCTGAGAGCCTTCATGCGCGATTTCGGCGGCTTCGGCCTCGACGACTTTTTCGGCGGGGGCGCGGGCCGGAGGGCGGGTCCTTCCTCCGGGCGGGGCAACGACCTCCAGGTGCGGCTCCGTCTCACCCTGCGGGAAATCGCGACGGGTATCACCAAGAAAATCAAAGTGTCGAAGGTGATTCCCTGCGCACGGTGCAAGGGGAGCGGGACCAAGGAGGGTTCCGTGCGAGAGACTTGTCAGGCCTGCCACGGGACGGGTGAGGTTCGTCAGGTCTCACGTTCGCCGTTCGGCCAGTTCGTAAACGTGAAGACATGCCCTTCGTGCCGGGGAGAAGGATCCCCCATCAGCGATCCCTGCCCCGCGTGCGGCGGCGAGGGAGGGATGGAGGGGAGCAAGAATGTCGAGGTAAAGATTCCGGCGGGCGTGGCGACGGGAAACTATATCAGGCTTGACGGGCAGGGGGATGCGGGATCCCGCGGAGGTCCGGCCGGAGATCTCATAATCCTCATCGAGGAAATCGAAGACGAGGTATTTGAGCGGCACGGATACGACATCTTCAGCGATCTTCCCGTGAGCTTTGCGCAGCTCGCGCTCGGCGCTCGCATCGAGATTCCGACACTCGACGGCACGGCGGCGATCAAGATCCCGGCCGGCACCCAGTCCCACAAGATTCTTCGCCTCAAGGGAAAGGGAATTCCACATCTCAATTCATACGGCAGGGGTGACCAGCTCGTGCGCCTCGTCGCTTGGACTCCGCGGAGCCTCAGCCGGGAAGAGCGTACCGCCTTCGAAGAGCTCGAGAAAAAGACCCGTGAAAAGCCTCCGGCCATCGGCACGAAAATCGAACCGCAGTAAAAGCGACCGGTACTTCATCGTATCCCCGGATGCGGAGAAGGACGGCATAATCGTGCTGCGAGGGGCGGAGTTTCACCACAGCGTGCGGGTTTCCCGGGTGCGTCCCGGCGATGTCGTCAAGCTCCTCGACGGGCGGGGAGTAACGTACGAGGCGCGCGTGGCGCAAGTCGGCGCACGGGAGGTCTCCTTCGAGGTGCTTTCCCGCGAGCGGGCGCACGAAGGCGCTTCCGTGGATATCGCGCTCGCCGTCATTAAAGCCCCGCGCTTCGACCTCGCCGTCGAGAAATGCACGGAGCTCGGCATTCGAAGACTGATCCCGTTCATTGCCGAGAGGGGGCTCTGGCGGGAGGCGGCGGACGAGTCCGGGCTGAAGATCGACAGGATCCGGCGTAAGATCGCCTCTTCGTGCAAACAGTCGGGGCAGCCGTTTTTCCCCGAAATCGCCGCGCCGGCGAGCCTCGACGAGCTTATCGAACGGCTCGCTTCGTACGCGGCCGTCTTTCTCGCGGAGCGGCTTTCCGGAGGGACGACGACGGGGGTTTTGGAGGCGAGCGATGGTCCCGTTCTCGGGATCGTCGGTCCCGAGGGGGGGCTGACCTCCGACGAACGGGAGAGGCTCGTCTCGAAGGGGGCCGTCCCGCTCTCTCTCGGCCCGTTCAGACTCCGGAGCGAAACCGCGGCGATCTGCCTTTGCTACCGGCTCTTGAGCGGTTGTTCCCGTCCCTCTCGGAAATAGAGCGGCTCCACAGTCCCTCGTTTCTTGACACGGTGCACGGGTCGCACGTATACTTCGTTCAAGCGATTCCGGATGCCGGAGGAAGGGGGTTCTCAATGTCGGGAAATGTCATTGCGCACAAGATCCAGGAGGATCTCAAGAACGCGGTAAAGGCCCAGGACAAGATGAGGGTGAGCACCCTGCGCATGATCCTCAGCGCGCTCAAGAACGCCGAGCTTGAGGAGCGCGAGGAGCTTTCCGACGAGAAAGAGCTCGCCGTTGTCGCGAGCTATGCCCGCCGGATCAAGGAATCCATCGTGGAGTTCCGGAAGGCGTCGAGGGAGGACCTTGTCATGAAGGAGCAGGGTGAGCTCGCCATCGTGCTCTCGTACCTGCCGGAGCAGATGAGCGACGACGATATCCGCCGCGAAGCTTCGCGGGTGATCGCCGAGACCGGCGCCGCGACGCCGCGTGACATGGGGCGCGTCATGGGCGAGATGCTGAAGCGCTTCAAGGGCAAGGTCGATGGCGCCGCCGTCAACCGCATTGTTTCCGAGCTGCTCCAGAAGGCGCGAGGGTGAGCATGGACACCGTGATAACGATCGTTATTTCGCTCATTATCGTTTTTTTCTTCGTCGACGGGATCCGCCGGGGGCTCGTGCGACAGCTCTTCGAGATTGTAGGGCTCATCGCGGCGTTCATTGGCGCATACTACATGGGGCATTTTCTCGCGCATCGGTTCGAGGGCTCGACGAGGATATCGTACCCGATCGTTCTTTTCTTCTTCTCGGCGGTCGTTTTCATCATCGTCGCGCTCGTGTTTCACCTCATCGGCCTCGTGCTCCAAAAGTTCGTGAGCGTTACCATTCTCAATCCCGTCGACCGGATCGGCGGGGCGGTATTCGGCGCCTTGAAAGGCGTTCTGTTCGTGAGCCTCGTCTGTGTCCTCGTTTTCAGCATTCCGGCCGCGGGCGGTTTCAAGAAGAAGCTCGAGACGAATCGAGTCGCCGCGGCCGTACATCCCGTGCTGCCCCGGGTGTACCATTTTTTCATAAAGCGTTCCCCGGTCCGCGTCGATTCGAGCGACATTGTCCAGGCGGGGCCGGTACGGGAAACCCGGTGAGCGCGCTCAGCGTATATCAATTTGCATGAAAGAGCGAAACGGCAAGGCGGGCGATCTCGTGATGCTCGAAGATTTCGCGCACACTGCGGAGAAGCTCGAGTTCGGCGCCGTTCTCGACCTCGTCGCGCTCTTTGCCCGGAGTGAGCGTTCGAAGCGCGCGATTCGCGCGAGCCGTCCCTGCGATTCCCCGGACCGGTCGGCCGGTCTCCAGGAGGAAACGATCGAGCTCATCCGGCTCATGGAGGGCGGCGGTGAGGTGCCGCTTTCGGGCTGGCGGGACGGATACGATCTCGTGGCTGCGGCGAAGGCCGAGGGGCATCTGTATAGCGGGGAGGAGCTCGCGGCGATCGCGAACGCAGAGGCGAGGGCCTCGGAGGTGAACAGGTTTCTGGCGGGCAACGCGGAGCGGCTGCCGCTTCTCTCGGCGCATCGAAACGCATTCGCGATTCAGGGCGAGTTTACAGCCGCCGTCGTGCGGGCTATCGGGACGGACTACGAAGTTCTCGATCGCGCGAGCGAGAAGCTCTCGCGGCTCCGCAAGGAGCTCGGGACCTTGCGGAACCGGCTCAGACGGGATTTTTCCGAGCTCGCGAGCCGCATCGGCGGGGGGAAGGGATACGAGTTTGTCACGATCCGCGGCGAGCGCTACGTCGTCTCGCTTCCCCGGGGGGAGGCGAGCCGTCTCAAGGGCATCGTGCACCAGGTGAGCGCGAGCGGTGCTTCGCTTTACGTCGAGCCGCTCGAGTTCGTCGAAGAGAACAATCGCCTCGAATCGCTCGTTCAGGATGAGCGAGACGAGGTCATGCGTGTCCTTCTCGAGCTGTCGACGGAAGTCTTTCGGAGGAAGGACGCGCTTCTCGGGAACCAGGAGGCGCTTCTCGCCCTCGACCTCGTGTCGTCGAAGGCGGGATTCGCGCGGCGGTTCCGGTGCATCATGCCGGAGCACGGACCGGAAGGACTGCTCGTGCTGCGGGGCGCGCGCCATCCTCTGCTCGAGAAGCGCTTCGCGGAGGAGGGATCGGGAAGAGCGGTCAAACCGCTCGACGTGAGCTGCCCCGGCGATCTTAAGGCGCTCGTCATCTCCGGCCCGAACGCGGGCGGCAAGACGGTCGCCCTCAAGACGATCGGGCTCATTATCCTCATGGATCGCTCGGGGCTCCTCGTCCCGTGCGAGCACGGCTCGGTCATTCCATACTATGACGCCGTCTTCGTCGATATCGGGGACGACCAGTCGATCGAGAAATCGCTCAGCACATTCTCGTCGCGGATCGTGCGGCTCAATCGGATCCTCGAGGGCGCAAGCGTGTCGTCGCTTGTTCTCATAGACGAGATCGGCGACGGGACCGATCCCGAGGAGGGGGCAGCGCTCGCGGAAGCCGCGCTCGAAAGCCTTATGTGTTCGTGCGGGCGCGTCATCGTGACGACGCACCTCAAGTCGCTCAAGGGCTGGGCTCACGGCACTCCCGGCGCGCGCAACGCGACTCTCGAGTTCGATCCCGATCGGCTCGAGCCGCTCTTCGCCCTCAGGATGGGCGTGCCCGGCAGGAGCTGGGGAATCGAGATGGCGGGCCGCCTCGGCCTTCGGCGGGACATCATCGAGCGCGCGATGGCGTGCCTCGGGAGCGACGCGCTCCGTCTCGAGGAGCTGCTCGCGCACCTCGAGAAGACCGAACGTCTCGTCGTCGAGGAGCGCAAAGAGCTTCTTAAGAAGGAGAGTCTTCTCGCCGAGCTCATCGAGAGCTACCGGGACCGGCTCGACCGATTCAAGACGGACAGGGACGATTTGATCGGCAAGGCCCATTCGGAAGCGCTCGACATCGTCACCTCGACACGGCGCGACATGGAGAAGCTGATCCGGGAAATAAAGACGACCCAGGCTGAACGTCATGCGATCCGCGAGGCGCACGCGCGCGTCGAGGAGAAACGGGCGCATTTTGAGAAGAAGCTCTCCGCGAAGAAGAGCGATCCGCGCGTTCGTCCTGACGATCTCCGAACCGGCATGTGGGTTGAGATCGCGAGCCTCGGTAAGGATGGGAGAATAATCTCCATCGACGCGTCGCGTGCGTTCCTGGAGCTCGACGGAGGGCTTCGCGTCGAGACCGGTATCGAGGATCTGTACGCGTCCCGCACGCAGGGGCGCGATCGTCGCGAGCGCAAGGTCTCATGGACCATGGAGACGCATGGGACCGTTGCCGATGAGATCAGCGTGCGCGGGCTCGAGAAGGTGGAGGCGCTCGAGCGAGTGGATGCGTTTCTCGACCGGGCGGTCCTCCAGGGGTACGGGACGGTGACCGTTATTCATGGCATCGGCAAAGGCATCCTGAAACGGGCGCTCTACGAAATGCTCAGGAAGGACCCGCGCGTCTCGGGGGTGCGCCCCGGAGAGCCGGCACGCGGAGGCGACGGCGTGGCGATCGTCGATCTCAAGTAGGCTCGAGCGAGGCACGGAGATGATCCCGCAAAACGTTATCGAGGATATACGCTCGCGCACCGACATCGTGCAGCTCATCGGCTCCTATCTTGATCTGAAGAAGGCGGGGCGCAACTTCAAGGCGCTCTGTCCCTTTCACGGCGAGAAGACTCCGAGCTTCATGGTCAATCCCGAGAAGCAGATCTACCACTGCTTCGGCTGCGGCAAGGGGGGGAATGCATTCCATTTCCTCATGGAGTACGAGGGGGTCGGTTTCATCGAGGCGGTCGAGCGTCTCGCGAAGGACGCCGGGGTCGATGTCAACCGGTATGCGGCGGGAGGAGACCGCAAGGAGAAGCTCGAGCCGTACTATCGCGCGGTCGAGTTCGCCGCGCGCTTCTACGCGAAAATGCTCGGCGAAGCTCAGGGCGCCGAGGCGGCACGGAAGTATCTCGAGCGGCGGGAGATCGATCCGGAGATCATTGAGGAGTTCGTTCTCGGATTCGCTCCATCCGGCTGGGATGCCTTCTACCGGGCCGCCATGGATGCGGGGATCCCCAGGGACATTCTTCTCGAGCTCAACCTCATCATGAAGAGCAGGGGGGGAAGCGGCTACCGGGACTATTTTAGGAACAGGGTCATTTTTCCGATTGAATCCCTTTCAAGCCGTTTCGTCGGTCTTGCCGGGCGCGTTCTGGATGATTCCGAGCCCAAATATCTCAACACCATGGAGAGCCCCATATACTACAAGGGGAAAATGCTTTACGGGCTCAACCATTCGAAGGAAGGGATAAGAAAGAGCGGAACTGCTATAATAGTAGAAGGTTACATGGATTATCTAATGTTATGGAAGAATGGTTTCCGCAATGTCTGTGCCGTATGTGGAACATCTTTTACACAAGATCAGGGTCGACTCCTTGCACGATACGCCAATCGTGTATATATTATCAATGATGGAGACCGGGCGGGAATCCGGGCATCGGTCAGAGCTGCGGATGAGCTCGTGATCGTCGGGCTCGACTCGAACGTTATCACACTTCCTGAAGGGGAAGACCCTGATAGTTTCGTAAGAAAAAAGGGAGCAGAAGAGTTGCGCAACTACATGCACTCTGCTCCCGATTATTTTGCGTTCTTGAAAAAGGAGGCCCTGGACGGCACGAGGACCACGTACCGGAAGACCCAGGTTATAAGGCATCTCCTTGAGACTCTTTCCTCAGTTTCGGATCGAGTGCGACTTGAGCTGTACCTCCAGGAGGTATCGAGCCTATTCGATGTTCCGGTGAGCACCTTGCGGTCGGGGCTCAAGACCCGGAGGAAGGAGGAGAAAGCTCCGGAGAAGCTTCCCGGAGAGGAGAGTCTGAGGCACAAGTATCAGAAGATGCTTTTCCGGCTCGGCCTCGAGGATACGCGGTTCTCGCGGATGATACTCGATAACCTCGATATAGGAGACCTTGAAGGGACTCTGTTCATGGATTATTACAAAGCCCTTGACTCTGCTCTGGAAAACCATATTGATATACGAAGCTCCGCCTTCACCGGAAGCATCGAGGACCCGGAGCTGGGCACGCTGGCGTCAGAAATCGCTCTCCTCCAGCTCCCGCCGGGGCCCCAAGAGGAATTCCTGACCGATACGCTCATCTGGCTCAAGAAAGAGGCTCTCAAGGAAGAGCTCGAACTGATGAAGAAGCGCCTCAGGGCGCTCGAAACCGAGCATGGAGAGCACGTCGACGAGGAAATGCGGGAGATAACCAAGGCGTACCGCGAGCTGTCGCGGAGGCTCAGGGAGCGCAGGTCCCAAGGAGGAAATCCCGACTGATGGAACTCGACAGGATTGCAGAGGTTCTGCTGGAGATAAAGAAGGTCTCGGAGGACAAGGGGTACGTTCTCAACGAAGAGATCGAGGAGCTCGTCGGCGAGGGGTTCGATCCCGACGAGATCATCGAGCTCTACGATCGCCTGAGCGACGAGAACATCGAGTTCTTCGATTCACGCGAGAAGGCGATCCTCAAGCTGGAGGCGCGCAAGAAGCGCCTGCAGAAGGAAGCGAAGAAGTCCGAGGATCTTCTCAGCACGACCGTTCGCTACGACGATCCGGTGCGCATGTACCTGCGCGAGATGGGGAAGGTGCCGCTCCTCGACCGGGAAGGTGAGATCAAAATCGCGAAGCGGATCGAGGACGGGCATCTCAAGATCTTCCAGGCTGTATTCCGGCTCAACGCCACGACGAAGGAGCTCAAGCGCTACGTCGACCGGCTCGAAAAGGGGACGATGCGTCTCGAGGATCTCGTCCAGGTCGAAACGGGGGGGCTCCACCCGCACCTCTCCGGGCGAAAGGAGCTCAAGAAATACGTCGGCATCCTGAAGCGCATCATCAATCTCCGCGAGGAAATCGTCGAGCTCGAGGCGAAGCTCAGGAAGAAGCATTCCGCCGCCGCTGCCGCCCAGATCCAAAAACAGTGCGATATGCGGAACCGCAAGCTCCAGGAAGAGTATCGCAAGATCAAGCTGAACCCGCTGCAGGTCGACCGGCTCGTGGAAAAGATCAAAGAGGTTCTCAAGCGAATCGAGCATCAGAAGAAACAGGTTCACGAATACGAGAAGTTCGTCGGGATGAATCATGAGGACGTCGATCGCGCGATCAAGGTCCTCGGCGGCGGGAGCACGAAGGAAAAACAGACGCTCAAGAAAAAGATGAAATGGTCCCCTGCGGAGCTCAAGAACTTCGTCCAGCGTTTCAAGGAGCTCGAGCGGTCGATGCACCAGATCGAGAACAAGGAAAACGTCCACTACGACCAGCTCAAGAAGATCGTCCAGGATATCCGGGAGGGGGAGCGCGAGTCGCAGAAAGCGAAGCAGGAGATGATCGAGGCGAACGTGCGCCTCGTCATATCGATCGCGAAGCGCTACACGAACCGCGGCCTCGAGTTCCTCGATCTCATCCAGGAGGGGAACAGCGGTCTCATGCGGGCGGTCGACAAGTTCGACTACCGCAAGGGATACAAGTTCAGCACGTACGCGACGTGGTGGATCCGCCAGGCGATCACCCGCGCGATCGCCGACCAGGCGCGGACGATCCGCGTACCCGTTCATATGATCGAGGCGATCAACAAGGTTTCGCGGACCCAGCGGAAGCTCGTCCAGGAGTTCGGCAGGGAGCCTACCCCCGAGGAAGTGGCGCGCAAGCTCAATTACCCGGTCGGCAAGGTGAAGAGCGTCATGAAGGCGAGCATCGAGCCGATCTCGCTCGATCGCCCGATCGGCGAGGATGACGACAGCAACCTGAGCGATTTCATCGAGGAT
>Ga0315275_10004058_pt1 | contig 13632 bp, 14 predicted proteins | sample YL17G03_0_MG_FD_205557 | JGI IMG/M metagenome (GOLD analysis project Ga0315275, IMG submission 205557) | Sediment microbial communities from Yellowstone Lake, YNP, Wyoming, USA - YL17G03_0 | ecosystem: Environmental > Aquatic > Freshwater > Lake > Sediment | place: USA: Wyoming | collected... | reverse complement strand
AGAAAATAAAGTGTTTGTAAGTTGTGGAATTGCAAGAGATTATATAAATGGGCGATATAGGGTTCGAACCTACGACCTCCTGCGTGTCGAGCAGGCGCTCTAACCAACTGAGCTAACCGCCCTCGTAGGATTAATTATCAGTATTTCCCCTATGAAAATCAAGAGTTTTTTTGGCCCCTCTGATGTAACTATTGCCTAAGCACTTTTAGGATATCATTGTATTTCGGGGCAATCGATTCAGGCTTCGTCCAGACAGCTAATTGGAGGCTTTTTCTGCAGGGGCAGTTATCGTCACAGAGCGTTTGGCCCGACTGTAAAACAGCCTTAATAAGTTCTATTGTGTTAGCGGTTGCCTCATTCAGATTGCCTATGATTTCCTGCAGGAGCATTTGAGCGTCCTTTTGTTCATTCTTTTTTTGCCAGCAGTCATAATCGCTGATAAGAGCGACCAGCGCAAAGCACATTTGTGCTTCCCTTGCCAGTTTGGCTTCCGGCATCGCGGTCATACCTATAAGCTCGCCGCCCCACTCTTGATGTATAAGTGATTCGGCCCTCGTAGAGAACTGCGGCCCTTCCATACAGACATACACCGCTTCTGAATGCACTTTTGTCCTTACACCGGCAGCAGAGTCCAAAAGCACATTTCTCAACCTGCCGCAATAAGGATGCGCAAGCTCACAATGCACAGCGGCAATACCATCGAAAAAAGTATTTTGCCTTTTAAACGTCTTGTCGATAACCTGACTTACAATTACGATGTCCTTCGGCCTTATACTTTTTTTAAGCGAACCGACGGCGCAGCCTGCAATAACAGTAGTTACGCCGAGTTTTTTTAATGCGAAGATATTTGCGGCATAAGGCACGGTCGAGGGACTGAATTGATGCCCGTCGCCGTGTCTGTTTATAAAAGCAACCTGCCTGCCTGCAAACGTGCCGATTAAAATTTTCCCGCTTGGCGGACCAAAAGGAGTGTTCACCGCCGTTTCACTGACGTTCTCAAGCTGCTGCTGCAATACGTCGCCAAGCCCGCTGCCGCCAATCAATCCTATTCGTTCAGTCATAATTTCCAGTCCGAAGTGCCTTTAACCAGCTTGTTCTGGATGACCATACCAATTAAGGTTGTGAATATCAGCACAACAGGCAGAAACCAGTTATTGTCATTTACGAGCGAGCTTATATAATTCGTAGGTTCGGTCTTATTCTGCACGTAAAGGTGCAGTTCATAACGGTACAGCAGCGCGAGTACTCCGACAATAATCAGCACAGCACCGCCGAGGCTCGTAAACAGCATCACTGAGATTTTGAAGACTATAAATGAAATCATACCACCTGCAATGATTCCTATTATGGCGCCCGCCCAGATATACTCCTGCGGCAATCCAATGGCGAACCATATACCGCTGGTAATGATTCCGCCTGCCACAGCGCCGAGAATGCTTACTGCCCATTTCATAAGCGGTATGGAAAGAGCAGCGAGCCCGGCCAGTCCGATTATTCCACCCCATAGAATCGAGCCTGCCATTTCACCGAATTTCATACCTGCAAAAAGTCCCAGCATTCCGAAACAGACCACAGTGATTACCTTGAAGATTCGCCAGCCATAGAGGAGATAAACCGCTCCGAAAGATACAGCTATAAGAGCATGCAGCCAGGTGAGTGTGCTTATCTGCTCCCAGATTAAATCTATCGGTATGACGGAAGTTTGCTCAGCGGTTTTCTGGCCGGCATGAGAGGCGGCCTGAGCAAGAATAAAAAACGTATCTGGATTCATCTTTTTTCTCCTTTTTCTTTGTCCGGCGAATCTGCTTTAACCTGTTTCGCTGCCGGAGGCGAAAGAATAAGCTGCACTACCGTTCCGAAAATTACCATCGCCGCGAAAACCATCGCATAAAACCGGGGCCTTTGGGCGATACAGCTTATAGGTTTTGAGCCTTTATAAAAAAGCAGCATAATCATTCCTGCAAAAATAACTGCTGAGCCGAGCGAAGAAGAAACAGCCGCAATGAACAATCGCGGCGCCATCAAGGCGGCAGCAACGGCAATTACTATAACCACCCCTGCCGCAGCGAAACTTACAGCTGATGCCGAGGTAATTGCCTTTTTAGCCCTGTCGGCAAAGTATTCTGCCATTTGAGTCGTTATTTGCGATGCTGCCGATGCATCTAAACCTGCATCGATTTGCTCATATTCAGGCCAGGTCGGACAAGAATAATCCGAAACAAAATTATCTGCCGTAACTTCAGCGGCCGTTAATCCGCCGGCCAAAATTACCATTATAACCAAAGCGCCGACAGCAGCGCCGAATATGCCGAACACAACCCTGTTGATAACTATTCCTGCCAGTATGCCGATTATGCAGGCCGTCAGAACCACATTGGCAGCGAAATTGCCGATTAAAAAAACGCCGATTGCGGCGACTGCCGCTCCTGTAAATGCACCTATCACCCTTCTCCAGCGCAGCCCTGCAAGCCAGATACACAAGCCTGTCAGAACAACTATTATTCCCGGCCCCGTCAAAAGCTGGCTCTGAAATTTCTGGGCAAGACTCTGGTAATATTCCAATGCTTCGAGCATATCTGTATTATCGACCCTGTGAGTGTAAAGTCTTGAATTTAAACAACTCCGCTGGGAAACCTTTTAAAATGAGGATTTTAAGGCAATCAATGCGGATGAGAGGAGTCGAACCTCCATTCCCGTTAGGGAACAAGAACCTGAATCTTGCGCGTCTGCCAGTTCCGCCACATCCGCTAAAAAATCTGGTCATTCATCAAATTTACTGATAACTGATAACCGATAACTGAATTACTGATTTTAAATCATTTTCCTGACTTTATCAACCAATTCTTTGACGTGCTGGACTGAAGCGGCAAAATCCTTTTTTTCTTTTTCATCAAGGTCAAGCTCTATAATTTTTTCAACGCCTCCGGCGCTGAGCATTACAGGCACGCCGACGAAATATCCGCCGACGTTGTATTCCTTATCACAGTATGCACAGCACGAAAGATGCGTCTTTTTATCAAGCAAAATAGCCTGTGCCATTTTGACCGCCCCTGCCGCAGGGGCATAATACGCGCTTGTTCCCATTAAATTAACAACTTCAATGCCGCCCATTCGTGTTCTGTGCACAATATCCTCTATTGTTTTTTCATCGAGCAGTTCCGTCAGCGGTACTCCCGACACGGTGGTAAATCTCGGCAATGGCACCATATCATCGCCATGCCCGCCAAGAAGAACGCATTTAACATCGGCGGCACTTACGGAAAGTTTTTCGGCAATGAAATACGCAAATCTGGCAGTATCAAGCGCCCCCGCCATACCTATTACCTTGTTTTTCTCAAAGCCGCTTACCATCGCAACAGCATTAACCATTGCATCGAGCGGATTGCAGACGACTATAATAAAACTATCGGGCGAATATTTTACAATCTGCTGTGTTACGTTCTTGACAATTTCAGTATTCTTCGCGAGCAAATCATCCCTGCTCATACCCGGCTTTCGCGGCAGGCCGCTTGTAATTATGACTATATCGCTGCCGGCAGTTAGCGACCAATCCGTAGTGCCGGTAATTTTGCAGTCGTAGCCCAATATCGGCCCGGCCTGGGCCATATCAAGAGCCTTACCCTCGGCAAGTCCCTTGACAATATCGACAAGAACAATGTCGCCAAGTTTGTTTTCCGCCGCGATAAACGCCGCTGTCGCGCCAACGTTGCCTGCGCCTGCGACAGTGATTTTTTTTCGTGCCACCTTTGCCTCCGTAAAATTTCAGCTAATTCTGTTTTTCCTGTGGAAAATTTATTTTTTCACATTCTTCAATAATTTTTTCATCTATCCGGGTCGGCGACTGTTCTTCATCGGCCGTTGCTAAAACAAGGACAAATGCCTCGCACTTTTCTCCCAGGACGCTGCGAAAGCCTGCCTGAACATTTTTGACTTTTTCTTCATCGCTTCCGTAATTTACTGTAATTGCATAAACCTTTCCCGGCTCAAGTTTCACCGGCAAAGTCCACCCTAAACCGGCCTGGTCAAAAGACGGCTGACCCGCAGCTTCCGGTAGCGGCAGCGGTGAAAACGAAGAATAAAACCAGTTTGCCTGTTTCATCGGTTCGCTGAAAATAATTTTAATCGACCCGATATTAGGGTCCACATTTTCCGAATAAAGCCCGGGAATAGTATCAACAACGAATGGTATTTTTTTCTGCTCCTGCAATTCCTGGCCGGCTTTGCCGGTGCGGATATTCTGAAGCATTTTCACAGATTTTAGCGCCGCAGTCCCCTGCAGAGGATAATTGGTTATGACGTATTCAAATTGTTCCTGGGCTTTTTCCCTGTTGCCCATTTTAAGCAAACAAACGCCTATCTGGAAGCTTGCGGCGGCCTTGTATTTTTCATCCGCGTTGGCGTCATCTATGATATCTGTGTAAATTACCAATGCCTCGTTAAAATCTTTTTGTGCTTCAGCCGCAAGGCCCCGCCGCATTCGAGTATTAAAATCGTTTTTCAGGTTCGATTCTTCGGTATTTTGAGCCGCACAAGTCGCCTGAATTCTTTTTAATATTTTCTCAAATTCTTTTTGTGCGTATTGAACCTGCGATTGATAATCGAACAAATCCTTACCAGCTGAAGCTAAAACTAATTTTATCGCTCCTTTGTCCCTGAAATATCCGCTTAAGCGGTTCTTGGCCGCAGCTTCGGCCAAATCTCTGCCCTGGAAGACAAACATTGCAGTTTGCCGGTCAAGCAATTCAAAATTTTCCGTCTCCTTGATATCGGCAGGCAAGGTAACAACAAGATTCACACTGAGCGTTGAAAAAAGAGACGGCGGCAACGACCCCATTCGCTGATTTCCCGGGACAGTATCATCCGGCAAATATTGTAACTCAAGTATCGGCTCCTGGCCTGTGTTATAGAGAATTTTTAAATTACTTTTAATCGAACCGATAAAGAAATCCGTTTTGTTTATATCCTTAAAATATGCGGTGCCTTTGAAATAACATTTGCCGTCATCGAGCAACTTCCAGGTTACCTCCTTCCAGGTTTCAAACGTGCCGCTGGTCAGCATCTTTTTTACCTGACTGAGAAAAAAAGGTTCTACTGCAGCACAGTTCGTATCTGTGATGGCACAGTAGGCGGCATAATCAAAAAGCCCTTCGAAAGTTACCTTGCCGCTGCCGTCATTGTTTATACTGAGCACCGTTACGCCATCGATACAGCCGGCAGTAAAAATCAAAGGCAAAGCAATAATTAACAGGTATTTTGTTTTTTTCACAAAAGACCGCCTTAAAAAATCTTTTGCGGTGTTCTGAAAATATTTCAACAGCCCAAGAGTCTAACTGACCGGTATATTTTTCTCAACCTTTTTGCTTGTACTCAATTTTTAGACATTTAAATACCTATTAATAAAGCACTAATAAAACCTTGCTTAAATGAATGCCCCAAAATAGCAGATAATATAAGTCCAGATACTTTGGTAACAATAAAATCAATGTTTTTAATATATTCTTAATTAAAATTTTTTAAATCTTGACAAAGTGAAGGTCCGACAGTTAAATTAGGTAGAAAGGGCAAATTAGGAGATTAGAATATGGATATTCAGAACAAGGGAGTAAGTATGGACACAGCAAAGGAACTCTATACGACAGGTGAGGCCGCAGACATTTGTAACCTCAGTCAGCAGACAATTATTCGCTGTTTTGACTCCGGCAGACTTCGCGGTTTTCGAATTCCGGGTTCGAAGTTTCGCAAAATCCCGCGCGACAGTCTGCTGAAGTTTATGAAAGATAACAGCATCCCTATGCAGAATCTGCGGTCAGGCAGGAAGCGTCTGCTTATTGTGGATGATGACGCTGAGATTGTGGAAATGATGATGGATGTCCTTAATCGCGACGGCAGATTTGAGGTCAAGACCGCATCAACAGGTTATGACGCCGGTATTATGACGCAAAGGTTTCGGCCTGACCTTATTCTGCTGGACTATATGCTGCCAGACGTAAACGGTAATATCGTATGCAAGACAATCAGGGAAAACCCGGAATTTACAAATACAAGGATAATAATAATCAGCGGCGTAATAAATCAGACCGAGATAGACGAACTGCTCAAATCAGGAGCGGAGGCTTTTATGAAAAAGCCGTTCAACATTACCGAGCTTATTGATAAAATCGCTGCTGTGCTTGAAATTTAACTTATACATCGGAGGAAGAAGCACGGTTAATGACGCAGCCTGCGGCAAATATTTCTGCACAGAGGACAAAGCTGCCGGTATATCAGCTGAATTGTTTAACCGCACATCCGGCTTGTGTTGCGCGGTGCGCCGGCCGTTTGTCCCAGGCCGGTTCTTATGATGATATATCCATTTTCCCAGAATCCGACCCTGCCATCGCCCTTGCCGTAATCAGCCTTTGCAGACAAAAAAACATATCAGTGGATTTTAAAAAACTCGATTTTTCAGCGATATTGAAGCGACTGCCAAAAACCGAGCTTCTCAAAACTATACTTACACTGAAAGTTTACAATACAGAGGATACAAACTTTCTGTCTTTGATAGCTTCTTTTGTCCGCCGCAGCGGCACAAGGGCTTTTGTCGCAAAACTTATTGCACAAAAGGCGCATCTTTCCAGCACATCTGAGGCATTTGCCGCTGCCCTTTTTGCCGACACCGGCCTGTTTGCCCTCGCACAGCTTTTCAGCAAGAGCCTTTTAATGCTTTGCCAGGAAGCCAAAGAGCAAAAAGTATCTCTGGCGAGTCTTGAAAAGGAACATCTCGGCATAACGGACAACGTTCTTTCACAAATGCTTTTGGAAAAGTGGCAGTTCGGTTCTTCCATCGCTGATGCTGCCTGGTTGTACAAAACAGATGCAAGTATTTTAATAGATAAATTGCCTAACGGTCAAACTGTTTCGATTGTCCGTCTTGCTGATATACTGGCCGGTTCAGACTTCGACGAGCTCAGTCGAGCCGAATATCCACAGGACATCGACGATTTGAAACAACGGTTGTCTTTAACAGATTCTGATATAAATGAAATCAGGGAAAAGACGCAAAACTTCGCAGGGCAAATCAACGAACTGTTCGGTCTTGAAATTGAAAATCCCGGACAGTTTTATTCTGAAACCATAAAGCAGGTATATTTAAATCAGTTGACCGTCCTGCGCAGTGAGGACGTGTTTTCGCAATTTATGCAGAAATTTACCGCTGCCCTGAATCCGCAACTTTCTCCAATCGGTATTGCGGAAATTTCAGCAAAGATAATTTCCGAATGTTTTCTTGCTCAAAGCATTTGTGTTTTCACAACCGACCCCTGCCAGGCCGACGCACTATTGGCTTCGGTAATCGATGGCTGTTCTGCAAGGTCATTGCTGATAAATTGCCCCCCGAGGTTTTCAATATCACAGGCAGAAGCCCAGGACCTGCTGCCGTGGCTTTATGAACAAACAGGCATAAAGAGTGAAAAAAGCTACTTTATTCCGATTAGAAACGAGCAGCAGACAATTGCCGGCATTATTCTTTGCGGCCCTATGCCCGATGAAAACTTATTCGAACAAATAACTGCTGTGCTTGGCAGGGTATTTGCTCTGAGCGGCAGAAGCGAACGCGAAAAATCAATTGCCCAGTTAGCAGTAGAGTGCCTGACTCAATCCAAACCGCAGGCCCCTGCTGTCCAGCAGGTTTTGTCAAAAGATACCCTTGCTGAAACGGCCGCCGAGCTCGCAGCCGGCGCCGCACACGAATTGAACAACCCGCTCGCGGTAATATCCGGCAGAGCTCAACTGCTTGTGCAAAGCGAAACTGACGAAACGAAAAAATTCATCTTAAACCAAATCGTAGAGAAGGCCGGCGAAGTTCACGAAATAGTCGGTCAGCTTATGAGTTATGCAAGGCCCGCCCCGCCGCAGATTCGAACTGTCTCGCCGTTTGTTGTTATTAACAATTGCCTTGAAAAGGTAAATGCCCGTTATCATTCAGAACCGCTCGATATCAATCTTGAAAACATCGAATCGCTGGGCGATATTGAAGTTGATGCCGAACAGGTCGCCGAAGCGATTGCCCAGATAATTTATAATGCCCTTGAGTCTTATGAAAGCGGCAACGGCCCGGTACAGATTACCGGCAGCCAACAACCACAGGGTGGTTTCGTTGAAATCTGTATAAAAGACCAGGGCTGCGGTATGAGCGCCGAAAGTCTCCAAAAGGCCGCTCAGCCGTTCTTTTGTGACAAGCCTGCCGGCAGACAAAGGGGCATGGGGCTGTCGCTTGCCGCAAGTTTCCTGAAGAACAACGGCTGCTCTATTAAGATAGAAAGTCAGCTCGATAAAGGCACAACAGTAACCATAAATCTGCCGTGTGCCGACAAGTCCGAAAATTCCTGACAATCATAATTTAATTTCCTACAAACCCGCAATTACAGCCTCTATCAGCCGCCAGCAGTATTTTTATAGGACCAAAACGTTAAAAAACTGAACTTTCGGGCCTGGTTAAACCGCTGTTTCCCTTATGTCGAAATTCAAAATGAAGACAGTATAGATTTATGGAGATACACATTGAAGGAAGAAAGAAATTTAAAATTACGTCAGCTTGTCAGGAAGCTGAACAATATCAGAAGGATTCAGAAGCAGAAAATTGATATCCTCTGCAATGATATCATAGCTGCGCACGGAACTTTTATAAACCATCTAAAGGGTTTCCGGTTTGCAGCAGATTTTTACGAGAATCTGCTGGGCGCAGCAAACCTTGATTCCCTTGCCGCCTCGGCAGGTGAATTTCTTGCTGAAAATTTAGCTGATTGCAGTATCGTAATAATTTTTACAACTCCCGATGCGCCGCAGATTCATTTTTATTCGAAAGACCCCCGGCTTGGGGACATCCCCTCTCATATTGGTCCGGACCTGACGGCGAAAATGGTTGAATCCGTCTGTCAGAGCAGTCAAATCTGCTGTGCTGACGATTTGTGCAGGATGGGCTTTTTTGCAGGTCCTGCCGTTTTAAAAAGAATTTCGCTGGCGGTAATCGGCTTTAACAATACAGGGCCGGCTCTGGGTATGATTTTACTTTACCGCTGTGCGGACAAACCTTTTTGCGATTCGGAATTGTCTGCTGTTTCATCTGTTGTCGAAGGACTTGCAAAAGCCGTAAAAGCCCTGCAGAGTGCAAACCGCTGCGACAGCATCGCTTAACCGACAATGAATTTCCCATTTTCGTAAATAATCTCGCCGTCCGCAAGGATTTGGCCGTCATTCATATCTGCAAGCAAATCCCAGTGTATTGCCGATTCGTTTTTTCCACCCGTTTCCGGATATGCCGCTCCGAGAGCCATGTGGATTGTGCCGCCCATTTTTTCGTCAAACAGCATATTCTTCGTAAATTTATTGATTCTATAATTGTTGCCGATGGCCGCCTCTCCAAATCTCTTTGCTCCCGGTATTTCGAGAATCTTGTTCAGAAGTTCCTCACCCTTTGCTGCACCAGCCTTTACAACCTCGCCGTTTTTAACCTCAAGTATTATATCTTCTATTTCCTGCCCCATATAAATTCCTGGATATGAGAATCGAACCTTGCCGTTTACGGAATCTTCAACCGGAGCGGTAAAAACTTCTCCGCTTGGCATATTGTGTTTGCCTGATGAGTTAATCCACTTTTTGCCACTGGTGTTGAATCTGACATCAACATTGCTGCCCTTAAAATGTATTTGGTTTCTACTATTCAGCAAATCCACTATCTTTTGCTGGTCTTTTTCCAGTTTCTTCCAGCGGTCAATCGGGATACTTTCATATAAAAAACAGGCGTTATAGACAAAATCGCCGTACTCGGCAAGGCTCATCCCGCATTCCTGTGCCTCAGCACTTGTCGGAAAGACGCACAAAGTCCATCGAAGCTCATCCGCAGCAGCTCTATTCATAAAGATTTTGTTCAAATCCGCTCTTGCGGCGTTGGCTTTTTGTTTTTTAGACGGGTCAACATTTTGCAATTCCTTGACATTGAACGGCGCGATTATATTAAGAATTGCATTATAGTTTTCATAGACATACCTGCTCAGCGGCGAAACATACTGAAGCTGCTTATCAGAAGCACCGTCATAAAATATTTTTTCAGTTCCGTTAAGCGATATTCTGAATTCCGGATAAGCCCCTGCCGCCAGCGCCTGTGCATAAACTTCCTTTAAGAGTTCCTCAGCCAGATATGTAGATTGGATAAGGAGTTTGTCGCCGGCTTTCAGCCCAAGCGAATACTCAACCAGCAGTTTTGCATACTTTTTAATAATATCGTTTGTCGCCATAAGATTTTATCCTTGCAAAAAGTCCTGTTTTACAGAGAATATAGCGTCTAAAAGGATTTATTTCAATATGGTAGAAACTTTTACACATTCGTTTGGTACTGCCTTTGAGGCAATATTTCAGATTTTGCTCATTTCGGTGGCCGCCGGCATACTCATCAGGAGAAATATCCTGACTCAGGAGCATCTTAAGGCTCTTTCGGCAATAGGCATTCGTGTTCTTCTGCCCTGCCTGATATTCTCAAACATTATTAAAAATTTCAATCCGGGTCAGCTCAAATTCTGGCCGTTGATTCCCCTTGCGGCGATTTTGATGGTCGGTTTGGGTTTGCTCGTTTCCGCGTTATTATTTTGGCCGAACCTGAAGGACAAAAAATATCTTCTTGCCCCTGCCGCTTTGCAGAACGGCGGTTACCTTATTCTGCCGCTTGGCAAAATGCTTTATCCGCAACAGTTCGACGAATTTGCGATGTATTGTTTTCTTTATCTTCTCGGCTTAAGTCCTCTTTTATGGTCTTTGGGCAAATATCTTGTAAGCCCCACCGAAGGCGAAAAGCCGACTTTGCGTGAGCTTTTTAGTCCCCCTTTTTATGCGAACATCATTTCCATTTTAATAGTGCTGCTGCACTTAAAGTTCATTGTTCCTTCGGTCATATTGGAGCCGATTGACCTTGTGGGCACTGCCGCCGTTCCCGTCGCTACATTTGTCCTTGGCGCGGTGCTTGGCAGTATTCCGCTCAATATAAAGGCTTATTTTACCAATGCCGTCAAGGTCTTATCAGTTCGGCTGATTGTTGTGCCCCTGGCTACGATTATTATTTTGCGATTGATGAACATCCACACCGCTTATCCGCTGCTATGCAGTCTTCTTGTTTTGCAGTCCTCATCATCGCCTGCTACATCGCTTATTATTCTGGTGAAGCACTATGGCGGCAAGGAGGAGGAGCTCGGCTCGATTCTGTTTTTGTCTTATATCCTCTGTATTATCACTATCCCCTTCTGGCTCGCCGTCTGGACAGCGATTACGGTTTAGAATTGAACCACGAATGAATCCCGCACCTTCTGAATATTCAGCGTATCACGTATATCTTTGAAAAATCGAAAGAATAATAGCTTGTATATTGGCTATACCAACGAAAAAAATGAACAAAAAGAAGGTGCGGGATGAACACGAATTGACACAAATTTAAAAATACCTGTCCTGAGAGAAATCGAAGGATTTAACCCACCGGCATGTTTCACTATATTTAAGCTGCCGGCAAATCAAGGAAGTATCCTCTATTTTTTCTTTCGCAGCTGCTGGGCGTCGAGCCTGTCTTTTTCTCTGCCGGTGGATTCTTTGTTCTTTATCAAGTCCTGCTTTGAAATGAATGGTACTTTCAATTCCTCAATCGTAATTTCCTGCCTTGCAGCCCAGGCCTGCTGAAAATCAACGCCATTGATTTTCGTTATAACGTCAATCCTGCGAGGCGCAACACCTATCTGGAAAATAACACCCTGCTCACAAAATGTTTTTTCATTTATCTGTTCCATCGGTGCTCCAAACTGAGCCAGGGATTGATATATTTTTTCGGAATTTTCAGGCGATGCCATCACCCATAAATCAATATCTCCGGTCGCTCGCGGATAACCATAAGCGCCCAATGCATAAGCGCCGACAACGAGAAATTGCACTTTATTGTCTAATAAGATTTGTAATATGTCTTTGTAATCTTTGTTCAACATCTATACCCGGCATCAATGACCATATTTCGCAGGTTAATTCCCATACAAAATCAACAAGTTTTTCCGGCGGCAAAGCGGAAAAATCATCATCTTCAAACCCCATTTTGCTAAGTTTAGCCAGCTTACGATTAACTCTCATTTTGGATTATCTCACATTTGTTTTTAATTACTTTCCTGATATACAGCAATTTTACCATCGTAACGTATCTGCTACAAGACAATTTTTGTCGAATTAAAAGAAAAACCGCCGGTAAAACCGGTAGTTAAATATTTTTTAATTCGTGTTCATTTTTATCCGCCTCTGGCGGACGTGGTTAATATTTCTCCGGCCATACTGGATTAAATCTTGTTCTTGTTCTTTCGCCGACAATCATTTTTTCAGCTTCGCTTCGCCATTTGTTGTAATGAGCGGTCTGTTTGTGCTGTGCGACACCGCTTTCGTCAAGATAAGCTTCAACAAGAACAAACCGGGTCGGGTCATCTGACTGCTGAAGAACGTCGAAGCGTTTTATGAGCGGCTCTTTTACACTGTTTTGCGCATTCTCCAGGCACGCTTTTTTAAACGCTTCAATACATTCCGGCTTTACCTGAACATATATATGGACTACAAACATTTTTTATTACCTCATTTTTTTTCTACAGATTTTATATCACAAAATGGTATAATAAAAAAGTTATTTTAAAAAGCAAAGTAACAGGAGTAAAAAAATGTCTTATCTCGACAAAAAGTTCAGTTTAAGCGGTAAAACAGCGATTATAACCGGCGGCGGCGGAACGCTTTGCAGCACCATCGCAGAGGGCTTTGCCTGCAGCGGCGCAAACGTAATATTGTGGGATATAAATCCAACGGCTATGAAGGCAAAGGCAGAGCTTATAGCAAAAGCCTGCGGCGATAAACAGAAGGTCTCTTTCGTTGAAGTAAATCTGATGGAGGAGGATTCGATTGTCAAGGCTCTGGAAAAATCGGTTAAAATTTACGGTTCGGTAGAGATACTTTTAAACGGTGCCGGCGGCAATCGCGGCAAAGGACCGCTTGTTGACGTAAAAATGGAGGATTTCGATTTTGTCCTGAAACTCAATCTTCTTGCAGGCTGTATCCTGCCGACCAAGCACGTGGCAAAGTACTGGATAGACAACAAAATCAAGGGCAGTATTATCAACATTGCTTCAATGGCAGGCTTCAATCCCCTTTCAGGGATATGGGCATACTCATCGGCTAAGGCAGCCGTTATGAATCAGACGATGGGTCACGCAAAGGAACTGGCAAAGTACGGCATAAGGGTCAATGCGATTGCGCCGGGCTTTTTCATTGCCGAGCAGAACAAGAAACTTTTGTTAAATGACGATGGTACTCCGACCGAAAGAGGAAAGTCTGTCCTTGCAAAAACGCCTATGGGCGGGTTTGGTCAGCCGGAATATCTGACGGGTGCGACGATATTTCTCGCTTCTGACGCTGCCGAATTTGTTACCGGCATTACACTGCCGATAGACGGCGGCTACCTGTGCGATAATATATAACTCAGAAAATATTCAATACTGTTATATCATACAAATCAAAGGGCCTGTTCAGAAATCTGAACTGGCCCTTTGATAACAACTGAGAATCCAAAACCGGCGAACAAAAATCACTTATCAGCCG
>Ga0315275_10004057_pt1 | contig 13634 bp, 13 predicted proteins | sample YL17G03_0_MG_FD_205557 | JGI IMG/M metagenome (GOLD analysis project Ga0315275, IMG submission 205557) | Sediment microbial communities from Yellowstone Lake, YNP, Wyoming, USA - YL17G03_0 | ecosystem: Environmental > Aquatic > Freshwater > Lake > Sediment | place: USA: Wyoming | collected... | reverse complement strand
GTGAAGGAGACTGTGTGGTCTGCGGGATGGGCGCACTGTGAGCCCACGTGATCGCTAAGCCGGCTATACAGATCAACGCGACCAAACTGACGATGGTTTTCATTTTGTACTCCTTGGTAAGGTGACTGCTCCGTTTGCAGGGCGAACCCGCGCGCGCAGTCAGGAACACGGGCGCTCGTCCCTGGTGCTCGCTCCGCTTTCCCTCGAGGGAGATGCCGGGTGAGCGCCGCCGCGTTTCAACGTGTTTCCTACTCGCGAGAATTTGTCTTCGAGGCCACCCAATTCAAGAGCATCAGACACGGAACGACAAAGGGAAAAACGCCATAAAGCGTGTCACTCACCGAATGGGAGTTCCGGTCCACTGCGACGAATACCTGCACGCAAAATACGGCAGCCGATAGAACCAGAACCGCCCCCTGCCACGATGCGGGCCGATGGATCCAGCCCCACGGTTTGAACCAGACGCGTTTCGTCATTTCAATAATTTCGCGGTCAACTTGATCTCCGGTCCGGCGAGCGCTTTCGAGACCGGGCAGTTTTTCTTCGCGGCCTCGGCGTGCTCGAGGAAACCCGCTTCGGTGAGATCGGGCACCTTCGCTTCCGTGTTGAGCTCGATCAAGGTGATCGTGGGGCCTTCGCCCAGATGGACGGCGGCGGTGGTGTGGATCCGTGTGGGTGTGAACCCCGCGTTGGACAGCAGGGCCGCCAGAAACATCGAGAAACATCCGGCGTGCGCCGCACCGATGAGTTCCTCCGGGTTCGTTCCCCGTCCCGACTCGAAGCGCGACGCAAATGTGTACGGTCCTTCGTAAGCGCCGCTCCCCAGCTTCATGATGCCGGCGCCTTTCTTCAGCGTTCCTTTCCAATCAGCCGACGACGTGCGAACCGACATTGTGTCCTCTCTTTCTCGAGTGTTCGCGGTTCCGGATTGTTTCCGCCATTATACGTCTTCGGCGGGACCCTGCCAATCGCGCTTTCAAATCGCCGCCGAACTAGCTAGAATGATCCGCGAGGCGTGTAATGCAACGTTTTGATTTCACTCTCACAGGATGGGGTGTCCGATGAGCAGATCGCGTTTGCTGAATCCTGCGTGGATCACACTCTTGCTTTGTGCGTGTATCGTTCTCGTCCCGGCGGCGGGCTTTTCGGAAGACTGGGCGGGGTTGTCCAAGCAGCTCAAGGATCGGTGTGCGGAGTTCAACCAGGATGTCAAGGATCTCTCGCTTTCCATGGAAATGACGACCCCGTCGTCCAAAGGCGACGTCACGACCCAAATGGCGGTTTTCAAACACGGCGAGAAGTATCGCGCGGAACTCCAGATGCAGGAAATGCCCGGAGGGGGTGAAATGCCGCCCGGTATGGCGGGGATGACCATCATCGTCATCAACGACGGCAAGTCCACATGGACGATCAACTCGATGACGGGAAAGATGCAGCTTCCTGAAGAAGAGGCCGAGAAGTATCAGGGGCAATGGGACTGCGAAGACTTCATCCCGCAAGAGGCGGAGATCGCCGGGAGCGAGACTGTGTCCGGGCGCGATTGTCATGTCCTCGTGGTGAAGGACGAGACGTCGCCCTACGCGAAGCTCTGGATCGACAAGAAGACTCTCGATTCCGTGAAGATCGAGGCGAAGCCTCAAGACGGAAAGATATCGACCGCGCTTTTCTCGGACTTCAAGAAACTAACCGGTGATTGGCAGTTTCCGTACAAGACCGAGATGTATCAGGACAAGACGCTTCTTTCGACGATGATCGTCAAATCGGTGGCGGTCAACAAAGGTCTCTCCGACGACCTCTTCAACCCCGACAAGGCCGATGCCAAGGGGCCGAGCATGATGGATATGATGAAGACGCAGAAGAAAGAAGAGGGCAAGCAGGAGTAGCTGCACAATAACGCCGGTAGCCAAACCAACGAAGCGGGCGAAGGGTGGAGAATCACTCTTCGCCCGCTTCGCAGAATGCCGCGGGGAGCTTGACGCGTTTGACCGCTCGAGGCTAAGCCTTTTTCTTCTGCCACCAGCTGAACTTGTGGATGAATACGGTGGTCAACCAGCCCATGACGACCATGGCCACCAGGAACAAGGCGTACGCCACGCGCCAATCGATCCCCTTCGTCATCATACTGTACTCGGACATCCCGCCGATACCGGCGATCAAATTGAGAGGGAGCAGCACCGTGTTGATGATCGTCAGGTTCCTGAGGATGACGTTCATATTGTTGTTGACCAGTGTCCCGCGCGCATCCATCAACCCCGAGAGAATGCTCGAATAGATCTCCGCTTGCTTGGAGCACTGGTTGTTCTCGATCATGATGTCATCGAGGAGTTCCACCTGCCCCGGCGATAACCCGATTTTGTCCACGTGGTTGCGAATTTTCGTGAGCACGACGGTGTTACTGCTGATCGCGTTGAGATAGTACGTGAGACTCTCTCCCAGGCTGAACATCTGAATCAGATATTCGTTTTCGAGCGCGGTGTTGATCTTCTGTTGGACTTCTCTCGAGATCTGTTTGATGACCTTGAGGTGTTCGAGAAAATGACGCGTGGTTTGCGAGAAGAGATTGAGCACGATGTCGGTGACGGTATCAACATGTTGGGATTGCTTTCCATCGACCAGTGCAATGTCCTCTCCAAGGATGATCACCAGCCGGTCTCTCATCAGGACCATTCCGACCGAAGAAACGTTGAAAAGCACGTGTTCCTGGAAACTATAATTTTCAGGGCGCTTCCAAATAATAAAGGTATGATCGGTCTTGAATTCGACGCGGGAAATCTCGTCGGGGTCGAGCGCCGAGGATAAGGAGTGTTCGTCGAGATTAGTGGTTCTGAGTATGGTCTGTATTTCGTTTGCGTCAGGATTCACATACACGTGTATTTTCGCGGCGTCCGTCCCGTTCGCCACGAGGACATTGCCGATGAGATCATATGTTTTGAACATTGGTATCTCCTTTTGTAAGGGTGACACTCGCCGCAGAATAAAAACTAGTGTGGAATATCGGAATTAGACCCCCACGCCTTGTTGGGTTCCGGCCCCATCGTGAACACGATCGCTCCGCCGTTTTTCAACTCATCGTACGGGAGGTACGGTTTGTTCCAGGCCTTGCCGTTCAATCGTGCGGTCTGGATGTAGATATTCTCGCCCGAAAGGCCTTCGGCAGTCATCGTAAATTTCTTTCCGTTCGACACGCGCATCACCGCTTTCTTCACCGTGGGGCTGCCGATCACGTAACAATCGCTTCCCGGACAAACGGGGTAGAACCCCATTGCGTTGAAAATGTACCACGCGGACATCTGCCCGCAATCGTCGTTTCCACAGAGAGAGTTGGGTTTGTTGCCGTACTGTGTCTTCATGATCTCGTGGACGAGCTTTTGAGTTTTCCATGGCTCGCCGGCGTAGCAGTACAAGAATATGATGTGATGGCTCGGCTCATTTCCGTGCCAGTATTCTCCGATTCTCCCCTGTATGTCGTCCACCCCCTGGCTCTCCTTCGCCCCCACGACGAACAGGGAATCGAGTTTCTGCGTGAACCGTTCCTTCCCTCCGAACAGCTCTATTAGACCCTGCACATCGTGGGGAACGTACCAGGTATATTGCCAGCTCGTCCCTTCGGTGATGTCGCCTCCCTGGACATAGAGGTGCGGATCGAAGGGAACGCGCCACCGCCCCTCCGAGTCCTTCCCCCGCATCAGATTCCACGAATTGTCGAAAATGTTTTTGTAGCTCTCCGCTCGCCTCATGAAATACTCGTAATCGCCGGCCTTGCCAAGCGATTTTGCCATCTGCGCGATGCAGTAGTCGTCGTAGGCATACTCGAGGGTTTTCGATATTGACTCGTTCTCTTTGTCGAAAGGCACCCACCCCAGACGCGCGTAGGCTGCGACATTATCGTAGTGGGGATTCATCGCCGTGGTCCTGATCGCATCGTAGGCCCGCTGGGGATCGAATCCTTTGACCCCTTTCAGATAGGCGTCGACAATGACCGGGACCGAATGGTACCCGATCATGCACCACGTTTCGTTGCCCTGCAGCGACCAGACGGGCAGAAGGTGTTCCACGCTTTGATCGTAGTGCGCCAGCATCGAATTGATCATGTCGGCGTCGCGCCCCGGCTGGATCAGAGTGAAGAGGGGATGGGTGGCCCGGTAGGTGTCCCAGAGCGAGAAGATCGCGTAGTTCGTGAACCCATGTGCCCGATGGATGTTCTGGTCCAACCCGCGATACTCCTTCGTCACGTCTTCGTAGAGGGTCGGGGCGAGGCACAGATGATACATCGAGGTGTAAAAGGTCTCCTTCTCCTCCTGCGTGCCTTCGATCAGTATCTTGCCGAGCTCGCGGTTCCATTTGTCGCGGGTCTCGCGGCGAACTCTCTCAAAGCTCCAATCGGGGATTTCCGCGTCGAGGTTCCTCAGCGCATTGGCGGCGCTCGTCGCTGAAATTCCCACCTTTATCATGATCGCCTCGTCGCTCCGGGTCTTATACCGCGCATAGAATTGAATGCTCGCGCCCGTGGCTTCCGAGCGGCTTCGGAATCGATACGTATCATAGAGAACGGGTTTTCCATCTTTGATCATCCCGTATTCATCGAACGGCTGCGAGAAGCGCGCCGCAAAATAGAGATACCGCTCTTTCGCCCATCCGTTGACCAGATGAAAACCGGTGATCGTCGAGTCGTTTTCAACGCGGAGGTTCGACCAGACCACATTCCACCGAAGGACGTGCTTGAGATCGACCAGAACGAACGCGCTGTCGGTCTGCGGATACGTCATTCGGAGGATCCCCGACCGGTCCGCGGCGGTGAGCTCGACGGTCACGCCGGAGTTTCGAAGTTTGACCTTGTAGTAACCCGCTGAAGCGGTTTCATCGGCGTGCGAGTACGGCGACCGGTACCCGGAGTCGGGGTGTGCTTTCGACCCTGGGATGAACTTTGGCGTTCCGACCGCGGGGACGAAGAGGATGTCACCGAGATCCGGGATACCCGTCCCGTTGAGATGCGTCAAACTGAATCCGATGATGGAACTGTCGGAATACTCGTACCCGGACGCAGTCTCCCAGAGCTCCTTGTCGGTATCTGGGCTCAGTTGGATCATTCCAAAGGGCGCCGCAGCCCCCGGAAACGTATTTCCTTCACCTTGTGTGCCGACGAAAGGACGGACGTAGTCGACGAGCTGAGGCTGATCTTTTGGGCTTTTTGTTTGCGTGGTCCAGGCGGGGTGTTCGAGCGCAAGAAGCAGCGTGGTCGCAAAAATCGGAAGGAGAAGGGGAAAAGAAAGTACGCGATTCCTTTTCATGCGAGATCTCCTCGAGTTCGTGAGCGCGGCCGACCAAAGCCCCCACCTCTAGAAGACGCCGGGGATGAGGCGTCTGGTTGACTTCCGGTACTCGATGTAGTCCTCTCCAAGCCCCGCCACCAGTGCGGATTCCTCCACGCGGATTCGGTAAAGGAGCGCTGCAAGAACGAGCACAACGACGGCAATGAGACTGAGCCAGTTAGCATACGCCACGGCCACCCCAAGAAACGCGACGAGAAGGCCGGTGTAGGAAGGATGGCGGACGTGTCGATAAAGACCGGTGCGGACGAGCCGGTGATTCTCCAGGACGGTTACAGAAGTGGTGAAGAACCGACCCAGCGTGATGATCGCTGTCCACCGGATGGCGAGCCCTGCGACAAGAATCAGAAGACCGATCCCGTGGAGCCAGGGGATAGGGAGCGGAATGGTCGCGGCTCGGACCCCCCGGAGAACGTTCCCCCCCAAGGCTGCAGCAGCGACGGCGCCCCAGAGAAGGGCAAGCGAGCCGGCGTCCTGGACGACAGCGGTACGGCGTCTCACTCGTGTGACGATGGCCAGTGCGATCTCCGAGGCCATCCAGAGAAAAGCCACGATCTCAAGTATCACTGTTATGGGATGCATGAGCCTCCGTTTCTATCACGAAGCTAACGCCGGGCCGTCATCAGCCGCGTCGCGAAGGGACGGCGCATTTGTTTCGGGTTCGGCCCGAGGTGAAACCGGGTACTTACCTGTTGGGCGCTAGCGTAACGGGTTGGGCGTCAAGATGGGAGAAGAAAAAGGGCCCAGGGCAAGAAAATCACACGGCTGTGAGGTTTTTCTTGATGCGGGTCTTTGCCTCTGCCGAGAGCCTCTCATCGGAGGCGTCCTCGAACACACCGGTGGAACCGGCGGAGGCCTTTCCGATCAAGCGCGAGAGCTTGCCGAGCATCTGTATCTGGCCGTGGTAGGTCCTGCAGAATCTACAGATCAGGAGGTGGTACCAGAGTTCGAGTTTCCGGATTCCTTTGACCCGGCGTTCCCTGAGCTGGGAGGACCGGATCGCCGACTCTTTGCAGTTGATCATCATGATGTCAACGGACCTCCTTCCGGGCGGCACCGAACCATTTGGCGTCGAGGCATTTTCGCAGTCTCGACCGGGCGCGGTGGAGCATGACCCACAGATTTGCGGGGGAAACGGCGAGTATCTCGCAGATTTCCTCGCTCTTTGTCTCGTCGATCTCCCTCAGCGTGAACGCCCGCCGGTGCGTTTCAGGAAGCCTCTCGAGACACGATTGGAAAGTCTTCCAGAACTCCTTGTTCTCCACCAGTTCGTCGGGGGAGTCTTTCCATGGGTGGACGGCGCGCTTCCAGTGACCCGTGCGGTCGAAATACTCCACGTCGTCTTCCTCTTCCCACGGAGCGATGTCGGCGGCGAGGACTTCCACGGTGTTTTTTCTGAAATGGTCGATGATCTTGTGTTTGAGAATCCCGACGAGCCAGGTTCTCTGAGACGACTCGCTCTTGAACGGAGCGGCGGCTCGCAGAGCGGAGAGAAACGTCTCTTGGACGAGGTCCTCGGCTGTGCCGGGGTCTTTCACGCGGAGAATCGCAAAGCGGTAGAGAGCGTCTCCATGCAGATCGACCCACGTGGAGGGGTCGTCCCCCCGGCCGGTCACAACGGGGTTTTCGGCAGGTTCCGACAGCGGGTTTGCCACAGGACGACGGTAGCACAGAGAAGTCGCGCCGTCCACTGCCTGATCGCCGTCTCGGGACGCAAACCGTTTGCGTCCGATGGGGTAGTCCATTAGAATCCTGGCGGGTGCGCGATGTGCGGGTTCGCGGCAAACGGCGGGGCCACTGCAAGTTGCGGTCGCCTGGATGCCGCTTCCCGCGCAATCTGTCGCGATTTACAAGAATGGAAAACGCCTTACGAAAACGTCTTGAGATCCTCAAGAACCGCGCGAAAGAGATTAGACGTCTCTATCTTCTGCGGCACGGGTTGGGTGTGCCCGTCGAGCCCGGGGACCCCTGCACGCTCGTTGAAGCAGCCCCGGGGGAGGAAGTCACGATCGCGTCTTCGACCCTCTATCTCATCCGTTCGGATGCCGTGAGTGTCGTCGGCGACGCCCCGGCGCTCGCGGAGTCGTTCGGGCGGTTGGGCGCCACGCCATCGTGGCGCGGGATTTCTCTGCGCTCGAGCGTGCGCGAGGCGGTGGTGGAGAGTGCGGGCGTCGGGGAGTCCTCCGGAAGGGCGCCGCGCGCGGATTTTTCGCAGCCGTTCTCCGGCGAGCACTTCTGCTTTTTCGACATCGAGACGACGGGGCTATCACCAAGCACGTACGTGTTTCTATGCGGGATGATGTATCTACACGACGGGCAGTTTGTCATCGAACAAGCTTTTGCGAGAGACTACTCTGAAGAGATGGGGATGCTCCTCTTCACGCGTCAAACGCTCGACCGTTTCCCCGTTCTCGTCACGTACAACGGGGCGAGCTTCGATGTTCCCTTCGTCAAAACAAGGATGGCCGTCGGCCGTATCGAGTACGAAGGTCCCCGGGAGCATGTGGACCTCCTCATACCGGCGAGACAGCGTTTTGGCGGTGTTCTACCCAACTGCAAGCTCGGGACGATCGAGCGGCACCTCCGGAACACCGATAGGGAAGACGATATCCCGGGAAGCGAGATCCCCGACGCGTACCACGAGTTCGTCCGCACGGGCGACGCGAGAAAGATCAAACGGATCCTCCACCACAACCGCATGGACCTTCTCGCAATGGCCTGCCTTTTCAACCATCTGCTGGCTCCGAGGTAGGACCCATCGTCGAGCCGACGCGCCGCGAGACAACCGCCTCTCGACCGTCCGCACCGTAAGCTCCTCGACCGAAAACCCCGTCCCACATCGATAGTTCCGCATTGTCCTTTTTCCGCCCCCAACGGGAGTGTTAGAATGTCTCCCAGCATGAAAGTCGACCAGTTTCTCACCAAACTAAGATCCTCCAACTTCTACGGCGGGCAGATCGTCCACGCGGAGCGTCTGCCCGAACGCAAGCCCCGTTACCGCGCGCTCTCACCCGAACCACACGATCGCATCCAACGGATCCTCCACAAAGAGGGAATAAAGAAGCTCTATACGCACCAGGCCTCGGCCATCGAAAACACACGACAGGGGAAACACGTCGTCGTCGTCACGGGGACCGCAAGTGGAAAGACGCTCTGCTACAACATCCCCGTCATCGAGAAAATCCTCGAGAACCCGGACGCCTGCGCGCTCTATCTCTACCCGACGAAGGCCCTCGCGCAGGATCAATTGCGCACGATTCACCGTTACCAGACGATCGATCTCGACCTTCCGGTACGGACGGGGACATACGACGGCGACACGCCTCCCACCACGCGGAGAAAGCTCAAAAACGAAGCCAACGTGCTCCTCACCAACCCCGACATGCTCCACTCGGGGATCCTACCCAACCACGGGACGTGGGCGCATTTCTTCAGCCGTCTCAGTTTCGTCGTGATCGACGAGATCCACGCGTACCGCGGTGTGTTCGGGTCGAACGTGAGCCACGCCTTGAACCGGTTGAACCGGATCTGCGCGCACTACGGGTCCGATCCGGTGTACGTCTGCTGCTCGGCCACCATACGCAACCCGTTGGAGCTTGCCGAGAGGCTCACAGGAAAGTCGATGACGCTCATCGACGACGACGGCTCACCCCGCGGTGAGAAAACCTTTGTCTTCTGGAACCCTCCCTACATCGGCGAAGACCGCATGGAGCGAAAGAGCGCAAACGTCGAAGCGGCGCGTATGCTGGCGGAACTCGTCGCCGAGGACCACCAGGCGATCGCGTTTGTCCGTGCGCGCGTGGTGAGCGAAGTCGTCACGAAATACGCGAAGGATTTTCTCGATCAGATGTCGCCTTCGCGCGCGAAGAGCGTTCATTCGTACCGGGGAGGGTACCTTCCCGAGGAGCGGCGGAAGATCGAGCGGGCGCTCTTTTCGGGCGAGCTCAAAGCGGTTGTGAGCACAAACGCGCTCGAACTCGGGATCGACGTGGGGAGCCTCGAGAGCGCGCTTCTCGTCGGCTACCCGGGGAGCATCGCGTCGACGTGGCAGCAGGCGGGCCGCGCGGGGCGGGGAAGCGAGCCGTCGCTCGCCGTGATGATCCCTCACGATTCCCCCATCGATCAGTACATGGTCCAGCACCCCGACTATTTCTTTGGCCGGTCGCCCGAATGCGCCGTCATCGACGCGCGGAACCCTCACATCGTTCTCTCGCACATCCGGTCGGCCGCATACGAGCTTCCGATTTCGAAAAAGGACTGGGAGTTTTTCGGCGAGTACTGCGGGGCGATCCTCCAGATCCTCGAAGAGGATCACCAACTCAAGCGAAAAGGCGACAAGTACTACTGGGCGGCGGGGAGCTACCCGTCGGCGGACATGTCGCTACGGAACATCGGCGATCATGTCTTCACGATCATAGAAGAGGGAAAAGACAATCGCGTCATCGGAACGATCGACGAGACGAGCGCGCACATGCAGGTCCACCCCGAGGCGATCTACATGCACGCGGGCGAAACGTACTTCGTTAACTCGCTCGACCTCGAAAAGAAGATCGCCTTTGTCGAGAAGATCGACACCGACTACTACACACAGTCGATCACCGAAGTCAAAATCAAGATCGAAGAGGAAGAGCTCCACAAGACGTGGCGGAAAAGCGAGTGCCACTTTGGGGATCTCTCGGTCACAGCGGTCACGTACATGTTCAAGAAGATCAAGTTCGGGAGCCGCGATTCGCTCGGGTTCGGCGCGCTCGACCTACCACCTCAGACGCTTCTCACAACAGGGATGTGGATCATCCCCTTCGAGGAGATCTACCGCCACGTCCGAAAAACGGGGCGGGTCCCGCGCGAGGGGCTTCTCGGCATATCGAACGTCATCAAGGAAGTCATCCCCATCTTCTCCATGTGCGATACCATGGACATCGGTTCGGCGGTCGACTCCTCGGCGGCGAACGCCCCGGCGATATTCGTCTTCGACCGTTTCCCCGGCGGGCTTGGGTTTTCCTTAAAAGCCTACGACACGATCGAGGAGATCATGACCGCCTGTCTCGATCTCATCGACCGGTGTCCTTGCGAAAACGGGTGTCCTTCGTGTGTCGGCTCGCCGATCCCGCCGGTTTCGCAGACCGACCCCGATGTGACCGCGCGCGGTCTCATCCCCGACAAAGAGGCGGCCAAATCGATCCTCCACGCGCTCCTTGAAAAGGAGCCGTACGTTCCGTCGGCCAGCGAACGCGAAGGGGAAGAGGAAGCGGCCGAGATCGATCTGGCTATCGCCAACGCAAAAAAACTTCCCGTCCCTCTCGAAAAAAGGATCCGCGAGAGGATGGGGAAGTTCAAGCGGCCTCGTCGTGTGCCTTGATCCGTGGAAAAAACGCGGGCACACTGCGTCTGTACGCCTCGAACTCCTCCCCGAAGTACTCCCGAAGCTCACTTTCCTCCAGATGGATGACGACCGCGAAAAGCGCGACGGTTACTACGAGCGAGGCAAGGACGAGCGGGTATCCGGTCACCGTCACATTCGCCAAGGCGAGAAGCGTGAACATCACATAGCGCGGGTGGCGGATCGTCCCGAGAATCCCTTCGCGAATGAGGCGTCTTTCTCCATTCGGACGGATCTGCCGAAAAGTGAGAAGGGTCCGCAGGTTGATTGTCGTGTACGTTCGCCACGCCAGCCACGCGGCCACCGCTAGAGGGAAAAGCCCGACCCACGTCACGACCACCGGCCATTCCCACGCGCGCCATCGCCACATGTCGTACAGACGAATGACCGCAACGACCATGGCGATGTAGAACACCCAGTGCAACGCGTACGACACCGGCCCGACTCTCTTCCAGAACGTGTGCGGCGCGTGGATCCACACCATGTAAAACGGGACGGGGAGATAGAGCGCGAGAAGGAATGTCCCGGCGAATGATCTAATGGAGTCGAGAGAGAGCATGGGTGTGGGTTCTGAAATGGTTTCCGAAGAACAAGACGAAGCAGGCCGTCACGTCCGCTCCGTCCCCTCGTTCATGATGGCGATATACTTCGCATAGCCGTAGAGTCGATTCCTTCGGCGTCCAGTGAGTTCACGGATGATACCCAATTCTTCGAGCGACCCAAGAGAGACCGACACCGTGGGCGCGGAAAGCCCAGTTGCTTGACTCACCGAAGCCATCGACACCACGGGACGCTGTTTGAGCGCGTCGTGGACGCGGAGGGCCGACCCGGCTCCGCGTCCGAGCGCCGAAATTCGGGTCCGGTCTGCCTCGAAGACCTCTCCCAACCGCTGAGCGGTCGCGACGGCGCGATCCGCAGTGTCGCGGACCCCTTCCACGAAGAACTCGACCCATGTTTCCCAGTCCCCATCGGTGCGGACCTGGTTCAGAAGGTTGTAATACATCTGTCGGTTTTGTTTGAAATACAAGCTCAGGTAGAGCAGCGGCTCCTTCAACACCCTGTAGGCACAGAGCGTCAACGTAATGAGAAGCCGCCCCACGCGGCCGTTGCCATCGAGAAATGGGTGAATCGTCTCCAACTGGGCGTGGGCTAGTGCGGTTTTGACTAGGACGGGAAGATCGACTCTGTCGTCGTGGATGAAGCCCTCGAGGTTTGTCATACAAGCGGTCACGCGATCCGCCGGGGGCGGGATGAACACAGCACGACTCGGCTGAGCACCGCCAATCCAGTTCTGTGTTTGCCGGTATTGGCCGGGATCCTTGCTGCTCCCGCGCCCGCGAGAGAGCAACACCTCGTGGATTTCCCGTATCAGCCGTCCGCACACCGGCAGACCCTCGCGCAGCCGTCGAAGCCCATGATCCATGGCGGCAACGTACAGGATCACTTCTTCAGGATCTTCAGGAGGCCCGCCGGGAAGCTCGTTCAACTCGAAAAGCAAAAGATCCGAAAGCGATGACTGAGTGCCCTCGATCTGCGAAGAGAGGACAGCCTCCTTACGAACGTATGTGTAGAGAAAAAAAGACGAGTCCGGGAGTAGGGCTCGTACGCCGTCCAAGCGACCAAGAGCGAGATGGGCCTGCTCCAAAAGTTGTTGGTGCTTGCCGCCGATATGTAGTGGCGGTTTGGGCGGCAACGCGTCGGGGATGAATGCACGAACCTTATCATTCCCGACCGTCGTGACCCGATAGATGCCGGTGCGATTCCGTTTCACCATGGCGCACGCATTAACGAAAGAAGTTTAAATAACGCGCGGCGTTATTAAAGGATAAAGCCTTATCCTTAAATAACACGTCGTGGCAAGCTTGTCAAATTCCCTCTTTATTTTTCGAGCTGGAACACATAACTAATTTACTATCAATACGTTATATCGAAGGAAGGAGTCCGTTTGCCGAAGCCCGTAACAACACTGGCGACATCCCCCCCAAAGCACCGGGCCCGCCGCCACTGGAAACGCCTCGAGGAGGTTTTCCCAGCAACAGCGGGCCCGTTCAACTGCGTCGTTCCGCCGGGATGGGTCATTCGTGCAGAAGGACCTCCCCAGCGAGAAGGCAGAGTTTAGTACCGGCGTTTGCCGCCGCCGCCACTGCCACCGCGTCCGCCGCCGCCACCACCGTAGCCGCCGCCGCCACCACCGTAGCCGCCGCCGCCACCACCGTAGCCGCCGCCGCCACCGGTCCGCCGTCCGCTGCCACCTTCCTTCGAGCGAGCCTCGCTGACCGTGACAGTCCGGCCCTCGACCTCTTTGCCGTTCAGAGCGGTGATCGCCGCCTGCGCTTCCTCTTCACTGCTCATTTCCACAAAGCCAAAGCCCTTGGACCGGCCCGTGTCACGATCCAGGATCACCTGGGCGGAGCGCACGGTGCCATGCGGCGCGAACAGCTGTTCCAACGCGCTGTCGCTCACGCTATAGCCCAAATTGCCGACGTATAACTTCGTACCCATAGAAAAGACTCCTTCGGAAATTGTCGTGCGGAACCACGACCTCAAGGGCAGTGTTGAGAGGCTCTCTCCTGCTTGCGGCGCGGAAGCGACAACGACGTGAGTGTGTAACGACCCTGCTATAAACCTCCTCCATCCACCACACGCCGGATACTATACTACGTTTGGGTGGTGGCAAGCTAGAAAAAAATCACGTCCCGGGGGGGGGGTGGATGCCGAGTAAGTGGGCCGGGCAGGCCGCCCGGGGACCCGGGGGGGCAAAAAGGGGCCGTCGGCGAAGGCCTCAAGAGAGCCGGGAGAGGACATCCGAGTACGTTTTGAAATCTCTTTCAGAGAAAAGGACGAACCGGACTTCCTCAAAAGGGTTCTTTTTCACGAAATCCGCGACGGTAGTTAGAGCGATCATGGCGGCTTTCTCCACCGGGTAC
>Ga0315275_10004056_pt1 | contig 13637 bp, 10 predicted proteins | sample YL17G03_0_MG_FD_205557 | JGI IMG/M metagenome (GOLD analysis project Ga0315275, IMG submission 205557) | Sediment microbial communities from Yellowstone Lake, YNP, Wyoming, USA - YL17G03_0 | ecosystem: Environmental > Aquatic > Freshwater > Lake > Sediment | place: USA: Wyoming | collected... | reverse complement strand
TGTCCCTGCAGCGCCATCGCGAGCAGTTGCTCGTGGATCGCCGCGTGCGTCGCGGCGCGATCGACCTCCAGCTTCTGCAGCGTGTCGCCCACGCGGGCCAGGCCGTCGCGGACCGGCGCGACGAGCTGATCGATGGACTGCCGGCGCGTCTCGAGGTCGGTGCGCGCGGCCTGCTGGAACTCGCCGAGCTTGGCGTGCGCGAGCCCGAGGAAGTTCTGGCTGTTGAGCTGGAGCGCCTGCGCCGCGGCCGAGTCGAAGGCCTCGCGCAGCTTCCGCTCGGCGCCGTCGAGCATCGCGAGCTTTTCGGCCGTCACCCGGCGCTCGCCCTCGAGTTCGGCGGCGAGCCGCGTGCGCGTCTCGACCGCGCGAAGCCGCGCGACCAGCCAGGCCAGCGTGCCGGCGAATGCTGCGGCGATGAGGGCGACGACCACGGTGACGGTGAGGCTGACCATCGTGTGCTCCATCGGCTGTTCCTCATGAGATCGCAGTCACAGGCCCGTTCTCTATGCAGCCGCCGCCGGCGGACGGCAAGGGACCCCGATCGGCCCCGTGCTCCCACCGACTCGCCCTGGCTGCCGCAGCATACCCGACTATCTTGCTCATATCTCAATCACCCGGAGCAACCGATGCGCTTCATCCGCTGGAGCGGCGCCCTCGCCGTCGCCACCGTCACGTTCGCCGCCTGCCAGAAGGCAGAGTCCCCCGAACAGGCCGCGAGCCGCATGCAGGCCGAGGCCGATTCGGCGCGGCCCGCCATCGCCGCGCAGAACGCGCGCTGGATGCGCTACGCTAACGCGAACCAGGTGGACTCGCTCATCGACCTCTATGCGCCGAACGCCGTGCTCCTGCCGCCCGACATGCCCGCCGCCACCGGCCGCGACAGCATGCGGGCGCGCCTGGCTGCGACGATGGCCCCCGGCGGGGTCGTCACGCTCACCACGGCGAGTCTCGCGGTGAACGGCCCGCTGGCGATCGAACGCGGCAACTGGACCTTCGCCGTCCCGGCCCAGGGCAAGACACCGGCCATGAACCTCGCCGGCAAGTACCTCGTCCACTGGCACAAGGTGAATGGGCAATGGCTCTTCGCCGAGGACATGTGGAACAACGACGTGCCGATGGCGCCGCCGCGTTGAAGACGCGCTTCCCGGACGTCTACGCGGTCGGCGACGTGACCAGCGTTGGCACGCCGCGCGCCGGCATCTTCTCCGAGGGGGCGGGGAAGGTCGTCGCCGCACAGATCATCGCCCGGCACCGCGGCGGCGACACCGCCCCGTACCAGGGCGACGGCCACTGCTACATCGAATTCGGCGGGAACCAGATCGCCGAGATCTACGTCAACTTCCTCGGTGGCCCGAAGCCCTCGAGCGCCTTCAAGGGCGCCACGCCCGAGGGCGTCGCCAACAAGCGTCGCTTCGGCTCGAGCCGCACGGCCCGCTGGTTCGGCCTGTAGGCGCAGCCGGTCGCGGGCGTTCGGGCCCGACAGCCTCCGGCGGAACCCGGTTATGTTGTCAGCCATGACCGTCCCTGTCAGCGCCGAGTTCCTCGCCCTCCAGCACGTCCTCGCCGGTCGCTACTCGATCGAGCGCGAGCTGGGCCGGGGCGGCATGGGCATCGTGCTCCTCGCGCGCGACGTGGCCCTCGATCGCCTCGTCGCGATCAAGCTGCTGCCGGCCCACCTCGCGGCCAGCGCTGAGTCCCGCGACCGCTTCCTGCGGGAGGCGCGCACCGCCGCCGGGCTCTCCCACCCCAACATCGTCCCCATCCACGCGGTGGAACAGCAGGGCGACCTGGTGTTCTTCGTGATGGGCTACGTGGATGGCGAGACCCTGCACGAACGCGTGGCGCGCGCCGGCCCGCTGCCGCCCCGGCTGGCGTCGAAGGTGCTGCAGGAAGTGGCGTGGGCGCTCGGCTACGCGCACCAGCGCGGGGTGATCCACCGCGACATCAAGCCCGACAACATCATGATCGAGCGCGCCACGGACCGGGCGCTCGTCACGGACTTCGGGATCGCGGTCGGTGGCCGCGCTGAGGACAGCAGTACCGGCGAGATCGTCGGGACCGCGCGGTACATGAGCCCCGAGCAGGCGTGCGGCGAACCGGTGGACGCGCGCAGCGATCTCTACTCCCTCGGCGGGACGCTGTTCTTCGCCCTCACGGGCCGGCCGCCGTTCGAGGCCGCCAATCTGCCGGCCATCCTCACCCAGCAGGTGTCGCGCCCGGCGCCCGGCGTGCAGGCGATCAGGCCCGAGGTCCCGGCCCGACTCGCCGACGTCATCGATCGCTGTCTCCAGAAGGACCCGGCCGCGCGGGTGCAGACCGGCGAGGAGATCGCGCGGATCGCCGACGAGGTCCGGGGGCGTGACCTCCGTGCTCCCCCGCTGATGCGCTCCTTCATGCGGAACGCGCAGATCTCCACGCTGTTCTTTCTGGCCTCGTTGCTCGGTGGCAAGCTCGGCATCATCGGCATGATCCTCATGTTCCAGCTGGTCGTGGTGGCCCGCCGGCTCCTCAGGAGCGGCTACGCCTTCGAGGACATCCGGACCGCGCTCCTCGCCGAGGCGCAGGTGCAGCGCGAGGAGGCGGACGAGATTCAGCAGCGGCGCTGGATCCGGCGCCTGGACACCCTCTGGCATCGCCTGTGGGCGGGCCGGTTCGGCCGCTTCTTCTTCCGCGTGGCTGGGACCGGCATCAAGGCGCCAGCGCGACGCGCCATCGCCTCGGCCGATGCGACGGAGCTAGTGCTCGGACGGTCGGTGCTCGCGGTCTACGCGTCGCTGGCGGAGGCCGAGCGGCGACAGGTGCGGGACGTGCCGGCGGTGGTCGAGCGGCTGGAGAAGGAGGCGGAAGCCCTGCGGGCCCGCGGCCAGACGGGCGAACACCTCGCCGAGACCGTGGCCGCCCTGGAGAACCTGCGCCTCGCGCTCCTCAAGCTGCGCGCGGGCACCGGCACGGTGGGCGACCTCACCCTGTGGCTCGAGCGCGCCAGGGAGATCGGCGATTTCGTCGATCGGCGGATCGCAGCGGACGGCGAGGTCGAGCGCCTGCTCGGCGGCTGACGGCTGTCGGCTGTCGGCTGACGGCTCACGGCTGACGGCTGACCGCTGACCGCTACCGGCCCCCGCGCCGCGCGACGAGTCCCCGCGCCTCGAGCATCGGCCCCACCACCGGATCCCTCCCGCGGAACGCGCGGTACATCGCGCCCACGTCTGCGCTGCCGCCGCGCGAGAGGATCAGGTCGCGGAAGCGCTGGCCGTTGGCGCGTGTCAGTCCGCCGTGCTCCGTGAACCAGGCGCCCGCGTCGTCGTCCAGGACCTCGCTCCACATGTAGGCGTAGTACGCCGCCGAGTATCCGCCGCCCCAGATGTGCGCGAAGTAGCTGGTCCGATAGCGCGGCGGCACCTCCGGCACGGCCACGCGGTAGCGCGCCAGCGCGGCGGTCTCGAAGGAATCCACGCTCGTCTGCCGGGGCCCCGGCGGCAGCGTGTGCCACGCCAGGTCCAGCAGCGCCGCCGCGACGTACTCGGTCGTCGCGAAGCCCTGATTGAACGTCCGCGCCCGCCGGATCTTGTCCACCAGCGCCTGCGGCATCGGTTCGCCCGTCCGGTAGTGCCGGGCGTAGCGGGCGAACACCGTCGGGTACAGCGCCCAGTGCTCGTTGATCTGTGAGGGGAGTTCCCCGAAGTCCGTCGGCACGTTGAAGCCGGCCAGCCGCGGGTACGGCACGGCGGACAGCAGCACGTGCAGCGCGTGCCCGAACTCGTGGTACATCGTCTCGACGTCGTCGTAGGTGAGCAGCGCCGGCTGGCCCGCGGCGGGCCTGGTGAAGTTGGCGACGTTGAAGACGACGGGCTTGGTGCCGAGCAGGCCGGCGCCGTCGACGAAGGTGTCCGCCCAGGCGCCACCGCTCTTGTTGTCGCGCTTGAAGTAGTCGCAGTAGAACAGCCCGATCGAGGTGCTGTCGGCGTCGAAGACCTCGAAGACGCGCACGTCGGGCTGATAGACCGGCAGGTCCCTGCGCTCCGTGAAGGCGAGCCCGTACAGCTCATGTGCCGCGAAGAAGACGCCCTCCCGCAGCACGCGGTCCAGCTCGAAGTACGGTTTGATCTGCGACTCGTCGAGGGCGTACTGCGCCGCGCGCACCTGCTCGGCGGCGTACTGCCAGTCCCACGGCGCCAGCGTGAAGCCGGCGTGCTGCGCGTCGAGCAGCGCCTGCATCGCGGCCGCTTCGCCCCGGGCCTTGGCCGTGGCGGCGGGCACGAGGTCGGTCAGCAGCTTGATCGCGGCCTCCGGCGTCTTGGCCATCTCGTCGTCGAGCGCGTAGGCGGCCAGCGTCGGGAACCCCAGCAGCCGGGCGCGCTCGGCGCGGAGCTGGGCCAGGCGCGTGATGGTCGCGCGCGTGTCGTTGCTGTCGCCGTGCTCGGCCCGCCCGATGGACGCGCGGAACACGCGCTCCCGCAGCGCCCGGTTCCTGAGCGAGGCCTGGACCGGCTGCTGCGTGGTGTTCCGCAGCGACAGCACCCACGTGCCGGTGAGCTTGCGATCGCTCGCCGCCTGCGCGGCGGCCGCCACCTCTCCCGCGCTCAGGCCGTCGAGCTGGGTCGAGTCGTCCACGACGACTGCGCCCGCTTTGGTGGCGGCCAGCAGCCGCTTGTCGAACTCGGTGGTGAGCGTCGCCTCTTCCTGGTTCAGCGTGCGCAGCGCCGCCTTGTCCGCGGGGTTCAGCAGGGCGCCGGCGCGCACGAAGTCGCGGTAGTAGCGCTCGACCAGGAACCGCTGGACGGAGTCCAGGCCGAGCGTGGCCCGGCGGTCGTACAGACTCTTGATGCGCTGGAACAGCGTGTCGTTGAGGTGGATCGCGTCACTGTGCGCGGCGAGCCGGGGGGCCTCCTCCGTCTCCACCTGCTGGAGCGTGTCGTTCGTGTTCGCCTGCGTGAGCGCGGCGAAGACCTTGTTGACGCGGTGGAGCAGCGCCCCGGAGCGCTCGAGCTTGACGATGGTGTTCTCGAAGGTCGGCACCGCGGTGTCGGCCGCGACCAGCGCGACCTCGGCGAGGTGCTGGCGCATCCCCTCTTCCAGCGCCGGCTGGAAATCGGCGGTGTGGATCCTGTCGAACGGCGGCGCCTGATCGAACAACGGGCTTGCCGCGGCGAAGGGATTGGCGCTGGTGAACACAGCGGGCCCGGCGCGGCCGCAGCCGAGCAGGAGGGCGCTGAGGACGATCGCGAGACGACGCGGACGGGTCATGGTGGGTTCTCGAGGGTGGGTAGGTGTTTCGGCCCTCCCAAGCTACGCCCGGGCGGGCGGACTATCCAGCCGCGGCGCGGCCCAGATCTCGAGCCGCACGTTGGGGGAGGGACAGCGGGCGGGTGGCGCTCCAAGCCCGAGAAGATCATCGGGGACGCAACGCCGTGCACCGGTCGCGCGGTGATTCGGTACCGCTCTGGACCCCGGTCAGTCGTCCTCCCCGATGTCCTCGTTCCACAGCTTTGGGTTTGCATCCATCCAGGCCCGGAACATCGTCTTCGTCGCGGCGTCGTCGAGGACGACGACCTCGACGCCGTGCTTGCGCAGCAGCGCCTCACTGGCCTCGAAGTGCGTGTGCTCGCCGATGACGACCCGGGGGATCTTGTAGAGGAGGATCGTGCCGGCGCACATGAAGCAGGGGGAGAGCGTCGTGTACAGGGTGGATCCAGCGTAAACGCCGGCGGGTTGGCGACCGGCGTTCTCGATGCAGTCGGTCTCGCCGTGGCGGATGGCGCTGCCCCTCTGGACGCGCTGGTTGCGCCCGGTCGCGAGGATCATGCCGTCCACGACGAGGCAGGCGCCGATGGGGATGCCCCCCTCGGCCAGGCCGGCCCTGGCCTCTCGAAGCGCGGCGGCGTAGGCGGTGGCGTCGTCCATGGCGTGAAGCTGGCGACCGCGGAACGCCGCGCAAGCCCTGTCCGCCCGTCCGCCTGTCCGCCCGTCCGCCCGTCCGCCTGTCCGCGTGTCCGCCCGTCCGCGTGTCCGCCCGTCCGCGTGTCCGCCCGTCCGCCTGTCCGCGTGTCCGCCCGTCCGCCTGTCCGCGTGTCCGCCCGTCCGCGCCGCTCGCGCCCCGCCCGCGGCCGCGACAGATTACGCCATGCGTCATCTGACTTTCGCTGCCGCTTGCGCAGCCACCGTCGCCGCCGCTGTCCTCGCCGCCGCGCCCTCCGCCGGGCAGGCGCCCACGCCGTACCCCGACCGAGTCGAGATCCGCCGCACCGCCTACGGCGTCCCGCACGTCCTCGCCCGCGACCTCGCCGCCCTCGGGTACGGGATGGCCTGGACCCAGCTCGAGGACTTCGGATTCCGCGTCGTGGCCAACCTCCTCCGCGGCCGCGGCGAACTCGGACGGTACTTCGGACGTGACTCCATCAGGTCGGACTTCCACTTCCGGCAGACGCATCGGTTCGCGGTGGAGCGCTTCCACCTGCTCCATCAGGACACGCGGGACCTCTACGCGGGCTGGGCCGCGGCGGTGAACCGCTACGTCGCCGCCCACGCGGACGCGTTTCCCGCCTGGACGCCGCGCGACTTCACCGCGCACGACGTGGCGGCGCTGTGGGCGGACGAGACCATCGAGCCGGCGGTGGCCACCTTCCGGCGCCGCCTCGCGGCGCGGCGGGCGTCCGAGGACGAGGAACGGGACGTCGGCTCCAACGCATGGGCGTTCGCGCCGAGCCGGACCACCTCGGGCCGGGCCATTCTGCTGCGGAACCCGCACCTGACCTGGGGGCCCGGCTGGGACAACCGCTACTACGAAGCACACATCACCGTCCCGGGGGTGATCGACTTCTATGGCGACTTCCGGATCGGGTTCCCGCTCTACTTCAACGGCGGTTTCAACGCGAACCTCGGCTGGGCGACGACCAACAACTATCCCGACCTGGAAGAGATCTATGCGCTCGATCTCGACCCCGCGCGGCCTGACCATTACCGCTTTGACGGCGGCTCCGTCCCGATGGAGCGGGTTCCGGTCTCCGTCGAATGGAAGAACGGCGACTCCCTGGTCACGGAGACCCGGGACTTCTGGCGCACGCCGCTCGGCCCCGTGGTGGAGCGGAGCGAGGGGAAGATCTACGTGGTGCGCTCCTTCGAGTGGGGCGAGACGCGGAAGACGGAGCAGTTCCTGCGGATGATGCAGGCGCGGACCCTCGCCGAGTGGCGGGCGGCGATGCGGATGCGTGCCCACGTGGAGCAGAACCTCACGTACGCCGACCGGGCCGGCAACATCTTCTACGTGTGGAACGCGTCGATCCCGCGGCTGCCGCGCCCGTCGGGCGGCGACACCGCGGCGGTCCCGGCCACGACGTCGAGCGACGTGTGGACCGAGCTGTGGCCGTTCGACTCCCTGCCGCAGCTGCTGAACCCGCGCGGGGGATACCTCCACAACGAGAACGATCCGTACCACTTCACGAACCTCAACGCGGTGCTGGACTCCACGCGCTGGCCCGACTACTTCCCGCGGCCGGACCTGGGGCTGCGGAGCCAGCTCGCCCTGCGGCTCGTCACGAGCCGGCGCCGGGTCAGTCTCGAGGACGTGGTGCGGCTGAAGCACGACTACACGATGCTCCTGGCCGAGCGGGTGAAGGACGATCTGGTGGCGGCGGTGCGCGCCGCGAACCCGGAGGGCGAGGTCGCCGAGGCCATCGCCCTGATCGAGCGCTGGGACGGCACCACCGCGCCGGACTCGCGCGGCGGCACGCTCTTTGAGGCGTGGTTCCGCCGCTACCTCGCGGCCGACACGGCCAGCCCGCGCTCGTCCGGCCAGCGCTGGGCGCGAGCCTTCCGCCAGCCGTGGACCCCCGCCGATCCCGTCGCGACGCCCCGGGGGCTCGCCGAACCCGCTCGGGCCGTCACCGCCTTCGCGGCGGCCATCGAAGAGCTGAAGCGCGACTTCGGCCGCTGGGACGTGACGTGGGGCGAGGTTCACCGGCTGCGCCTCGACACCCTCGATCTCCCGATCGGGGGCTGCGCCGGTGACGACGGGTGTTTCCGGGTTATCGGCTTCACGCGCGCAGCGGACGGCAAGTGGGTGGGGTACCGCGGCGACGCATTCATACTGGCCGTGGAGTTCGGCGCCGCCGGCCCGCGTGCCTACTCGGTCCTGGCCTACGGCGAGAGCGACGATCCTGCCTCGCCCCACCACACCGATCAGGTGGCGATGTTCGCGCGGGGCGAGTTGAAGCCCGTCGCGTTCACCGAGCGGGAGATCGCCAGTCAGCTCGTGCGGAGATACCGGCCGGAGTAGCCGGGAGCCGTCAGCCGTCAGCCATCAGCCGTCAGCCATATATCAGCGACCGTCTACCTTGAGGCCCTTAATGCGCACCCGTCCCATCCTGCTCGCCGCCGCCCTCGTCCTCGGCGCGGTCCGCCCCGCACCGGCCCAGGTGCCCGAGTCCGTCCGCGCGAGCGTGCACCGGGTCTTCGGCACCCGCGACTTCGCGTCGCAGCGGTTCGGCCCCGCGCGCTGGGTCGAGAACGGCGCCGCCTACTCCACCCTCGAGCGCTCGGCCGAGGTGGAGGGCGCGATGGACATCGTGCGCTACGAGACCGTGACCGGCGCGCGCACCGTGATGGTCGCGGCGCGCCAGCTGGTGCCGGCGGGGCGCACGGCAGCGCTCAACTTCGACGACTACGTCTGGTCGACCGACTACAACCGCCTGCTTCTCTTCACCGACACGCGGAAGGTCTGGCGCGCGAACACCCGCGGCGACTACTGGGTGCTCGACCGGCGCGCCGGCACGCTCCGCAAGCTGGGCGGCGACGGGCCCCCCTCCACGATGATGTACGCCAAGTTCTCGCCCGCCGGCGACCGCGTGGCCTACGTGCGCCAGGGCGACCTCTACGTCGAACAGCTCGCCGACGGGGCCATCACGCGCCTCACCACCGGGGCGACCACGACGCTCGTCAACGGGATGTCGGACTGGGTCTACGAGGAGGAGTTCGGCCTCCGCGACGGCTTCCGCTGGTCCCCCGACGGCACGCGCATCGCCTACTGGCAGTTCGACATGACGGGCGTCGGCACTTTCCTTCTCATCAACGACACCGACTCGCTCTACCCGTTCACCATCCCCATCCAGTACCCGAAAGCGGGCACCACCAACTCCGCCGTCCGCGTGGGTGTGGTGGACGCCGCCGGTGGGCCGACCACCTGGATCCAGGTCCCGGGCGACCCGCGCGCCGGCTACGTGCCGTGGATGGAGTGGGCGGGGCCGGTGCAGCTGCTCGTCCAGCATCTCAATCGCCTCCAGAACGCCGACGACGTGATGCTCGCCGACGCGGCGACCGGCGCGGTGCGCACCGTCGTCGCCGAGCGGGACAGCGCCTGGATCGATCTGGCGGACGAGCTGCCGTGGTTGGCCGGCGGACAGCGCTTCCTCTGGACCAGCGAGCGCGATGGGTGGCGCCACCTCTACACCGTCACGCGCACCGGCGAGACGCGGCTGGTGACGCCGGGCGCCTTCGACGTCGTCTCGGTGGTGAAGGTGGATGAGGGGGGCGGCTACCTCTACTTCATCGCGTCGCCGACCAACGCCACGCAGCGCTACCTCTACCGCGCCCGCCTCGACGGGCGGGGCGCGGCGGAGCGGGTGACGCCGGCCGCCGCAGTGGGGACCCACGGGTACGACGCCTCGCCCGACGCGCGGTGGGCGTTCCACGTCTCCTCGTCGTTCGACGTGCCCTCGACCACCGAGCTGGTGCGGCTGCCCTCGCACGAAGTGGTGCGCACCCTCGTGGCCAACACCGCGCTCCACGCCGCGGTGGCGCCGCTGGTGACCCGGCCGGGGGAGTTCTTCCAAGTGGCGGTGCCGGGTGGCCTGTCGTTCGACGGCTGGATGATGCGGCCGCGCGACTTCGATTCCACGAAGACGTACCCGGTCCTGGTCTACGTGTACGGCGAGCCGGCGGGCCAGACGGTGCGCGACGCGTGGCAGGGGGGCCAGGGACTCTGGTACCGCCTGCTCGCCGACCTCGGCTACCTCGTGGTGAGCTTCGACAACCAGGGGACGCCGGCGCCGCGCGGCCGGGCGTGGCGGAAGACGGTGTACGGGCGGATCGGCGCGATCTCGAGCCGCGAGCAGGCGGAGGCGATGCAGGCCCTGGCGCGCTCGCGCCGCTACGTGGACTCCACCCGGGTGGCGATCTGGGGCTGGAGCGGCGGCGGCTCGAGCACGCTCCAGGCGCTGTTCCGCTATCCCGACGTCTACCAGGTGGGGATGGCCGTGGCGTCGGTGCCCGACGAGCGGCTGTACGACACGATCTATCAGGAGCGCTACATGGGGCTCCCGACCGACAACGCCGCCGCCTACGACAGCGTCTCGGCCATCCACCACGCCCAGGGGTTGCGGGGCTCGCTGCTCATCGTCCACGGCTCGGGCGACGACAACGTGCACTACCAGGGCGCCGAGCGGCTCGTGAACCGGCTGGTCGCGCTGAACAAGCCGTTCGATCTAATGGTGTACCCGAACCGCACGCACTGTATCTGCGAGGGGTCGGGGACCACGGAGCACGTCTACCAGCTGCTGACCCGCTACCTGTTGGAGCACCTGCCGGCGGGAGGGCGGTGAGAGAGTAGCCGCCAGCCGTCAGCCGTCAGGCGGCCGCTGCTGGCGCCGGTCGATGGGGGAGCCCTACACTGGAGGAATCATGTCGCATTCGTCCCGTCGCTTGCTGGTCGTCGCTGGCGTGGCCGCGCTCATCGTGGCCTGTGGCAGGCGGTCGGCGTCGAACGCCCCCGCCGAATCTCCGGGCGCGCCTGCGCTTTCCGTGGCCGCGATGGACGCGGCCCCGGCGCCCATGGCGAGCAGGGCCCAAGCCCAGACGCCGTCCTCGACGCTGCCGACGAGCGTGAGCCAGGATTCCATCGTCCCCTCGATGATCATCCGGACGGGACAGGCGTACGTCGAGGTGGATTCGCTGGAGGTGGGCATCGCCCAGGTGCAGCGGCTGGCGCGCACCGTCGGCGGCTACATCGCCAACAGTTCGATCCAGTCGGGCGAAGGCCAGCAGCGCTCGGCGACGCTGGAGATCAAGGTGGCGGCGTCGCGCTACGACCAGGCGCTGAACGGTCTCGCCGGCATCGGCCGGCTGCTGTCGTCGACCACGAACGCGCAGGACGTGGGCGAGGAGTTCGTGGACGTGACCGCGCGGGTGGCCAACGCCCGCCGGCTGGAGGAGCGACTGGTGACGCTGCTGGCCACGCGCACCGGCAAGCTAGACGACGTGCTCGCGGTGGAGCGCGAACTGGCGCGGGTGCGGGAGGAGGTCGAGCGCTACGACGGCCGGCTGCGGTTCCTCCGCTCCAAGGTCGCCGTCAGCACGCTGACCGTGACCGTGGCCGAACGGGGTCCCGTGGTGGGTCAGCCCGGGTCCAACGTCCTGGTCGAGGCGTTCAAGCAGGCCTGGCGGAACTTCGTCACCGTCATCGCGGGTGGCATCGAACTGCTGGGCGGGCTGCTGCCGCTGCTGGTGCTGGTGGTGCTGGTCGGCTACGGGTGGCGGCGCTGGCGGCGCTGGCGGCGGGCGCGGACGGAGACTCCCAGTCCCTAGACGCGAAATCGGCGGCTCACCATCGAGCCGCCGATCGCGCTACTTAGTCAGCTGGCCTTACGAGCCGAGCTTGACCACATGCTCGGCCGCCGGGCCCTTTTGGCCCTGGACGATGTCGAACTCGACGCTCTCGCCTTCGGCGAGGCTCTTGAAGCCTTCGGACTGGATCGCGGAGTGATGGACGAAACAGTCCTTCTCACCGTTCTCCGGAGTGATGAAGCCGAAGCCCTTTGCGTCGTTGAACCACTTGACCTTGCCCTTGGTACGTGCCATCGGTACTGCTCCTTGTGTTGTTCGTGACTGTGCCCTCACGATAGGCTGTGTTCCTGCAGCGAACGACACTCGCCGACGCTGCCTGCGATCTCGACAAAACAGAGGGTTGGCGCGGACGCCAACCCTCGGTGGTGTCGCTAGAACTTGTGTGCAAACTGCCACGCAAATCGCCGCTGTATAGTAACCGGGGCACGGCCCAAGCGCAACGGCGGACACGCGGACGGGCGGACAGGCTCACGGCCTTCGGCGTCATTGACGCGCCGCCGACCCGCCCGGATATTCGGATCGGTGCGAAGGAAATCCCTGTCCGTCGGGAGTGCCGCCTCTCTGACGCCGGCGACGCAAAGGCCGCGTGCTCACCTCGCGGCCGCGCTTCGCGCTCCTTGATCCCCGCCCCTTGCCCGCGATGACGCGGTCCCTCCTCATCATTGACGACGACCGGGCCATCCGCACCTCGCTCGCCGACGCGCTCGCCGACGAGACGACGGCGGTGAGGGCGGCGCCCGACGCCGACAGCGCGCTGGCACTCCTGGCGCAGGCGCCGGCGGACGTGGTGCTCAGCGACGTGCGGATGCCCGGTATGGACGGCATCCAACTACTGCGGCTGCTACGGGAGCGGGGGCTGGCGGCGGACGTCGTGCTGATGAGCGCTTATGACGACTTGCCCACGGTGGCTATCGCGATGCGGGACGGCGCCGCGGACTTCCTCGCCAAGCCGCTGGACCTCCACCAGTTGCGCGCCGTCCTCGGGCGGGTCTTCGCGGATCGGGCCACGCGCGACCGCGCCGGCAAGGAAAGGGCCGTCGAGCGCGCCGAGTCCGCGCCGCCGGTCGAGCTGGTGGGTCGCGATCCGGGCATGATCGAGATCTACAAGCTGGTGGGTCAGGTCGCGGCGAACCGCGCCACCGTGGTGATCCGCGGTGAGAGTGGTACGGGCAAGGAACTCATTGCGCGCGCCATCCACGCGAACTCGGCGGATCACGCGGAGCCCTTCGTGGCCGTCAACTGCACCGCGCTCCCCAGCACCTTGCTCGAGTCGGAGCTGTTCGGCCACGTGCGCGGCGCGTTCACTGGCGCAGTGGGCGCGCGGCAGGGGCGCTTCGCCCTTGCCGGCCGCGGAACGATCTTTCTCGACGAGATCGGCGACACGTCGCCCGACTTCCAGTCCAAGCTGCTGCGGGTGCTGCAGGAACGGGAGTACTACCCAGTAGGCGCGGACCGTCCCGAGCGCACCGACGCCCGCGTCATCGCCGCGACGCACCGCAACCTCGAGCAGCTCGTGGCGGCGGGTTCGTTCCGGGAGGACCTGTACTACCGCCTGCGGGTGGTCGAGCTCGTCGTGCCGCCGTTGCGCGAGCGCCCGAGTGACGTGCCGCTGCTCTCCGAGCACCTCATCGGGAGGGTGAGCCGCGCGTTAGGGCGTTCGCCGCCGGTGCTCGCGCCGGCCGCGCTCGCGGCGCTCAGAGCGCACGGCTGGCCCGGCAACGTGCGGGAACTGGAGAACTGCCTGACGCGCGCGGTGGTGCTAGCGACCGGCGACGTGATCCGCCCTGAACACCTGCTGCTCGGCACGTCGGGCGACGAGACGCCGGTGGACGCGACTGGGCGCCTCGTCTCGTTGACGGAACTGGAACGCGAGCACGTGGCCCGGGTGCTGGCTGCCACCCAGGGGCACAAGGCCCGCGCTGCGGTCATCCTCGGCGTCTCGCGACCGCGGCTCGACCGGCTCATACACAGATACAACCTCGACTGACACGGTCTCCGCGACGATGCGCCGCGCCCTCTCGTTT
>Ga0315275_10004055_pt1 | contig 13638 bp, 9 predicted proteins | sample YL17G03_0_MG_FD_205557 | JGI IMG/M metagenome (GOLD analysis project Ga0315275, IMG submission 205557) | Sediment microbial communities from Yellowstone Lake, YNP, Wyoming, USA - YL17G03_0 | ecosystem: Environmental > Aquatic > Freshwater > Lake > Sediment | place: USA: Wyoming | collected... | reverse complement strand
CCCAGGATCAATAGAACTTGACGTTTCGTGATTCTATAGGGCAAATTATACCCCTTTTAAATACGAAATGTCAACTCTGGTTCTTGATTCCGTGCCAATCTTGATGGACTCGTAAAAAGTCGTCATTCCCGTGAAAACGGGAATCCAGAAAAATCTAACTACATGAAAATACTGGATTCCTGCTTGCGCAGGAATGACAGAAAATAGCCTTTTCAGACTATTTACGAGACCATCAATCTTGTTGCAAAAACAAACATTTTGCGTCAGCTTTTGCAATTGAAGTGCTTTCAAAAAAATCGAGGGATTTCGGTATTCAGTCGAATAGCCGCCTCTGGGTCATTTTTCTCGCTCTGGAAACATCATAGGGGACTGCCGGCTCCGCCACCTTACCATGATCCTTGGCCTCAAGCTTGGAAAGGAGAACACGGTAATTTTCTACACCAACCTCTTCGCAGTACAGCAAAAAATCAGGTTCCTTACCATTGACTTCAGGAAGGTACCAGCACAGGTAGTGGGCATCTGGCTTGGCCACTCCCTCGAGGAACTTGTAAAAGGTCCTTTCACCCTCTGTTTCAAACTCCCCGATATCACTTGGCATCATCGTAGCCATCGCTACCCATTTAATACATTAAGCTATGTATTTAAACCTGAAGCAGAGGGAAATGTAAAAAATCAAATTCGCCCCCGAAGTTTTTGTATACCTAAGAAATCTGTGTATTTTACTTCCTGTCTCGAAAACCTTCTTTGCACCAAGCCTTTTTCACACACTTACCCACTTTGCAGCATCGATGAAATATAACCCTGCCTCCTTAACCTTTTCCCCGGTCATCTTCTGCCAGAGATCCCGATACATATCCACCTGAGGTCTGTAATAAGCAACCAACGCATCTAGATTCCCATCGATCTTGTCCGATTTGTAGTCAGCAATGACCCATCCTTCCTTCTCTTTGAAGACAAGATCAATCACTCCTGATATGACTTGGACCTTTCCTTCCTCCTCTATTGTATGGGAAAAAGGCACTTCAACCAGGGTTTTCTCAGCCTTCTTTGCCCTAATCCAGAGATCTGAAGCTAAAATAACTTTTATAAGAGCAATCAAAGAATCCTTCTCTGAAGGTGAGCGATCTTCTTCTTTCAATAGGTTCTCGACTAAAAGGTTGAGGTCAATAGTTTTATTTTTAGCCAAGTTTTCCAAGATCCGATGGACGATCCGTCCCCAGCTCATCCCCTGGCCACTCTCTTTGACGAAAGGTTTTCCATCGGAAGAAGCCTTGGCCTCGGTGGTTACCGCAACCGTCTTGTAAGATTGCAACTTGCTTATTTCAATATGACGGGCAATCCTTTCTTTTGCTCCTGTAAATTCCTGTGCGGGAATCTCCTTTTTTACTGCAACTCTTTCTTCTAGTTTCGGCATCTCAAGTTCATCCGCTTTTCCCAGATATGGGTAGAGGGATATCCACGCTCCTTTATCTTCCTTTTCCGGGTAACGGCTTATGACCAGTAACTGCTTTGCCCTCGTTGTTGCTACATAGAGCAATCGGTCTGCCTCAGCCTCTTGATATTTTTGCTCAAGTTCCACATATTTCTGCCAATCAGGCGGAAGTCCGACGATTTCATCCACATACTCTCCTTTGCGCCGATACGCCACAAAGAATCCTAACCCTTGTTTTTCGAGGCGGCTGATATGAAGATCAGGGTCATGGGCTGTATACTTCAAAGGGTCTGCAAGGAAGACAACAGGAGCTTCAAGCCCCTTCGCTTTGTGAAGGTTCATGATTCGAACGACATCCTTTTTCCCGGGCTCTACGGACATCTCCTCCACTTCAATTTCTGAGTAGTATTCGTGCAGGCGATCAACCATCTCCCCAAAAGAAGTTATCCCTCTTGAGGCTTCCCAGAATGAGATCTCAAGGAATTTGAGGAGGTTCCCGGTGCGGCTTTCACCCATCTCCCGTGTCATTGTCAAAGGAACAATACCAAGTCGGTCCAGGATCTGTATGAATGCTGCTCCAGGGGGTTTCGTTCTCGCCCAGTGGTAGAACTCACGAAATTCAGCAAAAATGGCTTCGATCTGCTTCCTTGCTTCTTCGTCTTTACATTGATCTTTAGGGGCCAGGAAATAGAATGTTCCTCCTTCGCTTCGAAATCGATAGAGTAGATCGTCGCTCACACCATAAAAAGGACCTCTCAGGGTAGCGGCAAGGGCTACCTGGTCTTCCGGTTTGGCGATGGCTGCAAGCAGATTAAGGAGATGAAGGATTTCTTCGGACTCGTTAAAGGCTCCCCCTCCTGAGATTTCATAGGGGATGCCGCGGGCCTCAAGGGCCCTTGCATAGATGGGAAGGTGGGCCTTGTATCGCAACAGCACCATAAAATCCCCTGGTCCAGGTGAATCGTTTTTTCCGTCGGCCACCTCTTCTTCGGCTCGTATGATTTTGAAATTCCCCCTGAGTGCCCAGTCAATCCATAACGCGATCCTCTCGGCATCCTGCCTTGCAGCCTCCGCCTGGTTATTCCAGTACACTTTATTGATGGTGTTCCGTTTAATCCCGCCACCCTTCGTCTGTTTATAGGGTGATAGAGGTTCAAAGGCAGGCTGGTATTGGTCTCCCTTGACGGGAAGCTTCTTTTTAAAAATAGGATTAATCCAGTCACAAACGGATGCGAGGGACCGGAAATTGGTAGTGAGGGAAATGACAAGACCTCCTGAATCCTTGATGACCCTTTTTACTTCATTGTACGTGTCGATGTCTGCCCGTCTAAACCGAAAGATCGACTGCTTTGGGTCACCTACTATGAAAAGGTTGCCGGGCTTAACCTTCACTCTGTGCCACGATTTTTCCTCCGGGTCGTCTCCGGTCAGGTAAAGAATCACTTCTGCTTGAACAGGATCTGTATCCTGAAATTCGTCGATGAGGATATGGGTAAATCTCTCCTGAAAATATCGCCTGACCTCGGGGTTTCCCCTGAGAAGTAGCGCCGCTTCAAAGAGAAGGTCATGGAAATTCATTAAGGAGTTCTTCTCCCGAAATCTCCGGAAATAATCAACCACCGGGATGATCAGTTCCATGATGAAATAGTGACAATATTCCTGCCAGCGTTTCAGGGAAGGGGTAATAACCTCCTCTCTAAAACCATCAAATCGGGCTTGTTCTTCTTTGGCCACCTCTTTATCCGGCCATCTGTTTTGGGTTACTTTTGCAGATTTATTAAGACCAGTGATGACTTTAATGAAATTTTGGTCCCGGTTAAGATCGAGGTGTTTTATCTGCCGAAGTGCTTGTCTCAGGATGTCCTGTAAATCATCCCATCCTTTTTCAGGGACTGTTCCCGGTAATCCGGCCGCTGCATCGTTTAGGTACTTTCTCAAAAGCCTTTTCTCTTTGCCGAAATCCGGTAGATCGAGTTTCTTCCTGACCACCTCCACTTCCGGGAAAAGGGTTATATTCCGGTAAGTGTCCATTAATTCAGATGGATCGATCCCTAATTCCAAAACCGTTTCGAGTGCCGGGGTGCCGGTTCCCTGGAGCCCCTCAAGGTATTCAGACCAGCAACGGTCCTTGAGGATAGCATTCTCTTCCTCCTCGAGTTCTTTGAAATCGGGATCAAGCCTTGCTTCGATAGGTCGTTCCCTCAACAGCCTCGCACAGAAGGAATGAATCGTCCCTGAAAAGAGAAGCTCCATCTTTTGAAGGGCCGACTGATACCTTCCCTTCCTTAAAGCGTCTTTTTCCTTCCGAAGGGCCTCCTCAAGTCTGATCTGAAACCTGCCTTTCATTTCGGCAGCTGCCTTGCGGGTAAAGGTTACTGCAGCCATCCTATCTACGGTGCACTTGCCTTCACCGATCAGTGCCAGCATCCGGTTCACCAGGCTCATCGTCTTTCCCGAACCTGCGCCGGCCTCAACCAGCATGGAGGCATCCAGTTCCTGAACGATCATCTGACGAAACTTGATATCGTCCGGTTCACACATGGTCTTTCAGCCTGTTTATGGGTTTAAGCTTGGAATCCTTTTCAAGCTTTTCCTTGAAGCGTTTTACGGCCACACCAGGACCACCACAAATCCTGCCATAGTCACAGAAATTGCAGGGGTCCTTATCGGAAGCCGGAGGGAAAACACCCTTCCGGAGTAACTCAAAGAGATCCCTTAAAACCTCCGAGAGCTCCTCCCTCACAGGGTTGCTCCTTACGACCAGGAGGCCATGCCCTTTTGTTGTCGGGAAATAGTATCCCGAACGGACCACTCTCGTCTTTTTGTCATAATGTTTCCGGAGCAGGATTTCCGCCGCCATGGCATACAAGGCATGTTGAAGGTGTTTTCCATGGTTCAGGTAGCCCTGTTCCTGGTAACCCCATGTGCTCCCTGTCTTATAATCAAGGATCTCATACTCATGCTCTCCAGAGCGGTCAACACGATCGATCCGGCCACGGAGTAAAAATACCTCGTCGTCATTTAGTTTTATTTCGATGGGCCCTTTTGTCGATACTCCGTCATCCTGGCTCTCGGGAATTCCAAAGGAGAGTTCGAATAAGGATGGCTCCACGTTCTTACAGCGCTCTTCTTCATCCCTGAGAAAAATCTGAAGGGTCTGTTTGATCTCCCCCACTTCCCGGTTAAAGGTCAATTCGCTCGCAGGGGGGACCTCTTCCCTACAGCACTCGATCTCCTTCATGGCAATGTCTGTCATCAAATCAAGGTGTTTCTTTAAAGAAGGCCTCTCTCCTCTAGCTCTTAATTCCTCCATGAAACGGTGAAACACCTCGTGTAAGAGTTTTCCTCTCTGCAAGGGATCAAGCCAGCGGGCAAAATCTTTTTCCATCTCCTCCATGGCCTCAATGCCAAGTACATATCGTATAAAATATGCGTAAGGGCATTTAGCAAGATTCTCAAGCTGTGAACAGGAGAGTATCTTCTTCCGGTGAAAGGGGTCCATCTTGCCAGCCATGGAAGGGGCCCAGCCGTCATAGACACTAAATACATCAGCCTCTCGCTCCTTTTCCGCTACTTCTCCCGACAGAAGATTTGGGTAAGATTTATGAATCGAGTCTGATGTATAATGTTTCTCCTTTTGCCCCAACCACCATTCCCAATCATTCAGGTGGATTGAATCCGATTCCGGGATGAAGCCTGCCGGCTTTCCGAGAAATCTCGCCAGGGCGCCATAGTCTGCGTGGTGCTGACCGGTGATCAATCGATAAATACCAAGAAGTATGGATGAAGGGAAAAGCTCGCGATCCTCCTGCAGGTCCCGGCATGGATAGCTCAAGGTCAGTTTGCCCTGAAGTGAGCTTAACACCTTCGCAAGGGTATAAATCTTTTCATAAAGGATCTCGCCAGAGAGGACCATCTCGTTACCGAGCTGCTTACGTTCTATGTCGAGAACCACGGGGTCCTGTAACATGGCCCCAGGAAATTTGGTCTGATCGAGTCCCAGGATAAAAGTTTGGTCCCGGCCGCTATAACCGCCCGTAGAATAATGGGCTACGTGGATGCAACCAGGGCTTGGGGCCGAATGGCCTACGGAGACTCCTTCGATCATCTCCTGCAGCCACTGAGCGGCTTTAGGTCCAGTCCTCGAAAGTGATGGAGATTGTATCAGCGATTCGAGGATATCTCTCAGCTTTGATTTTGCCATCCCGTCCGATTCACTCGCCGTCCGGCAAAATCTGTTCAGGAAATCGAGGCCACCCGAAAAAAGCTCTCTTGTTGTGACAGTCCCAGCCTGGGCCGTTACAGGAACAGTCCCGATGATCTCTTTCACGAACTGGGCCACCCCCTCGACTATTGAGGCTGTTTTCTCTGCTTGAAGTGCTTTATCTTCCTCTCCTTCTTCTCTCTTTTCTTCAGCCTTCAATCGGTAACTTTCTGAAAGGGCCTTTAACCTTTTTGAGTACCGTTCACGGCCCCAGCCAATTGAAGCCTCTCTGATAATGGCTGAGGCTTTTGATGGAGATGGTTTTCCCCCTTCTATCTCAAGGCCATCTATATTAAGGTAGCCTCCGGAGAAAAGACGGATTAAGTAGCTAGCAGGGAAATCCTCTGCCTGCCAGTTGAGATAGTAAGTGAGGGCTCTACCTGGCCGGGTGAAAGTTATCGGGATGCCCGAGGAAAATGTGACAGGAACATTTAGAGAGGCTGCAATCTCGTAAATCATAGAAACGTAGGGTTCGAGACTGGTTACCAGAATCTCAACCTGGTCGAGTGGTATTTTTCCCCTGAAGATACGCCGGAAGACTTCCCTAATTTCGTTCGATTCGCCAAGGGCATGAAACAAAGAGACGGTACCGTCCTGAATAGGTCCAGGCGATTTTTCCGAATTAAAAAGCCATGGCATCAGTTCAATATCTCTTGAAGGATTTGGTATATCCCTCTTAGACGGGGAAGGGGGTTCGAAGAATCTGACCGGTAATCTTGACTCTACGGGAAGGTCGTGTTGAATAACGATCAGTTTTTTCCCAGCCAGAAACCGAATCAGGTCCTTTTCAAGCTTCGAAAGTGGGAAATCGGAGAGGACTATCACCAACCTGCCGTCTTCGGGCTGTTTTTCTTTCTCAAGTTTCCTAAAGGCTTTCTGGATAAGGCCGGCATGGTCAATCAGTTTGTTCTCTTTTAGAAAACGATTGTAAGCTTTATGAAGCCAGCTCCTTTCCTTTTCCTGCAACAATAAAAGCACCCGGATTAATGTTTCCCTCATTGAATCCCTCCATTGTCATTTCGTGCAGGGCATTTGCCAGACATTTGAGGATTCCTGGTATCTCTTCAGCACCATTAAAGTAGCGATCTCTTTCAGGCAAATCAGATTCCCTGTATATCTTTTCGACGATGAGATTTTTCTCATGTGACCCGATTAAACGGATTCCTTCCTCTCCAATCTCCAGGGCCAACAACTCCTGTGCATAACCGGCGATGGTTGTTACCCTCAGATTGATCCAGGAGATTCCAGACTTTGAGAGATATTCACCGATTTGATGACCAATGGAATAGGAAGGTACAAAGAGCAGTTTTTCTATAAGGGGATTGGCTCTTATGATTTCAGAAAGACATCTAATTGTTTGATTCACTCAAAGACCTCTTGCGAAATTGGAGTTTGAACAGGCCAACTTTTTTGTGGATGACAACAGTATGCCCTCTGCGATTTTAACGTTAAAATTGGCGTTCTAAGCCTGAAATCAGCCTCTTTTCCTTAGAAATGACTAATGCGATCAAACAGTTAACTTGGTCCGACCCCAGAGCCCCCTCTCACTGATACGGCAACGGCTCAAGCTGCCCTGTATAATAATCCAAGTTGATGTCTCAATGGCTAACGGGTAAGATAAGGACCAAACTGTTACCAGGAGCAATATAGGACGTCCCCCTCGTCCATCCCTTTGACCTAAGAAGACCCTTACCAACCTCTATGCCTGCAGCATTTCGTTCAATTTTGCTTCCCATTCATCTTCAGCGAGCACTTCGAATCGCATCACCTTGTCCTTCATTGCAGGGCCCAGTTCATTCCATGTTCTTGACTTGGCCTCCTTGTTGCACAACGAAAACATTTTCCGTTTATAATTCGTATCCTGGCTTCCCATCAAATGAAGACCCTTGGTCTCAACTACATATACCTGCTCATAATCGTTCTCATTTTCTGAAGAGGTTGAAGTAAATATGAAGTCAGGATAGATTTTATGCTTTCGCCAGCCCTGAATGGCATAGTCATGCCTGGATCGATTCCTGTACCAGAAAAAAAGCCGCTTCTGCCCTTCAAGATACCATGCCACCGCCTTTTCGGTTTCATTGAACTCATCCTCGGGAACGAATTCAAAAAGGCTCAATTGGAGTGGCCGGCCATCCTTGCGATTCAGTGTCTTAGCCGCAGGTTTGACTTTGATTGATTTCGGAAAGGTAAAATCGAATTTTTCTCCGATCACAAGGAATCTCATTCGGCCTGAAGCAAGCATTTGCCTGAAAATGTTCTCGGATAACCGGTCTTTTTCCCGTTCAAGCTGTTTTCGTAACTCCTCTATAATAAATACAAAATTGTTGGCAATCATCTTATGATCATATTTTTCTGCCAGATGTATAAGCGTCGCCTGAGCAAATTCATGGGCCATCCATGGATTTGGCACAATATCGCAGATCTGGCGGGTCATAAAAACCGGATCGACGCGAATGCCGCCTTCCTTCAGCTTTATCACCTCTTTCTCCTCAATTACTTTTTTGATGTCTTCTGAAAGCGTGGCAATATGCTCAATATCCTTTTCCTCAGACATGGAAAGTGTAAGCGAACGGACGGGCTCAAGGTCAACATAATCCCAGGGTATTTGGGCTGCAATGTCCATCTCGTAATTGACGGGTTTCCAACTCCTGTTGCGCTGTACCATAAAGACCGGCAGAATAGCACTGCTTGCCGATTTTTTGAAGCGATCCCGGATTTTTATTAAACGATCCGGCTGCTCTCCGGCTTCTTCCAGGTCGGTAACAATTTGGCTTTTCAGGTCTCCAAGACCTTCCCTGCTAAAGCCATCTCTTATGCTCGTCAGCAGTGCATTTGCGCTCTGTTTAAAACAAAACACATAACTTTCATCAAGCTCTACGATCCGCGTCTTACGGGCACCGGGCTGGCGAAGTATACGTCCCACAAGTTGTGTCAGGGCATTCTTAGAAGCAGGATTTGTCAGGATGACAAGGACATAGGCAAACGCACAGTCCCAGCCCTCCTGTAATGCCTGTTTTGTAATGATATAACGAATTTTACAGTCCCGGCCCATCAAACCGCCGACATCATCAACCTCTTTCAGTTCGTCCTTTTCGCTTGTCTTGACAGCCACCTCTTCAGCGGGAATCCCAACCGTCTTTATGAGATGTTCCCGGATGTCTTCGGAATGGATATAACGGGTTCCCCTCTGTTCCTTACCCGTCCTTTCAGCCTGAATAACACAGATTGGGCGAATGTTGACGCCGGAGTTGGCTTCATACTCCCGGGCCTTTTGCTCAAGGACATTTCTTTTATTCACGCCCGCCAGCAAAGTGTCTTTCCAGTCCGGGCTCACCTTGTTGACCACATGAAGATCAAGCTTGATCATCTCCTCGCGATGAAGCTCCCTGCCGGATATGTCAACCAGGATGTTGCTTTTTTGGGAAGGCGTGGCGGAGAGTTCCACAATCATGCAGGAATTGAAGCCGCGCAACGTATTTTGCGCGCCCTCGCTATAGGCCTTATGGCCTTCATCCAGAATGATAATCGGTGACAGAGTCCGAAGCGTATTTCCCAGTGAGGTCTTGATCTGTTTACCCCAAAACCCCTTTTCCTGGTGATAAGTATCCAGATTAGGAATATTTTGAAGAACCTTTTCCTGGTTCTTCACATCATCCTCGGCCGGGAAAAAGTCCTGAAAACCTCCACTGTCCTTAAAAACTTTCAGGGTCTCTTTAGTCTGGCGATTTGCGGAAGGCAGCATGAGCATCAAAACCACAAGGTTTTCCTCAACATCCAGCGGGGAAAATCGGTCTGTTTTTTCAAGGATAACAGTACGCCCTCCACTGGCAAGATCCAGATGCTGACGATAGGGATGATCCCGGTCTTTCAGGCTTTGTATTGTCTGCCGGTATATCTGTGTTGTAGGCACTATCCAAAGGACAAGCCCTGTCCTTTCCTTGCGATAGACCATGTTGACCAGGTCAATCATTTTGACCGCAAGAAGAGTCTTGCCGCCGCCGGTGGGTATTTTGAGGCAAAAATTAGGCAACGGCTCGCCGATACCGTTTTTACGGGGCATGTAGCTCCGCCCTGTCCCCGCCTTTTCCCACGCCTTGGCCGGGAAATCTATTTCAGCCTCAAGGATTTGTTCAGCCTTTTTTCGCCAATCGGCTAAAAGCTCGAAATAGGACTTTATCTCTGATAAGGTTCGTATTTGGTATTCTTTAAGCTCCATATGTCACCGCGCAAGTTCATAAATTTCAAAAGGAAGCTGCGCGAAATCAATCCGCAGTTCGTCTAAATGGGCTTGATCCAGGTATTTTGTCGGCGCAAAGACCAGCCGTCTTTTTTCTCCAGGCTTTCCAATGGATTTGGCACGCTCAAGAGTCAAGGCGATGTTTTTCAGCTTTTCAATATCCGGCTCGTAGAAAAGATAGACCTTGTAATTCCTGCTCTCACCGACAAAGTTCTTCTTTTCGTTCATGGCCTTTTGATCAAATTCCTCGCCTGTAGCCGTGTAAAAGATATACCGGGCCAGTTCTTCGTATGTCGGCAACCCATCTCCTGAAAGGATGCTCTCAAGTTCTATGGCTTTTCCCAGTTCAAAATAGCTGAATGTCCCGCCAAGCCCATTTTTGAGATTCTCATCCTTCGCCTTTGGCACGCCCCTGATAACCCGCCGCACACGCTCCGCAGTAATTTTGTCCGCATAATCTTCACATTCAATGAGGATGAATTTGCGATTGCCGCCGTCTTCATTGTTGAGGGCAAGTACGGCATGGGCGGTTGTACCTGAGCCGGAAAATGAATCAAGGATGATGGAGTCTTTATCTGTGGAAAGTTGAAGCATCCGTTTAATTAACCGCACGGGTTTTGGCGTTTCAAACCCAAAAGTTACTGCGTCACTAAAGATATTGTTAAAGCCCTGTTGCGCTTCCTGATTATCGCCGACCTCTTCACGCAACCAAAGAGTTACAGGAACAATTCCTTGCTGGACTTCAGAAAGGAATCGCTTGATCGATGGGACATTGTTGCCGCCTTTGCCAAACCAAATTCTGTTATCTTTAATTAATTCATGGAATCTTCCCTTGCTAACACGCCAACATTTTTCTTTAGGCGGCAATATTTTCCTACCGGAAGGAGTGCTTATTTCATAATCGTAAGCAGCAGAATATGTTTTTACATCCAGTCCACTAACTTTCCAACGTCCTCTTGGATCATTGTCAGGGTTTTTGTAGCGACTATCCTGTAATTCAGTGCGTGGTAAAAGATTCCGCGTCCAAAGATTGAGGTTTCTTGCATATAAAACTACAAAGTCATGCATGTCTGATAAATATTTTGCATCATTGCTGGGGGAATATTTCTTCTGCCAAATAATATTTGTAACGGAATTCTCCTCACCAAATATCTCATCCATCAACATCCTAAGATGGTGCTGCTCGTTGTCGTCAATCGAGACAAAAATCACCCCATCCTCCCTCAACAATTCCCGCAACAGCTTCAACCGCGGCATCATCATACAGAGCCATTTGTCGTGACGGGTGAGGTCCTCGCGGTCAACCACCTTGCCAAGCCATTCCTGCATCATGGGGGAATTGACATTGTCGTTGTAAGCCCATTTCTCGTTGCCGGTGTTGTAAGGCGGATCAATATAGATGCATTTGATTTTACCGGCATAGAGGGGAAGCAACGCCTTGAGGGCCTTCAGGTTGTCCCCGTGGATGATAAGATTGTCATGCAGGCTGAGCTTATCCGTCAGGCTCTTATCCTTTTTCGGAATCAGCTCGTGATATTTTACGAGCAGATGGTGATTCTGAACAAACGATTTACCTTTAAACTGGATTTGTGCCATAGCATATCTCCATTTTGGGGATCCATCCCTTATTTACTCACCAACCCAATGGGGGTTGTTTTTCCGCTTTTCTTCATGGCGGTAATCTCGGACTTTTGAATTCTTTTTCTTCTTTGCCATTTCTTCTGGAGATGGGGGAGATAACGTAGGTTCAAATCCAACTTCATCCCATCCTACCGAAATAATTAAGACATCATCTCCCTTCACCCTTCAATTTCTCCGGGGTGCTCTGCTGAAGCCACAACTTGCCCCGGCAGAGAAATCCATTCGCTGTTGGCCGGGATGTCGCCTCCCATTCGGCTTTTGAATGTCTCGAACCTTTCCCATGGAGGCTCCACATACATTTTTCCAACCTATCCTGCGCCATTTCTTAAAAACTCCTTTTAATTCGTCAAGATCTCTTGCCGCAATAAGCTCTTTCTGAGTAGCTCTTAAATCTTCAATAGGGCAATTGCTGGTATTTAAACTCCTTACAACTATTTTTAAAAAATAAAAGCCCATTCCCTTTAAGAGAATAGGCTTTTAGGAAGATTTATTAAATAATTTCTTCATCGTCCCCCCATCCTGATTTGCACTACATATACCAAAAACAGAAAATTATTACAATCCCTGAACATTAACGTGAACCGTGGGGCGTAAGGCGAAAGGGGTACTCGCATAGCACATAGACGAAAGTGACCGTGACAAGTGCCCTTTCCATGCCATGGGAAAATAATTAACCATTATCGAGATCTCATTCCACCTTGATTTTCCCATCCTCTTGAACCCTTAAGGTTTGCCATTCGTAGTTTTCACGCTCTACAACTTTTTCAATGCTTTTCTGAAGGGCTCGATGATCCGTTCCTTTTTCCTCCCTATCGAGAAGTATTATATTCTTAATTGGCTCCGGGGCTTTCATTCCATTGAAGACAATGTAATCAATAGGATGAAATATAACCTTTGCATCATCCGGGTTGAGTTTCCGTGGCGTAAAAATTGGATCAATTTTCTTTACGACCAGTTGAGCACGCTTGCGTCCTTTTTCTTGAGCCTTCCTTTGCAGTTCTTTTTTCTTTTCCTCAAGCTTCTCTTCAGCTTCATCTAGCCTATCCTTTTCGAGAGTGATTTTATCCTTCCAATCTGGAACAGGTTTCTTTTTAAAAATCTTACATTCGCTGAGTCGAAAGAAATCCTCGCACTTTGGACAGATTCCGAAAATTTGGCGCTGTAAAGCGAAGAACTTGACCACATCAGATTTCATTGTTTCGCCCCCTTATTATAAGTTTCCCAAACAACCTGTTTCCCCTCAACAAGCTTGCGGATTTCCTTTTCCTTTTTTGTAAGATTGGCTCTTCCTGTCTTAATCTCAGTAAATAGGATTTTACTTACAGAGTTTTTCTTGTTCAACCCTTCAAAGATGATGTAATCAATGGGTTCAAAAAGAGATCGACAATCGTTATGGTTAAAGGGAAAACTTTTCATGGAGGGGGCGAGGCGTTCCAGAATGAAACCAATATTAATAGTTGTTGTGGCTGTCTCGGACCTCCGGGATATCGCCTTTCGTTCTTCCCGAATTTCTTTCTCCCGGATCTTACATTCTTGGATCTTCTGTTGGTAAAGTTTTTCTGCCTCAGGTGAAAAATCATCAAGGTAGAACAATCCAGCATCCTTCAACAAAATTGGTTCCCCACAACATGGGCACTCCGCATAAAAGTTGTTTTCTTCCAATGTCCGGATAATTTCTTTTGCTTCTTTTGTAAGATTCATTCCTCTACTCCTTTAGATAACCAAATCTCAAATTAGCTTCAGCGCTTCTTCAAGAACTCTTAAATCCCGCTTGATGCCTATCGGATTCGTCGTTTCCGAAATGAGCACCTTAAGAAAAGGGGACGTAGGTTCTAAAACAACTTAAGTCCGAGGGACCAGGTTGAATTCTTCGACTTATTCTTTCCTTTCAGAAATCTCATCCGCCCTCACCTTTCAATTGTTCTGGGGGACTCTCCTAGAGCCAAAGCTTAATGGCATAGTGCAAAGGAAATGAAACATAGCGTAAATGTGTCATTGGTGCATCATCTATCAGAAATACAAAAAAAGTTTAATGATTAAAGATTCTATCTATTTTCTTCCTCT
>Ga0315275_10004054_pt1 | contig 13638 bp, 12 predicted proteins | sample YL17G03_0_MG_FD_205557 | JGI IMG/M metagenome (GOLD analysis project Ga0315275, IMG submission 205557) | Sediment microbial communities from Yellowstone Lake, YNP, Wyoming, USA - YL17G03_0 | ecosystem: Environmental > Aquatic > Freshwater > Lake > Sediment | place: USA: Wyoming | collected... | reverse complement strand
TTCCAGGATTACAGGGATGTTGACGAGAAATTTGACCGTATAATTTCACTTGGCATGTTTGAACACGTTGGGTACAAAAACTACAGGGCCTACATGGAAGTTGCTGAACGCAACTTAAAAGAGAGGGGCCTTTTTTTACTGCACACCATAGGCGGGAACGAGTCATTAACAATAGTTGACCCCTGGCTCGAAAAATATATTTTCCCGAACAGCTTGATACCTTCCATAAAACAGATCAGCGCCGCCATGGAGGGGTTATTTGTGATGGAAGACTGGCATAATTTTGGTCCGGACTATGATAAAACGCTTATGGCCTGGTTTGCGAATTACGACAGAAACTGGCCGCAATTTAAACAACAATTTGATGAACGCTTTTACCGGATGTGGAAATATTATCTGCTGATATGTGCGGGCAGTTTCCGATCGCGATCGAACCAGCTTTGGCAGATAATTCTTTCAAAAGGCGACAGGAAAGAAGCCTATCAATCTATCCGTTAAGAAGATCTGAAAAAACCGAAGGGTTTGTATTTTAAACCCCCGGGGCCCCCAAAAAATGGGAAGCGACCGGTGGGAGAACTGAGCGAGTGAATACCTTAAAGGGAATGTTCCACAAGGGGCTGGCTAAAATCGCTTGTAATAACTTCGTTATTCCGGCGCGATTTTCCCTTCGCTTCGGCTACGCGTGCCGCTAGGCCTTCACTCAGGTCGCCATCCTCACATGTAGATTGGCGGAACGGACGGGACTCGAACCCGCGACCTCCACAGTGACAGTGTGGCGTTCTAACCAGCTGAACTACCGCTCCACATGTCCGCCTTTCCCGCAACAGCGGGATCCTGAAATAGAAAAGTCTGAAAACTGCTTGCCAATAATAATGAAGGCACGCCTTTTTTGCAAGCCGCTGGCGGGAACAGAGGAAGGCATCTCGACACCGGCGGCGCCCGGGAGTATATAAGGAATTGACTCATGACACCTGACTATGCGCATCGGAATTGACTGCAGGATGTACTCTTCCCGCTTCACCGGCATTGGGCGGTACGTGTACGAACTGACTCATAATCTTTTCGAGATTGACCGTAAAAACGAATACGTCCTTTTTTTCAATGAACCGGAATATTCACTTTTTACCGAACCCGGGCCGAATGTAAAAAAAAGACTCGTAAACGCGCCGCACTATTCTTTTTCGGAACAAATAAAATTCCTTCGGAAAATCAACCGGGAACATCTTGATGTAATGCACTTCACCCATTTCAACCGCCCGATCTTTTATAACCATCCATCCATTGTGACCATCCATGACCTCACGCTTTCTTTTTACCCTGGCAAGAAATTAACTTCCCCATGGCACCGTTTCGCTTACCATCTCGCAATCAGGACGGCAGTTAAAAAAGCAAAAAAAATCATTGCGGTTTCCGAAAACACCAAAAAGGACCTCCAAAACCTTTTTAAGATTAAGGAAGAAAAAATCAATGTCATTTATGAGGGAGTGAACAGCCAATTCCGGGTACTCCAGGATAAGGCGATAGTGGAAAATATCCGTAAAAAGTACAAACTCGAAAAACCATACCTTCTATACACAGGCGTCTGGCGCAGCCACAAAAACCTGCCGAACCTGATCAAAGCCTTCAATGTCCTGAAAACAGATTACGGCTTTGACGGTTACCTGGTAATTACCGGACGCAAAGACCCGGTTTACGCGCCCGATATTGAAAACGAAACATTATCGCTTGAACTTGGAAACGATATTATTTTTACAGGGCTTGTCGATGACAGCGACCTCATTGCCTTATACAACGGATCACTGGCTTACGTGTTCCCTTCATTCTATGAAGGGTTCGGGTTGCCGCCGCTGGAGGCCATGCAATGCGGAGTCCCGGTTGTGGCATCAAACACTTCATCTGTCCCGGAAGTCTGTGGTGATGGAAACGCGGTTTTCTTTGACCCCAACAGCCCCGAGGACATGGCCATAAACATTTTTGAGGTCATCAGCCAGAAATCCTTACGCCAGAAACTGATCACGCGCGGGCTCCAGAGAGCGCGGCAGTTTTCATGGTCTAAAATGGCGGAAGCAACATTAAAACTATATACTGAAGTTAAAAGTTAATACCCATATATGTTCGACCCTATCCAGAAATTCCTTCCAAAAGCGGCAGCGCAATATAACTTTTCCCAGCAACTCCAGGCCATTAAAATCTGCGAGGAATACCGCAGGATTGCACGCAAAATACTGCCGCCGGAAGCGGCAGGCCAGGCTTTTCCAAAATCATACAGCCGAAACACGCTGACTATAGGCGTGCTGAATTCAGTTTTAGCGCACCAGGTTGCCATCCAGAAACACCTGATCATGGAAGAAATTAACGGGAAATACGGCATGAACACGGTTAAGAACCTGAAAATCGAGATGACCGAAAAACTTCCCGACTCATTTGAGAAATCTTGACATTCGCCGTTTCTACGCTACACTGATACCGCTTTAGGCAATGCCAAAGGCTATTTAGAGGCCTTTTTACCAACCCTATCCCTTAACATCTTAAAGCTTGTGTTACGAATCAGACTCAGCCGGACAGGCCGCACGAAACAGGAATCATTTCGCGTAATCATCGCAGAACACGCCAGGCCGGTGAAAGGCAAATTCATTGAAGTGCTCGGCCACTACCAGCCCTCAAAAAGCCCAAAAACCTTAACGGTCAAAAAAGACCGCATCGAATATTGGATCAGTAAAGGGGCACAGCCATCCAGCACGGTCGCAGGACTTTTGAAAAAGAACGGCTTTAACAACATGGAGAAATATATCGCGGTAAGGCCAGCCAATATCAAAAAGAAGAGTGAACAGGCCAAGAAAGCCCCTGCAGCTGAAAAAAAGGAAGCAGCTCCGGCCGCCAAATAAAGGCATAAATTCCGGGAACTAATAGCAACCCGGGATACAATCATATGCCTCTTCCTTCGCCATGCGGCTTGGGATATACTGTCACAGGCAAATCTTTAATTCCTAATTTTCACCGTTTGCTATGGATGATATGAAAGATTTTTCCCAGGGCCCGGACAGGGATTTTGTCGAATATATCGTCAAACAAATTGTCGGGTACCCGGACGATGTGGAAGTGGCCCGGAACGTTGATGAAATGGGTGTCCTCATAACCTTGAAAGTCAACAAGGATGACATGGGTAAAATTATCGGAAAGAACGGCCAGACGGCAAAATCTCTTCGCATTCTTCTCCGTGTCATCGGCTCAAAAAACAATGCCCGCGTCAACCTGAAGATTGTCGAACCCGATGGAACAGAGGTACAATCTGAACAATAAGTCACAAACAACGGTCCAATTCATAAAAATTAATCCCTAAAACAATGGCAGACGTAAACCCGAATTCCATCATTGGAGCAGCGCAAAGGTACGATATTGTGGAAATCATCAATAAAGGCATTGCGTACGCCATTATCCTTGCGGGCCTCCTCTCGGTCGTATTTATTTTTATCGGAGGCATTTCCTTTATTCTTTCCGGCGGGCAGGAAGATAAGATCAAACAGGCCGTCAGTACGATCCGTTACGCCATCATCGGCCTCATCATCACAATACTTGCAGTCGTGATCGTCGGTGCCGTTGGAAGGGTCATCGGCCTCGACATTATCAAATACATCAATTTCAGCGACATTATCTCAAATATCAGTAGCCTGAATCCAAGCAGCGGAACAAGCCATACGCTGAATTAGTATCGGCACTCTGCTATATAAGGACTTTAGCGGACTTTAAGGATACTCCGGATAATATGCTGCCAGTCATAAGGAAAATGGTGGGTTTCGCATGCGCGGACAATGGCGGCAAAAATATCCCAGGGATTAAAAGAATTGTAAGTAAAACTATTGCCGGTCTCTTCATTAGGGTGGTAATTCATCAGGAGTGGCGATTTGGAATATGCAACAGGAACAACTCCTTTCTGGAAAAGGGCCTGGAGAGTGGATTGTTTCTCTTCAAACACCAGGGCGGCATCAGCGGCCGTGAGCCACTTTCCGATCTTTGGGGCGTTGCGACCGTTTTCAGGATTGATCCAGGTAATTTTCCCCTGGGGGTGGCGTGAATGGTCAGCCGGTTGCGTTTCACTTACGACAATGACATGAAGCGGCAATACAAGAAAACCCTCAAGCAGTTTAAATACTAAATCAAGACTATTCTTGTCCGGCTTGGTAAAAACCATGAGGAGCAGAGTGTTAGCTCTGTCATGGGGCCAGCATTCCTGAAAAAGCTTTTCCCTGGCTTTCTTTTTTTCTTCGAGCAACTTGGCAAGTTCGCTTCGTCCCATGGTGTGGGTGCAAATCCTTAAATATTTATTTCTCACTATTATAGCAAAAAACGGCCCGGAATGCTATCCTGCGGGAGCTATGAAAAAGCTGATTCTTATTGACGGAAATGCCATTTTCCATCGCGCCTTCCATGCCTTGCCGCTTTTTAAGACGGCCAAAGGGGAGTATACCAACGCGGTTTATGGCTTCCTGAGGATGTTTATCGAGATTATGCGGCGGGAAAAGCCTGATTACGTGGCTGTGGCTTTTGACCGTGCCGCGCCCACTTTCCGCCATGAGCAGTATGAGGAATACAAGGCCAACCGCCCTCCCCCGCCGGAACAGCTCTACCCGCAGCTTCCGTGCCTAAAGGAAGCCCTGGAGGTATTCAACGTCCCGGTTTTTGAAATGGACGGCTACGAAGCTGACGACATCATCGGGACAATTACACAAAAAGCAGAGATGCAGCCGGACGTCAAAACAATCATCGTAACCGGGGACCGTGACGCACTTCAGCTGGTGACGGCAAAAACCCATGTCATGGCCCCGCTCAGGGGCATCAGTGAGGTGATTGAATACACACCTGATAAAGTGAAAGAGAAAACAGGCCTTGATCCAGAGCAAATCGTTGACTACAAGGCGCTCAAGGGTGACCCCTCCGATAACATAAAAGGCATTTCCGGCATCGGTGAAAAGCAGGCGGTCATGCTCCTGCAGAAATACCACGACCTTGAAAATATCTACCGCCACCTGGATGAACTCACCGAAGCTCAGCGCAAGAAATTTGAAACCGGGAAAGAGGATGCCATTTTCAGCAAAAAACTGGCCACGATTGTACAGGATGTTCCGATCAAAATTGACCTTGAAAATTGCCATCCAAAAAAAGCGCAATATAAAAAGGTAAAAGAACTCTTTGACCGCCTGGAATTCAAGACACTTCTCAAACAAATTGAAAGTTTAAAGGACTTCATTGAACCGGACGAAGCCGCCCAGCAAAGCCTTTTCTAAGCCAAAACCCCTGTACAAAAATTGAGTTCAAAGCCCTTCAGTAAGCCATTTCCTTGAACAAATTCTGTTGTCAACGGAGTGTTTTTGCTCTACACTCCTATCTGCTTTTTAATAATGTCCCCAAATGGCCAAATTGCGCATCATTGCAAGCCTTGATATTGGGAGTTCAAAAATCAGAACCGTGGTAGGGCACATGGAAGAAAAAGCCCAGATACCAAACATCATCGGCGTCGGCATTGCACCTTCAACGGGCATGCGCAAGGGCGCCATCATTGACGTGGAAGAAACCATCAACTCTATTTCGGCGTCCCTTGAGGATGCTGAAAGAATGGCCGGCGAACCGATTAACCACGTGTTCCTCGGCATCGGAGGGACCCATATCGAATCCATCAATTCCAAAGGCGTAATTGCGGTTTCCCATGCCGGAAACGAAATCACCGAAGACGACGTTGACCGCGTTCTGGAAGCGGCGCAGGCTGTTTCCATTCCAAGCAACCGCCGCATCCTGCGCATCATCCCGAAGTCATTTATTGTCGATGAACAGAAAGGCATCAAGTATCCGGTGGGCATGACAGGCATCCGCCTTGAAGTGGAAGCCCACATCATTACCGGTCTCGTTCCTGCCGTGAAAAATATTGAAAAATGCGTGCTCCAGGCTGGCGTGGATATTGATGACATCATCCCGTCCTGTCTTGCCAGCGCCGAAGCGGTTTTAAGCAAGCGGCAAAAAGAACTCGGAGTAGTCGTGGTGGATGTCGGCAGCGGCGGAAGCTCCATCTGCGTTTTTGAAGAAGGGACGACACTCCATACCGCTGTGCTTCCGGTAGGCGGCGAAAACGTAACCAACGATATCGCCATCGGGCTGCGCACATCCATTGATACGGCGGAAAAAATCAAAATCGAATATGGAACATGTTTACCTGCAGATGTCAGTGAACGCGAAGTCATTGACCTTTCGCTCATGAGTAAAATCGACACCCAGAAAGTTTCAAAAAAATTAATGGCAGAAATTATTGAGGCGCGTTATCATGAAATCTTCGTGCTTGTGAAAGACGAACTCGCCAAGATCCACCGCGACGGCATGTTGCCGGCCGGCGTTGTTCTTACCGGTGCCAGCGTCAAAATGCCAGGCACCATTGATCTTGCGCGTGAAACCCTGAACCTGCCGGTACAAATCGGATTCCCGCAGAATTTTGATGGCGTCGTGGACAAAATTGATGACCCGGCCTACGCCACGGCCATCGGTCTTATTTTATGGGGAAGCCGCCTTGAAAACCGCTCATATGGCTTCTCGCTGAAAGGATTAAGCTTGCGGAAAGCTGTCGGCAGTATAAAGGACTGGGTCAAAGGCTTGTTTCCTTGAACCGCCGGCATTCGGGTCCCGCTCAGCATTGGATAAGATAATCTTATTGACAAAGTATCAAAAAACGTATAACAATTCTATCCTTTGTTAATTATTAATTGAAACTTTATATGGCAACTCCCCACCAGCACAAAGATAACCTGCGCAACCTTTTTTCAGGAGGATCCCAGCTTGGGAAGAAAACATTGGAAATCGTGCCGGAAATGACACCGGTTGCCTCTATTAAAGTTATCGGAATCGGGGGCGGCGGTGGAAATGCCATTGACCGCATGATCAAGGCCAACCTGCGCGGAATAGAATTTATTTCCGTAAATACCGACGCACAGGCACTATATCATTCGGAAGCGCCGGTAAAGATTAACGTAGGCAAGGCAACAACCCGCGGATTGGGAGCCGGGAGCAACCCGGACATCGGCCGCCAGGCTGCCGAAGAGAATGCAGAGGAATTACGCCAGGCCCTTGAAGGAGCCGACATGGTATTCATCACCTGCGGCATGGGTGGCGGCACCGGCACCGGGGGCGCTCCGGTTATTGCTGAAATCGCCAAGGAAATGGGAATATTAACAGTAGCAGTAGTAACCAAACCTTTCTCATTTGAAGGCCACCGCCGGCGCCAGCAGGCAGATGACGGTCTGGAAAACCTCAAGAGCAAGGTTGATACTTTAATTACCATCCCGAACGACAAAATCCTTTCCATCATCGATAAGAAAACCCCGATCACCGAAGCCTTCACCGTGGTTGACGATGTATTACGCCAGGGTGTTCAGGGCATTGCCGACCTCATCACCGTCCACGGCATGATCAACGTTGACTTTGCCGACGTGAAAACCGTCATGGAAAACGCCGGTTCCGCCCTTATGGGCATCGGTTACGGCACCGGTGAAAACCGCGCCATCGAAGCCGCCAAAGCCGCCATTGAAAGCCCGCTTCTGGAACTCTCCATTGACGGGGCCAAGGGTGTTCTGTTCAACATAACCGGCGGCAATGACCTCAGCATGTTCGAGGTTGACGAAGCAGCCCGCATCATCACCGAAGCCGCTGATCCGGAAGCCAACATCATTTTTGGCGCCGTCATCAATGATTCCTACACCGGCGAAATAAAAATCACCGTGGTCGCGACCGGCTTTGACGACACCCCGCATGAGCGTCCAAGCATCCTGCGCCAGCACATGTCACTCAGCCAAAATGCGTCAGGCGGCTCATCCAATGTGGCATCGCAGGCCAGCAAAGCCAACGAAAACGAACTCGACATCCCGGCGTTCATCAGAAAGAAGATGAACTAAACCCCCGCCAAACATTGGGCGTGTGCCTATAATCGGGCAAAAAAGATTTTTCAAAAGCTACAAAAAAGAGACCCATCCGGAGGGTCTCTTTCCAAAATATATTGAAGATGTTGTACTTAGCCTAACCAACTTTTTTCTTGACCTCGCCGGTTGGGGCGGCGGCAACAGCAGTAGCAGGTGCCTTCTCCCTTTCTAGCTGAGCCACTGTTATAGCATAAGAATCTTTTGCATCGTCAAATTTGCCGGCACGAAAAAGATTATCACCATTTACTAATCGTGTTTGTGCTGTAGCGTCCCCCTTTTCCTTAAACGGAGTTAACTGATTTCTCGCGAGTAATGCCGTGCTAGCTTGACGATATATATTTTCAAGTTGCTTATAATTATTTTTTGCCTGATCAAAATTGGTACTTTCTAATCGTCGCGCATCAACAAAAAGCTGCTCAGGTTTGCCTTCCGAAAATTGTACAAGCAAAGTTTTATCACCCTGGGCTTCACGCCTCAACAACTGCAAGGTAGCCAACGCAGAAGTTTTTGCCATCACCATGTCGAATTTTGCCTGGGCACCAGCCTCCCATTTTTTATCTTTACCTTTTTGCGCAAGTTCAAGATTGCTGGTTGCACCATCAATATTCATTGCCAAAGCTTTACCTTCAGGTGTATCTCCAATGGTTTTTGCAACGATAAACTTATTAATATCATTAATAAATGCTTGTGTTGGAACACGGAATTCATCTCTCCGCTCATCCTTTACACCTTCAAATCTAGCTGACATAAGACTTTCCCATTTTGCCCGTATCGCATCAAAGTCATTCAATTGCGTTTGTAAATCTCTTGAATCTTTACCATTTCGTGCATCAGCAAGTTTTTTCCCGTCTGCATTAAAAGTATCAAAATAATAGTGATCAATAGCACTCCTCGTGTTATTAATCATGTCGTCTACCTGAAGTGCAACCATGTCACTCTTAACAGCCTCTGAATTAGTTTCCCTTCCCAATTTTTGGAGGCTTATAAGTTCTTTTTGATCTGCAAGAACCTTCTGATAATCATCAACCTTACCGATAACGAAAGGAGCTTTGTATCTGTCTGATATACTTTTTTGTATTTGCAAAAGTTCTGTTCTTTTCTTTGCGTAATTATAAAGGCTCTGAATACGATCTTTATTAGCCTCAATTTTTACCAGCGCTTCATTGTATTTTTCATTTATTACATTTAAACTTTTTATATCTTCTTCCGTAGTTTGAGGCATATCCCTGGTTACTTTTTGTCTATCTTCTTCCAGGGATTTTTTTGCTGCCCGGGACAAATCATCAACATTTTGATATGCCCAGGTTTTTATAACATCTTTTTCTACTTTCTCAACTATTGCTTCGGTTTTGGGCGTTTCGGGCCCGCTCCTAAAAACAAGCCTCGATGGGAAGAAAAAAAGATTTTTCTTTATAAACATTTTTATTTGCATATTTGTTTTATTAAAAATTTAATATTTATGCCCTCCAAAAATTCTTCAGCCTGTTTGGTGTCATCCTTAGACTCTAAGCAACGCGACGTTCCTGTGCCCGTTTCTTTTCCTCAGTATTGGCAACAACAGCAAGAGCTGCATCGAAATTTCTTTGTGCAGCCCCAAAATTTCCGCTGACTAAATTAAAATTACCTCCTTCTAAATAAATATTATATGCATCATCAGTCTTTACAAGATCTTCAACTTTTAATCCGGAATCCTTTAATCGGTCCTTGAAAGCAATCTTTGCCTGTAAAGCAGGGACAGCCTCATTGCAGGCAACAGTCATTGATTTAACCGCCTGAAGGGCTGCTTCCATATTTTCAACAGAAACCGGTTGTCTCAAAACGGTTGATTCAGGGCCTTCAAAAGCCTTCGCCCATGTTTGTTGCTGATCTTTAATCCTGTCGCTGAACAGGGCCTGATCTGGTGCAAATGCAGCAGTGTTAAGTTTTTTATAATTATCAAGAGCTGCCTTATAATTAGGATATTCTTCCCTGATTGCAGCTAATCGCTCTGCATTTCCGGCTTCAAGGTTTTTTGGCATCAGATTCTCCAGCACTTTTGTTATTTTTTCATATCTGTCTGCTGCATCTTTATATTCTCCCCTCTGAAAAGCTCCATCTGCTAAAATTCTATCACCCCCAATTATCATACCACTTGTATCCACTGGGTTTGAACCTCTTAACCAGGCCAGCGCATCCTCCATGCTTTTTCTTGTAGTCATTGCATGCATAGCCGGATTCTCTTTAAACAAATCATCAATAGAACGCGTTATATTCAAACCATTGGTAACATGGTCAGCCATTTTTTCAGAACCCGCCCCCTGAAATCCGGTACGCTGAAAATTCTCCCATCTTGCCCTCATTGCATTAAGGTCTGTGAATTGGGCATCCTGCGGCCTTTTATCAGTACCATCTTTTATACTTGTAAGCGTCATATCGTCTACAAAATATTTTTCTGTATAGTACTTATTAAAGGCATCCTTTATATTATTTAACCTCGCTTCCACATTAAGTTTGGCAAAATCTTCCTTTACAACAGTTAGACCTTCAGCGGACTTTGCCATTTTATCAAAATCATTTAACTTAGCCTGATCATCAAGTAACTTGCCGACATCTTCAGGACCTTTTATATCAACAGTTGATTCATATCTTGTTAATGGACCATCATTTTGGCTGAGATCTGTTTTCCTTTTTGAATAATCAAGAATTCTTTTAAAATTGTCTTTATTTGCCTCAAGTTTACGCTGAGCTTCATTATGCAGGTCTTCCAAATTTGGTTTCCCATACATCATATCGGGATGCTCTTTTGCAGCTGTATCTCTTAGAGTTTTAAGTGCATTCCTTGCCTCATCAAATGCCTTATCAGCATTTTCATAAGCCTGCGGATTTTCAACGGCTTTTTTTTCTACCTTCTTTACTTCCTGTTCCCATGCACTTTGAGGCGTCTCACCGCCGGCCTGCTGAAAAACAAGCCTTGCCGGGAAGAAAGAAAGATTTTTCTTTATAAACATTTGTGTTTTCATATTTGTTTTGTTAATAAATTATAATTTATTTATACATCATTGATACCCTTCAATAATTCCTCAGCCTGCTTGGTATCAGCTTGAACGGCGGAATTTTCAGCTTCTTTCAATTTTGTAGCCTGTATATTTTTAATATTGCGTTTAAAACTTGTTAAAATGTTCTCGTTATCCTGCACAAATGCTTTATAGGCTTCATTTAATAGCTTGTTTTCATCGGTAAAGATGGAAATATAATGTTCCATTACATCACCCTCCGCTTTTAAAACCTTTTCCTGAAGGGCTTTATCCATTCCCTTGAAACTTTCCGAATTTTGCGCCAGTTGGATGTATTCTTCGCGGGTCATAAGAATTAAATTATTGTTTTTATCAATTAATTATAATACATTTGAATAAATAAAGCAACTAGTAACATTACTTCAAGCAGCCGGTGGAGCGGATTTCGGAGTCCCGGCCGCCAGTGCCTCATTTTTTTTGATTTTCCCGGCCCTGGCAGTATCAAGAACATTAAAAGCCAAGGCGAATTGTTGTTTTGCTTCGTTGAAATTCCCTTGTTTTAACATTTTATCACCATCAGCTTTATATTTATCATATCTATTATCAGCAGCCTTAATATCTTTAGGATCAAGCAGGCCGGCCAAAATCTGTTCCCAATCATTTACTTTACGTTTCGCTTCTAAAACAGGAAGAGCATCGGAACAAATACGGGTAATTTCCCGCATCGCAGCAAGCGCGTTTTTAAGTGCTGCACCTAACTCTTCCGGTTTCAAATTTAAATCAGATCTTAATGTAACTGATTCAGGACCTTCAAACGCCTGCGCCCATATTTTTTGTTGGTCTTCAATCAACTTATTTTCCTTAGGTTTATCAGGCGCATAGGCAGCAATATTTGCCTGGTTATAAGTCTCATAGGCAGTAATATAATGAGGATACACCTCCCGAATAGCCGCTAATTGCTCAGTTCTTTCAGGATCAAGCCCCTGCTCCATTTCATTTATTTTTTTAATTTTCCTGCCCCTGGCAGTGTCAAGAACACGAAAAGCCAACTCAAATTGTTTTATTGCTCCGCTAAAATCCCCCTGTTCCAACATTTTGTCGCCATCAGTTTTATATTTATCATAATTTTTATCAACAGCTTCAATATCTTCAGGTTTCAGCAATCCGGACAAAATCTGCTCCCAATCATATACTTTACCTTTCGCTTCTAAAGCTGGGGTAGCATCAGTATAAATACGGGTTTCTTCCTTAATCGCTGAAAGCGCATTATCAAGTGAAGCGCCTAACTGTTCCAACTTCAAATCACTTTTAAAAGTAAATGAATCAAGGCTTTCAAATGCCTGCTTCCATCCTGATTGCACCCTGCCAATCAATCCATCTACAAAGCTAATAGCCACTTTCCCCGTGTCAGTTAATGCCTTTTGATAAGCTGCAAGGGCTATACGAAATTCAGGATACGTTGCCCGGATTTCCTCTAGTTTTCTAGTCTTTTCAGGATCAAGCTCTTTTGACTTCAACGCTGCACCTTCAAGCGCCATTCTCGCACTTTCATATTTCAGCGCTGCTTGATTAAATTGCGCATCGTTTAAAAAGGTATCGGCTTCTTTAATAAGAATTTCATTATCCGTATTAACTGTTTTTCCAGATCCCTTAAGCAAGGCCACTGTTTCATCCACCCCTTTTTTTGCTTTCACTGCCGCAATTACTTGCCGGATTATAACCGCAAAGCGTTGATAATTTTCTTTTGTGGCAACAAAATTAGTCCTTTCCTTACCTTGCACCTTTTTTAAAAAGTCCGCAATTTTTGGATGTGCAAAAATAGATTCCCGTAATTTATCATCACTACTAACTATTTGTAGCAACATTCCAAAAGCAGAATAAAATTCGATTTTTGCCGCAAACATTTCAGATTTTGAGAGTGCCCCGGCTTCCCAGGCTTTACTGTTTTTATATTGTTCACTACTCTTATCACCACTGTATTTTTTGACAGCATTTCGTGCTTTCATAAGGTTAAATTCCGCCTTATCAAACGCATCGCTTTCACCCGGAAGCAAAACAAAGGCATTTTCAGCCAGGAACCGGTTAATACCCCGAATAATATCATTTGCAGCGATACTATATTCATCCTTATTTGCATCTGTTCCGCCTTCAAATTTACCAAAATTTTCCAGTTCTGCCCGTGCCTCATCCAAATCATTCAATAGTGCCAGGCTTCCTTTATCATTACTTTTTTGTGCATTATCAAGTTTCTGCCTGTCATTCTTTAATGTTGCAGAATAATACGTATCAATGGCAGTTCTGGTGTGATCAATCCTGGCGTTTACATTAAGTTTGTCAAAATCCTCCTTAACAGCACCTGTCTCAGATCCATGTGCTGTCTGAAAGTCAAGAAGTACCTTCTGAGCTGCAAAATCCTCCCTATAATCCTTCATCGATACAATAAGGATAGGATTTTCATATTTATCCGTTAATGGGCCACCCAGTTCCTGGAGTTTTGCTTTTTCCCTTGAATATGCAAGAACTCTCTCAAAACGCTGTCTATTATCATCAAGGGTCTTCTTCGCCGCTTCCAATCTTTCTCTTACCTTTTTCTGTGACTCAACATTTCTTGCATTTTCCTCCGGGTCCTTGGTCTCCGTGCTTAAACCTTCGATAGCTTTTTTCGCATCTTCTTCCAATTTGGCTTTTGCAGC
>Ga0315275_10004053_pt1 | contig 13639 bp, 13 predicted proteins | sample YL17G03_0_MG_FD_205557 | JGI IMG/M metagenome (GOLD analysis project Ga0315275, IMG submission 205557) | Sediment microbial communities from Yellowstone Lake, YNP, Wyoming, USA - YL17G03_0 | ecosystem: Environmental > Aquatic > Freshwater > Lake > Sediment | place: USA: Wyoming | collected... | reverse complement strand
ACGCCGATCTTTCTGCCGGAACCCTCGCCCCAGGAGGTGCTCGCCACCGGCGCGGATCTGAAGAACACATTCTGTTTCGTGAAGCACAACCAGCTCATTCTCAGCGAGCACATCGGCGATCTGGAGGACGCGGAAGTCTACCACCATTACTTGGGATCGATCCGGCACTTGGCGGGCCTGTTCGAGGCCGAGCCGAAGGTGGTCGCCTGCGACCTGCATCCGGCCTATCTATCCACACAGTACGCGAAATCCCTTCCCGGCGTCCGAGTCATTGAGGTTCAGCATCAGTGGGCACACGTTGCATCGGTCCTGGCGGAGCACGGGCTCGCCGGGCCGGTGATCGGCCTCGCATGTGACGGCACGGGCTACGGCACGGACGGGGCCATCTGGGGCTGCGAGTGCATGATCGCCTCGCTCACGGATTTCAAGCGGTTCGGATATCTCACGTACTATCCCTTGCCCGGCGGAGACAAGGCAAGCAAGGAGCCAATCCGGCCGCTCCTGAGTCTGCTGAAACAGGCGTACGGAGACGATTTCCGGCTCGGCGAATTCGCATGGCTTCTGGAACGAGTGGAGTCCGACGCCGGCAAGATGAAGCTGATCCTTGAGCAGATCGACAAGAGGATCAACGTTGTGAGCACATCGAGCTTAGGCAGGGTCTTCGATGCGGTCGCCGCGATGCTCGGCCTGGGCAATTACAACCACTTTGATGCCCAGCTTCCGATGGCCCTGGAATCGCTGGCGGAACCGGACATTGACGACCGCTATGACTTCGACTTGCCGAATGGTGCTGAACCACTGCAACTGGATCTGCGTAGAATGCTCAAACATGTCGTGGAAGACGTCAGAAGCGAAAGGACCGCAGAAGTCATCTCCGCGAGATTCCACAACACGCTGGCAGAAGCCTTGTTGGCGATGGCGAAGAGGGCCAGAGAAGGCACACGGCTGGAGGTCGCGGCCCTCAGTGGGGGCGTTTTCTGCAATCAGTTCCTGACGGATCGGTTGGTCAGGCGGTTGAAGCAGGAAGGATTTGCGGTATTATTGAACCGCGACGTCCCGTCCAACGACGGCGGCATCGCCCTCGGCCAAGCGGCCATCGCGGTCGCACTCAATGGGCCCTCGGTTGCCATCAAGGATTCGGGCGCCCCTTGTACCAGAAGTACAGATCAACGACGCGCATAGCTGGGTACGTGACGTCATAATATTGGATAGGCTCGTTTGCCAAAGTTTGCCAGAGGTGGTGTTCCCTACACACATTCAGCAGATTCGTAAGACATTCTGGCGTGAAATGCCCGCATCCTTCGATGTCACAGGCGGCAAGGCCGTTCGGGAAGTTGGTGTCGTATGCCGGCGTGCAGGCCAGTGTGCCAAGGAGAATCTTCGTCACCAATGTGTCGCTGCACGTGACCTCCTCTGGATGTTGGCTTGGCCCTCTGATGACCGTCAGTCCATTAACATAGCCGCAAACGGCCGCTTTCAACGTGAAGATCAATCCAATCCGCTGATCGTCTGGCAATAGGGCGTTGTCATCGGTAAGCAGACCCTCAAAGAAATTGGCATGGCGTAATTCCTCGTAGTCATCCGCAAAGAGAAGGTCTATGATACGACCATAGATAGTGTGGTCTTTATGGATCAAGGCACCGCTGCCTCTGAACATGCCCCAGCTTGCCAGATAAAACCCTAGACGAAGGCATGCGAAGTCTCTGTTCTCCTGCCGTTGTTCCTCGTTCCAATCGCCGTACCGCCGAAAGAATTTGTAGCACTGGTCCCAGGACCTTCCCCGGTTGGCGGGATCCTGAACAATTGGAAGTAGACATGCGTCTGCAACGTCGTAGAGATCGTCGAATACTCCGTTCATGGCTCCTTACCTCCTTGACGAAAGCCTCGTGCGAAGACGCACGAGTTATGGGCGTTTACCGCTTTGCAGGCTTCCAGCAGGAATAAAGGAACGGGCCCGGCGAAGCCGGGCCCGTTCTGCTGTATAGCCGCCGGGACGGCGCTCGGGTCGCACGCCTGCGTTGCCCTATCCTCCGGCCCGGCAAGCCCATCGTATCTTGGCTGCCTCGAATCGACAAGGCCGTGCCAACGCGGCAAACGAAGGAACAAATTGTTCTGCTGGAAGCCTGCAAAGCGGCAAACGCAATTCATCGCAGGGAAACCGACCTATGAACCCGCGCAGAACCACCATCATGTACGGGTTATGCCCGGCGGTGTTGGGCCCTCTCCCGTGAGATTGACGCAGACCGTTTTAACTCATACAATCAACGCCGATTCCAGTTGCCCGTCAGCACGCACAAACTGGCTGTTGAGCCGTAATGATAGCGTTCATGCAATAGCGATAAGGAACGAGTTCCGAACCATGTGTTTAGCAGTACCGGCACGGATCATTGAGTTGGAGGGCGACAGGGCGGTCGTCGATGCGATGGGTAATCGCTGGAAGGCGAAGACCACGCTTCTGCCCGATGCCAAGCTGGGGGACGTCGTGCTGGTGCACGCCGGCTTTGCCATCGCCCTCGTGGATGAAGAAGAGGCGAAGAAGACGTGGGAGCTCTTCGCCGAGATCGAGAACTTCGAGAACACGCCGAACAAGGTTTCCGGGTAGCGCGGATGTTAGACAGGATCGCCCAAGCACAGCACACCATCGAAGACGCCTGCCAGGGACTGGACCGCCAGATCACGATCATGGAGGTCTGCGGGACGCACACGGTCTCCATTTTCCGCAGCGGAATTCGATCGATCCTGCCCGGCAAGCTGAAGCTGCTGTCGGGGCCGGGGTGCCCGGTCTGTGTTACGGACCAGGGTTATATCGACGCCGTGATGCAATTGGCGGATCGCGGCGACTGCATCATTGCGACGTATGGCGATATGATCCGCGTGCCGGGCAGCGACGGCTCGCTCGAGACGCGGGCCTCGCGTGGCAACGTCAAAGTCGTCTTGAGTAGCGAGGATGCGCTCCAGTTGGCCCGCGACAATCCCGGCACGACCGTCGCATTCGTTGCCGTCGGCTTCGAGACGACGACGCCGGCGACGGCGGTCGTGGTCAAGGAGGCGGCGAACGAGGGCGTCGCGAATTTCTGCATCCTCAGTGGCCACAAACTGGTCCTGCCTGCGATGCGGGCACTGCTTGGCGGCATGAACGACCGCGTGGACGGTTTTCTCTGTCCGGGGCACGTCAGCGTGATCATCGGCTCGGGGGCCTTTCGAGAGATCGTGGAGAATTACCGGCGTCCCTGCGTCGTCGCCGGCTTTGAGCCGTTGCAGATCATTGAGGGCTTGGCGGAGATCTGCCGCCAACTCGCCGCGGGAAAGCCGGAATTGAAGTCGGTCTACAAAGCCGTTGTGACCGAGAAAGGCAATACGGCGGCTCAACGGATCACCAACGAGTGTTTCGAGCCGGTGGATGGCTATTGGCGCGGTCTCGGCAAGATAGCGAACAGCACGCTGGCTCTCAGGGAACAGTACGGCCCATTCGACGCCTTCCGGCGGTTTGGCCTGGAGGATGGGCCCGGCAAGGAGATTCGAGGATGCCGCTGTGGCGAGGTCCTGTGCGGATTGATCGAGCCGACCCAATGCCCGCTGTTCGGGACCGAGTGCATGCCGGAAGAACCGGTCGGCCCGTGCATGGTCAGTTCCGAAGGGACCTGTTCGGCGTGGTTCAAATACGGCCGGAGGAATTGACGCGAGCGATGACAGAGCCCGAGAGAATTCTGCTTGCTCATGGCGGCGGCGGCCGGCTCCAGAACCGGCTCATCCGCGAGCACATTGTGCCGAGACTCCGGAACGATGTGCTCGCCGAGATGGCCGACGCCGCTCACTTGAAGCTGTCCTCCAACGAGATCTGCTTCACGACGGATAGCTACGTGGTCAAGCCGCTGTTCTTCAAGGGCGGCGACATCGGCAAGCTCGCCGTCTGCGGGACCGTGAACGATCTGGCGGTGTCCGGGTCGAGGCCGGTCGCTTTGTCGCTTGCGCTGATCATCGAAGAAGGCTTCGAGTTTGCGCTCTTGGACAGAATCCTGCAAAGCATCAGCGACACGGCCCAGAAGAATCAGGTGAGCATCGTGACGGGCGATACCAAGACCGTCGATCACGGCTCCGCCGACGGGATCTTCATCAATACCGCAGGTATCGGCGTCAAGCTGCCGAACGTGGAGCTTGGATTGGGCAGGGTCGAGGTCGGTGACAAGATTCTCCTGAGCGGCACGATCGGGGATCACGGCATGACGATCATTTCGCAGCGCGAGGGGATCAGTTTCGAGTCGCCGCTGGCCAGTGACTGTGCCGGACTGGCGGAGTTGACGTGCCGCCTGTTTGAGAACGTGCCGGGGATCAAGTTCATGCGGGACCCGACGCGAGGCGGGTTGGCCGCGACGCTCAACGAAGTCGTCGAAGGCAGCCGCCGGAGCGTGGAGATCGAGGAGAGGGATATCCCCGTGAAGCCGGTGGTCCAGGCGGCCGCCGACATGCTCGGCTTCGATGTGCTGAATACGGCGAATGAGGGCAAATTCGTGGCCATCGTATCGCCCGATGCGGCCCAGGAGTGTCTGCGAATCTGCCGGGAGCATCCGCTGGGCCGGGACGCCGGAATTATCGGCGAGGTCGTCGAGACCCGCGACCTCCCTTTAGTCGAGCTCAAGACGAAGATCGGCGGCAGGCGGATCGTGCAGATGCCCTACGGACGAGAGCTGCCGAGGATTTGCTGATGCACGAGACGGCGATGGCTCAGAGCCTGGTGGACGTGATCTCGCAAGAGGTCGAGAAGCACCGCGCCAGGCCGATTTGTGCGAAACTGAGCTGCGGCCAGCTCAATGCGGTCAACGACGAGGTGCTGTCCTTTGCTTTTGAGGCCATGGCCCAGGGCACGATATGCGAAGGGATGAAGCTGCAGATCGAGCACAGGCCGTTGCAGGCGAAGTGTAAGGCGTGCAGCCGCGTTTTCGTCGTCGATCTGTCGAAGGTGAAGTGTCCAGGTTGCGGCGGCGGTGATTTCGAGCTGCTGCCCGATGCCCCGTTGCTCCTGGAGGAGATCGAATTTGAGGATGACCTTCTGCAAAATGGAGATTAGGCTTGCTTGAAGAAGGAAAAATTGGCTTCGCGATTCTTCCTTCTGAGGCAGCAAGTGCTTGGTGGACAACGAGTTCGGCAGATTATTCAAGGAAATCCCCGAGCCGATTTCCTTGAATAATATAAGCCTAATCTCCATTTTGCAGAAGCTCAGTTGAAGGAACAGACGATGGCGAGAGTTGACGTCGGCAAGAAGGTATTGAGCGCCAATGAGGCCTATGCGTTGAAGAACAGCCAACTCCTGGCGCAGCACGGCAAGCCGTGCTTCAACATCATCTCCTCGCCCGGCTCAGGCAAAACGACGATTCTCGTGCGCACCATTACCGACTTGGCCGGGGCGCTGCGAATCGGGGTCATCGAGGGCGACATCCAGACGGACATCGACGCCCAGAGGATCAGGGCGGCCAAAGCGCCCGCGGTCCAAATCAACACGGAGGGCGCGTGTCACCTGTCCGCCACGCAGGTGAATCGTGGCTTGAACGAGCTGCCTCTCGACAGCCTGGACATCGTCCTGATCGAGAATGTCGGCAATCTTGTGTGTCCTTCGGCCTTTGAATTGGGGGAAGATGGGAAGATTGTCGTGCTCTCTGTCCCTGAGGGAGATGATAAACCGGCTAAGTATCCCGCCATCTTTGCCAAGTCCAAAGTCCTGCTCGTGAACAAGGTCGATTTGCTCGAAGGCGGGCAGGTCGATTTTGATCTCGATCACGCCAAAGCGGATGCGCGAAGGCTCAACAAGAGCATCGAGATCTTCCCGGTGTCGGCGAAAACCGGCGAGGGCATGCAGAACTGGTATGATTGGCTGACGAGCCAGGTGCGCGCACGGCGATGAGCGACGTCGGGACGGCGCTGGGGATTATTCTCTTCGGTAAAGGTGGTGCGCGCGGATGTACTGGATGACTTCGGGGTGGAGCATTCCGCTGACATCTTCGCCCGCGGCCAATCGCCCTCGCACCTCCGTGCTGCTGACATCGACCAGCGGCGTCTCGATGGCATCGCGATTGAGCTTGGCCACTCGCTGGGGTCCCCACCGGGTCTCGAACCGGTCGAATTCCGGCATGTAGCCGGGGCGCTGCATGGTCGTCAGGTGGCACTCGTCGATCAGTTCCTCGATCTTGTGCCAGTGTACGAGGTCCGCCACGCTGTCGGCGCCCAGCAGCCAGTGGATCGAAGTCTCCGGGCCGTAGTCGTGCTGGAATTGCCGCACCGTATCGAGCGTGTAGCTTGGGGCGGGCCGCTTCAACTCGCAATCGCTGACGGCGAGCTCATCATGGCCTGCAATGGCCAGCTCGATCATTCTCAGCCGATCTTCATCACGCGCGAACGGGAAGAACCCTTTGAGCGGCGAGATCTTCGCGGGGATGAAGATGAGCTTGTCTGCGTCGATCTTCCGCGCAGCAGCACTGGCAACGGTCATGTGACCCAGATGAATCGGGTCGAACGTGCCTCCGAACAATGCTATCCGTCGTGTCACCATAGGGTCCAAAAAAACTTTTTATGAAGGATTCCCAAATACTTGGACGATAATAACATAACAATTGTTATCAGCATTTGCCATAATGCTGTTGACAAGAGCTGGGCCGGCAATTTTAGTGTTACTTAGTAAAGTACATACGGAAAGCACCATCCAATGGTCAACTTAAAGGAGAACAGGTAATGGTCAAGAAGAAAGCAGCAAAGAAGAAGGTCGCGAAGAAGAAGGTAGCCAAGAAGACGGCGACGAAGAAGACCGCAAAGAAAGCGAAGAAGAAGTAGTGCGGCGCTCCGTCCAGAGCCTGCCTGAGACTCGCTACTTTCAACGGCGATTGGAGGGGGCCACGATTCATCGAGCTTCCCTCAGGCCGTCCTGAGCGACCAGAATACAACAGGCATTCGTATTGCCGCAGGCTTTTAGGAAATGGAAGGTCCTCCAACGATGGGAGGGCCTTCCGTTTTTTTTGGGGGGGTGTCGTGGACTCCGATCACTGGGAATCGGGTGTGACCGCTCGGTTCCGCCGCGGGTCTTCGCCGCGAGTGATTCCTTGTAATTTGTCCCGATTCTTTTATACTGTGCCTCATGTTCGCGCGAAATGCACAAGCGATCTGTGAAATGTGGCCCCGGGAGGAATCGGATTTATGGATTTATTTCGCTACAGAAGCGGCACGTTGTTCGCGGAGGATGTGGATGTCGAGCGCATCGCCGCGGAGGTCGGCACGCCCGCCTACATCTACAGCAAAGGCACGTTCATCGACCACCTGCGCAAGATGCAGCAGGCGTATGCGGAGTTGGAGACGACGATCTGCTTCTCGGTCAAGGCCTGTGGCAATATCCACATCTTGCGGCTTATGGCCGAGCACGGCAGCGGGTTCGACATCGTCAGCGGCGGCGAGCTCTACCGAGCTCTCCAGGCGGGGGCCGACCCCTCGAAGATCGTCTACGCCGGCGTGGGCAAGACCGATGCGGAGATCGTCGCCGCGCTGCGTGCGGGCATCGCGTACTTCAACATCGAGTCGGAACAGGAGCTGGAGAACCTCAGCCGTCTGGCGGAACAACAGGCAAAAGGCGCAAAGGCCAAAGTGAAAGCCGCGTTGCGCGTGAATCCGGACGTGGACTACAAGACCCACGCCTACCTGACGACGGGAAAGAGAGACACGAAGTTTGGCGTGGACATCGAGCGCGCTGTCTCCGTTTTCGAGAAATACGGCAACAGCCGGTCGATCCGGCTCTCGACCATCCACGTTCACCTCGGCACAGGCGGAAAGACCATCGACCCATTCGTGGAGGCGGTCCGGAAGATCCTGCCTCTGATCGATCAGCTCCGTCAAAAGGGGATCGAAATCGAGGCCCTGGACCTCGGCGGCGGCTACGGCGCCGACTACGAGACCGAGACGGTGCCTTCCGCCGAGGAATATGCGGCAGGCATCGTGCCCCTGCTCAAGGATAAGCAGCTCAAGCTCATCCTCGAACCCGGCAAGAGCATCTGTGCCAACGCCGGCATTCTCCTGACGCGGGTCCTCTACACCAAGCAGGGCGGCAGCAAGCGATTCGTCATCGTGGACGCCGGCATGAACGACCTCATCCGCCCGTCGCTGTACGGTGCTTTCCATTTCATCTGGCCGGCGAAAACCGAGCCTCGATTCGTGCCGACTGCCCGCAGCCAGGAACTGCCTCTGGAAGGCAGCGAAGTCGTGGATATCGTCGGCCCGATCTGCGAAGGGGCGGATTTCCTCGCCAAGGACCGGTCCATTCCGCCCGTCCAGCGGGGCGATCTGATGGCGGTCTTCACGGCCGGCGCCTACGGCTTCACGATGAGCAGCAACTATAACGCCCGGCCCCGCGCCCCGGAAATCCTCGTAGACGGCGACCGCTTCAAAGTCATCCGCCGGCGAGAGACCTACGAAGACCTAACGGCCCTGGAAAGATAGGGACTTCTCGCTCGCGTGCTACAACAACTCCAAGATCAATCTGTGAACCTTTTCGGCCAACTGGACTGCTTACTTGATCAGGCGGCTTCTTCATAGATGACCTTGCCATATTTGTGGGCGGGATAGGCGATGCCGCCAACGACCTCTTTGCTCTCCTCAAACCGCTCGACTGCCATGACGATGATGTCGAACGGGTAACCCAGCCCGCGCACGGCCTGGCGAATGCGAACGCTTTCCTCGCGCGTATCGCCGGGGGCAGACTCCAGCACCAGCAGGTCAATATCGCTGTCTTTGCTCATCTGCCCCGTCGCGGCGGAGCCAAATAGGATGATCCGCTGCGGCTCGGCCACCTCCAGAATCCGTTTGACGATCTCACTCACCAGTGTCGGACTTATTCCCATAAGCACCTCACAAGCACGCGATAGCCCGGGCAACTCATATCATCCGAAGATAACCGCTTCCTGTCAAATCCCATCGGCAGGATTCAGCCGCATGCGGGCATCGTCGATCACGGGCTGGCTGTCAATTCCCCAGGAGACCCCACTCGTCACCGAACATCATGCGGGACCTGCGACCCCCAACTCCCGTCTTTCGGACGCGGATTCCCACGGCTTTGGCGATAGCCGACAGGATGTGCTTTGCATACCGCCTGGCCTGCTATGTTGAGGGCGGGCACTGAATTCCGCCTGTGGAGGAATGCTCCCACTCTGCCACAGCCTCCGAAAGCGAACCGTCATAAGGTTCCTCAGTGTAGAGCGCGAAATCACGAATAGGGTCATGCATACCATTCTTAGATTCCGATGGGGAAGGCTGCTGGAACAAATCGAAAATAGGCAAAGTAGGCTCGTCCGTCTCCAGTTGTTCTGCTTTCACCGTCTTCATTACGAAGTCTCCCATCGGCTCCAATCCTTTGGCAAAACGAGAGAGAGTCCTCTTGATTGCCTCTGGGCTGTTATCAATGCCAATCCAGCGGCGCCCCAACTGGTGTGCCACATCCAGCGTTGTGCCGGAACCGGAAAAGCAGTCAAGAACTAAGTCACCTTGGTCTGACGATGCCTCGATGATCCGCTGGAGTAGGAGCGGATTCTTCTCCGTAGGATAGCCAGTGACGTGAATATTCTGATTGTGCGCATCACGGAACCCCATCCAGATATCCTGTACAGGCACTCCGTTACTCCGGTCGAGGTATATCTTGCGGCGAGGGTTGCCGTTCGGAGACCAATAGATGTCGCCACGCGCGTCCATCTCGTCCAGGACCCTTGGGGGATACTGCCAATGTTTACCCGGCGGCGGACTCATTCCGCGCCATGGTTTGCCTGTCTCCCCGTTGCGTACCCCGGGGGCGTGGACCGGGACCTTCTTGAAGCAGCGACCTGTGCCGGGCTCAGCGTATTGATATTCCTTGGAGGCACGAACTTGGGTCCAAGGCTCCACGGGCCGGTGCCAGACATAGTCATTGGACTTGGTGTAGAAAAGAATGAAGTCGGCGACGTTCCCGTAGGTTTTTCGGGTGTAGTTCTTCGGATTGCACTTTTTCCTGGTGATCCAGTTGCGGAAATTCGAGCGCCCGAAGACTTCATCCATAACGATCTTCACGTGGAAGGCCATGTTGTCATCGATGTGGACGTAGATAGAGCCGTCCCTCGCCAGCAGTTCGCGAAGAAGAATGAGGCGCTCTCGCAGGAACTCCAGGTACTGCGCGCCCTCCAAGATGTCAGCGTACGCATGGGTCTGGTTTCGCGACTGGAACACACTCTTGGTGGCATAAGGGGGATCGATATAGACCAAGCGGACATGCCCACGCACGTTGGCGTCGGCGGTGAGGGCCGCGAGGACGCGCAGGTTCTCTCCAAAGATGAAGCGGTTCCCAGCAAGCTCTTCGTTTTGCTCCGGCCACAGCCGCTCAAGGCGCGCTGGCGGTGTTGCGAGGATTTCGCTTTCCGCCTTCTTGCCCTCGTACACGAGCGTGACGTCAAGTCCTCGCTTAGGCGAGCCATTACCGTTTCCACAAGAGGAAGCGTCCCGCCAATTCGTCCTGGGAATGCCGGTCGCCATCGTGCGATCCTTTCAACTCAGAAGCCACTCACGCGTGATACGATCGGGAATCATTCTGAGTGTGACAACCATGATTCGACCTCGGCCACCGCGCTCCAAGGAAGCGTAGTCGTTCCACATGGAGCCAAGCAGTAAGCCGGGGCCATCGTTGACAAAGATGACTTTTGTGCGAAGCCCGCGCCGCTTGGCGTAGTTGAGGATTTCATCGGCACAGTTGTGGTAGCCGCCGGTGCGATCGTCTTCCTGCGCTCCACCTCGATCCGAGTCGTAACGCGCCAGCCCGATGGCCAGCACTTCCTTGCCCGCTTGGTCGCAGATAAGGAAGTCTACTGGACGATCTGGCCTGGGATATCTCTCAAACACTTCACCGAGCAGGATGTCCTTGCCAGCACGCTCTGGACCTCTGATGGGCAGGTCGGGGAAGGTGGTGCGGAACAAAGAGAAGAATCTCTCCGTAAGGTCGTAGCCTTTCTTGCCACGGTCCTTGTATTCCCACAGGACGGCGCACAAGGCTTCGTCGGGAATCGAGCGGGACGTGAAGGCAGCTTGAACTTCCTGGATCGGGCGAAAACCTTTGCCGAACTGCTCGCAGATCCGCTGGGCCTGCGACTTGACCTTAAGCATCTCGACAGGCGTCTCTGGGCTGACGTATTTGCGAAAAACACGTGCCAGTTGAATGCGCATCCAGCCGTCTGAGAGTTCCGCAATCTGAAGGAACAGGCGAATTGAGGACTCAGACGACTTCAGTATCTGGCCAAAAAGGACCAGGACGGGTTTATAGAGTTCGCACGCGTCCTTCAGAATGTCGGGATAATACTCGCCGGTTGCGAGTGTTATCCATGTTGCCGCATCTGCCTTGTAGTCGGCAAAGGTCTTCGGCTTCATAGTCTTCACCAAGAGATAAGCAGGGATGAGAAATCACAGGTTGTCGATCACAGATCATCTACCACGATTTATTCTCCATCTCCCAGAGCACAATAGTCTCAGGGCCCATGGGATCATTGTAAGGGCAAGCTGGCGGGAAGGCAAATGAGAAACATCGAAAGTGATAAGCGATGGGTGACAAGCGACAAGGCGGAGTGGGGCCGGCGGCTGCACCAGACGGCTGTCGGTGGGCAGTTGTCAGTTCCCAGTTGGCAGTAGTAGGCCTGTCCTCGGTCCTCTGTCCGCCGTCCTCTGCCGTTGATGGTCTCTGGGGCCGAAGCCCTGGGTGCGAAGAGTAACAGGGGGTGAAGGGTGCGAGGGCGGCGGCCAGAGGCCGCGCGCTGCGGGAAGACATTTTTTCGGGCGATTTCATTACTCCTTTCCCAGAAACGACTTATGACCGGCAAGGAAAGGTGTTTTTGTTGATATCTGTATTGACCAAGTTGTCATGTTAGTTTATTATAGTGATAACACAGCGATAGCAGTGTGTCGGCTGCTGCCTTGGCGGCCGACAAGTGACCTTGGCGGGTCGGGCCGGCGGCGAGGTCGGGATGGACCCGTCGCGGCGGGCCGTCGCCGGTTGAGAGTTGGATTCGAGACGAGATGATACGGAGGTAACATGGACAAGCATGAGAAACGGGGAGGAGAGGGTCGTGGCCAGGGGGACGTGGGGCGGGGGCAGGTTGTCCGGAAGCCGATTACAGCCGAGGAGCGGGCGGAACTCAGGAAGGCGAAATCCGGACGGAACTGCTGTCAGTGCGTGTTCTGCGTATCCAACCTGCTTCTGTGGGCGCGGACACTGCTGTCGGGGTTTCCGGTGCTGGGGCTATGTGCGAACCACCCGGACACGCCGGGACAGATGCGTCCGATTCCGGGCACGCCATGCCGGAATTTTCGGGCGAAGGCCCGGCCGAATGGCACGGAAGTGCCGGTGCCGGCGGACCCCAACACCCGCTATATCCCCCTGACGCAGAACCTGTTTGCCCTCGTGGATGCGGAAGACTACGAGTGGCTCAAGGACTACAAATGGCATGTGACCCGCCGCGGTGCCTGCGGGACCGCCTATGCCGGTCGGCGCGAGCGCGGCCGTCTCGTGCTCATGCACCGCCAGATCATGAACCCGCCGAAGGGAATGGTCGTGGACCACATCAACGGCAACGGCTTGGACAACCGCCGCTGCAATCTGCGCATCTGCACGCAGAAGCAGAACGTACACAACAGTCGGGGCCGTGCCGGCAAGAAGTCCCGGTTCCTGGGCGTTTCCCCCGCTGGGGACAAATGGGTTGCCAAGGTTGGAGGCCAGTACCTGGGCGTTTTCGATGATGAAGTCGAGGCGGCCAAGGCACGCGACCGCCGGGCGCGGGAAATCTACGGCGAACATGCCTGGCTGAACTTTCCGCCGGAAAGCTGAGAAAGAAACAGAAGCCACCGAGAGCACAGAGGACCACGGAGAAGAGGGAAAGCAAGAAGGCGGAGACACAAGAAGGTAAGAACCGAAAAAGGTCGGAGCGTCCTCTCACCTTCTTCCCTTCGTTTCTCCCACCTTCTGGCTCTGTGTTCTCTGTGCCCTCTGTGGCAAGAATGAGTATTTGCATGGGCGATTGTGCGAAACAAAGCCAATTCTCATGCCTGAACCGGCGTCGGGCCGGCTCAGAAGTTCCGCTCGACGAAGCCGGTGTCGATCTTGCCTTTGACGAACAGGTTGTGCGAGAGGATTTCCAGGCAGGCGGGGATCGTGGTCTTGATGGGGCCTACGGTGAATTCCTCCAGCGCTCTTCGCATGGTGGCGATGGCTTCGGGCCGGGTCTTTTGGTGAACGATCAGCTTGGCGATGAGCGAGTCGTAGTGGGGGGAGACCGTCCAACCCTGGTGGGCGTGGGTGTCCACCCGGACACCGGGACCGCCGGGGGCGCGGTACTCCGTGATCGTGCCGGGGCAGGGCGAGAAGTTGTTCGCCGGGTCCTCGGCGTTGATCCGGCATTCGATCGCCACGCCGTGATGGGTGATGTCTTTCTGCCGCAGCTTCAGCGGTTCCCCGCCGGCGATCTTGATCTGCAGCTTGATGAGGTCCTGACCCGTGACCATCTCGGTGACGGGGTGCTCGACCTGGATGCGGGTGTTGACCTCGATGAAATAGAACTTGTTGTCCTTGTCCAGGAGGAACTCGACGGTGCCGGCGTTGACGTAGTTG
>Ga0315275_10004051_pt1 | contig 13642 bp, 8 predicted proteins | sample YL17G03_0_MG_FD_205557 | JGI IMG/M metagenome (GOLD analysis project Ga0315275, IMG submission 205557) | Sediment microbial communities from Yellowstone Lake, YNP, Wyoming, USA - YL17G03_0 | ecosystem: Environmental > Aquatic > Freshwater > Lake > Sediment | place: USA: Wyoming | collected... | reverse complement strand
TCCGCGGCACCGGACCTCGACCGCCTCTGCATTGACACGATCCGCACGCTGGCGATGGACGCCGTGGAACAGGCGCAGTCCGGCCATCCGGGCACGCCGATGGCCCTGGCGCCGCTGGCGTATCTCCTCTACACGCGCCATCTGCGGCACAGTCCGCGGAACCCCGACTGGCCCGACCGTGATCGCTTCGTCCTCTCGGCGGGGCACGCGTCGATGCTGCTGTACGCGACGCTGCACCTGGTCGGCTATGATCTGTCGCTCGAGGAGATCCGCCGCTTCCGGCAGTGGGGCAGCCGCACGCCGGGCCATCCGGAGCGCGGCCACACGCCGGGCGTCGAGACGACGACCGGGCCGCTGGGACAGGGCCTCTGCAACGCGGTGGGGATGGCGATCGCCGAAGCGCACCTGGCCGCGCGCTTCAACCGCGACGGGCACACGGTGGTGGAGCACCGGACCTACGCGATCGCCAGCGACGGCGACCTCATGGAAGGTGTTTCGCACGAGGCCGCGTCGCTGGCGGGGCACCTCAGGCTCGGCAAGCTCATCGTCTTCTACGACGACAACCGTATCACCATCGAAGGCGGGACCGACCTCTCGTGCGGCGACGATGTCGCGCGCCGCTTCGAGGCGTACGGCTGGCACGTGCAGCGCGTGGACGACGGCAACGACCTCGCGGCGCTCCACGCCGCGGCCCGCGCCGCCGAGGCGGAGACGGCGCGGCCGTCGCTGGTCATCGTCCGTACGCACATCGGATGGGGCAGCCCGCACAAGCAGGACAGCGCCGAGGCGCACGGGTCGCCGCTTGGCAAGGACGAGGTGGCCGGCGCGAAGCGCGCCTACGGCTGGCCGGAGCGCGAGACGTTCCACGTGCCGGAGGCGGCGCGCTTGCACGCGGAGACGTGCGTGCTGCGGGGAGCCGCGCTCGAGGCCGCGTGGCAGGCGCGCGTGCAGGCCTTCGCGTCGGCGTATCCCGACGTCGCCGCGCAGTGGCGCGCGGCCCTCGCCGGCGACTTGCCCGCCGGGTGGGAGGCGGCGCTACCGGCGTTCACGCCGCAGGATGCCATGGCGACGCGGGCGGCATCCGGGAAGGTCCTCAACGCGCTCGCGCCCGTGGTCACGACGCTCCTCGGCGGCTCGGCCGACCTCGCGCCCTCGAACAACACCTACCTGGCGGGGCTCGGCGACTTTTCGGCGACGAACCGCGCGGGGCGCAACTTCCATTTCGGCGTCCGCGAGTTCGGGATGGCGGGCGTGCTGAACGGGATGGCGCTGCACGGCGGCGTGCGCCCCTTCGGGGGCACCTTCCTCGTCTTCTGCGACTACGCGCGACCGGCCATCCGCCTCGCCGCGCTGATGGGCCTGCCGGTCATCTACGTCTTCACGCACGATAGCATCGGGCTCGGCGAGGACGGGCCGACGCACCAGCCTGTCGAGCAGCTGGCCTCGCTGCGCGCGATCCCGAACCTGGTGGTGATCCGGCCCGCGGACGCGGCGGAGACGGCGGCGGCGTGGCGGACGGCGTTGATGCGCCGCGATGGGCCGACGGTCCTGGTGCTCACCCGCCAGAAGCTGCCCGGCCTGGTGCGGGAGGGGGAGACAGCGGTGGGCGGCGTGGAGCGCGGCGCGTACGTGCTCGCCGAGGCGACGGGCCGCGCGCCGCGCGTGGTACTGCTCGGCACCGGGTCGGAGGTCGCTCTATGCGTCGGCGCCCGGGCGCTGCTGGAGGCCGAGGGCGTCCCGACGCGGGTGGTGAGCCTCCCGAGCCTCGAGCTGTTCGCGCGCCAGCCGGCGGTCTACCGTGACGCGGTGCTGCCGCCGTCGGTGACGGTGCGCGTGGCGGTGGAGGCGGGCTGCACCTTCGGGTGGCACCGCTGGGTCGGCGGGGCGGGCGCCGTGGTCGGTCTCGATCGGTTCGGCGCCTCGGCGCCGGCGGAACGGCTCTTCGCGGAATTCGGGTTCAGTCAGGAACACGTCGCGGCGGCGGCACGCGCGCTGCTCCGCTAGGGAGGTCGTCATGACTCGCACGTCCGGTCCCGTCCATCCGGCTTCCGCGCTGGCGCTGCTCGGCCAGAGCCTCTGGCTGGACTACATCCACCGCGACCTCCTCGACAGCGGTGAGCTGCGCCGGCTGATCGAGCAGGACGGGATCCGCGGCGTCACCAGCAACCCGACGATCTTCGAGCAGGCGATCGGCGGCGGGACCGCCTACGACGCGTCGATCGCGGCACTGGCCCGCGAGGGGCGAGACGCCCGCGGGATCCTCGAGGCGCTGGCGGTGGAGGACGTCGCGCGCGCGGCCGACGCCTTCCGCCCCATCTTCGAGATGACGGGCGGCAACGACGGCTTCGTGTCGCTGGAGGTCGCGCCCGACCTCGCCCACGACACCGAGGGGACGGTGGCGGAGGCGCGGCGGTTGTGGGCCGCGGTGGGTCGTCCCAACCTGATGATCAAGGTCCCGGGGACGGCGGAGGGGCTTCCGGCGGTCACGCGGCTCATCGCCGACGGGATCAACGTCAACGTGACGCTGCTCTTCTCGGTGGCGGTGTACCGAGGCGTCATCGCCGCCTACGTCCGCGGGCTGGAGCAGCGCGCCGAGGCGGGCCGGCCGCTCGACGCGGTTCGCTCGGTCGCCAGCTTCTTCGTGAGCCGCGTGGACACCGAGGTGGACCGGCGCTTGGAGGCGATGATCGCCGCCGCGCCGGATGGCGCGACGCGCGGCCGCCTGGAGGGCCTCCTCGGCAAGGCCGCGGTGGCGAACGCCGTCGAAGCATACCAGGCGTACGAGGCCGGCTTCACCGCGCCGGCGGTGCGCGCGCTGATGGGGAACGGCGCGGCGGTCCAGCGTCCGCTCTGGGCGAGCACGAGTTCGAAGAACCCCCGCTACTCCGACACGATGTACGTGGACAGCCTCATCGGGCCCGACATCGTGAACACCGTACCCCCCGCGACACTGCGCGCGTTCCAGGACCACGGCCGGCCCGTGCGGACGATCGACGCGGACGTGGAGGGCGCGCGCCGGCACCTCGCGGCGCTCGCGGCCGAGGGCATCGACCTCCGCGACGTGACGGACGTGCTGGAAGTGGACGGCGTCCGGAAGTTCGTGGAGTCGTTCACGGGCCTGCTGGCCACCATCTCGGTGAAGCTGGGCGTGACCGCGTAGTGGACCTCGCGGCGCAGCGGCGGTTCGGGGAGATCGTGGCGGGCCGCGTGCTCGAGGCACGGCGCGACCTACTGCCCAGGCTCTTCGCCAAGGACCCAACGCTGTGGGTCAGCGGCGAGCGGGAACGGCGCGAGGTCGTGGACCGGCTCGGGTGGCTCGACTTGCCGGTCTCGATGGCCGCGCACCTCGATGCCATCGACCGGTTCGTGGCCGACGTGCGCGCGGCGGGCTTCCGGCGCGTGGTGTTGATGGGGATGGGTGGGTCGAGCCTCGCGCCGGACGTTTTCGCGCGGATGCTCGGCACGGCGCCGGGGGCGCTCGCGCTCACGGTCCTCGACTCGACCGACCCCGCGGCGGTACTCGCCGCCGAAGCGGGCGGCGACTTGGCGCGGACACTGTGCGTGATCTCCAGCAAGTCGGGCGGCACCGTCGAGCCGAACGCGATGGCGGCGTACTTCCTCGAGCGCACGGGCGGGAACGGCGCGCAGTTCGCGGCCATCACCGACCCCGATTCGTCACTCGCCGCGTTCGGCGCGGCCCATGGCTTCCGGCACGTCTTCCTGAACCCGCCCGACGTGGGCGGCCGGTATTCGGCGCTGTCGCTGTTCGGCCTCGTGCCCGCGGCGCTCATCGGCGCGGACCTTCAGCGCCTCCTCGCCGGCGCGAGGCGCTCGCGCGAGGAGTGCGTTGGCGGGGAGGGTGCGGCGGCGCAGCGCGTGGCGCGGCTCGCGGGGACGATGGCGACCGGTGTGGAGCACGGTCGTGACCGGCTCACCTTCGTCATGCCCGAGGCGTACGAGCCGTTCGGGTCGTGGGCGGAGCAGCTCGTGGCCGAGAGCACGGGGAAGGGCGGTACCGGCGTCCTGCCGGTGGTGGGCGAGGCCCGTCTTGCCCCTACCGAGTACGGCGCGGACCGAGTGTTCGTCGGAATCTGGCCGCCTCAGGATGGCGGCGGCGCGGACGAGCTGGCGCTCGCGGCCCTCGCGAAGGCGGGGCACCCGACGGTGGCGCTGCCGTTCCACCCGGCGAGCGACCTCGGCGCGGCGTATTTCGAATGGGAGGTGGCGACCGCGCTCGCCGGCACGTGGCTGAAGGTCAATCCCTTCGACCAGCCGAACGTGGCGGAGAGCAAGGCCAACACGGACGCGGTGCTGGCGCGGATGGCGCGGGGCGAGGTCCCGGTCTCCGGCGACGCCGGCGAACTGGCCGCGCGTGTCGGCACGTGGCTCGGCGGAGTGCGGCCGGGCGGCTACGTGGCGGTCCTCGCGTATCTCGCGCCGACGCCGGCGCACGACGCCTTCCTCCGCCGGCTCGCCGCGGCGGTCGGCCGTGCGACGCGCGCGCCGGTGACGGTCGGCTACGGCCCGCGGTTCCTGCACTCCACCGGCCAACTGCACAAAGGCGGTCCGGCGACGGGGGCGTTCCTGCAGATCGAGACGGAGGACGAGCGGGACGTGGCGGTGCCGGGGGCCGGCTACACCTTCGGCCGGCTCAAACTCGCGCAGGCGCTGGGGGATCTGGAAGCCCTGACATCGAGGGGGCGCAACGTGCTGCGGGTGCGGGTGGCGCCGCGCGACCTGCCGGCGCTCGAGTCGGCGCTCGCCGACGCCGCGCCGCGGAGCGCCTAGAGGACCCTGCTGGTGCCCCGCGGCCCGTCCACGGGGAGCACCACCCAGAAGGTGCTGCCGTGGCCCAGGGAGCTTTCCACGCCGATCTGGCCGCCGTGCAGCTCCACGAACCGCTTGCACAGCGCGAGTCCAAGGCCCGTGCCCTCGTAGCGGCGCGAGTGTGACGCGTCCACCTGGCTGAACTCCGTGAACAGGCGGGCCTGGTCGTTGGTCGCGATGCCGATGCCGTTGTCGGAGATCGCGACCCAGACGGCGTCCCGCTCCTCCTGTGTGCCGCCGGCGGCCGGCAGCACCATGGGCTTCCGTACGCCTCGCACGATGATCTGCCCGCCGCGGGGCGTGAACTTCACCGCATTGGAGATAAGGTTGAAGAGCATCTGCCGGACGCGCATCTCGTCCGCGCGCACCGTCAGCGGCTCGGCGGCGAGCTCCATCACGATGGCGTGCTCCTTGGCGGTGACCAGACTGTCCATCCCGGCGAGCACGTCGGAGACCAGCGCGCGGACGTCGGTCTGCGTGAGGTGCAGCTCCATGCGCCCCGCCTCGACCTTGGAGAGGTCGAGGATGTCGTTGACGAGTCCCAGGAGGTGCCGGCCGTTGCGGGCCACCGTCTCGAGCGCGTCCCTCTGGTCGGCCGTGAGCGAGCCGTGCGCGCCGAGAAGCAGCATCTCAGAGAAGCCGATGACGGCGTTGAGCGGGGTGCGCAACTCGTGCGACATGTTGGCCAGGAACTGCGCTTTCATCCGGCTGGCGCGCTCGAGCTCGGCGATCTTCACGCCCAGCTCGCGGCTGGCGTCCTCCGCCGAACGGAAGAGGCGGGCGTTGGCAACACCGATCGCCAGCTCGGCGGCGACCTCGTCCACCAGTCCCACTTCGTCCTCGCGCCAGAACCGCGCGATCCCCACCTGGTGGAAGCACACCACCCCGATGGCGTCGCCGCGCAGCAGGATCGGGGCGACGAGGACGGCGAGCGGCTGCGTGACGTCGGGGATGCCGCCGAGGATCCGCCCGTCGCTCCGTGCGTCGGCCGTCTCGATGGTGCAGCGCTCGCGGACCGCGGCCAGTTGCAGGGGCAGCGTCGGGTCGGGGTGGGCGGAGACCGACGGGACCTCGGGGGCGTGCCACTCGCTCGCCGCGGCGAGCAGGTCGGTCCCGCGCCGCAGGCGCACGAAGCAGCGGGAGGCGCCGAGCGCGCCGCCGAGCTCCCGGACGGCGGACTCGAGGATCGTCTGTAGGTCGAGGGACTGCCGGATGCGGCTGTTGAGCGCGTTGAGCAGGGCCGCGCGGCGCTCTCGGGCCCCGAGGGCGCCGACCGCCTGGAGGCTCTCGATGGCGAGTGCGGTGTGGCTCGCGAAATCGCGCAGCACGTCCACGGCGCGAGCGCCGAGCACGCCGCCGCGGCGCGGGTTCTCGACGCCCAACGCGCCGATGCACTTGCCCTTGAGCATCAGCGGGAGGACCAGCGCGGCGCGGAGCTGGACGCTTGGGTGCAGAGACCGGGGGCCGCGCGGGTCGCGGGGCGCATCGTCCACCACGACGCGCTGCGAAGTCCGCACGACCTCGCCCGGCAGCGTGCTCTCCAGCGCCACCACCGACCCCACCAGTGTCGCGAGGGGTCCCGTGGCGGCCTCCAGAGCCAGGCGGGAGCCGTCCGGCGTCAGCAGCGCCACGTAACCGCTGTCGGTGCGGAGGAGCTGCGCGGCGCTTTCGGCCACTAGGCGGAGCACCCCGCGCAGGTTCCGCTCCGTCAGCAGGACCTGGTTGATCTCGTTCAGCGTGTCGAGGTAGGCGACGTGGCGCCGCTGGCGCCGGAGCGACCGCAGCAGCCGGACCGCGACGCCGAGCGTCGCGACGAGCGCCGCGGCGAGCGTGGCCAGGAGGGTGGTGGTGCCGGTCATCGATGCGCCGCGGTGATCACGACGGCAAGATAGAGACGCCGATGGGGTTCACCAGGGGGGCGCGGCGGATCGGGCCATCCACCGGCAGGATGAACCAGAAGGTGCTCCCATGGCCGTACAGCGACTCGGCACCGATCTGGCCGCCGTGCAGCTCGACGAAGCGGCGGCACAGGGCGAGGCCGAGGCCCGTCCCCTCGTACCGGCGCGCCGCCGAGGCGTCCACCTGGGAGAATTCCTGGAACAGGCGAGCCATGTCCTCGGGCCTGATGCCGGGGCCGGTGTCGCCGACCGCGATCCACGCCGCCTCGCGGGGCGCCGTCGTGGCCTGGTCGCCGGAGCGGTCGGCGGGTACCGGCAGCGGCGCCGTGGTGTGCAGCGCGCGGATGCTGATCTCGCCGCCGTCGGGGGTGAACTTGACGGCGTTGGAGATCAGGTTGAAGAGGATCTGGCGGATGCGCACCTCGTCCGCCTTCACGATCAGCGCACCGTCGCCGATCTCGGACGTCACGCGGTGTTGCTTCTTGGCGGTCAGGCTGCCCGTGTCGCGCAGCACGCCGTCGACGAGGGCCCGCACGTCGGTCGCGACGAGGTGCAACTCCAGCTTGCCCGCCTCGACCTTGGAGTAGTCGAGGATGTCGTTGATCAGTCCCAGCAGGTGGCGGCTGTTCCGCAGGATGGTGTCCACCGCGTCCTGCTTGCCCTCGTCGAGCGCGCCGAGGACGCCGGTGCCCAGCAGGTCGCCAAAGCCGATGATGGCGTTGAGCGGCGTGCGGAGCTCGTGCGACATGTTCGCCAGGAACGCGCTCTTCTGTCGGATGGCCTGGCCGAGCGCCGCGTTCTGCTCCGCCAGCGTGGTCCGGGCCGTCTCCGTGTGCGAGTGCAGCTTCGCCTGCTCGATGACGAGCACCGCGAGGGCGCTGAGACGCTCCAGGAGCGCCACGTCGCGCGGGCCGAAGGTGCGCCCGCCTTTCGCGTTGTCGCATCCGAGGGAGCCCACCGGCTGCCCCCCGGCGAGCAGTGGCACCATCACGCCGCTCTGGAGGCCCAGCTCCCGGTTGACGCCGGCATGGACGCGCGGGTCGGAGCCCAGGTCGTCCACCACCATCGGCTCGCCGTGCTCGACCACCCACCCCGCCATCGAGCCGTCGCGCGGCAGAATCTCCCCGGTGTGCCCGCTCAGGCCGCCGGTGGCGGCGGCGAGCCGGATCTGCGCGTCGTCGTCCGAGAGCAGCGAGATGTGGCCGACGGCTGCGCCCAGGAGTTCGGCGGCTCCCTGGGCGATGGAGGCGAGCACGGTGTCCGGTGCGTGGTTCGCGAGGATGCGCTGCGTGACGTCGCCGAGCAGGCCGAGCTCGCGGGCATGCCCGGCCGACTCCGCGAACGCCTTCTCGAGTTCGCCGACGTGCTGGTTGATGCCCTGGCGCCGCGACCACCAGGCGACGGACGCGACCGCGGCGCCGCCTGCGGCGACCGAGAGCCAGTGGACCAGGTCCAGGCTAGCGCTCCCGCATCGCGGTCACCATCGCGCCGAACTCCTCGGTCAGGCCGGGATCGAACTGCGAACCGGCCCGCGCGCGGATCTCCGCCACCGCCCAGTCCACCGAGATCTTGGCGCGGTAGGGGCGACCGGTGGTCATCGCCTCGAAGGCGTTGGCGACCGCGAAGATGCGGGCCGCGAGCGGGATCGCCTCGCCCTGGAGTCCTTCCGGATAGCCGCCGCCGTCCCAGTGCTCGGTGTGATACCGCACGATCTCTAGGGCGCGGCCCAGGCCGGGGACGTTGCGCAGGATGTCGGCGGCCACGGCGGGCATCCGCTGGATCTGCTTCCGCTCGTCGTCGCTGAGCGCGCCCAGCTTCGTGAGCAGCCCGTCGGGGAGGGCGAGCTTGCCGATGTCGTGGAGGAGGAAGCCGCGGAAGACGTTGGTGTCGGCGGCCAGCTCCGGCGCCACCCGTTCGCAGAACAGTTGCGCGAGGCGTGCGGGGCGCTCCGCCTCGAGCGGGCTCAGGCCCTCGCGCGCGGCGAGCGCGAGCGCCAGCGCCGCGACGGTCCCGGTGTACGACTCCTCGAGTTCGGTGTAGGCCTTCTGCAGCTCCGCGACCTTGTCCTGCAGCTTGCTCGCGAGCCGGTCGGCGTACGCCGTGGAGAAGGTCTCGGCCAGGTGCCGCCGCGCCTGCATCACCGGCTCGGGCTGCCCCAGGGCGCGCGAGACTTCGCCCAGCAGGTCGCGCGGCTCCATCGGCTTGGTGAGGTACGCGACCGCGCCGAGCGACATCCCGAATTCGCGGTCCTTCGCGTCGGTATAGGAGCCCGTGTAGAAGATGACGGCGATCCCGGCCAGGTTGGGGTCGGTCTTGATGGCGCGGCAGAGTTGAAAGCCGTCGAGGTTGGGCATCAGGATGTCCGTGAACACGAGGTCGGGGTGGTCAACCCGGATCACCCGGAGCGCCGCCTCGCCGTCTTCGGCCGTCGCGACCTGATACCCGGCGCTCTGAAAGACCCCCTTCAGGGCCCGGCGGTTGTAGGAAAGATCGTCCACCACGAGAACACGCACGGCTGCCGCTCCACCAGGATGATGGGGATGAGATAGCCGCTCGGGTCCGAAGGGGCAAGCGGCGGGCCAGTCGCCGGCCCCGGGAGGGGTCTAGCGGGACGCCCCTTCGCCCGCTAGCGCGGCCTCGAGCGCGTCGGCCAGCAAGCTGAATGCCAGCACGACGACCGCGACCGCGCAGGCCGGCGCGAGGGCAACCCAGGGCGCCGTGACGAGGGCGTCGCGGCCGGCCGCGATCATGTTGCCCCACGAGGGCGTCGGCGGCTGGACCCCGAGGCCCAGGAACGACAGTCCGGCCTCCATCATCATCGCGTTCCCCGTCCCCAGCGCCGCCGCCACGAGCGCCGGGGCCAGCGCGTTGGGAAGGAGGTGGCGGGTCAGCACGCGCCCCGGCGTGGCTCCGAGGGCCCGCGCCGCCTCGACAAAGGGCCGGTTGCGGGCCGCCCGGACCTCCGCCCGCACGAGCCGGGCGACGGTCATCCACCCCGTGAGGCCGAGGGCGAGCACCACAAGCGCCAACCCTGGCTCGAACAGCACGACCAGGAGGAGCAGGAACGGGACCCTGGGCACCGCGAGAGCGGCGTCGGTCAGCGCGGTGATCAGGCGGTCCGGCACGCCTCCCGCGTACCCCGCGACGCCGCCGAGCAGCACGCCCAGCAGGAGCGAGGTGAGCGCGGCGAGAAGGCCGACGGCCAGGGACACGCGGGCGCCGACGCACAAGCGCGCCAGGAGGTCTCTGCCGAAGCGGTCCGTCCCGAGCAGGTGCAGGACGCCGTCTGGTGTCGCGCCGAACGGGGCGACGAACCGGCGGGCGACGATCTCCTCGAGCGGGGCCGGCGGTCCGGTGTTCAGCGCGGCCACCGCGGCGCACGCGATGGCGCCGAGGATCACGAGGCCGCCGGCCAGGGCGCGCGGGTCCCGCCTCAGGCGGTCCGCCAGGCCGCGACCAGCGCTCACGCCGATTCCTCTACGCGCGGGTCGGACCACGCCGCCAGCACGTCCGCGAGGAGGTTCCCGGCGATGACGAGCAACGCGAAGACCGCGGTCACCGCCATCACCACAGGGTAGTCCCGGGCCAGGACCGCTTGGACGGCCACGCGGCCCATCCCCGGCCACGCGAAGATGGCCTCGACGAACACCGCGCCGGAAAAGAGCGCCGGAAGTTGCAGCCCCAGGAGCGTCACCAGAGGCAGCAAAGCGTTCCGCGCCGCATGCCGCAGCAGCACTCGCCGCTCGGCCAAGCCGCGCGCCCTCGCCGCCGCGACGAAGGGCTGGCGCAACGCCCCGGCGACGCTGGCGCGGGCGAAGCGTGCCAGGCCCGCCGCACCGATGACCGAGAGCGTGAGCGCGGGCAGAACGAGGTGGCGCACCCGATCGCCGAGCCGCTGCACCGGGTCCAGGAAGTCGGCGCCGACCCCCTCCGCCCCGATGGCGGGGAGCCGCAGCGCGCTGGGCCAGCCCCACCGCGTGGAACCGAACGTGAAGACCAGGACCAGCCCGAGCGCGAGGACGTAGGCGGGCACCGCGGCGAGCACCGTGGTGGCGACGGTGAGCGCGGTATCGAGCGCGGTCCCGCGGCGCGCCGCCTGCAGCGTGCCGACCGTGACGCCCAGGAGGTACGTGAGCAGCAACCCGGTGCCGGTCAGGAGCAGCGTCGGCGCGAGCGCGTCGGACAGGACGGCCGTGACGGCCCGGTGCTGGGCGAGGCTCGTGCCCCAGTCGCCGCGCACGAATCGCAAGAGCCACTCGAGGTACTGGACAGCGAGCGGACGGTCGAGGCCGAGCGCGTGCCGCGCCGCGTTCACCGCGGCGGCGTCGGCGTCGGGACCAAGGTAGAGGCGCACCGGATCCCCCGGCGCGAAGTGCAGGGCGGCGAAGGTGGCCGTGAGCACCAGCAGCACGAGGGGCAGCGATCCGAGGATGCGGCGCGCGAGGAAGCGAGGCATCGTGTGTAATGCTGGGGGATGGGGGGCCGGGAAGGCAATGTCGGGGCGTGGGCCGCGCCCCCTGGCGCACCGCTCGCCGGGCGATTCTACTTTCGCCCGATGCGGGGCTTCGGGCTGTTCCTTCTGGCGGGACTCGCCGGCTGCGCGCCGGCGATGCCGCCCGGCACGGTCTTCTACGCGTCGGGCGCGGACCTGCAGTCCATCAACCCGCTGCTCACGATCCATCCGCTCGCGCGGCAGGTACAGCGGCACGTGCTGTTCACGACGCTGGTCCGCTACGACACGCTGCTGCGCGCCCAGCCGTACCTCGCGGCAGGTTGGACCTGGTCGCCCGACCGCCGCGTGCTGACGCTGGCGCTCCGCGGCGACGTGCGCTGGCACGACGGTGCCACGACGTCGGCGCGCGACGTGGCGTACACCCTGCGCACGGCGCAGGCGCCGCGCACCGCCTACCCGCGCGCCGGCGACCTGGCCTGCATCAGGGGCGTCGAGACCCCCGACGCGCAGACCGTGCGGCTGACCTTCTGCCGGCCGCAGCGCGACGTGCCGGACGTGCTGGCCGACCTCGCGATCCTGCCGGCGCATCTGCTGGACCGCGTGCCGCCGGAGTCGCTGCGCACTGCCGCGTTCAACGAGCGGCCCGTCGGCAACGGTCCGTTCCGCTTCGTCGCCCACGAGCCGAACCGCCGCTGGGTGTTCGAAGCGAGCGCCGAATTCCCCGCCGCGCTCGGTGGGCCGCCCGCCTTGCGCCGTCTCGTGATCGTGGTGGTGGATGAGCCGACAACCAAGCTCGCCGGGCTGACCAGCGGTGAGCTCCACGTGGCGGGGATCCAGCCCATGCACGCCGCCGTCGTGCGGAGTGTCCCCGGCCTCACGGTCGTGGACTACCCGATGCTGCTGGCGCACGGCCTCTTCTGGAACCTGCGCCGACCGCTGTTCGCCGACGCGCGCCTGCGGCGTGCGCTCACCCAGGCGCTCGACCGGCGCCAGATGGTGGCGGCGTACCTCTACGGCTTCGGCACGGTGGCCGATGGCCCGGTGCCGCCGACGCACCCCGATGCCGTGCGGCTGCCGGCGGTGCCGTTCGATCGCGCCGCGTCCCGGGCCCTCCTCGATTCGCTCGGCTGGCGCGCGAGTGCGGACGGGGTCCGGCGCCGCGACGGGGCCGAGCTGGCGTTCACGCTCACGACCGTCGGCTCGGCGGACAATGTTCTGGAGCAGCTCATCCAGGCGGACCTCGCGGCCGTCGGTGTGCGCGTCCGAATCCGTCAGCTCGAGTTGGGCGCGTTCCTCGCCGCCGCGCAGAATCCGGCGCGTGAGTATGATGCTCTGGTGACCGGCATCCCCGGCGACCTGGGTCTGGGCTACCTGCGCGCGCTGTTCGACTCGCGGCGGCGCGAGGGGCCGCAGCAGTACGCGCAGTACGCGAATCCGGCAGTGGACGCCGCGCTCGACGCGGGCGACTTCGCCGCGGTCCAGCGGCTCGTCGCGGCGGACCTGCCGGTCACCTGGCTCTACCACGCCCGCGGCGTGCAGGGCGTGAGCCGCCGCCTGCACGGCGTGCGGATGGACCTGCGCGGCGAGCTGGCCACGGTGCGGCAGTGGCACCTCGAGGCGGCGGCCCGGTGATCTTCCGGGCCCGGGCGCCGACGCGCCTCGATCTGGCGGGGGCGTGGACCGACGTGCCGCCCTACTCCGAGCGGGTGGGCGGGGCGGTCGTCAGCGTGGCCATCGCCCTGCACGCCCACGCGGTCGTCCGGCGGCGGCGTGGGGGCGTGCGCCTCCACGCGCTGGATTTCGGCGCGACGGTGGGGGCGCGCCGGGCGAGCGAACTCCCTGTCGGCGGCGATCTCGCGCTCCTGACCGCGGCGGCCCAGCGGCTGGGTCCGCGGGGCGACTTCGAGCTCACGACACGGGCGGACTACCCGCCGGGCTCCGGGCTCGGCGGTTCGGGCGCGATGGGCGTCGCGGTCGTCGCGGCGCTGGCCGCGGCCCGCGGTAAGTCGCCGTTGCCCGCGGAGATCGCGCAGATCGCGCACCGGCTCGAAACCGAGGACGCGAAGATCCCCGGGGGCAAGCAGGACCAGTACAGCGCCGCGCTGGGCGGCGTGCAGTACCTCGAGTTCGCCGACCCGGCGGTGAGCGCCACGCGCCTGGACATCCCGCCCGCCTGCCTGTGCGACCTGGAGCAGCACCTGGTGCTCTGCTACGTCGGCGCGTCCCGCTTCTCCGGAGGGACGATCGCGCGGGTGATGGAGCGCTACGCGTTGGGCGACGTGGCCGTGGCCGCCGCGCTGGACGGGCTCAAGGCCTGCGCGGTCCGGATGCGCGCGGCGCTCTTGCGCGGCGACGTCGGGGCCGTCGGCGATCTGCTCGCCGAGAACTGGCGGCACCAGCAGGCGCTCGACCCGGCGATGGCGACGCCCGCGATGCGGCGACTCGTCGAGGCCGCGGCGCGCCA
>Ga0315275_10004048_pt1 | contig 13644 bp, 9 predicted proteins | sample YL17G03_0_MG_FD_205557 | JGI IMG/M metagenome (GOLD analysis project Ga0315275, IMG submission 205557) | Sediment microbial communities from Yellowstone Lake, YNP, Wyoming, USA - YL17G03_0 | ecosystem: Environmental > Aquatic > Freshwater > Lake > Sediment | place: USA: Wyoming | collected... | reverse complement strand
TCCGAACTTTTTGATAAGCGGGGTTCCTGCCTCAATGATGAGATGGTCATTTTCAGGGAGTTCCTTTAGCACGTTTGCAACCTTGCTCATGTCAACAAGGTCCAGTGCCACCTGAAGATAGGGTGGATCAAAGAGTCGTGTTACCTTGAATCCCATGATTGCGTGGGCGGCACGGTCTTTTTCGAAGATAAGTGTCCTTGCGTCAGGGAACTTTTCCAGTGCACGGTGGATTGCAAGTTTTGTCGCACCATAGTTGTACCGGTAAATCTTGTTATAATCCACGGCATCAGGATGAACAAATGCGGATGCAAGAATGACTACCTTTTCGATATCAACTTCTGAAAAAACATCCTCTTCAACGCAGTCTGCGACAGCCTTTGCGACGGCAGCCTGGACCGGTCCGAACATCTCGTTCACCTGGGTCATAGTCTTAAGAGTAACCTTCGGGATAACAAGGGTCACAGGTTTTGTCAACAGGTTCGGGCGGATAACCGCAAGAAGGGGTGTATGACCAGCAGACAGTTGCGATACCGCGTGAGCAAATGCGGTTCCGATGGGACCTTCCTTGTCCCCCATTAACAGGTCAATGTGTGCAACTTCTGCACCATCGCCTATGAGTGCTTCTCCAACAAGATACATGAAACTCTCCGTTCGTTGTTATTATGTGTCCGTCAGCTATGATAAATTTTTCAAATAAAGTTTTTGCTCACAGTGAATCGACTGATAATATCCTTGTCTTCGTTAGTGGAATACTGTCCGTCAGGTGACGTTGCAGTACGATCTCTTGAGGGTTCTGCTGTACAATCTGCCTGAGAGCAAGTAAGTTGAGAATTTTTTTATGCCCGATTCCTGAGAAGTAAAAATATCGAACGAAAAAACATGTTGAATCAGAATGGTCAGAAAATGTGGGGTTGGTGAGATTTGAACTCACGATCGACGGGTCTCTCCGACATGCATCAGTGCTCCAACGGGTCATCATCAACCATCGGGAACAAGTCCCGATGTTCTTTCCGAAGATATCAGAAAGATCAATTCAGCAGACCCATTGTTCATCATCTGCAGCACAGGAACGCAAAGACCGCTGGAGCCCGTCGCCATTCCGGGCTAGGCCACAACCCCCCAGTCATCCGAGGCGTAAATTTGCCCTTTGCTGACTATACAGAATCGCGCTAAATTAATTTAATAGTTTTCATTTTTCGTAACCATGGGGGTAAATTCCGGTGTTTTCAGCAGATACTATCTGAAGACCACTTTTTTTCCCGTAGTGCAACCTGACAGAACAGAGAACCGGATCTTCGACGGTGAGGGAACATGAAAAGATTACCATGTGTGCAGCAGGGGGGCACAATCACATCATTAATCATATATTCTGTTCTCACTCCATATTTCCGGGATGGTTGCGGGCAGCTATGCGAGCGGAACCTCGACATTTCCCTTGTTGGGAATGTCGATTGGGGAGATGTTGAACACTATTTCAGCGAAATACCCGGACAACGAGGCGATCGTCTCTGTCCACCAGAATATTCGCTGGACATATCGCCAATTCTTAGAAAATGTTAACCAGGTCGCCCGGGGTTTGATGGGGCTGGGCGTGGAGAAAGGGGACCGTGTCGGTATCTGGGCCATGAACCACGCGGAATGGGTTGTCGTTCAGTTTGCGACTGCGAAGATCGGCGCAATTATGGTGAATATCAACCCCGCGTATCGAACGTATGAGCTGGAATATGCTCTCAAACAGTCAGAGATTCAGACTCTCATCATCCAGGGGCGGTTCAAGACCTCCGATTATGTCGGAATGTTCTATGAAGCCTGCCCTGAAGCGTATGAGGCGAAGCCCGGCAGGATATCCTCTGAGAAATATCCATTCCTGAAAAATGCGGTCTTTTTAGGGGACATACCATATCACGGTATGTTCACATGGAATGAACTGCTGAAAAAAGCTGAAGAGATAACGAACGATGAACTCATGGGGCGGGGCGACATGCTCACGTTTGATGATGCAATCAATATTCAATATACGAGCGGTACGACCGGGTTCCCTAAGGGTGTCGTGCTTACCCACCACGGTGTCCTTAACAACGGATATATCATCGGTGAAGGGATGGGATTTACAGAAAAAGACCGGCTCTGTATTCCTGTGCCGTTCTATCACTGTTTTGGCATGGTACTCTCCAACTTCGCGTGCGTGACACATGGCACAACGATGGTGCTGCCTGCTCCTGCATTCGATGCTGAAGAAGTCCTGAAAACCGTTGAGAAAGAACGATGTACCGCCCTTCACGGGGTACCAACGATGTTCATCGCTGAACTTACGCATCCCGATTTTGAAAAATACAACCTGAAATCTTTACGCACCGGAATCATGGCGGGATCGCCTTGTCCGATCGAAGTGATGAAACAGGTCAGCATAAAGATGCACATGAGCGAGATTGTAATCGTGTACGGGCAGACCGAGACATCACCGGGTGTTACAATGACTACTACTAAAGACCCGGTTGAGCGGCGTGTTTCGACCATCGGGCGTGCTTTTCCGCATACGGAACTCAAGATCGTCGATCCCAAAACGGGCAGGATTGTTCCGCTCGGGGAGATTGGCGAGATCTGCGCCCGGGGATACTGCGTCATGAAATGCTACTATAATAACCCGTCTGCAACCCATGCAACTCTTGACTCAAACCGCTGGAACCATACAGGTGACCTTGGCACCATGGATGAAGAAGGGTACTTCAGGATAGTGGGTCGCCTCAAGGACATGGTAATCCGGGGCGGGGAGAACATATACCCGCGCGAGATCGAGGAGTTCCTGCATCACAACGACAAGATTGCAGATGTTTATGTTGTGGGAGTCCCTGACCGGAAATATGGCGAGGAACTCTGTGCGTGGGTGAAAGTTAAGCCGGGGGTGACATTAACCGAACAGGAGGTCAAGGATTTCTGTAAGGGTAAAATTGCGCACTACAAGATACCGCGATACGTGTTATTTGTCGATGAGTTCCCTATGGGTGTTACCGGAAAGATACAGAAATTCCGGATGCGGGAAGACTCAATCAGGGCACTGGGACTGCACGAAGAAGAAAAAATTGAGACAGCATGATTTTAGAAAATTATAGCATAGTATTTTTCAATATTCAAAGACGGGCTGGAGATATACCTATGAAATCTTATCTTTCATCCATCCCGTTCACATTCGTTCGTCCGGATGGTTCAATTCCCGGAATTTTTTACAATAAATTATGACAATACTATATCATGTAAAAAACCGGAAATAATCTGAAAGAAGTAACAATGGCAAACGAGCAACAGTTATACCTGCAAACTCTGTGAGGGATTTACTGATGAGAACTATCGGAAAATGTTTGTGCATCATACTCATTCTCTGTGCGTTATTGATTATTCCTGCAATGGCGGGCACACAATACATGGCCGGGAGCCCGCAGCTTTCAGCATATATATCAGGAACCAATGAATTCAGCCCGGGGGATGAGGTGAAGCTCACTATCGTTATTGAAAATACCGGGCTCAATGAATTCAAATTTGTTCAATCCGTAATCGTTGACCGTGAAGATCTTCCCAACACGGCAAAGTTCCTGACGGTGGCTCTCAATCCCGGAGACGCACCCCTCGTGATCAAATCCGATCCCCAGATGGTGGGAGATGTGAAAGGTGCAGGCAGCGCAAGTGCAGTATTTACAACAAAAATTAACGCCGATGCACCACCTGGCAGTTACACTCTTCCGCTGACGCTGAATTACACGTACTTATACCAGGCAGAACAATACGGATTTGATACCATCCAGTATACCTACAAACAGGTAAATGAAGATGTCGGGATTCCCGTAAAAATTAAATCCGATATTTCCATTGACGTGTTGTCAGCAACTCCGGAACACCTGAATGTCGGGACTGAAGGATATCTCACTATGAAAATTAAAAATACCGGTTCAGAGGATGGAACAAAAGCTATTGTGAGAATCCTGCGCAATGGCAACAGTCCGGTAGTCCCAACCGATAGCAGTGTTTACATAGGAGATTTTCCTTCGGGAAGTACTGTTGAATGCAGGTATAAAGTTTCAATATCCGGTAATGCCGAACGCCAGACCTATCCCGTTGACGTCGTAGTGTTTTATAAAAACAAGGACGGCGATTTTGTCACGTCACGAAGCGATACTGTCGGGATACCGGTGGGGGGCAAAGTAGATTTTGAGGTTGTTTCACCCACGGCTGAAATGAATCCCGGCAGTAAAAAAGTCGTTAATGTCGAATATAAAAATACCGGTGAGACTCCCATCTATAGCGCACAGGGCAGAATCAGCGCCGTAGATCCTTTTACGAGCAATGATGATATCGCTTATCTCGGAGATCTCAAGCCGGGTGAATCAATCGTTGCATCCTATGAAGTGAGTGTCGATCGCTCGGCTACAATAAAGGAGTATGGACTCGATTCAGAAATACGCTACCGGGATGCACTCGATAACACCTACATTTCTGACACCATGAAGGTAAAAGTCAATGTAACGTCTCCGGCTGGTATTGCCTCAGTACTCTCAAACCCTGTTTACCTCTCGATCATTGTTGCAGGAATCATCGGAATCGTCTATCTCATCTACCACTTTCGCAAAAAACGGGGCTGACCGGGGAATATTCTTTTTTTGAGGGTATATTTTTTTAAGAGATTTTAAATATCAACGAGCGTACCATAATTATACAAATAATTTTGAATTAACACAAGTAAATTTTATTTGCTGTAACCGATTGAATAAAAAGGTGGTATCATGCATATAATGGAAGGATTTCTCCCCCTGCAGTGGTGTATTGCCTGGTGGATCATCGCACTGCCCTGCCTCATGCTTGGCATGTATCAGCTGAAAAAAATACTGGCCGCTGACCGTGAGGCTCTCCCCCTCCTCGGAGTAACAGGTGGATTCATCTTCATCCTGTCATCCTTAAAACTCCCGTCCGTCACCGGGAGCTGCTCCCATCCTACCGGAACCGGGCTCTCGACCATATCATTCGGGCCATGGATTACTGCCATTGTATGTGCAATCGTGCTCCTGTTCCAGAGCCTGTTCCTCGCTCACGGGGGGCTTTCCGTTCTCGGAGCCAATATCGTCTCCATGGGCATCGCTGGACCAGTCGTGGGTTATGTGGTGTACCGGCTCCTCCGTAACACTTCCGTGAATATCTACCTGACCGTATTCCTGGTAACTGCCCTTGCCGATATGTTTACCTATGTGACGACTTCTCTTGAACTGGCCCTCGCATACCCTGCCGAGAGCGGGGGATTTGTCAGTTCATTTATCCTGTTTATGGGTATATTTGCTGTTACGCAGCTCCCCCTTGCAATTGTAGAAGGCATCGTCCTCTCCCTCGTGTTCAAATATATCGTGGCACTCAAGCCCGATATCCTGATCCGCCTGAAAATATTCTCTGAAGAAAAGATCAATGCAGCAAGGAATGATGCGTCATGAAATTCAAATATGCCCTTGAAGCCCTGGCCGTCATTGCCATCGTAGTATTCTCTGTCGTATTCCTGTACACGGGTTCGACCATGAGCGGAGCGGAATTTGCCGGTTCTGACAATGTCGGTTCCGGGCTTATCGCAGAACTATCCGGTATACCTTTGGAAAATTTCCAGCCGCTGATCCCCCAGTGGGAGCCGCCAAGCGGGGAAATTGAGTCCTGCCTTTTTGCACTCCAGGCGGCAGTCGGAGGCATCCTGGTCGGGGGCGTATTCGGGTTCTGGATGGGGTCGCAGAAGAAAGCATAATCGGGATAAAAAGAGAAATATATTCGTATGTTTGAGGAACTTCTGGAAGATGTTGCCCAGAAGAACGGACTCCGGGAAGTGAACACGAACCTTAAACTGGCAACTGGTCTCGGTGCGATCCTCCTTTGCCTTCTCTCAACGAGCTATATCCCCCCGCTTTTTATTGCTCTTGTTCTTACCGCTGCAATCCTGTTTCTCGCCCGGGTGGATGCAAAAACCTATGCTGAACTTTTTATCGTGCCTCTCTGGTTTGCCATCATGAGCGTTGCCGGCATCATCCTCATTTCCGGTGGACATGATCTGTTCTGGAGATGGGATATCCTGCCATCGTTCTCTCTGTCCATTACGAGGGAAAGCATAAACCAGGGCATATTTGTCTTCTGCCGGGTTCTTGGAGGAATGTCCGCGCTGTGCTTTATATCACTGACAACACCCATGACCAATATTTTCACGGTATTGCGGCAATGCAGGATTCCGGAAATTATCATTGAACTGATGATGATTATCTACCGCACCATCTTCATCCTGATGGACCAGGTCGTGCAGATCTATACGGCACAGGTCATGCGCCTTGGGTATTCAACGGTAAAAGAATCCATACACTCCTGCGCATCCCTGTGCGGGGCTGCTTTTATTGCCAGCTGGGATGCCGGTGAGGACCTGATACAGGCTATGGATGCACGCTGTTATACGGGGAAATTTGCAGTCCTGGGTGAAAACCGACCGGTTGAACGAAAACCACTCCTTGCCCTCGCGGCATTTCTCTCTCTCTCAGGTGCAATAGTGATCCTTTCAGGAAATATTACCATAATCTAGGTCAGAAACGATGAGCACCATTATCCTTGAAGCCCGGGAAATCAGGTATCGTTATCCGCGGGGCATGGAAGCGATCTGCGGGATCAGTTTCCATATACGGAAGGGAGAGAAGATCGCTCTTGTCGGGCCAAACGGAGCAGGCAAATCGACCCTCCTTGCAATGTTCAATGGTATGATCCGCCCCGCCTCAGGCGTATTGCTCTTTGATAACCATCCGGTTCAGTACGATACCGCATCCCTGCGGATGCTGCGCAAACGTGTGGGATTTGTCCTCCAGAACCCGGACCGCCAGATTATTGCACCGACAGTATATCAGGATGTAGCATTCGGACCAACCAATCTCGGGTATCCCGAAAAAGAGGTTAAAGAGGTCGTAACGTTAGCACTCCGTCATGTAGGGCTCGAAGGTTTTGAACGCCGCCCTCCTCACCAGCTTTCCGGTGGAGAAAAGAAACGGGTTGCTATTGCCGGAGTCCTGGCGATGGATCCGGATGTGCTTGTCCTTGACGAACCAACAAGCGGTCTCGATCCATCCGGATCAGAAGATATTATGGAACTTCTCGATGAATTGAATCATGAAGGTAAAACAATCATCATCTCCACGCACAATGTCGAACTGGCGTACCCGTGGGCTGATCGTGCGATACTGATGCTTGAGGGAACGATCCTTGAGGAGGGTGTTCCTGAAAAAGCATTTGGTAACCCGGAATATGTACGCAGGGCGCACCTGTCCCTCCCGACACTTCTGGAATTGCATATGGAACTCCAGAAAAGGGGCATGTGTCTGCAGGGAAAAAACCCCCTCACGGTCCTCGATATGATGCAGGGTATCGAAATTATGTTTGAGAAAACATATTCCTGTGCCAGACCCGGAGTAATAACGATATATAATGTCGACCAGCACAGCCCTGAGTCATTCTCAGCATGGCGTTCGGAACAACCTGTCATCTCGATCGGAGCTATGGGGACCCGGGCGAAACAGCGGGCAGAAAACGAACGGATCCACCTGGATTTTACCTACGGTGTCATTGACAAATGCATTCTCAAGGCACTTCTTGGTGAAGATTCTGTGATCATGACAACCGAAAATATGGTCGATCGCGTATATCGGCGGGTAGATGCCTACGTGAAGGAAAGCGGGATTCCTGTCGTCGTAAAAATGATGGGGGGAGGGACAGGATGATTGTTCCGCGTATTGTCATTGCCGGCACACAAAGCGGGTGTGGGAAAACCACGATTGCAAGCGGTGTCATGGCAGCGCTGACAAAACGGGGTTTAAAAGTCCAGCCTTTTAAAGTTGGTCCGGATTTTATCGACCCTTCTCATCACACCAGTATCTGCAGGCGACCTTGCCGGAATCTTGATCCATTCATGATGGGGGAAGAGGGAGTTGCCCGGACATTCGAACATGCAACACATGGAGCTGACATCGCGGTTATCGAAGGTGTCATGGGGTTATTTGACGGCATGGATGGAACAGATTTTGCCAGTACTGCTCATGTTGCACGCATCCTGAACACGCCAATTGTCCTTGTGGTTGATGTACAAGGGATGTCCCGCAGTGTTCTGGCACTTATCAGGGGATTTTATGATTTTGATACAACACTCTCCATTGCCGGGGTAATCCTGAATCGTGTAGGGAGTCTGCGACACCGTCAGATGATTGAAAATTCTCTTCCAATTCCCTCGCTGGGCTGGATTCCAAGAAGTGAAGATATCGTGATTGAAAGTCGTCATCTTGGTCTCAAGATGGCACATGAAACAGGATCGAAGGTAGATTTCGGACGTTTAGTCGAGGAGTTTTGTGATCTGGATGCAATTATTGCATGTGCGAATAAAAGTCCGACGTTAAAACCACAAAAAAAGATTCCGCGAGCTGGAAAAAAGAAACAGATTCGTGCCACCATAGGAGTGGCGCTGGATGATGCATTCTGTTTTTACTATCAGGATAACCTGGATCGTCTCCGGGATGCTGGTGCAGACCTGCTTTTTTTTAGTCCTCTGCAGGATCCAATTCCCGATGTTGATGCCCTTTATTTTGGAGGAGGGTATCCGGAGCTGCACCTTCCTATACTGGAATCATCAAAATGCACCAGGGAATTGAAACCTGTTGTCGATACTGGGATACCAGTGTATGCAGAATGCGGGGGACTAATGTATCTTACTCATGAAATTGCAACAGACAGAACGTATAAATTATGTGGAATTCTCCCCGCACGCGTGGAAATGACGAATAAAGTCCAGGCGCTTGGTTATGTCAGGGGTGAAAGTATCGGGAATACGTCGTTTCTTCCTCAATCGCAGAGCATAACCGGTCACGAATTTCATTATTCCTGCATGCACCCGGATCGCGATGCTCAGTTCGCTTTCAGATTGACACGAGGAAAAGGCATCGAATCCGGAAAGGATGGGCTTGTATCGGGAAATGCACTTGGTACCTATACCCATGCATATTTTAATGATTCATTTGCCTGCATTTTCGTCGATGCTGCGTGTCGTTTTTCAACAGATTAACAAGAATTTCTAAAATATGTTCGGTCAATTTCCATTTTTCACAGAAGGCATAAAAGTGTAGAAACGCGAATCTATCTTCAACAGGACAAAAAGGTTGAGAATATATGCGCAGCGATGATGTAAAATCCGGCTATCAGCGGGCACCAAACCGATCGCTCCTGCGTTCACTCGGTGTGACTGATCGTGAAATGGACCTCCCGTTTATTGGAATTGCCAATGCTTATAATACCATTGTTCCCGGGCATATCCACCTGCGGCAGCTGGCAGAGAAGGTGCGTGAAGGTATCGCTGCCGGAGGAGGAGTTCCCTTCGAATTCGGCGTGATTGGTATATGTGACGGGATTGCAATGGGACATGAAGGAATGCGGTATTCCCTGCCGTCACGGGAGAATATCGCGGATTCTGTCGAGCTCATGGTCCAGGCGCACCGGTTCGATGGATTAGTCTGCATCGGTACCTGCGATAAGATTGTGCCGGGTATGCTTATGGCAGCCGCACGGTGCAATATTCCCTCTGTTGTCCTGACCGGCGGTCCGATGCTCTCTGGTTATCTGGAAGGTAAAGACCTGTCGCTCATAGATATCTTTGAGGGTGTCGGGAAAGTTGCAGCTGGTACAATGAATGAATCGGCATTGTGCGAGCTGGAGCGCTGCGCAATGCCCGGTTGTGGGAGCTGCCAGGGGCTCTATACGGCAAATACCATGGCATGCATGACCGAAGCGATGGGGATGTCACTTCCTGGTTGTGCTGCAATTCCCGCAGTTGATGCAGGAAAACTGCGGATTGCACGGGAGACCGGAGAAGCCATCATGCCACTTGTTGAACAACAAATCAAACCCCGTACCGTTATTACAAAAAACAGCCTCCGGAATGCAATCCGGGTGGATATGGCGCTTGGAGGATCAACGAATACCGTGCTCCACCTGATGGCTGTTGCTGTTGAGGCAGAAGTCCCGCTTTCGCTTGAGGATTTCAATACGCTCGCAGACTCTGTCCCCCATATCTGCAATATGCAGCCATCCGGACCACATTCCATGCAGACACTGTACAGGGCCGGGGGTATTCCCGCAGTTCTTAAACGCCTGGAAGGGTATCTCGAGGACAACCCGACAGTGTCAGGTAAAAATATCCTGCAGATTGCCAGAGATGCCGTAGTAAAGAATGAAACAATTATCAGATCCCCAAAAGAGCCCATAAGTCCGGCAGGTGGACTGAAAATTCTGTTTGGCACGCTCGCACCAGACGGTGCTGTCGTGAAATGTGCGGCAGTGCCGAAAGCGATGTGGAAACATACCGGACCAGCACGGGTCTTTGATAGTGAACAGCTCGCGATGAAATCCATCCTTGCCCGTGAGATCAGGGAGGATGATGTGATTATCATTCGCTATGAAGGTCCACGCGGCGCCCCGGGCATGCCTGAAATGCTCTCACCGACGTCAGCACTTATGGGGTTTGGTTATACCAGAGTTGTTCTGATTACAGATGGAAGGTTTTCAGGTGGAACGCGGGGGCCGTGTATCGGGCACGCTGCTCCCGAGGCAGCAATCGGCGGGCCGATCGCGCTCATTGAGGAAAACGACCGCATCGGAATTGATCTCTTTGCGAAAAAAATCGATATTTTAATCGATGAAAAGACCCTCATTCAGCGTAAGAAAAAATGGAAACCTGTAAAAAAATCCCTTTCCGGAGTACTTTCCCGGTATGCAAAAACGGTAGAACAGGCAAATCTTGGTGCGGTGCAGAGGTAGATAATTTTTTAAGTACTGTACTTCAATCTGTCACACGTCTGGATTACACTATTAATTTTCTGAAAAAAAGAGTTCCTGATTCGGGTTTTGATCGTACAAATCAGGGCTTCTCAAATTTTCGGCAAGGATTTTGTCTTACTCACGATACATCCCTGAACTTGCCTTTCGGTACGAGGATCTCAAACTTCGCACCCTTCCCGGGTTGGCCTGTTTCAGTTATCATTATTCCGGTATATCCCAATATCTCACGGATCAGGAACAGGCCAAAACCAGCGCCCTTGCCGCAGCCAAATTCAAATATTTTTTCTTTTTTATCAAAGGGAATTCCTATGCCATTATCCTCAATTGTCAGGATCAGGGATCCCCCCGATATGCGATTGTTAAGCCTGATTTGCGTAAGATTATGACCTCCATGATTTAACGCATTCATCAGGAGATTATAAAAGACCCTTGGGAGGAGTGGATCTGAGTACAATTCGACATCTGCCATATCCATACTGATAACAATATTGTTTGCCGGCAATAACCCGACTGCATCATTCCATGACTTTTTAACCGATTGCCATGTTGGAGAGGTGATCCCGAGATCCTGGAGTGATTTTCCAAACGCCATCTGCTTCCGGATTGACTCGATAGATTCAATCGTCTTATCAAAAAACATCTGCATTGCTTCGTGGGTTGTCTTGAGCTGTGCACGTTCCAGGTAATTCATGATAACTGCCAGCTGATCAAGGATATCACGCCTTATAATACTGAAAAGAAGGTCCATTTTCAGGTTCCGGGTCTCCTCGGTTAAATCTTCACCAATCCCAAGAATATACTGCAATATATTTTCCGAGTTAAAAATCGGGACAATGATCATATGAAGAATACGCTGGCCCTGTGATTTGTTTGATATTTTCTTATTACTTACCGAAATGTGATTAAGAACTGCTTCCTTATCCTCTTGATCTATGACGGATATCATCTCTTTTGAAAACAGCTCAAGGTCTGTCTTTCCGATTACTTCAGAAGCTCTCAGCTCAAAAATCCGTTCACTGGCCTTATTCCAGAAAGCATATCTTCCGTCTTTTATGCTTTTCATGAATATGGCCACGGGCAGCTGATCGATTATTTCTCTTCGGAGATTTTCTTCGTCTTTTACCTGCTGAAGGGCAAGCTTGAGCGAATCAACCATCATGTTGGTACTTGTTTCAAGGATGGCAAACTCGATATTGTGCGTTGTGCCGATTCGGTGCTCAAGATCGCCATGCGCAATAATGGTTACATCTTCGACAATCTTTTTGATCGGACGGGTGATTCGTCGTGAAAATTCATAGGCCAGAGCAAACCCGATGAAGATTGCGGCAATCCCGGTAACGATATGGAAAAGGATGAGCCGGTTCAGGGCATCCTGGATTAATTGCGAGTTGTACGTGATCGCAACAACCCTGCTCGGATCTGACCCGTACTTATCAACCTTTAAATCCACCATAAGATATGTTGTCGTCCGTTGGTGTTCACGGTCCTGAACTTCAAGCGTCTTCCGGCTTTTTAGCACCTCATTTAGATATTCCTGTACGGTTTTTTCAGGGAGGGTATTGTTATCCAGTCGTCTTCCCATGGAATTAAAAACCGTGAACTGTTCCACGTAAGGGTTAACTGAAACGATCCTTAGTATATTTTCATTGTCATCTAACTGTTGGTTGATTACGTCAAATGTCGTACCTGACAGACCGAGTTCCAGGATGTACCGGTGGTCAGGTGAAGGCATATATGCAAATTTCCTGAACTGTCCTGCCCCCAGCTTATCGCGGATTATACGATCGGGGAAAAATCCCTCTGACATGCGGATTTTTGTAAGATAATCATAAAAATACGGGATCTGCCTGAAGTCCATCCCAAGTTCCGGTGTATATGTCGTAGAGATGATGACCCCGGACTCATTGATCACGTAAATATCGTAATTTTGCCCGAGGCTGTTTTTAACCATTGCAAGGTCCATCCTGCCAGGCTCGCCTTTCGTCCGGTTATATTCAAGGAGTACCGAGGTTAATCCATTCTTCATCTGGTCATTAAGAGTTTCATCATAGACATTCCAGGTGATCTCCTCGAGCCGCATTGCCTCAATAATATTTTGTTCAGTCTGTGCCTTGAGAAGGCTGGATTCACGTTCAAAATTGTTTTTGGTATAAAAATAGCCATTGAAGGAGATGAACCCGACAATACAGATGATGAGAAGAACCATGGGAAGTAAAAGCGAGAGGGAGAGAGATTTCATTCTTTGTACAGGTGGATCCTTCACCGTCATGATTGCTCCATCCCTGTTAAAAAAACAAATTTTTCAAATTTTATTCGAAAATACCGGGTAACAATGAATAACTCCGCTGTAACGATAAGTTTTGTTATTTTGAAAACGTACGCTACCTGAGTCGCAGGGGGTATTTTTTGGTATGGATTTCCTGAATTTTAATCTATACCCAAAAAGGAAAATATAGATCGAAATGAAATTGCCTGGAAAGGGAATAAATATGGAGATTGAATGGATCCGGAAAAGGGTTAAAATTAATAGTATAATTTACATGTCAAAGGAAAATTCAGGGATATTTGATACTATACCCTGAAAAATTTTTATTTCATTGCTTCAACGATCGCTTCCTTTACTTTCTCATCACTTTCGGATTCAAGTGCTTTCTCAAGAGCTTTGTCCACATTTTTCCCGCCAATTGCACCGAGCGCCCGGACCGCCATCATCCGGACGTACACGTTTTCATCACTCAGCAGAATTACCATCGGTTCTATGGTATCTGCATGGCGAAG
>Ga0315275_10004047_pt1 | contig 13646 bp, 8 predicted proteins | sample YL17G03_0_MG_FD_205557 | JGI IMG/M metagenome (GOLD analysis project Ga0315275, IMG submission 205557) | Sediment microbial communities from Yellowstone Lake, YNP, Wyoming, USA - YL17G03_0 | ecosystem: Environmental > Aquatic > Freshwater > Lake > Sediment | place: USA: Wyoming | collected... | reverse complement strand
ATCGAAGTCGTCATGACCGATGCCGGTGCCGAGCGCGCAGATCAGCGTGACCACTTCCTGCGACGACAGCATCTTGTCGAAGCGCGCCTTCTCGACATTCAGGATCTTGCCCTTCAGCGGCAGCACCGCCTGTGTGCGCCGGTCGCGGCCCTGCTTGGCCGAGCCGCCGGCGGACTCGCCCTCGACGAGAAAGATTTCGGACTTGCCCGGATCTTTCTCCTGGCAGTCGGCAAGCTTGCCCGGCAGGCCAGAGCCGTCCAGCGCGCCCTTGCGCCGCGTCATCTCGCGCGCCTTGCGCGCCGCTTCGCGCGCACGCGCCGCGTCGATGATCTTCATGCATATGGCTTTTGCGTCGGCCGGCCGCTCCAGCAGGAATTCGCCGAGCTTTTCCGCGACCACGGATTCGACCGCGCCCTTGACCTCGGATGAGACGAGCTTGTCCTTGGTCTGGGACGAGAACTTCGGGTCCGGCATCTTGATCGAGAGGATCGCTGTCATGCCCTCGCGCGCGTCGTCGCCGGTCGGCGCAACGTTCTCGCGCTTGGCGCGGCCTTCTTTTTCGATGAAATCGTTGATCTTGCGGGTCAGTGCCGCGCGGAAGCCCGCGAGATGCGTGCCGCCGTCTTTCTGCGGGATATTGTTTGTGTAGCAGTACATCGATTCCTGGTAGGAATCGTTCCACTGCGCGGCAACCTCGACCGAAATCGGGCCTTCCTGGCCCTGGAAATAGAAGATGTTCGGATGGATGGCCGTGCGGCTGCGATTCAGATATTGCACAAAGGCGCTGACGCCGCCCTGGTGCTCGAACACGTCGTTCTTGTCCTCGCGCTCGTCGATCAGCTCGATGCGCACGCCGGAATTCAGGAACGAGAGCTCGCGCAGGCGCTTCGCCAGCCAGTCGTAGGAGAACGTCGTGTTCGTGAAAATCGTGTTGCTCGGCTTGAAGCGCACCGTCGTGCCGCGCTCGGCGCTTGATCCGACAACGGTGAGCGGACCAAGCGGTTCGCCCAGGCGGTATTGCTGGCGGTGGAGCTTGCCGTCGCGCGCGATCGTCAGTGTCAGCGCGCCCGACAGCGCGTTGACAACCGAGACGCCGACACCGTGCAGCCCGCCGGCCACTTTGTAGGAGTTGTCGTCGAATTTTCCGCCCGAGTGCAGCACGGTCATGATGACCTCCGCTGCGGAGCGGCCTTCTTCGCTGTGGATGTCGGTCGGAATGCCCCGGCCGTTGTCCTGCACCGTCACCGATTCATCGGCGTGGATCGTCACGACGATGCGGTCGCAGTAGCCCGCCAAGGCTTCGTCGATGGAGTTATCCACGACCTCGAAAACCATGTGGTGGAGGCCGGTGCCATCGTCTGTATCGCCGATGTACATGCCGGGCCGTTTGCGGACGGCCTCGAGGCCTCTTAACACCTTGATATTGCTGGAGTCGTAGTTGTCCTTAGTGGACACCTGGGGGCCTGGCTGCATAATCCGGAAATTGTAGCACGGCAATCGCTGTTTTTACTTTGTTTTTCAGTTGCTTGGCTTGGCTCAGGCCGGTTGTCCGTGCCCGGATGTCGCTTGTGGATGAATCTGTGGAAAACGCGGGTATTTCCGTGGTCATCGGCCGCCGTTTTATTGCGCTGCAAAATGCGCCGCTGCGGTATGTTCCACATGAAACAACCGCCGCGCTCAATCGGGCCGGATGGCGCCCTGTTCCACGTGGAACATTCGGCCACGCTCCGGCAGCCCCGGAATATCGCCGCGCAAGGACGTGACCCAGAGCTGGGCCGGGACCGAGCGCACCGCCGCCATGAGCCGCACCAGGTTGTCGTGGTCAAGCTCCGCTGCAGGATCATCGAGCAAGAGGGCTGAGCGCCCGGGTCGTTCCTGCTCCTGGATCTGCAGCTGCGCCAGCATCAGGCCGGCAGCGACCATCTTCTGCTGGCCCCGCGACACGTGATCCTTGGCGGCACGCCCACCGACCTCGACCGCCGCGTCGCCGCGGTGCGGGCCTGATTGGGTCGCACGATAACGGCGGTCCCGCCCCCTGTCGGCCTCGAGCACCTCCAGCAGCGGCCTCTTTTCGTCCCAACCGCGGCTGTGTACCAAGGTGATCGGGCTGCCCAGCAGGGCCTCGCCAATCGCCCGCAGCGGGCCCTGCAGTCGCGCCAGATAGGCCCCTCGCTGCCGCGCAAGCTCCTCGCCGCTGATCGCCAGCTCCTGTTCCCAGGCTGCAAGATCACTATCGGGGCGATCCTGCTTGAGCGCGGCGTTGCGCTGTCTTAGCGCCAGGTGATACCGCCGCCAGGTCGTCAGGAAGGCTGGTTCCACGTGGAACACCCCCCAATCGAGGAAGCGGCGGCGCCGGCCCGGGCCCTCTTCGAGCAACTTGTGGATCTCGGGGTCGATGACCTGGGCTGGAAACTGCTCAGCCAGTTCCGCAACGCCGCCCACCGGCGTGCCGCCTGCCTGCCACTCCGTGCCGTTGCGCCGCGCGCGCACGCCCAGCATGACGGGGACTACCCCACCGCTACTGCGGCCAGCCAGAATGAACGAGTCCTGGCCGTGGCGGATCAGCGCATCCCGCTGACGGCTGCGGAAGGAGCGGCCGCGGCCCAGGAAAAAGGCGGCCTCGAGCAGGCTGGTCTTGCCAGAGGCGTTTGGCCCAATGAAAACGTTGGCGGCCGGATCCAGCTCGAGCTCGATCGACGCCAGACAGCGGAATTGTTCGGCGCGGAACCAGCTGAGGGGCATTGCGCCCCTTACAGCCTCATGGGCATGACGACATAGCGGGCGCTGCTGGTGCCTGGCGCGCGCACCAGGCAGCTGGAATTGCCATCCGTCACGCCGATCTCAACTTCGGCCCCGTCGACTGCGGCCAGTGCCTCGAGCAGATAGGTCACGTTGAACCCAACTTCCAGTTCATCGCCTTTGTAATTGACCTCGACCTGCTCCTCGGCCTCTTCCTGCTCCGGGTTGTGCGCCTGCAGTGTCAGTGAGTTCTTTTTCAGGGCCAATCGGATACCGCGGTATTTCTCATTAGCCAGGATCGATGTCCGGTGCAGGGCCGCGCGGAGCATTTCCCGATCGGCCACGATAACCTTCGCGGGCGCCGGCGGAATTACCTTATTATATTCTGGGAATCTGCCGTCAATGAGCTTAGAAGTGAATCGAACATCGCCGATTTGGGCGCGAACGTGATTCGTCCCTATCGTGATCGTGACGTTACCTTCAGTGCCCAAGAGCCGCTGCAATTCCAGGATGCCTTTGCGCGGAACGATGACTTGCTGGCCTGGCGTTTTGGACGGCAGATCCATTTCGCATAAAGCCAGACGATGGCCGTCAGTCGCGACCGTTCGCAGCATTTTCCCATCCGTTTCCAGCAACATCCCATTCAAGTAATAGCGGACATCCTGCTGCGCCATTGAAAAATGGGTCTTATCCAGCAGGCGCTTCAAATCGGCTTGCGCAAGCTCCAGTGTTTGCTGCTGAGCAAGTTCATCAATAACCGGAAAGTCGGCCGCTGGAAGGGTTGTAAGCACGAAGCGACTGCGGCCGCCGCGGACTGTCACTTTGTCACCTTCCTGGGAAACCGTGAGCGTCACGCCATCGGGCAAAGAGCGGCAAATATCCAGAAGCTTGCGGCCCGGGATCGTAATCTGCCCATCGGCACTTGATTTGATTTCCGCCTGCGCGACCAGCTCGACTTCGAGATCGGTTGCGGTGATCGAGAGCTTTCCCTGTTTCGCCGACAACAGCAGATTCGCGAGTATCGGCATCGTCTGCCGGCGTTCGACAACGCCGATGACGGACTGCAGTGCGCCCAGCAGGTGTTCGCGTTCAGCACTGAATTTCATCTGTGCACCTGATTTTAATTAATGATTCTTATGACTGTAGTAGTAATAGAGCAGCGCATTTTCGGTGGAAAACACCTGAAAATCGACGTACCGCAACGGCTTGCACGAAGCACAAGCACACATGTTGCCTGCGGTCTTCCTCTGTCTCCCCTGTGGATCGATTGTGGAGCAAAAAGCGTCCGGAGCAACCCCACACATTATCCACATCAACCGGTCAGGATTCTCAACAGGTTCAGATAATCCTCACCCGTGCGCCGCTCGCTCTCGCGCAGGCTCTTGACGCGTTCACAGGCGTGCATCACGGTCGTGTGATCTCGTCCGCCAAAAGCGTCACCGATCTCCGGAAGGCTGTGATTCGTCAATTCCCGGGCAAGCGCCATGGCGACCTGGCGCGGCCTGGCGATTGAGCGGCTGCGGCGCTTCGAAAGCAGGTCCGCCATCCGGATCTTGTAATACTCAGCGACGGTCTTCTGGATGTTCTCGATCGTGACGAGCCGCTCCTGTAGGGCGAGCAGGTCCTTGAGCGCCTCACGCGCGAATTCAAGCGTAATTGGGCGGCCGGTGAAGCGCGCGGTTGCGAGCACCCGGCGCAGCGCTCCCTCCAGTTCACGGACATTGGAGCGGATCCGCTTGGCGATAAAGAAGGCGACCTCTTCTGGCAGGGCGTCGCCGCTGGCCTGCGCCTTGCCGATCAGGATCGCGACGCAGGTTTCGAGTTCCGGGGGCTCGATGGCCACCGTCAGGCCCCAGCCCATGCGGGATTTAAGCCTTTCTTCGAGGCCGGCGACCTCCTTGGGGTAGCGGTCGCAGGTCAGGATGATCTGTTGCTGGCCTTCCAGCAGCGCATTGAACGTGTGGAAAAACTCTTCCTGGGAGCGGTCCTTGCCGGCGAAGAACTGGATGTCGTCGATCAGGAGCCCGTCGAGCGTGCGGTAAGCCTGCTTGAATTCCGCGATGGTGTTGTGCTGCAAGGCACGGACCATGTCGCTGACAAAGCGCTCACTGTGCACGTAGGCGATGCGCGCGGCCGGGTTGCGCAGGCGCATGAGATTTCCGGCCGCATGCATCAGGTGGGTCTTGCCGAGACCGACGCCGCCGTAGATAAAAAGCGGGTTATAGGCCTTGCCGGGGTTTTCGCCGACCTGCACAGCGGCCGCGCGAGCGAGCTGGTTGCTCTTGCCTTCGACAAAGCTCGCGAATGTGAAATCCGGGTTAAAACGGCTGCCGACGACCTGTGTTTCGCGCCGGCGAACCGCGGGCGCTGCGACTTCCGGGGCGGGCGGCGCATCCTCGCGGCGCGAACCAACCTCGAGCACGACGTGGGTTTCGGCGCCATTACTCGCCGCGCCGACCAGCTGCTCGATGCGGCTGTAGAGATTCTGCTCGATCCAGGAGACGACGAAGCGGTTCGGGGCCAGCAGCACCAGGGCGCCGTCGCGCTCGACAGCCTGCAGCGGGCGCACCCAGGTGTTGAACTGCTGCTCCGGCACCTCGTTTTCCAGTTGACGCAAACAGCGGTGCCAAAGCGAGCCCTGCACGAGCAACTCCTCTTAGGCGCCCGAGTCTATAACCGCGATCGGGGGCGCGCCAGAGTTATCCACAGCCCGCATCGGTTGACAGCGGCGGCGGCGCTCCGTAACCTTGCCGCCCTTTGCCTGCATCGGCAGGCCTTTATTTTTCAAAGGTTTGGGGCCGTTAGCCATGAAGCGCACCTACCAGCCAAGCAAGATCAAACGCAGGCGCACCCACGGGTTCCGCGCCCGCATGGCGACCAAGACGGGCCGCCGGGTCCTGAAACGCCGCCGCGCCAAGGGCCGCAAGCGCCTGGCCGTCACCGAACTCCGCTGACGAGTGGACTTACGTCAGGGCGCGCCCGTCTGCGGGCCGGCCAGAAGCTCTCCACCGCCGCCGAATTCGAGCGCGCGCGCAAGAGCCAGCGTCGGCAGGCCGATGCGCTGTTCTCGGTCCAGTGGATTGAGGGCGGTCACGCAAGCGCGCGGATTGGCATGGCCGTCGGTGTGCGCGCCGTGGGCGCGGCCGTCACGCGCAATCGCGTGCGGCGGCTGATCCGCGAGTCTTTCCGTTTGCGCCGGCAGGAGTTGCCAGCCGTGGATATTTTCGTCATCGCGAGATCGGGTGTGCGCGGCGCAAGCAACGCACAGATTTTCGCGAGCCTCGCACGCCTCTGGCAGGGAATCCGGCCCGCACGATGAAAGCGCTGCTGCAACTGCCGATACGACTTTACCGCTGGCTGATCAGCCCGATGCTCGGCGCCAACTGCCGCTACCATCCGAGCTGTTCCACCTACGCGCTGGAAGCCATCGAAAAACATGGCGCCGCGCGCGGTAGCTGGCTGTCGATCAGGCGCGTTTGTCGCTGCCACCCCTGGGGTGGCGGTGGTTATGACCCGGTGCCTTTGGTGCGCGGCTGATGGAACAGCAGCGCATTTTCGTTTGGGTCGGGTTGCTCCTTGTCCTGTGGCTCAATGTCGATGCCTGGATGAAGGATGCCGCTGCGCCGCAGGCCGCCCCCACGGCGGTAACGGCGGCCGCGCCCGCGATTGCAGGCAGCGCGCCGGGCGCAACACTCGCGAGCGGCACGCTTTCCGATGAACTGCCAAGCGTGGTGGGCGAAACACCGGCGGCAACCACGCCGGAAGCGGTACCTGCAGAAGCACCAGCAGCGAGCGTGGGCAAAATCCATGTCGTCACTGACGTACTGGATCTCGACCTGAATCTGGTGGGGGGCGAATTTGTCCGTGCGGATCTGCCGAAATATCCGCGCCAGAAGGACGATCCAACCACGCCGGTCCGGTTGTTCAACACCGACTCGAAGGACTCACAGTTCCTGTTCCAGTCAGGCCTGACGAGCGGCGAGGCGGGCCGCGCCGAGCCAAACCACAAGGCGGAATTCAGCGCCACTGCCAGCGAATACCGCCTGGCTGAGGGCGTGGACGAACTGCGGGTGCCGCTTTCCTGGTCGGATGGCGCCGGTCTTTCGGTGACAAAGACCCTGGTATTGCATCGCGGCAGCTATGCCGTGGACATCCAGTACCGCGTCACGAATGCGGGCGAGGCGCCCGTGAAGCTTGCTTCCTATGCGCAGCTCCTGCGCCACTGGGAGGTGGTCAAGCGGTCGATGTGGAACGTCGAGACCTATGCCTTCCGCGGCCCGGCAATCTATGACGGCGAGACCTATCGAAAGCTGGACACCGGAAATAAGGACGATCAGGCGCTCTCGAAGTCGATCACAAACGGCTGGGTCGCGGCACTCCAGCATCATTTCGTCGCCGCAATCGTGCCGGCGGCGGGGCAACCCTACCAGTACGAATTGCGCGTCAAAGACCGCGATTTCCTGCTGCGCGTGGTCGGGCCTGCGCAGGTCGTGCCCGCCGGCGGAAGCCTCGAGCTGACCGAAAAACTTTTTGTCGGCCCGAAGCTGCAGGAGCAGCTGCAGGCGACCGGACCGGAGCTCAGGCGCACGGCGGACTACGGCAAGCTGACGATCCTCGCACAGCCGTTGTTCTGGCTCCTGTCGAAGGTCCACGGGGTGATCGGCAACTGGGGCTGGACCATCATCATCGTCACGTTCCTGATCAAGCTGGTGTTCTACAAGCTGTCGGAAACCAGCGGCCGTTCGATGGCGAAAATGCGTACGGTCGCGCCGCGGCTCAAGGCCGTGCAGGAGCGCTACAAGGACGATCGCGAAGGTCAGGCGCGCGCGATGATGGAGCTCTACAAGCGCGAGAAGATCAATCCGGTCGCGGGCTGCCTGCCGGTGGTCGTGCAGATCCCGTTCTTCCTCTCTTTTTACTGGGTGCTGCTGGAAAGCGTCGAGATGCGTCAGGCGCCGTTCATGGGCTGGATCCAGGATCTTTCGGCGCGCGACCCGTTCTTCATCCTGCCGATCCTGATGGGCGCCGCGATGTTCGGGCAGTTCAAGCTGAACCCAAAGCCGCCGGATCCGGTGCAGGCCAAGATCTTTGCGTTCATGCCCGTCGTAATGACCGGGATGTTCATGTGGTTCCCGTCCGGCCTCGTGTTGTATTGGCTCACGAACACGCTCCTGTCCATCGCCCAGCAGTGGAAGATCAACCGCGTGGTCGAGGCCGAGGACAAGAAGCGGCGGACCGGCTAGCGCGGGCATACTCGCTGCCGATGAGCGACGACAGCGACACGATTGTTGCGGCAGCAACTCCGCCCGGGCGGGGTGGCATCGGAATCGTCAGGATTTCCGGGCCCATAACGCGCGCGATCGCAGAATCCATGCTGGGCCACGTGCCGCAGCCAAGACACGCGGAAATTGCCGTGTTTGGGGACGCCGAAGGCCGCGTAATCGATACCGGCCTCGCACTTTTCTTCCCGGCACCGCGATCATTCACGGGCGAAGACGTGCTGGAGCTGCACGGCCATGGCGGCCCGGTCGTGATGGACCTGATCATCCGGCGCGCCGTTGAGCTCGGCGCGAGGCCGGCGCGACCCGGCGAATTCAGCGAACGGGCTTTCCTGAACGACAAGATCGATCTCGCCCAGGCCGAGGCCATCGCCGACCTGATCGGCGCGGGCTCGGCCGAGGCGGCGCGTGCGGCGCTCAGTTCACTCGCCGGCGAATTCTCGCGCGAGGTAACGTCCCTGACGACCCAGATCATGGAGCTGCGCACTTTCGTCGAGGCCGCGATCGACTTTCCGGACGAAGATGTCGAATTCCTGGACAGCCCCGCGGTGCGCGGCCGGCTCTCCGGTATCGCCGAAAGCTTCGAACGGATCGGCCGGGCCGCCAGCCAGGGCCGCGCGCTGTCGGAAGGGCTCACGGTCGTGATCGCGGGACGGCCGAATGCGGGCAAGTCGAGCCTGCTCAATGCGCTCGCAGGCCATGACGCGGCCATCGTGACGGGCATTCCCGGCACGACCCGTGATTTGCTGCGCGAGCGCATTGCCATCGACGGCTTGCCAATCCATGTGATCGACACGGCGGGCCTGCGCGACAGCGGCGATGTCATCGAGGAGGAGGGGATCCGCCGCGCGCGCGCCGAAATGCGCCGCGCGGATCTCGTGCTCTATGTGATCGATTCGGGTGCGGGCCCGCTGCAGGGCGAACTCGAAGCGCTGCCAAACGATCCGCCGGTCCTGGCCGTGTGGAACAAGACCGACATCGCCGCGCCGCGGGCGGGCCATTCTGGCATTGCGATTTCTGCGCTGACCGGGGCTGGCTTGCCGGAGTTGCGCGAACGCCTGAAAACCGCCGCCGGTTACTGCGCGGGAGACGCGGGCGTGTTTTCGGCAAGGCGAAGGCATCTCGATGCGCTCGCACGCGCAGAACGGCTCGTGCAATCCGCCGCTGCGCGGCTTGCGGAGCGCGCGGCATTCGAATTGGTTGCCGAGGAGTTGCGCCTTGCTCAGCAGGCGCTGGGCGAGATCACCGGAGAAGTCACGAACGACGCGCTGTTGGGCGCGATCTTTTCGGGTTTTTGCATCGGAAAATGAAAGCCCCGCCCCCGAGGGGGCGGGGCCATGCACTGTGGGTCCTAGAACTTCTGCCCGAACCGGAGGCCGATGGTCTGTGGCGTGGTCGGCGTGATGTACGTGCCGTTAACGCCGCAGACTGACGCGTCGCACTGTGCCCAGCGGTCGAGCTGCGCGCGCTCGTCGAAGGCGTTGTTGATGAATAGCTCCACCGAGTAGCTGTCTTTCTCGATGCCCGCAGTGAAGTCGGCGATCGTGTAGGCAGGCTCCTCGCCAAGGATGCCGGCTTGCAGTGTGCGCAGGTCCGGCTCGCGGCTGCCGACGTAGACCATTGCGCCCTGCAGGTGCGCGTCAAAACTGCCGACTTTGAAAGTGTAGCGGGCCGTGAGGTTCGACTTGAACTTGGGTGTCACCGGCAGCCGGGTTCCAGTGGGCGCCTCCGGATTGGCACAATCGTTGACAGACTGGTTGTTGACAAGTTGCTCGCAATAATTTTCCGTGAGCTTCGCATCCAGATAGGAAAACCCGGCGGCCAGCAGCAGATTGTCGGTCGCGGCCCACAGCAGATCGGCCTCGAGTCCATCAATGCGCGCATTACCGGCGTTCACGACCTGCGTCAGTGAGTTCTCGCCCAGGAAGGAAAATTGCGCGTCCTTCCACTCTTCGCGGAACACGGCGCCGTTGAAGCGCAGGCGGTTGTCCGCCCAGGCCGTTTTCCAGCCGATTTCATAATTGGTCAGGAAGTCAGCGTGATACGGCGGGAACGACAGACGCCGATTGATACCGCCGGGGCGGAAACCTTCCGAATACGTCGCGTAGACCAACCGCTGGTCGTCGAAACGGTAGGTAAAGTTGAGCTTGGGCGTATTGCCTGATTCCTTGATGCTTGCGTCGACATTGGTGCAGGGCCCGCCATTGACCGAGCCGGAGCCCGGGTTGGCACAGCTCTTTTCTCCGGTCGCCGAGGTGAAGTCGTTGGTCAGGCCGTATCCGAGGAACCCCACGATGGAGTTTTCGGCCTCGAAGAAGCGGATGCCGCCGGTGACCGACAGCTTGTCCGTCAGGTCGTAAGTCAGTTCGCCAAATGCGGCGTCGTCGCGATCGATCCGGACCTGCTCGGTCAACCACCACGTATCGGGCCAGCCCGTGACCTCGATCGATGTGGCGATGCCGTTGATGACGTACTGCTGCTCGATGTCGTGCGTCTGGCGTTGCCAGAACAAGCCGGCGACATACTGGAGCCGGCTGTCGTTCGACGAGGAGATGCGCAGTTCGTGGCTCTGTTTCGTGAAGCCATCCTTGCCGTTGATGTACTGGGTGGGATCGATGTATTCGCCGACGCCATTGAAAATGTAGTAACCGTAATAGTCGTAATAAACCGAATAATCGACATAGTCGGAGTGAGAGACAGCCTTACGATCCAGGTAGGCACCGGCATAGACGACATCGAAATTGCCGAGCTTGCCCTCGACCGTCAGCGCCGCCTGGGTCCAGCGATCTTTCGAATCCTCAGCATTGAAGCGCACGAGTTCGAGGTCGCTATCGGACCGATAGCCATAGCTGCCGTTTCGCTTCTGCTCCTGGGCCATCAAGCCGGCGGTGACCGCCCAGGTGTCATTCAGGTCAATCTTCAGCGCAGCGCGACCGCCGTAGGTGTCGCCATCGTTGTAATCCTTCTCGGCGCGGCTGCTGTTCTCGATCGTTAGAGGGGTGTCACGGAAGGTGTATGGGGGGTCACGGAGCGTGCCTTCGGGGTAGGTGACCGTTCCGGGGACATTGTCGATATAACCTGCGTCATGCTGAGCCCACCCGACGAGGCGGATAGCTGCGGTATCGGAGATCGGCAGATTCACGAAGCCTTCGGCGAGGTAGCCGCTTTCCCCCTTGGTGACTGTGCTGCCCTCCAGGTCATATCCGGCCGCGAAGCCGCTCGGGTCCGGCTTGTTGGTGATAATGCGGATTGTGCCGGCTTGAGAACTGGCGCCGTACAGCGTGCCCTGTGGGCCCGCCAGCACTTCGACGCGCGCGACGTCGTAGATGTGCACGTCCAGCGCGCCGGAGATCGTGGTGATCGGTTGCTCATCGAGGTAGGTGCCGACGCTCGGCTGCGAGCCGGAATGGTTGCCGTCGCCGCCGCTCGCGACGCCGCGCATGTAAGGCCTGGAAAAGCCGGGGCCGCCGCTCTGTCCGCCGCTCTGGTATGAAAGGCTCGGGAGAAACTTCGCGTAGTCCGCGAAGCTCGCGATGTGCAGCTCTTCAAGCTGCTTGGTGCCGATCGCCTGGATGCTCAATGGCACGTCTTGCAGGCTTTCCGAGCGTTTCTGGGCGGTGACAATGATCTCTTCCAGCCCGGTGACCTCCTGAGCGTAGGCCGGAGAGAGCACGAGCATCACCGCTGAAGCGAGTGGCGCCCTTACAACAATCGACTGCGAGAGCGATATTTTGCGTTTCTTGGAGCGTTGCATTGCGGTAACTCCTCCCCAGTGATAGTCCGAGTCTACCCCCGGACGCGGTTTCTTCACAATGCGGGTGCGGCCGGGTAGGCATCGAGCACCGGGCCCAGCGCCTCCTTCAGCGGTCCCAGCCAGGCCTCGAAATGCCGCCAGTGATCGACGGCTTCCCGATAGATGGGCTGACGAACCTGCTCGGAACTCGCGGTCCGCACTGCCCGTTCGTTTTCGTAGAAGCGCAGGCAGGCCTCTTCAAATGGCAGGCCACAGTATTCGAGCAGGCGGCGCACCTCGGCTTCCGTGTCCTCGATCATGCGTTCGTAGATGACCCGGTGAACGCGCCCCGGCAACACCTCGTCGAAGTGGGCCATCAGCTCGACGTAGTCGCGGTAGTAACGGCCAAGTTCGGTGAGGTCGTAGGTAAATGCCTGCCCGCGCGCGAAATGCTGCTTGAAAGCCGAGAAACAGCAGCCGAGCGGATGGCGGCGCGCGTCGATGATCTTCGCGCGCGGCAGCATCAGGTGGATGAGGCCGATGTGCGCGAAGTTGTTCGGCATCTTGTCGATGAAGAACGGCGCATCGGTCTTGCGCTGGATACGAGTCTGCTCGACATAGCGCTCGCCGAGCGCGCAAAACTCCGCGGCGCCAAGCGTCGCCAGGACGTCGGGGTACTTCGATTCCTGCGATCGGTTCTTGCGCTCGCCGAGCACGCGGGCGATCGCGATGACATCGGGCAGCTCCATGGTGCCCTCGACCGCCGAATGGCTGGACAGGATCTGCTCGAGCAGGGTGGAGCCCGCGCGTGGCAGGCCCACGATGAAAATGGGGTCGGGCGCGGCCGCGCCGAAGTCCTTACGTTCGGCGAAGAACGCCTTTGAAAACAAGGCTTTGGAGCGCAGCACATGACTCGCGTTCTCGTCCGCGTTGTACTGAATCTGAGCCCGGCGCAGCCGATTGCCTGCCTCATAGTGCGAGAAGGCCTCTTTCCAGGAACCCTGATCCTCGAGCGCTTTCCCTAGCGCGAAATGAAAGTGATAACCATCCGCCGGGGCCAGATCGGTACGCGCGAGTTGGGCCCGCATGATGGCGACATCCGCCGCCTCGAAATGGAAAGTTTTGAGGTTCGCAAGACTCCACCAGGACTCGCCGAAGCCCGGCTTCAGCCCGATCGAGCGGCGGTAAGCCGCGATCGAGTCCTCACGGCGCCCGGCGGACTTGAGCGCGTGACCGTAGCTCATCCAGGCGCTGGGGTGCTTCGGGTACTCGGCGAGCACGCCTTCGTAAGTTTCGATTGCCCGGCCGTACTCACCGATGCGCCCGAGGATCGCTGCCAGCAGATTGCGATAGTTGGGATTGGCGGGCTCCTGGACGAGCACACGCTCGACCTCGGCGAGCGCCTCTGCCCCCTTGCCTTGGCGATTCAGAACGGTCGCGTAGTTGTGCCGTGCGGCCGTGAAGCTCGGCGCGAGTTCCAGGCAGCGCGCGAGCAGTACCTCGGAGTCACCGAAGCGGCCGAGTCGCGCGGCGACTTCGGCCAGCATGCGGATCGCGGCGACATCAGTCGGATGCTGTTTCAGGTGCGCGCGCAGGAGCACCTCTGCCTGTGCGATCCGGTTTTCGACGAGCGCCGCGCCGGCTTCGAGCAGTCGTGGATCGCGCGAGGCAAACTTCAGGTGCCGCGCATAGGCCGCATCTGCTCCTTCGGAATCGCCCAGGGCGCCCAGGTGATCCGCGAGCGCGCGCCAGGCATCGCCGAAATCAGGCTTGAGATCCAGGGTCCGACGCAACGCCGCGACGGCCTCGTCGCCGCGTCGCGCGGCGCCAAGCGCAAGGCCCAGTTCGTAATGCGCTGCGAACGCGCCGGGTTGGGAGCTTGCCAGCGGCTCCAG
>Ga0315275_10004044_pt1 | contig 13655 bp, 7 predicted proteins | sample YL17G03_0_MG_FD_205557 | JGI IMG/M metagenome (GOLD analysis project Ga0315275, IMG submission 205557) | Sediment microbial communities from Yellowstone Lake, YNP, Wyoming, USA - YL17G03_0 | ecosystem: Environmental > Aquatic > Freshwater > Lake > Sediment | place: USA: Wyoming | collected... | reverse complement strand
GCCCCCGCCACCCCTGAATCCTCACTTCACCGAACGCTCACCTTTGTGCCAAAGTCGCTGACGTTGAACAATTGACAGATTCCTGGCGTTTGTCCATATTGTATTTGGGTGTAACCAACCCTGGCTCTGCGTCTTTTCACACCAAGACCTTCACGGTCTTCCGTGAAAGGATTCGCAGGGCGCCGCCGCACTTGAGCGAAAGCCCAAGTGCGGCGTCCTTTTACGGAGCAAACCCTATCGCACACCGGACCTGCCTACCGGACAGGCAGGCTCTGCAATTGACCAGCATCGCACTTCGCATTCGCCCGCTCCCTGACGGCCTGCCCGCCCGTAGCCCGCTAAAGCGGGCGAAGGCGGGTCGCAGCTCGGTTTTTCACTCCGCATTCCGCAATGTAGTTTTCCGGTTCTTGTTGCAATGGCCCCGCCTGCCACGTAAAAAGTGTTCATGGAAAAGGCCAAGTCGTCCGAAACCAGACAATCGTGGCACGCCCTCGACACCGGCCGCGCGGCTGAACTGCTCGAGACCCACCTCTCGACGGGCATCGATCCGGCCGAGGCCGAGGCCCGCCTGGCCCGCTGCGGCCGCAATGCCCTGCCCGAAGAGCGAAAGCGGACCTTCCTCGGAATGTTCCTCGACCAGTTCAAGGATTTCCTGGTTCTCATTCTCCTGGGGGCGACTGCCGTGTCGCTGGTGATGCGAGAGGTGACTGATGCGGTGGTCATCATCGTCATCCTCATCGTGAACGCCCTCCTGGGCGTCACGCAGCAGCGGAAGGCCGGCCGCGCACTCGAGGCCCTGAAAAAGATGACGGTGCCGGAGTGCGAAGTCATCCGTGGCGGGCGGACGGCCCGGGTGAGCAGCGAAGCCCTCGTGCCGGGCGACCTGGTGATCCTCCGCGAGGGGGCGTTCGTGCCGGCCGACCTCCGCCTCGCGGAGAGCCACAACCTCCGCGTGGACGAGTCCAGCCTGACGGGCGAATCGGAACCCGTCGAAAAGCAAGCCGCACCCGTGGCCGAGGACTTACCGCTGGCCGACCGGACGAACATGGCCTATTCCGGCACGGTGGTCACGTACGGCCGCGGGCGCGGACTCGTGGTGGCCACCGGCATGGAGCGCGAAATCGGACGGATCGCCCAGATGCTCGGCCAGGAACGGCCCGAGACGACGCCCCTCCAGCGGCAATTGGCGGGGTTCGGCAAGTTCCTCGGAATCCTGTGCCTGGCGATCTGCGGCGTGACGTTCGCGGTGGGCGTCATCCGGGGGGCCGAGGTCCTCACGATGTTCATGACGGCCGTCAGCCTCGCGGTGGCGGCCATTCCGGAAGGGCTGCCGGCCATCGTGACGGTGGTCCTTGCGCTGGGTGTGTATCGGATGAGCCGGCGCCACGCGATCGTGCGGCGGCTGCCGGCCGTCGAGACGCTCGGCTGCGCAACTTACATCTGCACCGATAAGACGGGCACCCTGACCGAGAACCGGATGGCGGTCGTGCGGGTGATAACTTCGGACGAGTTGGCGGACCTTGCGCCGCCGTCCGGCACTGGCGGACAAGCCGCCAGTGGCACCCATCAAGGGGCTGCGGCGGCCGAGGCCCGGCGGCGGTTGCTGGAGTTGGCGGTCCTCGCTAGCGACGCCCACATCGAGCGGGCGGGCGACCCTTCGAGAGCCTCCGGGTCGAAGGAAGAGGTCCGGCGGTTCGGCGACCCGACGGAACTCGCGCTCGTGGATTTCGCAGAGGCGGAGGGCCTCGACGTAGGCGACCTCAGACGTGCCCATCCGCGCCTGGCAGAGGTCCCCTTCGATTCCGGCCGCAAGCGCATGAGCACGCTCCACGACCTTCCGGCCGGACGCCGCCTCCTCATCAAAGGCGCGCCGGACGTGCTGGTCGGCCTGTGCGCCTCCTACGAGGTCGGTGGGCGCCCTGTGGCGCTGGGCGAGGATGAGCGCCGGCGGGTCCACGAGGCGATCGAGGCGATGGCCGGCCAGGCCCTGAGGGTCCTCGCGCTGGCCTACCGCGACGCCGCCGGCCACGACCGCGTCACGGCGGCCGATGAAAAAGACCTCGTCTTCGTGGGCCTCGTGGGGATGCGCGATTCGCCGCGGCCCGAGGCGATGGATGCCCTGCGCGAGGCCCGCGCGGCCGGCATCGAGACCGTCATGATCACCGGCGACAACCTCCTGACGGCCCGGACGATCGCCGGCGAACTTGGAATGCTCCGGCCCGACGACGAGGTCATAAGCGGGAAGGACCTGGAACAGGTGTCCGATGCGGACCTGACTCGTCGGGCGCCGCACCTGAGGGTCTTCGCGCGGGTCTGGCCGGAGCAGAAACTGAAGATCGTCCGGGCACTCCAGGCCGACGGTGAGGTGGTTGCCATGACGGGCGACGGCGTCAACGACGCCCCGGCCCTCCAGCGGGCCGACATCGGCGTGGCGATGGGTCTGGCAGGGACCGACGTCGCCAAGGCCGCCGCCGACGTCGTCCTCACGGACGACAACTTCGCCACAATCGTCAAGGCCATCGAGGAAGGCCGGGTCATCTTCGACAACATCCGTAAATTCGTGGCGTACCTGCTGGCCTGCAACCTCGGCGAGGTCCTGTGCATCTTCGTGCCGGTCCTGGTGGGCCTCGGGTCGCCCCTCGCGCCGGTCCAGATCCTGCTGGTGAACCTGGTGACCGACGGCCTGCCGGCGCTGGCGCTCGGAGTGGACGCCGCCGAGGCCGACATCATGCGCCGCCGGCCCAGGCGCAGCACCGAAGGCATCCTGACCTCGTACGACATGGCAGTGATTGTCTTTAACGCCGTGTTCATCGGGGCGGCGGTGATCGCGTCGTTCCTCGTCGGCCGCGCGTGGGGCGGTCTGGAGGCGGGCGAGACGATGGCCTTCGTCACGCTCTGCTTCGACGAGTTCCTGCGGGCCTTCAGTTTCCGCTCGTCGCGGCGGAACCTCTGGCAGATTGACCCGCGGACGAACCTGTACCTGGTGGGGGCGGTCCTGATCTGCGTCGGCATCGTCCTGGCGACGGTCCTCGTGCCGCCGGTCAGGGTCCTGTTCGGCAATGGAAGCCTGACGGGCGCGGAGTGGGCGGTCGCCGTGGGTCTTTCGGTGATCCCCGTCTCGGCCTACGAGGTGTGGAAGGTCGTTTACAGGCGGATGCGGCGGCCGGATTGACGATACTTCCTGGGTCCGATATACTTCCTGTTGGCGAAATCTCTAAGGAGGGCGCGCCCCGGTGGGTCTGGAATCAGTCGTCGAAGGAATCGGGAAGGTGGCCGGCGCGATCTTCGGGTCGCGCAACGAGCGTCTGATCCGCGCCTACCGCGAGCGCGAGGCCGGCATCAACGTGCTGGAGTCGCCGTTTCATGCCCTTTCGGACGAGGCGCTCCTAGCAAAGACCGAAGGGTTCCGGCGCGCCGTCCGGCCCAAGGTCGAGGAACTTTACGCCCGCCTCGGCAGCCGCGACGACCTCGAGGACCCCGCCGTCCGACAGCAGTTCCGCGAGGAGATCAACCAGATCCTGGACCCGCTGCTGGCGGAGGCCTTCGCCGCCGTCCGCGAGGCCGCCAAGCGCACGGTCTGGCTCGGCTACGCCGAGGCCCCGCCCGAACACCATCCGGAGATCCAAGACCTCATCCGGAAGGCGATGCGCGGCGAGGCGAGCCTGATTGATCCGGCGTCGAAGGCCGGGCGGCCGGTCGAACTCTACGGCCTCTACGGCATGAGGCCGTACGATGTGCAACTGGTGGGCGGCATGGTCCTCCACGAGGGCAAGATCGCCGAACTGGCGACCGGCGAAGGCAAGACCCTGGTCGCGACACTGGCGGCCTACCTGAACGCCCTCTCAGGCCACCCGGTCCACATCGTCAGCGTCAACGATTACCTGGTGCGTCGCGACTGCGAGTGGAACCGTCCGATCTTCCGGCGGCTGGGCCTCTCGGTCGGCGCCATCCAGGCCGACATGAATAACAGCGAGCGCCAGGTCCAGTACGCCTGCGACATCACCTACGGCACGAACAACGAGTTCGGCTTCGATTACCTGCGCGACAACATGAAGACCAGCCGCGCGGAGCAGGTCCAGGGCGAACTCGCCTACGCGATCGTTGACGAGTGCGACTCGGTGCTGGTTGACGAGGCGCGGACGCCCCTGATCATCTCCGGGCCGGCGTTCGAGTCCACCGAGAAGTACCAGAAGGCGGACGCCGTGGCCCGGCAACTCAAGCCCGGCCGCGACTTCGAGGTCAAGGAGAAGGAGCACCAGTGCCCCCTGTCGGAGGAAGGCATCCGGAGGGCCGAGGAACTGGTGGGCGTCGGGAGTTTCTACGTCGCCGGGAACATGGAGTGGCCGCACCTCATTGACCAGGCCCTCCGCGCTCACAACCTGTATCGGCTGGACAAGGATTACGTCGTCCGCGGCGACGAAGTGATTATCGTGGACGAGTTCACCGGCCGCCTGATGCCCGGTCGCCAGTGGTCCGACGGTCTCCACCAGGCGTGCGAGGCCAAGGAACGCATCCGCGTCAAGGAAGAGACGCAGACCCTGGCAACGATCACCCTCCAGAACTTTTTCCGGATGTACAAGAAACTGGGTGGCATGACCGGCACTGCCATGACGGAGGCGGCCGAGTTCGACAAGATCTACAAACTCGAGACGGTCGCGATCCCCACGAACCGCCCCCTGTCGCGCGACGAGCACTCCGATATCGTCTACCGCACCGAGAAGGAGAAGTTCGAGGCGATTGTCGAGGAAATCAAGACGTACCACGAGCGCGGGCGGCCGATCCTCGTCGGCACGACCAGCATCGAGAAGTCCGAGCGACTCAGCCATATGCTCGACCGCAAGCACGGCATCCCACACGAGGTCCTCAACGCGAAGTTCCACGAGAAGGAAGCCGAGATCGTCGCGAAGGCCGGACAGCAGCACGAGGGCCCCGATGGCGATCTCCGCGGCAACGTCACGATCGCGACGAATATGGCGGGCCGCGGCACGGACATCAAACTCGCTCCCGGCGTCGTCTGGACCCACTGCTTCGGCCCGTGGGACTTGAAAAAACAGGTCATCCCCTCCGACTTCGGCAACAAGTGCTGCGTGGGCTGCCCGGAATACGATCCAAAAACCTCCTGCGCCCACTGCTTTAAGCCCCGGATTGACTCCTCCTTCCCCGAGCGCGGCCGGACCGAGTGCATCGCGGACCCGCCATGCGGCCTGCACGTGATCGGAACGGAGCGCCATGAGGCCCGGCGCATTGACAACCAGTTGCGCGGCCGGACCGGCCGCCAGGGCGACCCGGGCTCCAGCCGCTTCTTCCTCTCGCTCGAGGACGACCTGATGCGGATCTTCGCCCGCGACTGGGTCTCCAATGCCCTACAAAAACTCGGCATGGAAGAGGGGATGGCCCTGGAGCACCGGTGGCTCTCGCGCGGCATCGAGAACGCCCAGAAGAAAGTCGAAGAGCGGAACTTCGATATGCGCAAACACCTCCTGGAGTACGACGAGGTGATGGACCGCCAGCGCAAGATCTTCTACGGGCGACGCCAGAGCATCCTCGAGACCGACGACCTCAAGGACTTCGTCTGGGCCATGCTCACCGAGAGCGTCGAAGCCGCCTGCGACATGTACCTGTCGGAGGCCTACAGTTACGAGACCGCCGCCGAGTGGGCCCGACGCAACCTCGGCGTCCAGGTGGACGCCGACCCGCTCGCGGGCAAGGACCTCAACGAACTGACGGACTTCCTGAAGGACCAGGCCCGCCAGACCGATCACGACGCCATCGAAGAGACCCTCGGCGAGTTCATACCCGAGGACCTCGGCGACACCGGCGAACTGGAGCCCGACGAGGAAGGGGAACCGGACGAAGAGCCGCCGCCGAAAGCGGATTATCGTGCGCTGGCCTCGTGGGCCCAGTCGCGGTTCGAGGTGCGCCTCAGAGAATCGGACCTCAAGAAGCAATCGCGCGGGGAGATTCAGGAACTTTTGATCAAGGAGGCCGACCGGCGGATCGAGGCCGTGGATTTCTCGACCCTGGCGGCGTTCCTCAAGCCAGAGTTCCGCCTCGCGGCGCTCGCCGACTGGGCCAACAAGAAGTTCGACTTCGCTCTCGGCGCCGCCGACTTCGCCGGGAAGGACCGCGAGGCCGCCGTGGCCCTCCTCCGGGAGCGGCTCGATGCCCTCTATGCCGCCAAGGAACTGGCCTACCCGATCGAGTACGCCATCGAGGAATACCTGGCGCCGCAGGTCGGCGCAGGCAGCCAGAACTTCGACGGCCTGGCCCAGTGGGCGTCGCGGTACTACCTGACGGAGGTCCGTCCGGAGGCCGTGCGGCACCGCGATCCGCGCGAGGTGCGCGGGCGGCTGCTGGAGGTCGCCCGCGAGTTCACCAAGTCCGACCGCCTCGGCCACACCATCGCCGAGGGAATCCAGGGCCACCTGCCCGCCGAGGGACGCGACCAGCCCGACCGTTGGCGACCGTTCTCCCAGTGGGCCAAGGAACGCCTCGGCATCGAAATCATGCCGGAGCAGTTCGTCCGGACTTGCCTCCACCCTGAGCCGCCGGCCGAGACGGCCGAGGCCGAAGGCGAGTCCGTCCCGCGGCCGGTCACCTGCGAAGAGGCCGTCCGCGAACTCCTCCTCGAGCGAGCCAAAGCCGACCGCCGCAGCCGAATGACCGAACTCGAGCGGTTCCTACTCCTCCAGGTCCACGACACGTCGTGGAAGGACCACCTGCTGGCGATGGACCACCTGAAATCGGGTGTGGGGCTTCGCGGATACGCGCAGTTAAACCCGCTCATCGAGTTCAAGAAGGAGGGCCTCTCGAGTTTCGAGAAGATGCTCGAATCGGCGAGGGAAAAGTTCACGGACCTCTTCTTCAAGGCCCGATGGGTCCGCCAGGACGCCCTGGCCCGGATCTGGGCGGGCCAGTCCAGCGAGCATGCGACTGCCGCCAGCGTCTATGCCGCCCAGCGCGAGGCCGCTCTCCAGGCCCATCAGCAGGCCCAGATGGCCCAGGAAGGCGAGGCCGTAAAAACCATCGTCCGGGCGGGACCCAAGGTCGGCCGCAACGATCCCTGCCCCTGCGGCAGCGGAAAGAAATACAAGAAGTGCTGCGGCGCCAAGGCGTAGGCGTTTCCGGGTTTCCGGCAACCCCAAGGACAAGGAGCGGTTCATGAAGCACGCCCGGTCTATCCTTCTGCTGAGCATTCTGCTCGCGCTCGCCGCCACGCTCCAGGCCGCGTCCCCGGTTTCCGCGCCGACGGTCCCGGCGGTCAAGCCCGCACCCGCACCGGCCGCGCCCGCCGCGGCGCCGGCATCCGCAGGGGCCATGCCGGCGGACCTCATCAAGATGGCCGACGAGGTCGCCAAGGAGGTCGAGACCCTGCGCGGGTGGAAGTTCAAGGCGCCCGTCAAGAAAGCGCTCGTCACCGAGAAGGAAGCCCGCGCGTGGATGGAGAAGCAGGTTGACCAGCAGTTGCCGCAAGAGAAGATTGACCAGGGCCAGGCCATGCTGCGCATGGTGGGCCTCGTGCCGCCGGACTGCGACGTCCGCAAGACCATCCTGGACCTTCTCCAGGGCCAGGCGGAGGGGTTCTACGACCCCGACACGAAGACCCTCTCGCTGGTCGAGCGCCCTGGCTCCAAACGCATTGCGTTCGTCGAGGAGATCATGCTGGCCCACGAACTGACGCACGCCCTGGACGACCAGTACGCAGACCTGGCGGGTTTCGTGAAGAAACATCTGGCCGGCGACGTGGACAGCGACCTGGCCGCCGACTCGGTGATCGAAGGGTCCGCATCCTTCCTGATGATGCGGTACATGCTGATGCAGCAGTTGTCGGGCAAACTCGATCTGGAAGGTCTTCAACAATATGTTAAGGACGAGGCCGCGCGGACCAAGACCTTCCTGGCGGCCCCGCGGTACTTTACCTCGATGCTCGCCACGTACACTTGCGGCATGAACTTCCTGGCGCGCGGCGACCTAGTCGAGCGGATCGCGGGCGGAAAGGACGTCGGCGACGAGGCGCTCGCGGCCCTGAAGAATCCGCCACGATCCACCACGCAGATCCTGCACCCGGAAAAATATTGGGACCCCAAGGCCCGCGAAGAACCGGTCATCGTCAATGATGACGATATGTCAAAACTCACTCGGGCGGCCGTCAACGGCCCGTGGGGCGTCGCCTATAAAGATACGGTCGGAGAACTCATGGCCGCCGTCCTGACGACCCCGAAGGACCAGAAGCCGGACGTCCTGGCAATGAACTCTCCGGGCTACTGGACCAACGAGGCGGCGGCTGGTTGGGCCGGCGACCGGTTCTACCTGCTGGCCCGCACGTCGCCGACTCTGCCCGGCCGAGTCATTGACAAAACGTGCAAAGGCATCTGGGTCACCCTGTGGAACACGCCCAAGGACCGCGATGAGTTCGTCGCGGCCTATGACCAGAACGGTCCGGCCGGCCATACGACCTACAAGTGGGGCGACCTCGGCGCGGTCTTCTTCTTCCGCTTCGAGGAGGCGGAGCAGAAGGCCGTCGAAGCGGCCCTCGAGAAGCCGCCGCTGAAATTCACGCGCGACTCAAAGTTTTGGTCGCCCTGGTCTGGTTTGATGGGTTACGGGCCGGTGCCTTAGTTCAGCGGCGCGCCGTTCAAGAACGGCGGCTAACCTATTCCCTGCCGCTCGCCTTTTTGATACCATGTTTTTTTCAGCGGACCCCTAGGGGAACGTTTCGATATGAAAATTCGCACCGACATCGCGTATCAGCAGTGCATCGGAGCGGCTTGCGGCGCTCGCTTCGACATCGAAGAGGCGATCTTCGAGTGCCCGAAGTGCGGCGACCTGCTCGACGCCCGCTACGACTGGTCGCGGGCCGTCCTCCCGAAGCGCCTTAAAGGTTTCGAGGCCAAGTGGGCGCGGCAGGACGACCCCCTGGCCTTCTCCGGCGTCTGGCGGTTCCACGAACTCATCCCCTTCGCCGGCCGCGAGCACGTCATCACCCTCGGCGAGGGACGCACCATCCTCCAGCGGGCCGACCGCGTCGCCCCCTACGTCGGCCTGGCCGGCGGCAACCTGTTTCTCCAGTACGAGGGACTGAACCCGTCGGGGAGTTTCAAGGACAACGGGATGACGGCTGCGTTCACCCACGCCCGCCTCGTGGGCGCGCGGCGGGCGGCGTGCGCCTCAACCGGCAACACGAGCGCCTCCGTGGCCCTCTACTCGGCCGTGGACGGGCGGATTCCGGCCGTCGTCCTCGTCGGGAGCGGCAAGATCGCCTACGGCAAACTCGCCCAGGCCCTCGACTACGGCGTCCGCGTCCTCCAGGTCCAGGGCGACTTCGACGTCTGCATGAAACGCGTCAAGGAGGTCGCTCGCGAACTCAAGATTTACCTGATGAACAGCCTGAACCCCTTCCGCCTCGAAGGCCAGAAGACCATCATGTACCGCATCCTCGAAGGCCTCGGCTGGGAAGTGCCCGACTGGGTGGTGGTCCCCGGCGGGAACCTCGGCAACTCCTCGGCCTTCGGCAAGGCGTTCCATGAACTTATCGAGATAGGACTTATTAAGCGGGCCCCGCGACTTGCGGTCATAAACTCCGCCGGCGCCGACACCCTCTACCGCATCGTCCGCGAAGAGCGCCTCACGTGGAACGGCGGCCGCGTGGACGAGCCGCGCGTCGCCGCGTTCTACAAGCAGATGGAGGCCGAGAACCGCCGCGCCAAGACCATCGCCTCAGCCATCGAAATCAACCGGCCCGTCAACCTCAAGAAATGCCTGCGTGCGCTCGAATGGACCGGCGGCGCCGTCGAAAAAGTGACGGACCAGGAGATTCTCGACGCGAAGGCCCAGGTCGGCGCGGGCGGATTCGGTTGCGAGCCGGCCTCCGCCGCAAGCGTCGCGGGCGCACGCAAACTCCGCGCCGCCGGCGTCATCGGCCAAGGTGAGCGCGTGGTCTGCGTCCTCACGGGCCACGCCCTGAAGGACCCCCACGCCACCGTGGCGTACCACACCAAGAGCGATGGCGAACTGGCCCAGGAATACGGCGCGTATGGCGTCCGCGCGGCGGCCTACGCCAATCGGCCGGTCGCCGTCGAGGACGACTTGGCGAAAATCGTCGCGGCGATTCAATCATAAGCCTGGTTAGCCGCCCTGCTAGCAGGGCGATTGCTTTAGGGAGGCCAGCATGATCCACGTCGTGGTTTCCGGCGCGTGCGGACGGATGGGCCGCGCCCTCGTGCGGCTGATTCACGAATCGAAGGACCTGAAACTTGCGGCGGCCGTCGAAATGCCCGGCCATCCCTGCCTCGGGAGCGATGTCGGGACCCTGGCGGGCGTCGGCGAACTCGGCGTCCCCCTGACCCCCGCGACCACGGCCCAGCACGACGTGCTGATTGACTTCTCGCTGCCGGAGGGCTCGATCGAGCGGATCGAGGCCTCCGCCGCGGCCAAGATTCCCTGCGTGGTCGGAACGACCGGCTTTACGCCCGACCAGCGCCGCCGCATCGAGGCCGCCGCTCGCCAGACCGCCGTCGTCCTCTGCCCGAACATGAGCGTCGGCGTGAACGTGCTGTTCCACGTGGCGGCGGAACTGGCCCGGACGCTCGGCCCCGACTACGACATCGAGATCGTCGAGGCCCATCACCGGTTCAAGCAGGACGCGCCCTCCGGCACCGCCATCAAGGTGGCCGAGGAGATCGCCAAAGCCACCGGCCGCAACCTCGACGAGGCGGCCGTCCACGGCCGCGGCCCCGGCCACGGCCCGCGCCAGCCGGGCGAGATCGGGTTCCACTCGATCCGCGGCGGCGACATCGTCGGCGAGCACATCATCTATTACACGACGCTCGGCGAGCGACTGGAACTGAAGCACGTCGCCCACAGCCGCGAGACGTTCGCCCGCGGGGCACTCCGCGCCGCCCGGTGGGTCGCCGACCGCGGCCCGGGCCTCTACTCGATGTCCGACGTCCTGGGACTCTGAGCCGCGACGCCGAAAAAATCTTCGCGCTCCCCGCCGGCCACCGGCCGCCACGCTTGCAGCCGCCCGACCGCGCTTGAATTCCCCCTCGGAATCTGATAGGAAGACGGCCTATGGACCTGTCGGACCGTATGCTCCTGAGCGGCAACGAGGCGGTTGCCCTGTCGGCCCGCGGGCTCGGATTCACCCTCGGCGCCGGATACCCCGGCACGCCTTCGACGGAAATCCTCGAGGAATTCTCGGCTCTCGGCGGCTCCGCGCAATGGTCGCCCAACGAGAAAGTCGCCTTGGAAGTCGCACTCGGGGCGGCCTACGCCGGGGCCCGCGCCCTCGTCACGATGAAACACGTCGGCCTGAACGTGGCGGCCGACCCGCTTTTCACGGCCGCGTACACCGGCGTCACGGGCGCCCTTGTGGTGGTCTCGGCCGACGATCCAGGCATGGCCTCCAGCCAGAACGAGCAGGACAACCGCCGCTACGCCGTCGCGGCGGGCGTGCCGATGCTCGAACCGGCGGACTCGCAGGAGGCCTACGACTTTCTGGCCGAGGCGGTCTGGATTTCGGAGCGGTGGCGGCTGCCGGTGCTCCTGCGGATGACGACGCGCGTCTGCCACTCGAAGACTGTCGTGCGGCCGCACGCACTCGCCGGTCCCGCGGCACCGCCGCACTTTGAGCGAGACATCGCAGGCCGCGTGATGATCCCGGCCAACGCGCGGCCAGCCCACCAGCGCCTGCGCACGAAACTGGCGGAGATCGCCGCGTGGGGCGAAACGGCGCTGCTCGCGCGCCGCATGGAAGGCGACCCCTCGCTCGGCATCATCACATCGGGCATCTCGTACTACCACGCCCGCGAAGCCGCGCCCGGCTACGCCGGGGCGAAGCCCGGCGCGAATTTCCTCAAACTCGGCCTGACGTATCCCCTGCCGATCGAGGCGATCCGCCGCTTTGCAGCGAGCGTCCGCCGGTGTGTCGTCATCGAAGAGGGCGACCCGTACCTCGCGGAAGCGATTAGCGCCGCGGGCATCGCGGTCGAAGGCAAGGCCGAGATGTACCGCTTCGGCGAACTGAACGTCGGCCGCGTGAGGCGGATCCTGGCGGGCGACGCGTCGCCGGAGCCGCCTCCGCCGCGCGGCAAGCCGCCGCAACTTTGCCAGGGATGCCCGCACCGGATCGTCTTCGAGGCGCTCACCAGGCAAGGGTGCATCGTCGCGGGCGACATCGGGTGCTACACCCTCGGCGTTCTGCCGCCCTTCGAGGCGATGGATTCGTGCGTCTGCATGGGCGCCTCGATCGGCGTGGGGCTGGGCCTGCGGCACGTCCTGCCGGAGGAAGAGGCCCGGAGGGTCGTCAGTGTCATAGGCGATTCGACATTTGTCCATGGCGGCATCACCGGCCTCGTGGAGATGATCTACAATCCGCCGCCCACCGGCCACGTGGTCCTCATCCTCGATAACGGCACGACTGCCATGACAGGCCTCCAGGAACATCCCGGCACGGGCCGGACGCTCGACCATCGGCCGACGGGGCGCGTGGTCTTCGAGGACCTCGCCCGCGCGCTCGGCATTCCGAACGTCCACGTCCTCGACCCGGTGAAAGGGCGGACGGAGTTCGAGCGGGTCCTGGCGGAGTCGCTCGCGAGCCGGAGCCTGACGCTCCTCATCGTGCGGCGTCCGTGCCTCCTGGCGGCCAAGCGCGACGCCGACCGGGCGCGGGCGTCGCAAGCGTGAGTCGGCAAAACCTGGTTAGCCGCCCATCTTGTCGCCCGAGGCAACCCGCCTTGGGCGGGATGGGCGCTCGCCGTTCAAAGGTCAAATTGACATGAGTAGCACCGTGGTCAACGTCGTCGTCGCGGGCCTGGGCGGCCAGGGCATCCTCAAGGCCTCCGACATCCTGGCCGACGCCGCGCTGGGCGCCGGCCTCGACGTCAAGAAGAGCGAAGTGCACGGGATGAGCCAGCGCGACGGGTCGGTCGCGAGCGACGTCCGGTTCGGCCCGGAGGTCCTGAGCCCGATGGTCCCGCCGGGCGAGGCCGATTACCTGGTGGTCCTCGCGCCGGACCAAGTCGAGGTCAACCGGCCGCAACTTCGGCAGGGCGGCATTTTGATTTCTCCCGACCAGGTGAGTGAAAATGTGCTGCCGAACCGGCAGAGCCTCAATGTGGCCCTCCTGGGCCTGCTGAGCACGTACCTGGAAATCCGGGAGGCGGACTGGCTGGCGGCCATCCGGGCCAACCTGCCCGAGAAGGTGCACGAGGCGAACGCCCAGGCGTTTGCGATCGGCCGCGCTGCTCGCTAGTGGGTGCCACGCTTTCGCTTGCGAAAGCGTGCGTTAGGCAAGGAGCCATGCTTTCGCGAGCGAAAGCATGGCACCCGTCGCTGCGGTGATCGAGACGGGAGCACACCATGATCGAGCAATGGAACGACTCGCCCGGCGGGTTCCATCCGGCCAGCACGCCGGATTACCTGCCCGTCGGACCACTGCGGGACCTCCAATTGAGGCGGCTCCAGGGGATCGTCCAGCGGGCGTACGATCATGTGCCGCTGCGGCGCCGCGACGGGTGGTCAGCGCTGCTCCTGGCGCTTTGGTCATTGCTGTTTGGGCATTGTCGTTTGATTGGTCATTGGTGCTTGGTTATTGGTCATTTCATTGAGGCCCTGCCCGCGGCCGTGTACAATGGTGCGGGAAGGATTCGGTCGGA
>Ga0315275_10004042_pt1 | contig 13660 bp, 11 predicted proteins | sample YL17G03_0_MG_FD_205557 | JGI IMG/M metagenome (GOLD analysis project Ga0315275, IMG submission 205557) | Sediment microbial communities from Yellowstone Lake, YNP, Wyoming, USA - YL17G03_0 | ecosystem: Environmental > Aquatic > Freshwater > Lake > Sediment | place: USA: Wyoming | collected... | reverse complement strand
TCGTGGAGAAGGAGAAGCCCGACGGCGTCATCGTCCAGTTCGGCGGCCAGACCCCTCTGAAGCTGGCGGTCCCATTGGAAAAGGCGGGTGTCAAGATCATCGGTACCTCGCCCGACAGCATCGACCTGGCCGAGGACCGCGAACGATTCAACCACCTGGTCAGCAAGCTCGGCCTGCTCCAGCCCGAAAGCGGCACGGCGACCGGCTACGACCAGACGCTGGCGATTGCACGGGAGCTGGGGTTCCCGCTGTTGATTCGCCCGTCCTTCGTTCTGGGCGGCCGTGCGATGCGCGTCGTCCACGACGAGGACAGCCTCAAAGCCTGCGTCCAGGAGGCGATCGACGTCTCCGGCGAGCACCCGATCCTCATCGACAAATTCCTCGGCGACGCGACGGAGCTCGACGTCGATGCGATCTGCGACGACCATCGTGTGGTCATCGGCGGCATCATGGAGCACATCGAGGAGGCCGGCGTTCATTCCGGCGACAGCGCCTGCTCGATCCCGCCCGTCAATCTCACGAAGGAGATCATCGCAGAGGTCCAGCGGCAGACGAAGCTCCTGGGAAAGGAGTTGCGGGTCAAGGGGCTGATGAACATCCAGTACGCGATCAAGGACGAGCGGATCTACATTCTCGAAGTGAACCCCCGGGCGTCGCGGACCGTCCCGTTCGTGAGCAAGGCCATCGGCGTGCCTCTGGCGAAGCTGGCGGCCAAGGTCATGGCGGGTATGACACTGGAGGAACTCGGATTCACGGAAGAGATCGTGCCGGCTCATTACGCCGTGAAGGAAGCGGTGTTTCCCTTCCTGAAGTTCCCGGGCACGGACGTGCTGCTCGGACCCGAAATGCTCTCGACGGGCGAGGTCATGGGAATCTCGGACAACTTCGGCACGGCGTACGCCAAATCCCAAATCGCGGCGGGCAACAGCCTCCCGACCGCCGGCAACGTGCTGTTCAGTGTCAAGGACGCCGACAAGGCCAAAGCGGTGGGCCTGGCCCGGCGGCTCCGGGAGTTGGGCTTCAAGATCATCGCCACCAAGGGCACCTGTATCGAGCTCATCAAGAACAACGTCCCGTCGGAGTTTGCCCTGAAGATGAGCGAGGGCCGGCCGAACATCGTCGATGCGATCATCAACAAGCAGATCGACCTTATCGTCAATACGGCCGTCGGCAAGCAGTCGATCATCGACTCGTTCTCGATCCGTCGCAGCGCCGTCGATCGGCAAGTCCCGTACGTCACGACGATGCGGGGGGCCGAAGCCGTCGTCAAGGCCATCGAGGCCCTCCGGGCGAAAAAGATCACGGTCAAACCGATTCAGCTTTATTATCGATGATTTATGATTTACGAGTTACGATTTATGATTGAGAGGGGAAGATGCGGACTGAATTAGGATGACGGGAATCGTCCTTCACGAATCGTAAATAGTAAATCACAAATGGGGAAGGCATTGTGAAAGCAGCGTTACTCTTAGAGGATGGCACGTTCTTCGAGGGCCGGGCGTTCGGCGCCTGCGGCCAGCGGTGCGGCGAGGTCGTGTTCAATACAAGCATGTCCGGCTACCAGGAAATCCTCACGGACCCCTCGTACCACGAACAGATCATCACGATGACGTACCCGCTCATCGGCAACTACGGCACGAACCCCGAGGACTGGGAGTCGCGGAAGCTCTTTGCCGCCGGCTTCGTGGTCAAGGAGAACTGCACCTATCCAAGCAACTGGCGCAACGGGGCCACGCTTGACGAGTACCTCAAGAAAAGCGGCGTCGTCGGCATCGAGGGCATCGACACGCGAAAGCTCGTCCGGCACATCCGCACCCAGGGCGCCATGCGCGGCATCCTCTCCTCGACCGAGGTGGACGCGAAAGAGCTGGCCCAGAAGCTCCAGGAGTATCCCGGCCTTGTCGGCAGGGACATCGTCAAGGATGTCACGGCCGGTCAGTCGTATGCATGGAAGGAAGGCGTCATCGACGTCGTGAGCCGCGACCGGACGGTGCCAGCGCCCCGATACAAGGTCGTGGCCTTCGACTACGGCATCAAGCAGAACATCCTGCGCCTTCTGGTCTCCCATGGCTGCGAGGTCACGGTTGTGCCGGCCCAGACGACGGCGGGGGAGGTCCTGGCCCGAAAGCCTGACGGCGTGTTCCTCAGCAACGGCCCGGGCGATCCGGCGGCCGTCACCTACGCCGTCGAAGCGGTCAAGACCATGTTGGGCAAAGTGCCCATCTTCGGAATCTGTCTTGGCCACCAGATTCTGGGCCTGGCCCTCGGCGGCCGGACCTATAAGCTCAAGTTCGGCCATCGCGGCGCCAACCACCCCGTCAAGAACCTCGACACCGGCAAGATCGAGATCACCAGCCAGAACCACGGCTTCTGTGTGGACCTCGACTCGCTCGCGGACAAGGACGTGCAGCTCACGCACATGAACCTCAACGACGACACACTCGAGGGCCTCCGCTGCGAGAAGTTGGCCGCGTTCTCGGTCCAATACCACCCCGAAGCCTCCCCCGGCCCGCACGATTCGCAATACCTGTTCGAGGATTTCATCCGGCTCATGGGCGGCAAGGCGGCATAGCACCCCATGTCCGAGGTCGTGTGCCTGAGATTGCCGCGCTTCGCTCGCCATGACCCACGAGGCCCATGCGTGTCATTCGCGCGGTGGTCTGCGAATGGACGTCTCGTCGTTGGATGCGTGGAAATGACAGTCGGCGGCCGATGGGGGAGGGGATCGGGGGAGTGCACCAGCCGGCGTGGCCCGGCTCGCTAATCCTGGTTGGACTGTCTCAGGTAGAGATACAGCACCGAGACCAGTGTGACGACCACGATCGACTGAAGCAAGATCATCATGGCATTATAGCCGATTTCGGTCTGGATTGCAAGTTGTTCGGCATGCAGGGCGTGCTGTTGTCCGATAAGAACGACAACCATGTGCCAAGATGCGGCTCCGAGCGTCCTATCCCCGCCTTGGCGGATTTCGTCCATTCCGGGGCAAAGTCTCCCTGCGTGAGAGTACGACGGAACCGCTCGGCTACCAGGTGTTTGTCGCCCTGCGCGCCACCCGTTTCTCACCGCCAGGCGGATCGTGGCGTTTTCACCTCGTCTGCTCCCGATGCGGCCCGGAGAGCCTGGAGGAATCCGGAAGGGACCGGCCAGCGGAGGCCCTGAATCTCACGCACGTCGTCCGACGCCTCCTCGTAGGCGCCCTTCGTGTAGTACACCAGACTCCGCCGGAAGTATGCGATTGCGCACTGCGGGTCGATCTCGATGGCCTTGGTGAGGCCGGCAACGGCCTGGTCGTGCTCGTTCAGCGCCGCCTGGAGGCGAGCTTGATGGAGGTAGCCTTCGACGAAGTCCGGCCGGATCTCCACGACTTTGCCGAAATCGGATGCCGCCGAACCTAAATTTCCAATCGCCATATAGACCAGCGCCCGATTGTGGAAGGCGTCCGCGCAGGTCGGGTCTCTCCGTATCGCTCGGGTGAACTGCGCGAGGGCTGCCTGGTATTCGCCTTGCCTGGCAAAGGCAGCTCCCCGATGATTGTAGGCGCGAGCATCCTCGGGATCTCCGGGAGAGACCTGGCCTTCTCCCTGCAACTGGTCTTGCCAACGGATCTCCGGCCGGCCGAGTGCCTTCTCAAACTCCGCCTGCCATTGCTGCATGCTTTCCCGCTGCTCGGCCATCATTTTTGCCTCAAACTCGATGCCGGAAGGCATGTAGCCTGCTTTCTGGAGCGCTTTGACGCCAAGGGGGTACTTTCGGGTGGCCGCGGCATAGGGAAGGGCCTGGATTCGATTCGCATGCACCAGCGTTTCGCGATACCCGAAGCGGTCCTTGAGAACGAGATCGAAAGGCAGCTCATAGGAGGACGTGACGCCGGAGATTACGTGGATGAATCCGAACCCGACGGCGACCAGGGCGGCCGCCACGCATAGGGTCACGGAGGTTCTCTCGTACCACTTCTTCCGGCCCCGGCCCTGACGATCCTTGGTGTGTGCTCTACCGCGGGGGCCGTTCCCGGTGGTATGCGAGGTCTGCCCATCATGTTTGCCGCATTCCGGCGCAGTCATCTTTCGTCCTCGGATGCCGGGCACCTTGGCCGTCCGTATCCGTCGGGATTCGGATCGGTTGAGAGCCTCGTCCTTCGTGCTTCGAATCGCCTGCTACGCGCCGAAGGCCTTCTGCATCTGCTCGCGGACCAGGGTCAGGCGCTTGAGGTCGCCGCCGCCGACCTCGGCCGTTGCCCAGCCGGCGAAACCGATGTCATCGAGCGCCTTGCGAACCTGGGCCCACGGCAGATCGTCGTCTTCGCCCGTGATCTCGACGAACTTGCCCTTGGCGCGGCTGAAGCCCTTGGCGTCCATCTTCACGCAGCGGCGGCCGAACGCCCGGATCCAGTCGCCCGGCTGACCGTATTTCCAATGGTTGCCCACGTCGTAGTACATCCCGACCCACGGGCTGTTGAGACTGTCGATGAATTTGATGAACCGCTCGGGCGTCTGCTCCGGCGGCTTGTCATGGTCGTACCACATCTTGTTCCAGACATTCTCGACCAGGATCATTTGGCCGAGGGGGGCCGCGATGGGAATGAGCTTCTTGATCTCCTGCTGGCACCGTTCCTCAATGATGTCTGCGGGCCCGTCGGAGCCCTGGCCCACCACGATCAGGACGCCGCCACCGCCGGCGGCGTGCGAAACCCGCAGGCAATGCTCGATGTTCGCCCGGCTGCGATTGCGCTCCTCTTCCTTTGCGCTCGTGAGCCGCTGCTGCCAGTGAGCGTGGTTGATCGCATTATGGACGAACACCCCCGACTCGCGCACCGCGTCGCGGGCCTGCCCCGGTGTGAAGTCCCCGGCCTGGTCGAAGTCGACGCCGTCGAACCCGGCCTGCCCCGCCAGGCGCAGCCGTTCTGCGAGCGATAGCTCCTTGCCTTCAAGCTTCTTCGGCAGCATGCCCAGCTTGCAGGCCAGCAGAATGCGCTTGCCCGCAGGCGGAGTCACAACGCGCGAGGCCGCCGCGTTTTCGGCCGGAGCCATACCCTCGCCACCGACGGCCGCCGCGACTGATCCGGCACCAACGGCAAGAAACTGACGACGGCCGAGAGATAGATTCTGGTTGCAGGCAGATTCATTCGACATAAGCAGTCCCCTCTTCTAACGTACTATTACCTGTCCTTTCACACGCCGGTGGTGCGACGCGGCTCAGTATACCTGAAGCCTGGAAGCGCCTCAAGCATCTCTCAAGGACAAGGAGCGGAGGGAGAGACATGCCTGCCACAGGAAACCGAAGGACCCCGCAGGGAATCCCCGTATCGATTGGGGTATACTCTCTCTGTTTGTCCGCCAGGCCAGATATGGCGGCAGCAGCGGCAGTCCAGCGGGCGGCCGCGGGCCGAGCGAATCAGGGGAGACGAGGAAAGGAATGCGAAGCGTGTTGTGATTGAGCGGCGGAGTGAAATCGGGCTGCCGGAGAGCAGAACTCGCTGGGGATGACCGGGAAGACGTGGATGGAATGACTGCGCGACTCACCGGCGGCCCTGTGGACCAACGGGTATCATGCTTGTGCTAAAATGACGCGTCCAGTGGCGGCCATCACAAGCCCGGCATATCTTCCGGCGATGGCCTTGGGCACTGAACTCGAGAGATACCGAGAGAATGTAGCTGCAAGCTGCTTCAATGCAGCCAGTCGAGTGACGATGACCTCCGCTTGTATGGTCTCGAGATGAGATCGAATTCCGGTCTCAGTTCCCGACAGCACGTAGAACGCCTGGCATAGTCCTCGTCTTCCGGACTCCAGTCGGCTACCGATGACCGGCGGTCCCGAATCGCGGTTCCTTAGGGCGGTTTCCACGTTGCGAATACGCGTTTCTGACTCAGAAACCGACATTCCCGGCTTACCCATCTCTTCAGAGAAACGCCATTCGTGGCAGTCCCTCGCATTCCTCCCGATCTACTGGTATGCCTCAGGAGACGCCGCTATCCCTTGTCATGTATTCGGCGGTGAAGGTTCTGGCGCCGCACTTCTATGTCCTGTGACACAAGAGATGAGAACGTGCTCCATGGTTCGGCCACGGGATTGACCAGGGCCACTATTTGCTTGTAGAAGGGATTCTCCGCTTCGCCCGTGTGAAAGGATTCCTCCACCTTCACAACGGAGCTTGCCGGGTCGTCCGTTTCGTTGTACATACGGACAAGAGTACTGTTTAGAGCCCGATCGACCAGCAACACGGCACCGCCGTGAAGCGGGCACGGATCGGTGCTCTCCACCACCCAACCGCCCGTATTGTAAACATCAATCCATTGGGGCGTTTGCCCGGTCTGCAAGTCTTGCGCAAACGGCTTGTGCGTGTGGCCAAAGGCAAAGGTGACTTGAGACGGCATGTTGCCGGTCCGCTCGCCGAGGATCTGTTCTCTCAAACAGCCATTGACGTACCATTTCAGGCCCTCCTCGATCTTGGGACTGAGAGGACAGGTCACGTCCCTTCGCTCGAGTATCACCGCTCGTTTCGCCAGGAGCAGGTCTGCCATTCGCTTAAGGGTCCATTTTGTGCCCGGATCCCAGCCGGGCAGATCGTACTTCCGGGCCAGATTGTCGATGAGATCATAGAGGAATGCTTTGAACTGTTCCGGGTCCTGCATCTTCTCATAGACAAGTTCGATATCTCGTCCGGCTCCGCCCGAGCGGCCGAGCATTGACCAGAAGAAGTCGATCCAGGCAAAGTTCTCCGCCTCGATCCCCCAGATCGTTGACGGTTCCCGGCGATTGGCGAAGGCCAACGTGCGCAGCGTGGTGATCAGGCGATACAGCGGGTCGATGAAGTGCCCGTGGTGGAATGCCACGCATCTCGATCCATCCTGGTTGAGCAGCCCGAAATTGGGATAAGCCACTTCGATCACGACTTCAGGAAAACGCCTCTGCACCAGAGCCGTCAGAAGAGTGCTCTCCACGGGACGGGGAGTCTTGTCGACGAACATGTTCGTGACGTGCCAGGGGTCGTCCACGTGTTTCTTCTTGGAATTGCGGATGTAGCTGACGTACTGCGTCTCGCTGGCGGTTTCCCAGAGGTGATGGTCATGGTTGCCGGGAATATAGATGATCCTGTTGTCGAAGAGCTCGCTTCCCTTCTTCATCACCAGTTCGATGAAGCGATCGAAAGCCGCGGCCGCCTCGCCGGTCGTACACAGCGCCAGTTCCAGGATGTCGCCGTTCAAGATCAATCTGGGCTTCATGTTCTCCGGGTTCCGGGAAATCAGGAACTTGAGGCACTTCACCAGTTGCCGGAGAACCGCACTGGGTTGACGGGTGTCGATGTCGCTACTGCCCTGCTTGAGGTTGGTCAGAACGCTATCCTCCTCGCCGAGGTGCATATCGGAGAGACACACATAAGCAATATCAGCCATGGGACCATCTCCTTACCAACGTTTTTCCTTGGTCAATCATGAGGCTCGTGAGCCCACACCCATTTCATCGATTTACGACCTGCGAACATGTCTGCGGCGGGGGCCGTATATTCACGAGGAACGGTTCCCCCTTTTTCAAGGCACGTCTGGTCTGCGTATAGTGCCCCCGTCCTTTCGAAGGGCCCCTACAGCACCCTCCTCTGACCAGGCCGCACCGCCAGGCGCAGCCGCTCCACGAGGAGTACCGCCTTGCCCTCGAGCTTCGCCGGGAGCATCCCCGGCTTGCAGGCCAGCAGGATGGGTTTGCCAGCCGGCGGGTTCGCAACCTTCGCGGCCGCCGCCTCTTCCGCGTGACCCGTTCCGCCCACCACCGCCGCGACGGACCCGGCCCCGACGGCCAGAAGGTGACGACGACCGAGAGACGAATTCTGCTTGTCTACCGATTCATTCGACATGAGCAGTCCCCTGTTCCAATGTGTTATTACCTGTTCAGTGATACACCAGCAATCGAACGGGACTTAGTATACTCGTGTCCGGCGAATACTGAGGTACTCCCGGTCGTCAAGACCAAATTCTTAGTTCTTTAAGGTAGTATTCTGTAGTAGTAGCATCTTCTTTCTTTTTGCTTCTTTTTCTTTCTTGTTAGCACTTGTTACATTGTTACATTTGCCGCCGACCCCGAAGTGCACCTCCGCCGGGGTCCGGTAGTCCAAGGCCTGATGCAGCCGCTCCTGATTGTACAGGTGGAAGTACCCGCGTAGATTCTGCCGGGCCTCCGCCGCCGTCCCGTAGTTTTTCGGATACACCTCCTCGTACTTGACCGAACGCCACAGCCGCTCCGTAAAGATGTTGTCGAAGGCCCGGCCCCGACCGTCCATGCTGATCGCGATGCCAGCGGCCGTCAGCTCCCCGATCCACTCGCCACTGGTGAACTGGCTACCCTGGTCCGTGTTGAAGATCTCCGGCGTGGCGATCCGCAACGCCTCCCGGAGGGCTTGGACGCAGAACCAAGCGTCCAACGTCGTCGAGAGCGACCAAGATAACACGTACCGGCTGAACCAGTCCAAGATCGCCATCCGGTACACGAATCCCTGCGACAGCCGGAGGTACGTGATGTCGGCCGACCACACCTGGTTGGGACGCTCGATCCGAAGACCCCGCAGCAGGTAGGGGTAAATCCGATGCTCCGGACCGCCTGACACGCTCCGCCGGGGCTTGGGATAGAGCGCCTCCAGGCCCAGCAACCGACATTGCTCCCGAATGCTCAAGTCACAGCCCTCGAACTCAATCAACCCGCGTCGTTGTCCGAGCGGCACAGACCCAGCTTTTTTTTCAAATACTCCACTTCCATCGTCAGCCGTCCGATCTCTTCGTACAGCCGGGCTTGGGTCTGGGAATCTACCGGGGCCTTCGCTTGCCGCCCGTCCGCCAGAACTTCCGGCAGACGCTGCAAAGCCTCCGCCTTCCACTTGGCCACCTGCGACGGGTGAATCTCGTACGCACTGGCGATCTCGTTGACCGTCTTGTGACCCGCAAGGGCCTCGACCGCTACCCGAGCCTTAAACGCACCACCGTGGTGCTTCCGCTGTGCCATGATAACCTCCTGTCGGACGCTACCCTACCACAGCCACACTACCTTATCCACTGGTCCCAAAAACCGGGAGTATTATAGACCTCCTTTGGAGGAGGGAGACAAGAAACGAGTGCTCCGATAGACACTACAGCCGACCCGCTGAGCCGGATCGAGATAGGGTATTTATTGAGCCCTTACAGAATCTGGCCGGCATAGAGACGGTTCTGTATACGAAGATCGACGCGAACATAGAAAATCTGACTCCTGAACATCTCGCTGATTTGGCTATTTGTAGCGCGCGGGGGCAGGCCGGTGCGAGCCGGAGGGACGGAATCAGCTACCTGATCTGCGTGAAGAAACACGATATACGCACACCGCTTATGCAGGATTACGAGGCGACAATTCTCCAAAAAGCGAAGGCCCAAACCCTTGAGGAAGCGTACGAAAAGATCAGGTCTGCCAGGGCACAGGAACCGGCTGGAGAAGAACGCTCGCGAAACTCACGCCGATGAACCGAGCCGTTGGCGGGATAAGCTGCAGGATCAACCATCGGACAAACCTGATGTAGGAGAGAGGGCGGCGGTCAAGAAGAAGGTGTGCACGGCACGCAAGACATTTTAGGTGGCATCTGTAACCACCTGGATTTACAAGAGGTTACGGCGGTTTGTGAATCCACCAACTTTTGGGTGTCACGGGCGTGTATGGTTCCGGCTTGTCCGGGTTGGGAAGGACTCATGCCTGTCTCTTGGCACCCTTCGCTGGATTTGCTGTTGCGTTTGCGGGTGGGTCGGAAGAATTCGGGGCCGACCGCCGAAGGAACAATGGGCGACAAAAGCGGACTGGTACTGCGTCGGATGGTCTTGTATTCGGAGGTATCCAGGGCCGGATTGGCGACCGAGCCCTTGACATCGGATGCAGGTCGCCGGTATCATGACAGATGTGCCGTGTAGGAGGACTGTTTATGACGTCAAATCGAACATCCCGAACCGACAAATGCGACGAATACACGAATGCGTACCTGGATCGTCGCGGGTTCCTCAGGCAATTGGCTCTGGTTTCCAGTGGTGCGGTTGCCGCTTACGGTTTGCTGGGGCAACAGGGAGATGGTCTCGCGATGGCCGAAGTCATTGCGAAGGATGATGCCCGCCTCGATACGGCCTACATTACCTATCGCGGTGAGACGGGCGACATCCGTGCCTACGCCGCTCGGCCCAAAGGGGGGGAGGAGTTCCCTGGCGTGATCGTGATACACGAGAACACAGGTCTCCAGCCCCATATCGAGGACGTGGCGAGGCGCTTTGCGTTGGAGGGATTTCATGCGATTGCTCCCGACGCGTTGTCGCCGCTGGGAGGGACGCCCGGCAGTACCAGTCAGGCCACGTCGCTGCTCAACCAACTGAACAGCCAGGCGACGACCAAGAATTTCGTGGCGGCGGTTCAATATTTGAAGACGCATCCGCTGACGACCGGCAAGGTCGGATGCACGGGCTTCTGCTGGGGCGGGGCCGTGACGAACCAGGTCGCCGTCAACTCGCCGGATTTGGCGGCGGCGGTGCCTTTCTATGGCAGTCAGCCGGCCTCGGCCGATGTGCCGAAGATCAAGGCGTCTCTGCTGTGCCACTATGGCGCCCTCGACACCCGCATCAACGCCGGCATCGAAGCGTTTGAAGCTGCTCTCAAGGCGGCCGCCATCGACTACGGGATCTATGTCCATAAAGGGGCTGAACATGCCTTCTTCAATGACACAAAGACGGCCTACAACAAGGCCGCGGCCGACCTCGCCTGGCGGCTGACCCTGGCGTTCTTTCAGGCAAAGCTCAAGGACGACCGCCTTGTCGCACACTATAAGTTGGACGAGACAGACGGCCGCACGGCGAAAGACAGCGCCGGCGGCCACGACGGCACGCTCAAGGGTGAGCCGCTGTGGCAGCCGGGCAGTGGCAGAGTAAGAGGTGCGGTGCAGTTGGATGGGATCGACGATCATATCAGTACCGGCTTTGTCTTGGACCCGGCCGTCGGGTCGTTCGGTGTGTATGCATGGGTTAAGGGCGGCGCGCCTGGACAGGTGATTGTCTCACAAATCAACGGGGCGAATTGGCTCTGGACAGACGCTGCCGGGGGGCAACTCATGACCAGCCTGTCACGACCTGCCAGTGGTCGGCAGGGGGCAAGCCCTCTGGTGTCCAAGGCCAGGATCGTCGATGGTGATTGGCATCATATCGGCGTTGTGTGGGACGGTGCGACCAGGGCTTTGTATGTGGACGACGTCCTTGTCGGCGAAGACACCCAGCCGACCATCGCTGGTTCCATCGGCGGTCTGAACATTGGCTGCGGAGTGGACCTCGCGGCCGGCACCTTCTGGTCCGGCCTGATCGACGATGTGCGGATCTACAACCGGGCGGTGATGCCGTAGAAAGCATTCCCCACTTGGCAGACATCAGCATCATAAGTAACAGAGGTAATCCCCCGGCTCTGCCAGCCATTTTGTAGGGCCTGTTTGTTTTCTCCTTCAGGGATTCCGCCAACGATTGTCCCATCTGGAGACCCACAGTGGGTCCAATAGAGTGTGGCAGAATACGCAGAGGGGGAGAGGGGATTCCAGATGAGTGAGAAAGTGTATCCCGGTGACATGAGTGATACGCAGTGGACGATCATTCGCCCCCTGAGTCCTCCCGCCAAGACGGGCCATACCATCGACAGGGCTGAGCCCGAAAAGCCGCGGCGTGATTGGATTTCCGCCGGCGCTGGAATGACCAGGACGCAGAACCGCCCTTGATCGCACTTCATTCGGGCAGGGACTCCTGTGAATTGTGCCGGCGATAGAGGAGTGACAATTGTGCCGGGGCCTGCTGCCCGATGGTGACGGGAATCCCGATGCGTGTGGTTCCCTCGCCCGGACGGCTTTGGAGTTCCCGGCCGTGAATGACGGATGGGATCGAGATCTCGACGTTCTTGATCTGGTCCTGAATGCGGGCCTTGACGCCGCCCATGACCATATTCGCGACCTCGCCGAGCGCGTCGATGATGTCTCCGTCGCCCAGTTCCTCGCCGGTCCCGGCGCACAGCATGCCCGCCGCGATGCTCCGCGCGCACGGCGGATCGCAGTGGACGCTCAGGCAGCCCTGGATGTCACCGTGGAAGGTGATGGAGGCAAGGAACGCCGTGTCACTGGGACTTACAGCGGCGCACGACTCTTCCAGGGACGTGAAGACCATGCTCTCGAAGACCTCCTTCGCCGCGTCCAGAACAGTATCCTTCAATGATTCCGTAGTCACCATGCAGACGCTCAAACCCCCATAGTCTGGACGAGGTCTCATAATCCGACGAGCAAACGCGACTCGACCGGCATCCTGTGACGCCACCCCGTCTCACACAGATACATCGGCCCGAAAGCGGCTGCGCTCAGGCCACTTTTCGGCGTTCTTCCCGTCGCACCCTCTTCAATCAACGAAGACGATCTTCCGCCAAACCCCGGCTCAAAAGCCTCAGGCGGGAATCGACCCTCTGCACCTTCGGGGTACTCTGGGGCCGATTGGCCTGTGCCTTTGCGAAGGATTTCGTCGGGAAAACTCGGGTAGGCATCAGGGACCGGGGATCAGGGGTCAGAACGGATCGCTCTGCTGAAACCCCTCCCCTCAACCCTGCCCCCCGATCCCTGCTCCACTGTGAACCGGCTACCCGGGAATGCTCGCGCATTATCCCATTGATTGACGTGGGCCTTTCGTGTATGATGGTTGCAGGGTGCTTTGAAACGGTGAAGGTCTATGATGGAGGTTCATAGTGGCTCGCACTCCACTCCTGCGGTCTCTTCAGCAACAGATGTACAAACACGTCCAGGCTTGCGCCCACCACGGACCGGGGGCCGGAGGCGCGGGGAATCCGCCGGTTGGTGACGGGGCCGCCCAGGCCGGCAGAAGCGTTTTCAGCCGACGCCGGTTCCTGGCCGGTACGGCGGCCGCCGCAGGAGGCTTGGCCCTGTCGCGTCTCGGCTCGGCAAGTCCGCCGGCGCCGCAGCCGAGCATCGCCATCGTCGGCGCCGGTCTGGCCGGTCTCAGCGCCGCATTGACGCTGGCCGACGCCGGATACGTGGCCACGATTTATGAGACGTCACAGAACCGCGTGGGAGGGCGGACGCAGACCGATCGCGGTTCCGCCCAGAACATCCTTGAAGGCGGGAGCTGCGGCGTGTGTCACGAGAGCCGTCCGTCCGGCGATACCGGTTACTGGGTCGATGGTCATTGCACGGACATCTTCGGCGAGATGATCGATACCGCGCACACCACGATGCGGTCACTGGCGAAGCGATTCGGGCTTGCCGTAGTCGACAGCCTGGCCGCGGAACCCGCGGGTTCGACGCCCACTTATCATTTCTTCAATTCCTACTATCCCAAGTCCCAGGCCGATGCGGACTTCAAGATTCTGTCGAACGCACTTCAGAAGGACCTGGTATCGGCGGGGTATCCAACTACCTATCAGAAGTCAACGCCGGCCGGCAGAGTGTTGGATGCGACGAGCATCTATGAGTGGATTGAGTCTCGCGTGCCCGGTGGTCATGCCAGTCCGCTGGGGAGGGTCCTCGATGTTGCCTACGCCATTGAATTCGGCGCCGATACAACCGACCAAAGCGCCCTGAGCCTCATCTATCTCTTGGGATACGGAAGCAAGACTCAGTTCTCGGAATTCGGTTCTTCCG